>Ga0335072_10005705_pt1 | contig 18321 bp, 17 predicted proteins | sample Lox_Sample_21_FD_206725 | JGI IMG/M metagenome (GOLD analysis project Ga0335072, IMG submission 206725) | Soil microbial communities from Loxahatchee National Wildlife Refuge, Florida, United States - Lox_Sample_2.1 | ecosystem: Environmental > Terrestrial > Soil > Wetlands | place: USA... | reverse complement strand
GGTCAGACCCTGTTACTGTCATAATTGAATCGATGGAGCAAGATCACGATGGCTGGATTCGAGCATATTGCAGATGGAGCTTGAGCAACTGGCAACCAAACTGAGGTAAGATTGCCGTTTGTGAAATTCCACGGTCAGCAATCCTCAACGAGTCAGGGATCATCAAGCTTCGATTCGAGAGCTGTCATAGAAGGCTCATTGGAAGTTTTGTGACTACGCGGGAAGCTAGGCCCACTTTTGGGTGATCAGATTTAGCTAGACACCCGCTCATTACGACGTAGAGTGCAATGAATAGGCGATAATTTGTTAGGAGTTTCGCGAGCTTTCCCACGGTCTACCATTGGGCCCCTGGATGTCTGGGGGTGTAGCTCCTCCAGATGGCTAGCATATTCTTGCTAAGTAGTCATACGAGGGAATCGGATGAAGTAACCCTTGACAAAGCAATCGGCAGAGGACTGAAACATCACGTGTATAGTATGCATAAAGGAAGAGCTTACGTCTCTCATTTGTAAGGGAATACTAACTGCCATGGCAATGACTTAATTGTGGCTCTTAATGGCGGCACTTACGGCGAGCCTTCGTCGTGGGAGTTTCCACCGGCGATACTCTCCCGCAAGCGAAGTTTGATGCTAATATCAGTCCTTCCAGCGCCGCCTAACTACGCAAGCGAGGTATCAATGTAGGGTTCGATAACTGCAGAGAGCGGCGGGATGATATCTGATTTCGGACTTGATAGCCGAATCGAGTTGCGAGTGAACCCTTCCAAGAAAAGGTACCGTGGATTTGGAGGAGAGGATGAAATCCAAGAGACTCGAGTTTCGAGGCAGCTGTTTCAGGGTTGGGTACCAACATGAAGTGGTCGAAGATGATTGTTGGAACACCAAAATGCCAGAGATCTTCGCCCCAGACAGCGCATGGTATACCGCAAGACTTAAGTGTATTAGCGCTCTCGTGTCTAAGATTTGGATAAGTATTGCTATGCATGTGCGGAGTAAGTAATAGTTGAGACATTGATGATGATTTCAACTGCGAGTCGTAGTGAAGTCAAGGGGTTGTAGAAACTGGGCAGCAGCAGCCGCCAAGCTTAACGAAGATTCATAGGTAGTCAGCTTCATAGTACCAGCCGGATGGCTAGTGAGGTCGAGAACAATTCCATTCAGATATCATAAAGGTCCGATTAGCTAGCCAGACATGGCATTCCACATTTGGTAAGCAGCTGACGGAAACGGGAACAAAAAGAATGGCCCAGACTCTCCACAGAAGCGGGAAGGAGCAGCAGGGCTTACCCTCCCCCGGCAATCAATCTCGTGTCTCTCGGCCAACAGCACTGTATTTGCTTCGTCAACACCGAGTCTAAGTTAAGACCATTCCCATCTTCACTCAACCCGAAGCAGGAAGGAGAAATGCTCCATCACACGTCTCGCTAATTCCTAGACCAAAGCACCACTAAAGTTCAACCCCCCAAAAATATCCGTCCGAAAACGGAACAAATCCCAGTTGTTACCAAAACATTCCCCTCTCTCGCCTGAGTTACACCCTTTCCGGACTTGAAGCTACACGATTATGCACTAAGATTCTCAGCTGGAGGCATCTTTGGAATGGAATAAGACTTGGCCCTGCTCCCGTCGAGTTCACACTGGTGGAAAAGGCTGATACGGTGGAAGACCCCAGTAAACGCTAACGGTCAAGCATTCCCGTGTGCCTGAGTGGGTGCGTAAGCGTACGGTATTCTAGACCCTGGCTCCTAGACCGGACCCCGAATTCTGCATTTTGCGGGCCTCCAATTGAAACAGAGGGGTGTGGAGCTAGGAAACCTCAGCTCCAGGTCGATTTCCGTGTCAGATTTTAAGGACTTCAACTGCTATCGCAACTCCCCCTCTCACTCTCGACGAGTTTCACTTCTTCTCCCGCAAACCTACTTTGTTCACTTGTTCAATCGTTCTACATACTCTTCGTCCACAGTCACTCACTGCCTACATACTCGATCTATCTTATTGTCCCCGTGCCATCAACCCAATCCAAACAAACTCCCTAGCAACAAGATGGCCATGGCTTCCCCCACCGCCGACTCCCCAGTAAATTTCAAGCCCCTCCGCCGCGCCAACACAATCGCCATCCAAACCAAATCCGGCACAGACTCCCCACTCTACGCCTCTCTCATCTCCGAGATCCCCTCTAATGCCCTCGTCCGCTCCGCGACCCTCTTCAGCAAATCGTACATGTCCAACCATGCCCAGTTCGATTCCTCCCACGACTTTAACCACATCCTTTCCGTCTTGGCTATGGCGCTCGAAATCCTGAAGATCGAGAACGTACGACGTCAGCAGGAGGGTTTGAGTCTGCTGAACAAGAAGATCGTCGTTCTAGGCAGTCTATTACATGATGTCGACGATAAGAAATACGCGCCTGTTGCCAACGGGCACGCCAATAGCAAAACTCCAGGAGCGCCTGCAGACATCTATGAGCTGATGCTATCCTGGCACGCAGACGAGCAGCTTGCGAGTTTGGTCAGCCGTCTCTGTGCCGGCGTGTCATACACGTCGGAGATTTCCAACCCAGCTGTCACCGCAGAACTGATCACCAAGATCCCAGAGCTAGCTGTCGTCCAGGATGCGGACAGGCTTGACGCCCTGGGCGCGGTCGGAATTGGGCGATGTTTTTTCTATGGAGGGGCCCATGGGAGGAACATGGGCGGCTGCATAAGCCACTTCCTCGACAAGTTGTTCAAGCTAGAGCGGATGATGAAGACAGAGACGGGCAAGGTATTGGCTAAGGAGAGGACCAAGAGGTTGAGAGAATTTATGGGCTGGTGGAAGGAAGAGACGAGCTTGGTGCCCGTCAGTGAAGGTGTGTGAGATCCAGGAATGAGACGCGACGAGTTGAGCCCCATCTTCGCTGCTGGACTCTAGCCAGACTCTGACACGATATTCGGTGTCAAGGTGGTGAGCGCAAATAGATCAGCTTTCTTCGGCGTCTCCTGGTTCTCCAATTTCTTCATGCGTGATTTTCTCTGGGCTTGGGGCACGCGGGGCAGGACTCGCAATAGGCTCACCGGCCTTTGGCGGCGGAGGAAGGGATGTTCCTTTCCTCGACGGCACGTAATCCTCCTCTTTGCTCTTGGCTGCGAACTCGCTAAACATGTCGTCGAAGCCGGTCTTTGGGGAGACCGGCCCATGATGTCTCCCTTTCTTCCCATGTCTCGCTGCTGAAGGTGTCAAACTTGACGCCGGTGGAGCATTAGGGTTCATCATGGGCGGTGGCGGTAGGTTCGGGCTCAGCATCGGAGGTGTAGGTAAGGCCTGAACTGGCGCTTTAAGTTCTGCCGGAATTAGGAATTGGCCAGCCTCGCTGCCAGTATTGTTGCCGTAGTTGTCCGAGCTCTTCCTCCCGTCGTATCCAGCATCAAAGAGTTGCTCGCCAGGTGCTTGGACTTCTTCCCCCAGGCCAACAGGCAGTCGATGCAGCGCGCCGAACCCCAAGACAGCTCCGAGAGCACCTTCGCCACCCCAGCCTCTTCTCGGTACAAGCTCGACTTCTCGAACCACATCGAACTCCGAATTGTAGACCCATAGTATGAGGCTTCTATTTAAGTGATCCTCGACCAGCTCTCCAAGCGCAGCCTCACCCCGCAGGCTGCCACTCGGACTACCCAATATGTAATCACTGTGTGGAAGAAGGCCAGCAAGGTGTGCGGGAGAGAGTGGAGATGGGATGCTCAGGATGTGCCAGATGTTCTGCGTCGAATTGAGGGGGGAGAGCTGCAAGCTCAGACCCAAAGACTCTGGCGGTAGAGGGACGGGAATGGTCAGAGCATGTGTACGCTGGCCCTGGAAAGGTGTCAACCAATTTTCGAAACGTATAAGTGAGTGGGGCAGGGGGTTACCTTTGCGCTCCAGAGGTCGAGTGATAGAGATGATCCTGCGCAGTTCCGGACTTCGGTCGCAAAGAGGTCGGGATGGGGGTTTTCCTAGCGGTTCATCAGTATTCAATTCTAGAAGCCCAATGACTCTGACGCGCACAATGAAATGGCCGTTAATTCCAATGATAAAGTCGAACCATGGCTCAATAGGCAGGTCCTTGTTCGTGTTGCGGAGGACCTGGAAACCATACGAACTGTCGCCGGCCGATTGAGTTGGAGGTTGGGGAGCTGAATCAGAGTCCAGACGCGAAATAAATTTGTTGAGTACGTTGAACATGATGTTATGTATCTGAAGGCCGGGGATTGGAGGTAGAGACGAAGGAGGTGTCGTTTGTCACATGCAGCTACAAAAAGGCGAGGGCGAAATCAAATTTGACACTTTGGTAGAGAAAAACTTCAGAGTCCCTCGATCCTGCAACCAGTCCCTCTAGGATTATGCACTGTGAAATATCCTGTATTTGACAACCAAAGTCCGGGTATGCCTTACCCACTTCTACCGTCTATCATAGTTATTGTCCGCTCTCCGCAACTGTTCGACGGGGACTAGTTTTTGGGATCCCGAAGTCCCAAAACTGGGGCTGCCGTATCAGACGATATTGTAAACTGACAACGTACTACGAGGAAGATCCCAGATTACATCCATGGCAGCTTCAAGGGACCTTTATCGCGTGGCTTAGGAGTAAGCCAGATAATTTCTACTAAAGCTCGAGGAATCTCACAGTTACATTTCTCAGTATATCTTATCTCTTGAGCACGCGTAATTAAACGACCAACTCATTCTTGCCACCTAACTCTCCCACTTCAAAATGAGCTAACCATACCGATTAGCAACAAGCCAGGCTTGACAATGTTGGATCCTCTAAACCTCTCGATAATCTCCGGTCCGTAGAGCTGCGCCGCCCACTTCCAATACGGCTCCATAGAGTAGAAGTTCGACAGGATGCCTCGCAGTCTTTGCTAAGAACCAAGAGCGCTAAGCGCAATCTTAACAGGACCATTGTCGTCGTAGTCAATACTCTCCTCATCTGGCTGCTCAAGAAGCCGGTCGAAGACATCGGCCAGCTCACTGCGGAAACCACAGTTGGGCTCCTCGCGATACTTGATATACTCCTGGAATGGCATCAAGGTATAAGATTTGCGAGGTTTGAACTTGGGATCATCCAGCTGGTCGTGCAGCTCATGCGTCTCGCCGCGCTCGACCTAGATCTTGGCAGATTTGTATGCTTCCTCTGCTTCCTCAAACTCATCAAGCAAGGCACGGGGGCGATCAAGAACGGCGTGAATGGGCTTTGAACTTCGAGGCCACCCAGCTCCACCAGAAAGGAAGAGTAGCCATCGGGAATATCCTTGATCCCAAGCCGGTTTTCGATGGTCTGTTTGAGGAATCCAACCACGCTGCTGTCATCTCTGCCGCTGTTTGATGCCTCCAACGAACTTGGCAGATAAAACGTACAGAAATCTGCATCCAGCTCACTGGGCACTCAACCCCTCCAACGCCGCTTTTACCAGCACTCACCCTGAGCGTGGGTGAGTGCAGGGTGAGCGGAGGTGAGTTGAAGGTGAGTCGACGGGTGGGCCTGCCTCGCAATCCACGCGCTCGTCGGCCGAAGCCTGCGAAGTAGTGTTTAAGGATGTATCTTGGCGCCTCTGGGTCTTTTGCACGCGTTTACGCGCACGACTGTTTTTAGATTCCTTGTGCTTGCTCTGTTGCCCCTGTGCCTTCGAGTCCCAAAAATCGCCGACCCCCATTCTTTTCGAGGGCAATTTTTCAGACATCTCTGAAAGCCGCTGCAACGAAGAGAGGCAAGAAGATTGTGACTGGAAATATGAATGCTCTTCGCATCTATAACCATTGGCCACGAGATCCGCATGGCCCTATGCTCACACATGACTCGCAGCCGTTTGGTATCCGCACGCCGAACCTTCAGGTTTGGGGACACGACCTTGAGGACTTCTACTTGATTCAAAGAATTCCGAATGTCGCCTGCGTGACGGCATGGTCTATCAGCATGATCAGAGAATTCGGAGAGAAATATGGTGACTTTGAAAACAGGATGCACGACGATGCGGACGACGCGTACAAGACGAGGGTCAGGAAGCCTTGGCCGCTATTGAAGCTTCCGGACGGCGTTCGCTGTGAACAAGAAATTGGAGCTGAAGACGAAGGATCTTTCGGTTGCTTGAATTACTCCAACCCAAACCGCTTGACAGACTGGAAAACACACAACAAAGCCTGCGCTGCCCCTCCAACTTCGTCGACCATCACGGACGGTGTACAGAACTCATTCGTGAATGAAAGCGCCAGTTCAGAAGTCCAAGGTAAGTTACATGCATTGCTTCGTCATATCCTGAGGCCAGGTGCTATTGGGCCTAACACTGCAAAGACTCTGAAATTGTTTTGGGGAGTGACGAGCAATACCATCGTCCCGCCTAGATGGCACATTTGGGAAATTCTACTAGCTCAGTGGTTGAAGCCTTGGGTCTGCCTCATTCTACCCAAGCTACTTCCGTATACAACAAGAATCTCTAAACGATGTCCGCTCACGATCTTTCTACTCGACCCTATCTGAAATATTTACTGATTCATGGTGATAGATTATGAGCAGTCTGATGAAGACGCGTATGAGCCTGAGAGCATCCCTGGTACAGATCTGCCTCCGAAGCTTGAGGAGTTTCTCCCCAAGGAGTTCTACCCTGACGTCCTCCTCGTCCACGACGCTGATGGCTGCGCTTTCGGCGATACACTCCTTCCTAACGGCTCGGTTGAAGAAGACCAGCCATCTCCCCCGAAACGACACCGCGTGGATACGAGCGAGGCTCACCGATACAAACGTGTGTTTCCCGCCCCAACATCGGAGTGTAGTTCAGATAAGGCCCGTGTTGCATCCCTTTATCTTTGTGCCACCCACCTGGGTGGAGTCGGCCACCACTCTTCCGTCTACCGTGCACCTTTTGCTCTCCCAGAGCCACTTACCACCAATTCACGTTCCCAAAATGGGCAAGTCACCGTCATCGCCAAGATAGCTTTTGTGGGGAGCGACCCGCGGCAGTCACTTGAGAATGAAGCAAAAATCTTTGACACACTCTCGAGCGAGAAGTATCGACACATGCAGCAGGACTGGTGCGGTCTTAACGTGATCGGTGGACTGCTGAATCCTGTTCCTGTGGGCTCGGTCGTGCCGAAGTTCTACGGATACTACGTCCCAGATGACCAAGGCAAGCACAAAGGACTTAGTCCAATCCTGCTCACAGAGGATTGTGGACAGTGTGTTGACCCGCAACAACTAAGCTGTGAAGCGCAGTAAGTACCCCGGTGCAGAAATTGTAGCCTTCGACCCTGCTCACTGTATGCTTTATAGAGAAGAGGTGTACTCACTATTCCTCCATCTGCACAACTCTGATTTCCTCCACAACTCTCCGTATGTTCGGAATATTCTGATCCAACCTGGCCCACTGACTCGTCCGCCAAATGAGCGCTCAATTGTCACACCGAGCTTCAGAATCATTGACTTTGGCCGGACGGAACGGTACGATGCCTACTTAGCTAGGGCGAGAGGTGCAACGAAGGAAGACCGGGAGAGAACAGCGGAGCATCATTTTGCAAATGACTGCAGGATGGAGAATGGTCGCGTTAAGGAGGCTTTGGGCATGCCATTGCCGTGAGGCGTCGTGGGTGTCCATCAGCAAGCCTTGAGCAAAATCTAGATGCCTGCCGACGGGGATGACTCGGGATGCTTACTAAGGGCTTCAGGTTACGCCTCAGCCGTACAAACTGGGCGGCGGCCCTGATGCCCGACGCATTGCTCAGTACATGGTTGCAAATTGCCTCTCTGAAAATGGACAATGCTCCCCCCTTTTCAGACGCCACGTTAAGCATAAAACTCTCTTCTTCATTTTAAGGCCCTAGCTAAACTATCCCCCCGGGAAAAAGTCGACGCTCCCCCTAGTGTTTGATAAGCGCTCAACGTTTATTGCGGCAGCAGGTGCGAACCGCACAGTAGGTCAAGGCGCTAGACTATGTCTGGAGCGTGCGATGACGTGTTTTGAGTTGCATGTTCTGAGCTGCATGTTCGCTACGCAGGATACGAATGGCGCAATATCCGGGGACGACAAAGGCAAAACATTAGCAGTGGCAGAAAACTCACCTGCATGTTCGGTTGAACGTGGTGGACGAGATATAGTAATTCCGAACACTCTGCTTGTCCAAACTTCCTGGTGGAAGGCCGAGCATTCCTTCTTTTCCACCAAGTCCTTTCAGCTCTTTTCCATTCTGCAATCATGACCAACATGCGCATTCTCAAAAAGCTCCAACCAACAGCGTGGCGAAAATGCTAGTGTCTCCCCCCTAAGTGCCAGGATTCGATGTTCGAGACCCCCACTGTGGAGACGGAAGTTCCCGAGTAGTTCGGCCAACCCTCGTCAATTATGGGGTAGATCATCCACGGAGCCCAATTATCCCGAGGTCAGTCTTGCAAATTTCAAAATCTCCTTGCTAGGTTTTGACCGAGCCCAATTCCGCACCTCGATCTTGCCTCGTGCCATATATCGTGTGCCTCTTTGGCATAAGGTTTCCGAGGTAGCCACTCAACGACCCTCGGACGAGGAATGGGGAATGGCCCCCCTTCCAACTCCTGCTTGTTGCAGCACGAGTATGATCTGCGTTACAGTGCCTCGGCATTCGTTTTTTTGACCGCACATACCCCCTATCATCAAAAACGCTTCCACCTCTAGGAGCACTGATGGGTGCGAGCCGATAGAAGCATGAATTTGCTAGTGTCTTGTCACAAGGTGAACTTTTGGCACTAAGCATGGCCACGTCCCTGATGTATCGATCCCCAGATTCCAAAGCTCGGGCTTTCTGCTTGTGATAGTATCTCGTGTTGTTAGCATGGTCCTGGTGGCCTTGAACCCCCTTTCAAACTGTTTGATCTTGATTTGGATCTCGCCTCAAATTGCGGGGTTAGTCCCAAGCAGCCATATATTCTGGGGAACGCCCTGCCAGGTGAGGTTGCCACCCATCCATGTGACATCGCACTGCTTCGCAATTGCTACTCCGCAGCCTGTCATTCACCACCAATTCGAAGCCGTCAATATGTCTGATCGTGGTACCCGAATTGCAGGAGTCGCCATTGCTCTGTATGCTTTATCATTTGTGGCGGTCAGTGTCAGATGCTATATCCGAGTTTGTCTCATCAGGTCATTTGGTTATGATGACTGGCTAATAGTTACTGCACTGGTAAGACTCCAGAGCAACGCGTTTGAGAGGAGCGTCCACTAACCGGCTCAGTGTCTATTCACCGTCTACTTCATTCTCACCCTTATTGGGACTCACCATGGCACGGGCCAAAAAACTGCCGATCTTACCCCTTACAATTTCTCAGTTGCTATGAAGGTAAGATTCCGTCCCAATTCCCACACGGTACGGGGCTAAAGGTTCTAGGTGTGGTTCACCTGCGAGATATTCTACGACCTCACGTCTACGTTCTGTAAACTCGCGGCTGGCGCGCTTTTACTGCGCTTAACTACCAAAAAATTTCACGTCCGCATCATTTGGCTTGTCATGATCCTTGCGAGCCTTTTCGGCTTCGCGTTCGCGGTACAAATCCTCGTTCAATGCGAGCCAATATCCTTCTACTGGTCTGCTACGCGTGATCCATCTCAGGGCCACTGCCTCAATCCACGTGTCATGGCCGGTTTCACCTACGGGCATGCGGTGGTATCGTCTATCGGCGACTGGACCTTTGGCATCCTTCCTGCCTTCCTTGTGAGCGGGTTGAATATGAACGTTCGTTCCAAAGTATCCGTCTTCCTGCTCCTGGCTTTTGCGAACATAGGGAGCATCGCCACTCTGATCCGCATTAAAGCAATCCATCAGATCGCGTCGTCGAAAGATTTCCTCTACCAGACCTTCGACCTCGCCATCTGGTCAACTGTCGAGATAGGAATAGCTATCATGGCAGCCGCGATTGCCACGTATAAACCACTATTCCGCTCATTCTTCTCAAAAGGCAGTACCCCAAAGAGGTCGTTTATTTCAGCAAATGGTGGCCGTCGCTTGCACGACTCTTCGGTCTTCGGACATGCTCCTCCCCCAGTCATGACACTACAAGAGATGGAGAAACAGCGCAAGCCTGCGCTGTCGGAAGAATCCACCTCGGAGATATTCGAGTTGACGAATGCGAGAAGTGAAGTCTAAAAGAGCGGGGGACGGGGCTGGAAGTGTCAATGGCGACTTTCTTGATATGCTGGAATAGTTTGGGAATACTCAGGCATAACTAATGCGCGAGGAACAAAGAATAGGGAGATGACTGGGCTATAGGCTTGTACAGGTAGTAGTTTGTGTGGCTCCTTTCATATTCCTTATGAGTAGTTTCATGCACAGCTCACACAGCACTCGGTGATTGCTTCTTCACGATTGTCCATATGTATGCCGGCATTTGCAAGTGTCTTCTCTTAGAGCACGCTGTAATTGCGCCTTTTCTTCTTTACTAAATCTTCCACAGGGCTCTGATTGCTTCCCACGCCATGATAACGACAATCTCTTCTTCCTAGCAGTCGGTTTGTGATGCAGTTTGGGTTAGAATATTCCGCTGGTTAAGTGGCTTTCAAACCACGATGGTCCGTGAACTCAGAAATATCGCGACCAGTTCTTGAAGGAAGAGCGACGTGTCTTGCAGAAAAAGCGACCAGTTTTGGAGGATCGACCAGTCTTGAAGGCGGTCAAAATATCCTAAGTCTCTTCTAATCGTCTATCAATGCCAAACCCGTTTGCGTCCGAGCGCAATCTCATCCTCTTTGTTGTCCATTTCGCGTTTGTGTTTGAGAGTGGCGACGAAGAAGAGCGTGTTCTCTTTTGCATGTCCTATCCGGAACGCATACCACGCTCCGGTTGTGTGTCATGCTCTGAGTGCTGTCTTCCTCTCGGTGGGCTCCTTTCTTATAACCGTTAGATTCGGTTCGAGCGAGTAGCTCCTTAGCCGTGGCTTTTCGTTTCGCCATGATGGTGGAGAAGGCGGCCGTTGGAAGATGGAGAAGGAGGGAGAAGAAGCAAGAAATCACGCATAATGATCAAACTGCGAGCATGGCGGAACGGGCTGCTACGCCCTTGAGTATTTATCTGTCGGATCCACAAGGGCGAGACAAAGCGATTGCGCTGGAGAGGACCCAAAGTAGGATAAAGAGGAGAGTTTATTTTGGGATCGTCGATCGAAGGTGAGCGTGCACGTAAACCACGAGGCGCTCATCCTCGCGAGCAGAGTGAGCGAGGTAGGAGCGTTAAAAGCGGTATGGTGTGGATGAGGGCGAAAGTGAACTCGGAGCAGATTTTATTTCGCTTATACTGCCAATAAGAGGAAGGCTCAAAACGGGACTGAGTACAGGTTAGCAAAGGTTGAAGCCTGAGGGACACTTTGGTGGCAGATGTTGAGTAGTAGCCGTGCAACGTGAGGAGAGCTGAGCCGATGTTGACTTTTAGCTTAGTAAGGCGGTAAGATCGACTAGCCAAAGAGGGTGTCGAGGCCACGCCAGGATTGTTGTGTGATACATACCAAAAGTCCTTGCTCACCGCCTTCGTTATCCTGTCGGCTTCTGTCAAACGTAAGCTGGTATTAGGTTCTTGATTCGGCAAAGACCGTTACAAAGGAGAATTCTCATAGACCCAACAGAGCTCGGCAGGCAGAGCGATAACTCCATGTCAGATATCCCAAAGTCACTCTTATCTTCCCAGCGGTCGGCTTTCTCACTAGTAGATCCATTGACCTCCCAACTACATCGTCAGTATGACCGGCATGGAAACTTTTCGATGGGCCTACGGACTCATGTTGCAATTTCGTACGTATGGAGCGAGTGGAAGAACACACCCACGGATAGACTGCCGGACTGGGAGCGACTTCGCCCACGCCTGATGTCCCTTGTGGGTCCGAACGCACCTAAAGGGTTGAAATCAGAGACCTGGGGAGCGACACGCTGCTGGCTCGATAGCAAGTGTATTGATCAAAGTTCTGAGGACGACAAGGCTTATTGGCTCCATCGCATGGATGAGGTTTATTTTGAGGCCCGCTGTACGATGTTGCTTCTTGGTCCTAATTGCGATCTCACACCACTTCTCTCACTGGAACGCGAAACGAAATGCGAATACAGAGGGAGGCTGAAGTTTACCGAGTATCCACACAAATGCCTCCTAACCCAGAGCTGTACCGTCTTGCCGGATATCTCCGTAGAGAACGAGCAAAAATGCCTCGAGTGCCTCAAAGCATTCGCAACCGGAATATGGAGACGCCGTGCATGGATCCTTCAAGAGATCCTTCTGAGTCAAAATTACTTGGTCAGCTGGGATGATCATGGTAGCTGGCTACGGCTTAGTGACATCGGCGTGATTGCGGCCGCATTGTTCCAACGCAATCCTAGCGAGAAATGGGCAGGAGAATTTGCGGATTGGTGCCGACGACTGTGGTACCTACGAGAGTACTACGGCGAAGCACAACTGTACGAGCTTTCTGATGCTAACATAATTCAGCTCGCGGCGAATCAAGAAGCCACGGTACCATCAGATAAATACTATGCGTTATGCGGCATTCTGAGGCTGAAAGATATCAAGACGAACTCCAGACACACGGCAGATGAAGCACTACACACGATCATCAGCGCCCTAATCAGGAAAGGAAGGATGTCCTGGTTATATGCGATTCCTCCTACTCTTAATAGCGCCGGCCTTCAACTGCATGATGGCGAAATGGCGCAGTTCGTTCTGACTAGGCTCAAAGAACGCATGAGCCCAAATGTCAAAACGGTTTTGATAAGCAGTTCTACAATGACTCTGGACGCTGTACCGAGAGGCATAGTCACACGAAGTATACCCTTACAGCAAGTTTTGCACGAATCGTTCTCATGGCTCCGGACAACACGAAACTTCGAATTTCCATCAAGCCTCCGTCATTGCCACTTAGTGCCTGCTCTCGTAAGACGGCTTTGTCTTGAGATAGTAGAGCCGCTCCTTTTAGAGCCAATGTTCAGCAAATGTTGCAGACTTTTGGAACTGGAAAATGTCGCCTCACACAGCAGGAAGTGCTGGTTACTGATTTTCATCCTTTGCATCCTAAACGAGGACATATTACCTGATCTGCGAATAAGTCAGCGAGCAACATACGACGCAGGCGGACTCAAAGTAGTGAAGGCGGCTGCGCAGTCTCTGCAAGACCACATCCACAAAGTAAAAAACCATTTTGCTTTGCTTATCTGGAGGCGCAATGCCATAACACAACAGCAGAATATCAACGACGACAAGAATCTAGATTTTGGACTCGGTTTCCCAAACTGTCCAGAAGATGCGACCATTTTCGCGATAAAGGGCGATAACCAGCTGCTGTTTGCTGCCGCACGCGCGAGTCCAACCGCAAATAACACTGAGAATACAGCTTCGTTCCATGGGATGGTACTGCAACTTAATGTCCCGGAAACAATCGGGCACCCGCCCGCCGCAATCTTCACTAAAGCCTTCTGGAAAGGCCTGCAATGGTCTCCAAGCGCTCAGAGACTAACTTTTTCGTGCCTTGGCTTATCAATGTGAATAACGCCCTGGAGAAGGCCTCTGGAGGGAGAGGGTTCGATTTGCGTACATACGGCAATTCCGATAATGAATAGCGATTGCAACCGGCTCTATACGTCACTAATCAACTTGCTAATTTGAAGAGGGTTGGCACTGTTTGCGTGAGAGTATGAATCAATACATAAGTTCATTGCGGTCGTGAACTATCTAGACTCATGGCTCCGCATCCTCTTTTCCTCACTTCCGTTATTGCACCTCAGCTCTGTCGTCCTCCCTTGCAACCTTGGGAAATCATGCTTCGCGTCAAATTGCTGTATGGGAGCTGCCAGGCCCTTATATACGGCAGCATGGCACTATGTTATACGCTCAGGGCTTCACCACTCATGTTAGGGAAGCCGGGGGCGGCGGCACTATCATCCAGGCCAAACCTAACTCCTAGCATTATAGTCCCCCTGTACCACTGCGTAATATGGAGTATGGTCGATTGGGCTGGCAGGCGCGAGATGCGGGCAGCCCGGTCCCGACATTGAGCCAGGGTGAGCTTGGGTTGTGCCTGGGGTGGGTCTCATCCACACCTCACGTGCTCGAGTGCGCTCATGCGCGCTCAGGGCGGCGTCACCCTAACGATGAGGGACGGGGTGAGCTGCGAGCAGATTTCCCATCTCTTGGAGCCTCGCTCCCCCTTCGCTCAGCCACCGCTCACTCTGGTGCTCCTATTGCTCCCAGCCGCTCGCTGGGCGCTCCCTGTTCTTATCCAACGCTCCAATGAATGCATAGCGAAGTAAATCTCTGCCAACTTTGTGTTAACAGCTTTAGTCGGCCAAATGGCAGGAGCCCGTTTCCATTCCCCCATAAGCTAGCTTTGGCCCTCAGGCAGCAAAAAGGTCACCCAATATCATCGCGTATCAAGTAGCCTTTCTCCGGCGCGGATTATGCAGCGCTTCCGCAACCGAAGGCTGTAATGATCGCGAGGAGATTTTTGTCCTGGTATGAGTGTACTTTCCGGTCCCGACATCGGCGAACCGCTGTTGCCCTCTCTTCTCCCTTTTTTGAGTCGGCCCCTGGGCTGTTGATCGTAAGTGACCCACTGCCACCTCTTATCCTTTCCTTTCCCTGTGGCTTTCTCCCCCTCGTCCTCAGAGCGAGTGCCTTTGTCACCTCTCTTTACCTTAAAGACGCCCTCCACGGGGTCATCATGGGACCGGAGAAGACGAAGGGGGCTGCTGCCCAAGCCCCTTGATGATGCCGAGGCGCTAGTTGACTTCAGTAAGTCTGTCTAGCATCGACGTCAGTCTGGTCCCTAAGCATCTTCAGCCATTTACCACAGAAGTCTATCGCCAGGGAATGGATTTCTGGAGCGAGTAGAACTCCCCTGCCCGCTGACCCTTCCATTGAGTACGGGCAATTCCCGCTGACTTTTTGTCTGCCCCCACCGGGGAAGCAGGTACGAGAGGAGGAATGTGAGCCCCAGCCCTCATAATATGAAGACGGCGAAGCACTTTGCAGAGGGTCTCGACAAGTGTCGCAAGACAACATCGTCCGAGAGTGGTTCTAATTTCAGGGCAGCTGGCAGTGAGCGGGCAACACCAATATCGAGTCGGCCGTGACGGAGTCTGTTACAGACGTACGTCCCGCGCCGGAGCTAGAGACCCATTCCTTAGGTCCTCCTACCCTTAGCTTTTGACGCCTAGCTATAAAGGGTGTCCTAGTATATTAGGACGATATTGACGGCCCTATCTTGGTCCCTCCAACGACAAGAGGGCACGGTTCTGGCTAACGGTTCACCATTTCACCGCTCTGACGACACACAGGTGGGCAAGAGACCAGTATCAACCCGAATACCCCAGAGCGCTCATACAGGGTCACGCAGCATGCCTCCTATTCATCTATATGGCCGGGAGAGTGGGCCACTACTTGGAATCCAATGTGCGCGCCGAAGTACGAACCGTGGGTTACTGTACGGGGTAAGGCTGTGACACTTATCCTCCGACCGGTCGATGAGGGAGAGGGGTGGTGAACCATAATAATTTCGAGGAGAGCGAGCCAATTTTCTCGTCTTCAAAACGAGAAGGGAAAGGCCGAGATTGCTGTGCGCGTCGAGGGGGATGGGAAAGACCTGACGAATAAGCCGCACCAAAGGTTAGTTTCCGATCTCGCCATTTTCATGCCCTTGCTAACAGCCCGACTCGGTCACAGGCCACGGTGCAGACTCTACGAGGATATGGAACTGCTGCCCACAAATCTTATCCTACTCTTACTCGCCACCGCCTTGGCCGACGACGCCTTCACGAGTACCGCAGCTTTGAAGAGATCGAGGCCATTCTGCCGCCGACCAACGGATCCTTACACCGCCTCCACATCAAAAGGAAATGCAAACAACCTCTGTCTTCCAGGTGAGATCTCCTGACGGCCCCACTATAAGGATTGTATCAGCCAACACGTTGGGCAAAAGCCTGGTGGATATGGGCCATCGCGCCGGATACCCAGAGGACACCCACGTCCACTATGAGGAGAGAGGCTCTTGCCAAGGGCTGACAGTAAGTCACTTGGCCACCAGCCGTGCTTCTCTCGCCGTCGTTGACTCGGGGGTAGATGACGGCTACTCTACTTCAGAAAGGATGAAGTTCGGGGGCTATTCCAACCCAAAGACTTTCCTGGACTATTACATAGGCCACTTAAGCAAAGCTGACGGCCCAACGGCCCTCTAGGGTCGGGAACGACACAAAGTTCACATCGAAGCTCTCCACAAACTGTACTTCCATCACCACCCGCAGCTGCATCAGTCGATGCCAGCAAAAGTATAAGATGACTTGGAGCAACATGGCAACGTCGCTGCCGTCAACAAGGATATTGCAGCCTAACGAGAGAAGCTGAGAGGCCTACCATCCCAGCCTAGGAAACGGAGTATCTAACTGCTCGGCGGGACGAGCGTTATTGACAGGTGCGTTAGCTCGTGGGAAGGGCGCTTAGCAAATGGTGGGAGATCCAACAGGGTACGGTCACGACCGGCAGGGCAGCTCCGACCGCGGCTCTGCCGAGCTTCTCCAGCAATGTTCGTCGTCTCGGCCTTCCAGGCCGAAGTGCACTGCACGACTTCGAGACGCTGTGCATAGAATATCCCACAGTGGCATACCGTCCGAGCTTGCGGGCAGAGGAGGGTCGTTGCCCAGTTTCGACGTGTGCAAAGGAGTTGAGTCGGTACACTTGGCCTCTCCCCTTTGCTTCTTGAGCATTCGCACCCCAAACCTCTCCCCTCTCCCCAAAGGATGAATGGCTGACAAGACTCCCCTTTCTGTTTCGACATTGTCAATAATCTTCATAACAGATGGAGCCATGTTTACAAGTGCTATAAGGGGCGACTTAAGAGGAGACACGGATTGCTGAGCTGCGCTTCCAGAGCGAAAACGCAGATATTTCGACGGGACATGAGGGAGAAGGCTGTTGACCCTGAAATCCGTCAAAGAGGAGGCATTCATACGGACTATTTTTGGTTCGATGCGCAGCCGAGAATTCCTGCAAATAACGAATGTCAAGCGCAGCGGTTTATTTCGTGGGGCCTTCACACGGCTGTGCTCATTACGATTGCACAGCAATTGCGGACACTGCAAAATTACCTGTCATCCCCAACTACGACAAGCCGGAAATAGGTACAGCACCCCCGGGGTCAGGGGATTCGGTTCTTCGATCGCTATTTTGAGCAAACTGGTTCGAATAATATGCTTGTACTACATCTTTCTCATATCCTTCTCTAATGTGCGCTTGCTTCTGCTACCGACTTCCGTCTTACTATTAGCCGCTGCAAGCGGAAGGAACACACGACAGTGAGAAAGGAAGGTATGGAAAGCAGCTTGAAACGCTAACGCGCCATTTTACTACCAAGTCAACTGACTTTGCTCAGCACAGTGAGGGCTTATTTATGTTGCACGCAGCAGGCTAGTGCACATCGAATGGTTGGAAGCAACCGTCTTGTTCCTATCGTATCTAGGGGTAACGAGTGACCTAAGTACATATTGCCTCTCCAGGGTAGCAGGCAGATAACACACTACAAACAAGTAACCATGTACTTACTGAGGCCACACCAGACATCACAATGCAGAACAGGCTTCCATCCAAAAGTATATGAGAGCTAACCGGAATGGAGGTGGGCGGGGAGGTGGTTGAAGAAGTTTCAGGCAAGCGAATATTGTTCCTATCGAGAGAGAGATGATGGAAAGTCTTGGTCAAGCACCTAACTATTGCTAGATTCTGCACTATATGGCAAATATGCTGGGTCAAATTCCAAAAACGAAATACGATCAGACGCATGTCCTAAGATAAGAACATTATCCTGGACAGCTGCACATGTAGCACGATAATCAGAAGGAAGCCAAAGGATATTTTTCATCTCTTGAGCCACCCAACGGTCATTTACAAGTAAATTGCATAAAGGCTTCGACTGCGGAGAGATAACGCTAGGAAAAAGAGGTTGGATACTCAGCAACCCTCTATTTGTCTTTAGGTATGTCCCATCGCTAGAGAAAGATAGATTTCCAATCACTGTATCAACTTCAAGCGCGTAGAGCTCCGCTCCCGTGGCCGAGTCCCAAAGCCTGACCGTCTTGTCGTAGGACGCGGACGCGACCAGCTTGCCGTCCGGCGGCGAGAATGCGACGGCCGTGACCTCTTTCGAATGGCCCTCGAGCGTGCCGAGCGCCGCTCCCGTGGCCGAGTCCCAGAGCCTAACCGTGTTGTCGCTGGATGCGGACGCGACCAGCTTGCCGTCTGGCGGCGAGAATGCGACGGCCATGACCCTACCCGAATGGCCCTCGAGCGTGCCGAGCGCCGCTCTCGTGGCCGAGTCCCAGAGCCTAACCGTGTT
>Ga0335072_10005703_pt1 | contig 18323 bp, 11 predicted proteins | sample Lox_Sample_21_FD_206725 | JGI IMG/M metagenome (GOLD analysis project Ga0335072, IMG submission 206725) | Soil microbial communities from Loxahatchee National Wildlife Refuge, Florida, United States - Lox_Sample_2.1 | ecosystem: Environmental > Terrestrial > Soil > Wetlands | place: USA... | reverse complement strand
GCCCGGAGATCGGCTGACTAGACCTGTTGATCGCGGGGAGTGATGGAGGGACAGGCGTGGAATCCCACTCAAGCCAAAACCGGGCTTGAATGGGGCGCCCCAGTTTTTGCTGCAGATTCGGAGACCAGAACTCGTCTTGTGAGGCTATGACGCCAACTCCATTACGACAAAATTTCGCTATGAGTCATTGCCCGGAGGCCTGATCATCTCTTTGCACGTCCAGGGTGGATCGCAGCACAATATCCTGCGACGATTTGCCTATCATCACGTCGAAGGTGCCAGGCACCACCCTCCAGCGCATCTCGAGGTCCAGTAGCTTTAAGTCATCGGCGGATAGCTTCATGGTCACGGTTTTGGTCTGGCCAGGGTTCAGCGCCACTCGTTCGAAGCCGCGAAGATTCTTTACCGGAATCGCTACTGGAGTGTACTGCTCGTGCAGATAGAGCTGCACGGTCTCGACTCCCGGTCGCGATCCTGTATTGGTTACATCGACGGTTACTGTGGCCCCGCCTGCGGAGTAGATCCGCTGCGGAGCGACGCGCAGGTTGTCGTATCGGAAAGTGGTATAACTCAGTCCGAATCCAAACGGATAAAGCGCGGTTCCCGGCATATTTACATATCCACCATCATGGCTCCAGCCCTGATGGATCCAATAGTCTTTCGACGGCTTGTAGTTGTAATAGACAGGAAGCTGGGCAGCATCGCGGGGAACAGAGATGGCCAGACGCCCTGTGGGATTGTAGTCGCCAAAGAGCACATCCGCGATTGCCTTTCCGCCCTGTTCTCCCGGTTCCCAGGCCTCAACGATGGCGGCAAGATGTTCGGCCTCCCACGGAATAGACAGCGGTCTGCCGTTGATGAGCACTAATACGACGGGCGTGCCCGTTCCCTGGATTGCTTTGACCATATCTTCCTGGGCTCCCGTCAGGTTCAGGCTGGCCGCATCGTACGCCTCCCCGTCTGTCGGCGGGGTAGTTCCCTTCCCCGCATTGTCCGGGTGCTCACCGACAACGACCACCGCTACGCTTGCGCGGCGCGCAGCCTTGATGGCCTCCGTGAAGTCAGCCGGGCCGCCGATTACGTCGCAGCCATGGGCGTATTCGACGCGCGTCGTGGGAGAAACGGCCTGCCGGATGCCATTGAGAACAGTGATTACTTTCTGCGGCACCTTGGAGGGCGCATAGTCACCTAGCTGGCTCCATCCCTCGTCTGCATTCGGACCGATCACAGCAATAGACTTCACATCTTTCTTGAGGGGCAGCAAATCTCTGTCATTCTTCAGCAGAACGATACTCTCGCGCGCAGCTCGCAGCGCCAGTTGCTGGTGTTCTTCTGAATGCACAACCCGCTCCGCTTCTTCGACGTCGGCATATGGATGGTCGAAGAGTCCCAGCCGGAATTTCAATTCGAGCACTCGGCGCAGCGCTCGATCTACCAGCGCCTCGCTTACTCTGCCTTCCTGGATATTCTCGAGCAGTGGTCCCATGTATGCCGGCTCGTAGGTGATATCCATATCCACGCCGGCCTTCAGGGCCAGAGCTCCCGCCTCTTTTTGCGTGGGAACAATATGCTGATAGATCAGGGAGTCAAAGCCATTGCCTTCGCTCTCAACGATTCCGCGAAATCCCAGCTCGTTGCGAAGGATCTCTGTATTCCATTTCTCTGAAGCATGCTCCGGAATATCATCGATCTCCGGATAACCGGCCATCACGCCCAGAGCTCCTGCCTGGAAAGCCGCAATCCACGGAGGCAGAAAATTTTCCCTGATGTAGCGTTCCGATAGTTCGATCGCGCCCCGCTCCATTCCGCTGATCGGCTCGCTCTGCGTGGGGAAATCCGTCATCACCGCAGCTACCTTGTCGCGGGCGCTGACATCCGCCCCTTGCGCGCCAAGCACGATGTTTTTGGCAATCCGGGAATAGAGGTAGGGGTCCTCCGTGTAGGCCTCCATATTTCTTCCCATCCGCGGATCGCGATCCGCCTCCAGCACTAGCGTGGAGAGGAGATGAATTCCCGTCGAGCGAGCCTCCTGGGCCGCCGCCGCGTAGATAGACCGCACCAGCGGCATATCGAACGTGCTCCCGATCGACAACCCTTCGGGGAAGACAGTCGCGCCCGGGAACATTGCCCCATGCGTACCCTCTTCATCCTCGAGCAACGGAATCTTCAGGCGCGTCCCGGTAAGCGCGATATGTTGTAGCTCATTGAAATACTTCACCTGCTGCGCAATGCTGTCGAACTGAACCGTATTGGCGAGTGTGAAGAAACCCGAGCCCGGGCCAATTTCGTCAGTGTAGGTCCCGGCTGTAAACCTCTTTGCGGCTTCGAGCTTCTCCGGCGCGGTTTTTCCGAGGGCCTCCACATATCCGCAGGGAAGGTTCAGTTGACCAATCTTCTCCTTGAGCGTCATACGCCCGATGAGATCGTTCACACGAAGCTCGATCGGCAATCTCGAATCCAGATAGGGAAACGTCGCAGACTGTGCGGACGCCTGCGGGAAAGGCGAGAGCATCATGAACACGAGTGCCAGCGCGGCAACAATACGCGTGCATTGCTGACAGGACAGTTTCCCTTCGGTTGTACCGAGGTAAGAGATGGTGTGAATGCAGCCTTCTTTGCTTGGCATGAATGCCGTTATCCTTCCCTCTGTGAGCTAGAGCTTGTACGCAAGACTGCGTCCTGGGCTACCCTCAGCCGTCCCTGCGGGACTCGAAGACCCACTCGACTTTCAACCGGTTGCGGCAACACCAACGATGTGCCCTGACGCAAAACCGAGTTCCTACACGGCCTCTTTGGTCGATTCATAGATGTGCCATCAGGTGGTCCAACTTAGAGGGCACTCAGGCCGGGCCCCGACAACATCTCTGTGTGTAGCTTGCCGTCCCGCACCTCGAAGAGGCCTGGGAATTTTTTCACCCATGCCGCGTTCCCCGAGGGCACATACTCCCGTCCGTTCGACTCGAGCGTATCGATTTGAGGAACATGGGAAGCAATTCCTGCGGACTGGATCAGGGAGGCTCCCGGGCAGGTCAGATCCTGCGCCGTCAGGTACATCTTGAATTCCTGAGCGGCGGCATTCATGAGCATGGACTGGCTCTGGCCTTTGCAGGCCTTCAGCGCAACGCCGGTGTAGCCGATCTTGCGGCCGCGCAACAGCGCATCCAAACCCGTGAGTGATTCGTCCATCACCACCGGCTTCATTCGTGATACCTGAAAGAGATATTGCTCGGGACTGGCGACCAGGTCCCTCCGCGTCGGTTGCTCGATGAAGGTTATACGCTCAAAACAGCCGGGTGACTGCTGTTTGATGTGCCTGACGAAATCAAGCAGATATTCCACGTCAGGACACTGCTCGTTGAAGTCCAGCGAATAATGCCAGCTGCGCACACCTTCCGGAACCTTGACGCTCGTAGCCACCTGGTTGATCTCTACAACCCTTGCAACATCTCTATCCAGATCGTTGCCGTCGAGCTTGATCTTCAGATGCGTAAGGCCGTCCGCGACGATCCACTGCTCCAGGCTCTGGGGAAGGCCGTCATTCAGCCGCTCCTTTATTTCGGAGGTTTTGATCGGATCGGCGGCGCCTACGGAGTGATTGCACCAGAGCCACGGCTTGGGTGCGCGGAGAAGATACTGGCTGGGAAACTTGCCCGCGAATTCGGGACCCAGATAGCGCCCCAGGTCATAGGTCATGAATTCCGGGCCATAGGTCAAATAACAATTGCGGCGATGCACTTTTCCGAATGCGTCGTGGACTGCAGCATCGACGGCGCTTGCGGTCACCAGCGTACACAGCTTGGGAATCGGTTGATCCAACCGCATCTCGCTGGTCACTTCTTCCGCCGCGCGCAAATAGGCCGTCTCGAGCACGAAGTTGATTTCGATCGGATGGCCTGGTTCTTTGTAGTCTTCCGTAATCTTCGCAATGCGCTGCGCAAGGTGCTTCATTGCATCGAGCGTCGTGTCATAAGAAAGCGTCTTCGACGGGAAGGACCATGCATTACCCAAAGGCATGGAACCGAACCCCTCGGCCACATGGCCGTCGACTGTCTCCACCGTGGAGTGGATATTTAGGAGCGTGGTCGCGTCAACGCTGCGCCCACCAAACCGATAGGGCGTGCGATACGTAAAATCCTGATATTCAACCCGGATCTGCTTGATCCGTATATCAGAGCCCTTCCGCTGCGTGGAAGCAACGACCGGGCCTGAGATTAGCGGCGACATAGAAAGCGCGGATGCGGTTTTGAGGAAGCTCCGCCGGCTGATTCTGGAATTCGATGGCACAATTCTCCCCCCTCAGGTTGGGCCGCTCATGCAGCTTGATAGCTTTCGCGGATAAGCGACCTGAGATAGTCAAGGTTTTCTTTCGCAGATTCCATGACACGCGGTACGGCTGCGCGTGAAATCGCAATTCCCTGGTTGTCGGCCGCGCCTGCAATAGTGAACTCCTGTTGCAGCGAGATGGGGCCATGAAAATCTGACTTCGCCAGGATCTGAAGAAATTCCTTCCACGGAGCCATTCCCTGACCCATGGGGCATGCCTCTGGCCGCCACTCCTGCGGCCCGGCCTTCACCCACTGGAAATCCTTCGCGCCGATCATTTTGAGCCGCGGCAAAACCAGGTTGGTGTCCACCTTCCATCCATTGGTCCCGCCATCGACGGTAGCGTGTCCGAGATCGAAATAGAAACCGCAGCGTGCGGGGTCCATTGGCTCGATCACCCTCGCCATATCCCAAATGGCTGCGCCTATGTAACCGTTGTGGTTGTGATAGCCGACCTGGATCCCATATCTGCCCGCAAGGTCCACCAGGCTGCGGAGGTTCTTTCCCGCCTCCTCCAACTCCGCCATCACGTTCACAAAACGCCAGTGATAGTACCCGGGTTTGAGGTAAGGAATAGACAACCGGCTGGCCGCGCGCATCGTCGGCTCCGCAACAGGATCGTCTGCGCTGAGCAGCGCTGTCGTGATCATTGGAACCGCCAGGCCTTGGGCGCGAATTGCCTCAACCGCTTTGGGGAGATCTGTCTCGACCCTCTCCGGGAGAACGTGACCTTCCGGGCGAACGGTTAGATCCACACCGTCGAAGCCGGCGGCCTTCGCATTCTGGGCAAGTTCGCGCCAACTCAACTGCGGAACGGGCTTGGAAAAAAAGCAGATTGCTCCTCGAAAGGTTCCCGATGCCGAAGGCTCTGCCAATGCAGGCCATTCCCGGAGCCCCATCGCTCCCGCGGCTGCGGAAGAGTTCTGCAAGAATTCGCGTCTTGACCAGTGTGTGTTCATCCCCCTCCTCCTCACGGCAAAGTAAAGCTGAGAATATTCGGTCCCACTGCGAGGGCCACAAACTGTTTTCCGTTCACCGTATAAGTCATCGGCGACGCTTTGTTGTCACCACTCGTGCGGAAGTGCCACAAAGCCTTTCCGGTGCGAGCATCGGCGGCAACAATATCGCCGCTTGGTTCGCCGTAGAACAGCAGCCCGCCTGCGGTCGCCAGGACTCCTCCATCACGTTTGCCCCCGCCCGGTCCTGCCATCGGGATCTTCCACCGAACCTTACCCTGGAGATCCAGCGCCTCCAGGTACTTCTTTGCGGGCTCCTCGGCCTGCTTCCGGGCTGTGCTCGAAGCCGTGAGACTCACATTACATTTCTCCACTCCAGCGAGATAGTAGAGACCGATCTCCGGGCTGAATGCGGTGGCGTTCCAATTTGAGCCGGCCGAAGGGCATACCACACCGTTGGCCGGTAGCCGCTGCGGGCGGCCATCCGCGCCAATCCCCGACGCCCAGGTTACGGTCACAAATGGCCTCGCCAAAAGAACGTGGCCGTTGGTGCGGTCCAGCACGTAGAAGAATCCGTTCTTGTCCGCGTGAAGTAGGAGTTGCCGCTTCTTGCCCTGGAATACCGTATCGGTCAGCAGGAGCGGACCCGTCGTGTCCCAGTCCTCAACATCGTGCGGCGTCACCTGGTAGTACCACTTCAGGGCTCCGTCGCTCGGATTCAGCGCCAGGATGCAGTTGGTGTATAGGTTATCTCCGGGACGATGGCGATCGTCCCCGTCGGGATAGGGATTGCCAGTGGCCCAGTAAATCGTATCTGTCTCAGGATCATAGGAGCCGGTCGTCCAGGTGCCGCCGCCTCCATTTTCGGGTGGATTCCCGCCCCATGTTTCCGCTGCTGGCTCTCCCCTGGCGGGAACAGTCCAGCGGCGCCAGAGCAGTTTGCCGTCGGAGGCACGGTACGCAGACAAGAATCCGCGTATGCCCCAGTCGCCGCCGGCTACTCCTGCGATCACCATATCTTCTACGACCAGGGGCGCAACGGTTCCGCCGTAATGCATCGGCTTATCCGGCATTACCGTCTCCCACACCGGCTTCCCGGTGATGCGATTCAGCGCGATCAGATGAGCATCATCAGTCACCATGAAAAGCTTGTCTCCCAGGATCGCCAGGCCGCGGTTGGAAGCGAGAGACGCATCGCCCACCATTCCTGGCGTCCGCCGGCGCGTGTAGTTCCAGATGGGCTCGCCGGTGCGGGCATCGAGCGCGTAGGCCTGCTGCGGTCCGGTGGCGTACATGATGCCGTCGGCCACCAACGGCGTCGTCTCCAGCCCGTAGTACTGCAGGTTCTCCCGGTAGTAAGAACTGTCGGGGAAAAACTGCCGCCAGAGAGGAACGGTATATATCCATTGCAGTTGCAGATGAGCTGCATTGCGGGCATCGATGCCTTCGAGGTTACTGTGGCGGTTGCCCGCCAAGCCGCCGTTATAGCTCAGCCAATCGCCGGGCCGCGGGCTTAGTATTCTCGCAAAGGGAATGTCGCCAGGAATGAAAGTTTCCTTCGCGGGAACTGGGCCGGCAGCGCCCAGGCCGGGCTTTACACCGCTGAGCCCACTGAGATAAGCAAGCAGATCCTGCAGTTGCCCGGGAGTTGCGGCAACGGCAGGCATGGGCGACTGCGCATCTTCCTTGAGCGACTGAATCTCATCATTGGGGAGCAGGTGAAACCGGCCTTGCAGGTCCTGCAGGACAGTTTCGAAGCTACTCCGGCTTCTGGCGAAGCCGTGCAGGAGCTCGCCATTACGCATTTCCACGGTTAACGGCGTGTAGCCCGGGGCAAACCGCGCGTTTGGGTTGACCAGAGCCTCGCGAATCTGCTCCGGCGTGAGACCGGTGGCAATGCTCGAGAGGTCCGGGCCGGTTGCCGACCCTCTGCCGTCCACCATGTGGCAGGACGAGCAATGGCCAGCCGCAAAGAAATATTGCTCGCCTCTCGATGGGTCACCCGAGACCGGGTTCTTCACCGCAGGGTTGAAAGCAAGAATCAGCGCTGCGAGAGCATCCAGTTGAGTGTCGGGAAGATCGAAGGCGGGCATTCCCCCGGAAGGGATTCCATGATGGAGAATGTCGTGGATCCAGGTGAGGGATTTGCCCTGCAGATCACGATTCCCCGCCAGCGACGGACCATACTCGCCGCCATGCGCTTCAGCGCCATGACACACCGCGCAATGCGTCGCATAAAGGTTTTGCGCCTGGGCGCGACTTTGGGACGCGTCGGAGTCCTGACTACGAAGCGTCGGGGGGAAGAAGAAGAGAGCGATGAGAGCGGCAGCGGACCACAATTTGGCTCTGTCGGGTGGCAATGCTCGAAAATCATCTGCGAAGTAAGGAAACAGCAGGTCCCTCCACTTCGCTACCCCGGATTTCCTGTTAAGGCTAGCGGCGTTGGCGAGCTTCATGCGCCTTTCTTTAATGGAAAGGCGCATACGCGGTTCTGTCCAGTGCGGCGTGGCAGGAGATCCGGGTTCGCTACGGTCGGGATGACAATTCATTTTTGCTACTTTCATCCCCCGCAAGCGCGGTCGTTTGGGCCAGGATTTCATTTGGCGACGTTGACCGGAATGCCGCCGCGCTCGAGGCTCTGCTGCGCCGCATCCATGAAAGAGTAAATGGTCAGGGTCTCCTCATTCGAAACAGGTGGAACCCCGTCGCGGACGAACTTCACAATGTCCTTGACCAACGGAATGTATCCTTCGATGTGCGTAAGGAGCACCGGCTCATTGTCTTTCTTGTGAAAGACAGCGATGCCGAAAGAGCTATAGGGCCGCATGACGCGGACTGTCCCCACCCGGCCTCCACTCCAGATCCCGGTCAAGACGTCGACATCCGGCGTATGGGTTCGCGTTACCTGCTGCACATCCGGCCCCATGACGGTGAATAGAATCTCGATGGAATGAATGGCGTACCATGCCAGGTCCAGTTGCTGGTTTTCTTCGAATGGACCAGGCCCCCAGACCATCGCGCCGGTGATCCCGGGAGTGCGAAGCGCCTCAACCGGACCGAAGCGCAGGGAAGATGAGCTGAACCACGAAACTTTAGCAGCAGCCGCCAGAGCAGCCATCTGCTTCGCATCCGCCAGCGTCGAAGCCATCGGCTTCTCAACGTAAATTGGCTTTCCACAGGTCAGAGCCTGACGAAACTGCTCGAGGTGAGCGCGCCCATCGACACTTTCGAGGAGAATGCCGTCGACCAGTGGACACAGGCCGGTGATCCGGTCGACGAATTGAACATGCCATTTTTCGCGAAGGTCTTTGGCGAAGCCCTCCACCCGATCCCGGCTAATCGTAATGTCGGGGCTTCCGCCTTTGAACGCGGCCACGACCGTGGCTCCGGGTACATGTCCTGGTTCACTGGGGTCGTTGAGCAGCCTGGTAAACACGACGACGTGCGAAGTGTCGGTACCAATGATGCCCAGACGTAGATTGCCCTCTTGAGCGGCAGCAGCCCGCGCGTCGGGAACAAGAACGACGATCGTGATCAAGCCAAGCAATACGGGAGAAAACAGCTTTTGCCTGCGGTTCCTCATCGACTGCCCCTCTCTACAGGCTTCCTTTGAGAGTCCACGCGTACATCACACCGTCCACACCAGTGACCACATATTGTGTACCGTCAATCTGATAAGTAATCGGCGAGACATCGTGCGAAACGCCCCCGGGACGAGTATGCCAAAGTACGCGTCCGTCCGATGAATCCAATGCCAACAGATTTCCATTTCCGTCGGCGGTGAACAGAAGGCCTCCCGCCGTAGTCAAAATGCCGATGCTGTTCATGCCGCGGCCGCTCTCTCGCTGCCAGCGTATTTTTCCGGTCTGGTAGTCGAGAGCCAAAAGCACGGTACTCGCGGCCAAGGGGATGGATCCTCCACCCTGGTGGTTTGTAGGGCGATTGTCAGGTCCCGTGATCAGATACCAGAAGCTGTACCCTCGCCAGGCAGTAACGTAAAAGAGGCCAGACGATGGATCGAAACTCGGAGCCATCCAGGTGGTTGCTCCATCCTCCGCCTCGTGGATCAGCGCGCCGTCGGGTTGGGGCATTTTTGCCGGATCAGGAACCAGCGCCCCTTTTGCTCCAATCCTCGTGGCCCAGTTCGCCGCGACGAAGGGAACCGTCAGCAGGTTTTGGCCTGTCACGCGGTCAAGGACAAAGAAATATCCATTACGGCTCGCCTGCGCCAGAAGTTTGCGTGAGGTTCCATGAAATTTGGCCTCGAACAACACCGGCGTTTCGACGGCGTCCCAGTCGTGCGTGTCGTGCGGAGACTCCTGGAAGTACCAAGCGATCGTGCCGGTATCCGGATTCAACGCCAGAATGGAACAGGTGTAGAGATTGTCTCCGGCCCTGCCACCGCCGGCAAGCACCGGGTGTGGATTGCCGGTTCCCAGGTAGATCAGGTTAAGACTCGGATCATAGGTAGCGGTCAGCCATGCCGGGCCTCCACCATGATTCATGGCGTCCGCGTTCGGCCAGGTTTTTGCCTCCGGGGTTCCGGGCTCCGGTGTGGTGGCGGTCTTCCACACGACCTTTCCCGTGCGCCAGTCGAGGGCCACGACAAAGTGTTTTATATCTGCCGAGTCCCCTGAGGTTCCAAAGATCACCAGCCCCTTGATGATCAGAGGAGCCGCGCTGATGTAGTAACCGAACTTTACGTCCTCGACAGTGACTTCCCAGATTTTCTTCCCGTTGCGCGCATCCAGGCACAGAATATGGGCGTCCGGGGTTCCGAAGTAAATTCTGTCCTGATAGAAGCCCACGCCGCGCGAGCCGATATCGTCGCCTTCCGAACTGCGCTGAAATTCCCAGATCTCCGCTCCCGTCTTGCCATCGATCGCCCATACATGGTTGGGAACGCTGAAATAGAGGATTCCCTTTACCAGCAGAGGCGTGGCCTTCAAGGTCACCGCATGTGTCTGAAAGGCCCATGCGAGCTTCAGAGAGCCAACATTGCTCTTGTTGATCTGCGTAAGGAGGCTATAACGTCTTCCGGAGTAATCGCCGTTAAAGGTCGGCCAGTCGTCGCCGACCGAGGGAATGGAATGCCCGGTGAGGTTTTTTTGATCCGCACTTTGCACCTGGAGACCGCGGGAGGTCACAACGGAACCGAGCAGCAGAAGCAGACCCAATGCGCCTGCTTTACTTGATTGTTTCCAGGTACGCAAAGAGATCATGAATATCCCTGTCTGTATATTTGCTCAAGAGCTGCGTATGAGCAGCGAGTGGATTTTTCACTTTAACCATGACCTGCGCGGCCGGCCAGGAGCGATACCAACCGTCCTCAGTCTGGATCGCGACGTAGAAAGCATCAAGATGAAGCAGCTTGCCTTGAACCTTTTGGCCGGTATTCAATAACACCTCGGCGGTTACATTATCTCCGGGAGGAGACAGGAACCGTCCTTCCAGCTCTGTCGGGCTATATTTTTCAGCGATTCCCGCAAGATCCCCAGTTGGCGAATGGCAACCGCCGCAGCCCCCGGCTCCATAGAAATATTCTTTCCCACGCTCCGCGCTCCCGGTGAGCAGTTGCTTCAGGGAATCATCGCGGGCCAGCCCATTTGAGGAGGCTACACTGGCCGCGTCAATGCGGGAGTGAAGGAATGCCGCGATATCCGAAACATCGCCGGCGGTCATCGCGGGAAACGCGGGCATGCCCCGTTCGGCTCTCCCTTTCAAAACCACCGGGCCGATGAGATCGCCGCCATTGTCATGCCGCACCAGCGAAGACTGGATCAGATTCGGACCGATACCGCCCATCGCCATGGCGCCATGACACATGGCACATGAGCGCTCGAATTGGGCTTTCCCCCGCTCGACGCTTTTGTTGGCTGCGGAATTAGAGTTGTCGTTCTGCGCGCGAGCGGCCAGAAGAGGCACAAAGCAAAGCAGCACGAACAACTGGCGAACGGAGCGCAGTAAACCGCCGGGCCGCCCGCGCGCCACCGGGCTGTTTGCGGCTGAGGCGCGATTGCTCAACGCAGCCACGCGTCCAGGTGCTCTCTGACGAAGGCATCGTCATTCAAATGGGGATAGGAGCGATAGACGCGATCGATCTCCTCCCGCTGCCCCGGCGACAGATTTTCGCTTGGATCGAGGCACCAGGTGCCCTCCAACAGCCCTTGTCTCCGCAGCACCTCGTGGATTCCCGCGATGCACCCGGAAAATCGATTCGCGGCGTCGAAGAACGCGGCATTGGAATCGGTGATTTGTTGCGCCAGCGTCAGCAATTGCCCGTCCACCGCACCGGAATTACTCTTCGCTACTGCCAGCTGTTCCACGGCAGTCTTCGTCCACACCGCCCAATGTCCCAGGAGCCCGCCGACAATCCGTAGCTTCGCTCCGCCGAGGGAAAACTCCGTGAGAAGGTCAACAAGGATATTGTCATCGTTGCCGGTATAGAGTGCGATCTCATCAGCGCGTCCCGCGTCGGCGACCGCACGCACCACGTCGATGGTCTGGTAGCGGTTGAATGGCGCTATTTTAATCGCCACAATATTTTCGATCTCCGCCAGCGCACGCCAGTACTGGTAGGAAAAAAACCGGCCGCCTGCGGCGGGCTGAAGATAGAAGCCGACCACCGGCAGGATCGACGCAATCGCACGGACCCGATCCAGATGCTCCCGATCGGATAATGCAAGATCCCGATCCATCCTGAGGAGCACGGCGTCGTAACCGAGCGTTCGGGCCAGTTCCGTCTCGGCGTCGGCGGCGGCCTGCGTTCCGCACGCGCCGGCAATCTTCACCATCTCGCTGCCTTGTACTTCCTCAGCCGCCAGTTCGAGCACGGGCCGAAGCAGGCCGCAATTCCGGATCGCAAACTGGGTTGTGTGCACGCCGACAGCAACACCTCCAGCTCCTGCAGCGCGGTAATAACGTGTGAGTGCGCGTTGACGGCGTTCGTCCAGTTTCCGCTCGGCGGTCAGCGCGAGCGGATGTGCTGGAATCACCATGCCGTACTTGAGTTTTTCTCGCAACGTCATCAGTAGTTCCCGTCCCGGGTCTGGAAATGCGTCGGCTTGCTCAGCAGCCGGTTTCCCTTCTCGATCCAGTGAGCCACCCAGTCAATCATCTCCTCGGGAGTCACCTTCGGGTAGCCAAAGAGACGATGCTGCTTCCCGGCGTTGCTGAAAAGTGCCGAATGGCACTCTTCGCCGGTAAACATGGGCTCGCAGGCGAAACGCCGGCCGAACTGCGCCGCGATCCATCGTGTGCTGATCGTCTCGGGTCCGGTAAGATTCAGGACAAAGGGTGGCGATTGGCAATAGGGAAAACACCGGATGCAGACCGAGTTCGCGTCTCCCTGCCAGATCATGTTCATCACCGGCATACTTACATCGATGGGCTGGCGGCGGTAGACCATCTGCCCAATATCCACCAGTACGCCGTAGCGCAGGTCGATCGCGTAATTCAGCCGCAGAATAGCGACCGGTGTACCCCAACGCTGCGATGCGTGTTCGAAGATACGCTCCCGGCCCAGGACGGACTGCGCGTACTCTCCTTGTGGGCCTACCGGAGTCTCTTCTATCGAGCCGCCCAGGTGAAGGGGCCGCAGGGAGTAGACATTCCCACTCGAAAAACAAACGATCCGCGAATGGCGAAAGCGGCCGGCTACCAACACAGGAAGCTGCGTGTTCATGGCCCAGGTCAGGTGCTCGGATCCAGTGGTGCCGAATTTGCGCGCAGCCATGTAAATGATATTCGGGACGTCGGGTAAGGCCCGCAATGCGCCGTCCTCCATCAAGTCGCTGGTTATGGTCTCAATTCCATCGCGTTGCAATTGCCCGGGAAGAGATGTATCTGAGAAGCGGGCCACCGCGATGATCCTTCTCTTCACGCCGCTTTCCGCTGTCGCCCGCTGCATCAAGCGGACGAGGCTCGGACCCATTTTCCCGCCGGCGCCAAGCACCATGACATCTCCATCGAGCGTGCGCATGGCTTCGATGTCGTCCGTGGTTGGCCGCGACAGTCTCTCTTCCAATTGTTCTTCGCTATCGATCTGCATTTCTCTTTCAGTCTGGCGCCGGATCCGTCAATGGAGCAGTTCACGAATGTATGCGTCGTCCTGGGCGTCCGCCAGATCTGTGGTATCGCCGAGCACATAGCGGTAGCGAAACGGCGGACCCGCGAAAACAACCGTGCGCACCCAGTTGGTCGGATCCGTCCACAAAACCCCGCGCGATCCCATGGCTTTCACAAGATCCTCGAGATCCCAGTGAAGCACAAATCCGGGTATCGCCGCGTCCCACAGGTCGGCCGCGACGGAGTTCTCGAGCGCAGCGCGCAGACTGTAGGGAGTCCGATCCAGCCAGATCTTCTCAATCCGGGAATCGGCAGCGGCTGCCAGCAGGAGCCATATACCTTGGACACCGCGACCCATACCGCGAATTGTCGCAGAGTCCACGTCCGGCCGGGCGCTCAACAAGTCAACGCCCCGCAGCACGTCGTGAGCCCGCAGCGACGGCATGTTCAAGCCGATCAGGTTGGCGCGGGCGTCGATTTCCCAATCACCGGTGTACGGCCCATGCTCTTCTACAGCCATGGTGCGCGGCGTCATTTCCAGAACAACCTGCCCCTGTGCCGCCATCTTCTGCGCCAGGGAAGCCTGCGGTGTCGCCCCTGAATATCCTCGTCCATCCACCATGAGAACAGCCGGCTTCCTGTCGCCGGAAGGGGGCAGATAGAGAGTCGCATCCAGCCAGATGCCGGGATCGCTCTCAAATTGAATCTGCTGCTGCCCGCCGCCAGGCCCGCTGGTCTCATGCAGTATCCTTACCGCCGGCGCGGATCGATCCGTGGGAATTTTGAAATCTTTCAGCTCAGCGGTGAGCTCGGGAATTGTCCTCTGTTTCTCCCGGGAGTGAAGGTCGGCAAGCAGGATCTGGCTGAGCTTCCTGCTGCCCGGTTCGTTCTCAACGTTGCCGCTGGATGTCACCTGCAGCTCATGGTTGCTGTACATCTTTACCGGCTGTTCATGAGTATCTCCCTGGCCATTCTTCAGCCATCGAGTCATCCATTGGTAGATGGCTTCCCTGCTGACGAGAGGCAGGCCGTGAGAACCGGGGCCCATCAGGTAACCGACATTGTCTTCTGCGTGGTAGAGCGAATACCATCGCCGCGCTTCGTCGTAGACCATGCGGACGCCTTCATGGCTGAAGTGGTACTGATCGGTCTGCGTGGTCTCGAGCAGCCATGGCGTGGGGGCAGATTGCTCTACAAAATCGGCGGTATCCAGTCCGCTCGCCAGAAAATCGGGAAAGATCATTTCCGCATCCGGCCCCATGGTGGCAAACAGCACGCGAAACGAGGCCGGATAACAACTGGGAATCACAACCTTGAGCCGATCGTCGAGCCCACCCACGAAGGTTGTGAGCGCGCCACCGCCCGAGCAACCCGCTGCGCCCAGGCGAGACGCATCCACATCCGGCCGGCCGGCAAGATAGTCCAGCGACCGCATCGCATCCCAGATGAAGTAGCGCGCCAGCCCCTGGCCAATCAGCAGGGTTTGCGCTGCCATTTCGATATGCTCCGGCACGGACCAGCCCGCCAGCGGTGCGTCGATCTGCGGGCTGTACGTCTGCACCCGTTCTCCCTGCCCGATCGGGTCGAAACAGAGAACCACAAATCCTTTCAGTGCAAGATTGGCCGCGACACGCTGGTCCTCGGGCTTCCCTTCCTGCGTATGCCCCGCCTGCAAAAGCACCCCCGGATAACGGCCAGGTTGATTGGGACGATAGACGTCTGCCGTAACGTAAAAGCCAGGCAGGCTCTCATAGACGACTTTCTCGATGGTGTAGGAGTCATTCCGGATCACGCCGGTGATTCGGGCATGAAGCGGGCCGTGGTAATCGGGCAAGCCCCCGAGGTCGTCGAGAAGTGCGGCGCGAACCAACTGTTTCCTCGACTGCGCCTCGGCGATCGTTCGAATGGCGCGAATTTTCTCCGCCCGTTGGTCGAGTTGCTGCTGCGCGATACCGTTCATCCAGGTGAGCAGCGGATTCTGCGAGGTCTCCTCCGCCGCGAGCCCGGTCAGGATAAGCATCGCAATAATAACTGTTACGTATGTCGACCACCTGCCCGGTAGGGTACTGGCACAGCGAACAGCAATCTTTGAACTATGCCGATTGCATCGCATCACAATAGACTCTCCGGCAGTTGTTGATTCGAAATGCAACGCTGTCCTTTCCGTGCGCGAGAAGCGGCCGAAACCTGGAGCGAGACGGTTGCAAGTTAAAGGACGCTCCCTATCCTTTTTAGGGACAGTATCTTTTCCTAGCTCCCATTTCTACGGACTGGATCGAGACATAATTTCAAAATTATTTCCCTCTGTCAATTAACTCAGGGGTAATTATGCGGTCGGGACGTGATATATTTTAGATTCAGAAACAAGTGCAGGACACTCAAAAATGAGTCGGATGCCGTGGAAGAATGGACTCCCACGGCAAACCAGCCGCCGTTTCCCCTATAGCCGGCGCTTTGGTAACGCTCGCAAGGCTGCTAACGACAAACCTGACACCAGAATCAGACACGACAAGGAGAAAGATGGGCACACGGGTAAGAAGACTAGCCGGCCGAACGAAAAACGCAGCGGCAAAAACTTCGTATGCTCGTCCGGTGGAAGTACTCGATAAGCTCGAGCAAAAGGAGCTCAGTATCCTTCATCTGATCCATTCCGGGAGCAATTGCTCCCGCCTGGAACTGGCCGGGCAGACGAACCTCAGCCCGGCATCGATCACCTCCATCGTCCAGCGCCTGATCACGAAGGATCTTGTCGTCGAGTCGGAGCCGGTCCGCTCTCAGCTCGGACGCCGGCCCGTCCCCTTGGAAATCCGCGGGGACGCTGCGTACCTCGTCGGAGTTGATATCGGCTCCTTTTATCAGCGCATTCTCATCACGGATATCAACGGAAAAATCGTATATAAATCGCAGCGTCAAACCGCGATGTGGGAGGGGCGCAAGCGCGTTCTGGAAAGAACCTTCCAGGCTGTCCACGAGGCCATTCGCTCGTCCCGTTTATCGCGGGATGCGATCAAGGGGATCGGCATTGCCCATTCCGGAGTTATCGACAGCGAGGCCGGCCTGGTGCTTTGTTACCCGCGCCCGGGACAGATGGCGGAATGGAAAAACGTGCCCCTGAGAGATCTCTTTCAAAAAGAATTCAAGGTTCCCTGCCTGCTGGAGGACAGCGTGCGCACCACGGCGACGGCGGAGAAAACCTTCGGCCTGGGCAAGGAGCTCAGTAACTTTATATACATCGACGTCGGTATGGGGATCGGCGCGGGCATTTTTTTGGACGGAAAGCTCTATCGCGGAACTGGTGGAAGCGCCGGCGAGTTCGGACATATCACCGTCGATGAAAATGGCCCACTGTGCTCGTGCGGAAATAACGGCTGCCTGGAAACGGTCGCGTCCTGTGCCGCGATCATTCAGAATGTTCGCGCCGCGATCGAGCAAGGCATCGATTCCAAAATACGCGATCTAGTGGACGGAGACCTGAAGAAAGTGAGTATCGAGATCATTGCCCAGGCAACTAAGGAAAATGACAGCCTGGCCTTCAGAGTCCTTCAGAAGGCGGGCTCCTATATCGGCATCGGGCTGGCAGATCTCGTCAATCTTCTGAATCCCGGGGCCATGATCTTCGGAGGGGCCCTTTTTCGCGCAGTTCCACAGCTTCTGATCGATCCCTTGAGTCGAATCATCAGGCAACGCTCGCTCGAAAAATCGGCCAATGAAGCCCGGCTGCTCGCTTCCCCGCTTGGCGGAGAAGCATGCGCGTTGGGCGCTTCCCGGCTGATGGCGGAGCGAATCCTGGATGACCTTTATGCCGGCGTACCGTCGATCGCGCCCGGCCGGGACTCGAACGAAGAGCCGCGCCGCGTTGCACAAGTTGGCCGAGCGGCGGCTGTCCGGCAATAGCGGCAGCTTCTTTGTTTGGTGGCGATTTAGTATCCGACGCTGTGACATGTGCCACAGGCGGTGGGCGCCTTGCGGAGGCGATGACAGTTAACGCAGGAGGCCATGGACATATCCTTCTCCTGCCGGAGGGTATCCAGCTCCGTCACCGGACCGTGGCATATTGAGCATCCGACATTTGCATTCCGGTGCATTTGATGATTGAAGAAGACAAAGCCGGGCAGGGAGTAAATTCGAACCCAGTCTATCGGCTCTCCTGCCTTTGCAAACGTTGACAGTTTTTTGATCGCCGGATCGTCACGCATCACCGTGCGATGACAGCTCATGCATTCTTTAGCGTTCGGCAGCGAGAAATCCTTGCCGTTTGACGAGAGAAGGTGACACTGCTTGCATCCCATTCCCGCGGCGGCATGGCGGCGATGGCTGAATGAGACCGGCTGTGCGGGCGCAGAAAACGAGCCGGCTGCAGCAGGCGGCTCGCTTCCGGATGCAGCGCCTACTCCAGTTCCCTCCGCCAACAACTTTGCCTGGGCCGGGCTTGTCTGGCCTTTCGGAAAGAGAGCGTAGGCCACCAATGCAGCGGGCCCCGGACCGCCGCCCTCGATGTTTCCCCCGGGGCCGATGGCAAGCACCACGAATTGCCGCTTGCTATTGCTTCCAAAGTAAGTGAGCGGAGTCGCATGCCCATTCGATTCGAGCCGCGTAACCCATAGCTCCTTACCCGTCTGAGCATCGAAGGCTCGGAACCGCCGGTCTGAGGAAGCGGCGATGAACACCAGTCCTCCAGCGGTTACGATCGAACCTCCCAAATTATAAAGGCCTGTTTTGGGAACTCCCTTCGATTCGAGATCGTCGACAACTCCCAGCGGGACCTTCCAAACAATCTTGCCAGTATCCAGATTGATGGCATTCAACGTTCCCCAGGGCGGCTGCTGGCATGGATAGTGTTTGCTATCCCAAAACCGCGCGTAGGTACCCCATGGACTATCCCACAGATATTTCTCTGGCGAGCCGGGAGGCTGCGTCTTGATTTCGCCGACAGTACCCAGCTCGCTTAAATTCACAAACAGATAGTGGGATGATGGA
>Ga0335072_10005702_pt1 | contig 18324 bp, 16 predicted proteins | sample Lox_Sample_21_FD_206725 | JGI IMG/M metagenome (GOLD analysis project Ga0335072, IMG submission 206725) | Soil microbial communities from Loxahatchee National Wildlife Refuge, Florida, United States - Lox_Sample_2.1 | ecosystem: Environmental > Terrestrial > Soil > Wetlands | place: USA... | reverse complement strand
AGCGCAATCGCCGAGCGCCCACACGTTGGGCGTACTCTGTACCGACATGTCCGCGTTCACCAGGATCCCACCGTTGCGCGCGTGCGGCAGCGGCAACGCCGCAATGAAAGGCGAGGGGCGAACGCCTGCGCTCCAAACGACGGTCGCGGATTCGAGCCGCGTGCCGTCCTTCATCGCCACGCCCCCGGCATCGACGGCGGCAACGAGCGCATCGGTGCGGACGCGCACGCCGCGCCGTCCGAGGAACGACGCACAATACTCGCCCATGCGCGGCTGTAGATCGGGCAGCAGCTTGCGACCGCCTTCGACAAGCGAGACTTCGACGTCCGCGAGCGTGACGTTCCGGTAAAAGCGCAAACTGCTTCGAAAGAAATCGATGAGCTCGCCGGCTACCTCGACGCCCGTATACCCGCCGCCGACGATCACGTACGTCAGCAGACGCCGGCGCCGCGCAGGATCCTTCTCGATATCGGCCAGCTCGAGCGTTTCGACGATGTGGTTGCGCAAGTTCTCCGCGTCCTCGAGCCGCTTGAACGGAAAGCTATGTTCGCCGACGCCGGGGATTCCGAACGTGGCGGTGACGCTCCCGGTTGCGAGGATGAGATGGTCGTACTCGATGCGCCGGTTCTGGTGCGTAAGCAAGAGCTGGGTTTCGACGTTGCGCGCAGTAAAGTCGATCGAGATGACCTCGCCCAACACGAGCGTCGTCGCGCGCAGGAGACCCCGCAGCGGTGAAACGATGTGCCGGGGCTCCAGATCGCCGTTACTGACTTCGGGGAGCATCGGCGTGAACAGCGCGTAATTGTCCCGGCTGACGATGACGACGTCGCATTCACCCTTGCGCAGCAAACGCTCCAAACGTTGCGCAACGGCGAGGCCTGCAAAGCCGCCGCCGAGGATGACAATTCGCATTTTACGAACCCTTTGCCATGAGCGAACGACCGCCTCCGGATTTTGCTATGCTGCGCGCCGTCGAGCTCATGGCGCAATTCATCGAGCAGCAAATCGGAAAGCCACCGGTCCCGCCCGCGCCGATCGACAAACCCGTCGTCCTGTTCAATGAGAATCTTTCTTTCGAGCTGGACAAGACCACGCGCAGCGAGGTCGAGCGTTCGTTCGGGAGCGGATTTCCCTATCCGGCCAAGGGTTTCCACAGCTACGGGTTGCGCCATGACGGGAAGCCGGCGTTCATTTCGGCGTTCTTCGATCGCGACGACCTCCTGATCGGCGTCGAGCATTACTACGTTTCATCGAAAACGGCGCCGTCGCTCGCGCCGCGCACGATCGGCGCGTTCCGGTTGATCCCCGGCGAGATTGCTCTGGGAATGCCGACGACGAAGCTTTCCGATGAGTTCGTCCCTGCAATCGGCGGTCCGAGTCCGGCCATCTACGCGCAGCGTTACGAGGTTCGCTTCCCGGGCGGAGTTGCGTATGTGATGGGAAACAAGATGCGCGTTGAGCGTCTCGTCCTATACGCCGATCACTCACAGCCTAAGCCCGATCCAAGCGAATAAACGCGTCACCGCGCTGACCGTAACCTGCGCGATCGCGCTCTTGATCGTGGCCTTCTTCAGCGTGCGACCGACCGGAGCGTCGGGGCCGGCGATGCGGGATTTCGAAGCATTCTACGCCGCCGGCGCCGCCGCGAATGCAGGCGCGGATCCCTACTCGCGCAGCATCTGGCGATTCGAACGCGCGATCCCGGGGGTCGATGGATCGCATGACGAGACGCTTCCATTCGTCGGACCGCCGGCGGTGCTGCCGCTTTGGCGCGTGCTCGCGCTTCTGCCCTACGGCTTGGCGGGAAGGTCTTGGGGCGCAGTCCTCGCCTGCGCAATGCTGGTTATGGTTTTCGGAACGCTGACGCTCGCGCGCGCGCCGCACGAGGCGAGCATCGTGCTCGGCGCGACGATCTTTGCGGCTTCGTTCGGCGCGCTGATCAGTGACGTTTCGCTCGGACAGGTGGCGCTGCTCTCGGCTGCTGCGATCGTGGCGACGCTGCTGCTCCTGCGTTCGCGCGCGTGGCCGGCGGCAGCGATCACCACCGTCGTCGGCGCCTTCCAGCCGAATATGTGTCTGGTCCTGATCGCGCGTCTGGGCGACATGCGCGCGTCGATCGCGTTCGCAATCGGCGCCGTCGTCTTCTTCGGACTGATGTTCGCGTTCGGCGGCATCGACGCGACGGGACGATACCTGCACTTGCTCGCGGTGCACGGTGCAGCCGAAAGGCACACCGTCATTCAAATCACACCGGCAAGCGTCGCGCTCGGTTGGGGCGCTAGCGACGCCGCGAGCACAGCCGTTCGCCTTCTCTCGGCGCTGGCGGCGCTGGGGCTCGGAACCGTCGCGATGCGCCGAACCCGCGAACCCATCGCTCGGGTCGGGTTCGCAGCCTGCATGCTGCCCTTCGTCGTCCCGTTCTTTCACGAGCACGACTTCGTTTTGCTGGTGTTGCCCGCGCTCTACTGCGCGCTGCGCGCACGCGGATCCACGCTGGCGCTTGCGGCCGTGGCGAGCGTGTCGTGCAGCATCGATTGGCTCGGTCTCGCGCAGCGCGTCGGGGCGCAACCGCAGAGCCTCATGCTCGCGCTCGCCGCGACGCTCGGCATCGCCTTGCTCGCACGATTGCGGCGTGAGACCTCTCTCGCGCTCCTCGTTCCCGCCGCCTTAATCGCGGTATGCCTGCTTGCGCGCACGCATCCCGTGCCGATCTGGCCCGATGCGCTGCCGCTGCATTGGCATGGCCCGCCGGGCGCGAGCGTCAGCGCGCTGTGGGAGCTGGAGCAGCGTACGGCTGGGCTCGAGGCGCAAGATCCGGTCTGGAGCTTCCTGCGGCTCTTGCCGCTTTTCTCCGATGCGCTGCTCGGCTTTGCGCTCTACCGCACCTTAATGGATGTCGACGTTCATGAAATCTCCGAACGGCTCGAGCAGGTTCGGGTGGAAACCGTGTAGCGCGTTCGTATACGCGTAGATGTCGCTCCGGCTGTAATCGACGAGCGTCGGCACCTGGTCGATCACTTGCCCAATGGCATCGTCTAAGTACGGCTGACGCGACTCCACCGTATAAAGCGACTTGAAATGCGCCATGTCGGAGTCGAATCGCTTGTCGCACCAACGCATCATGTTCTGACCGTTGGGCGGTATGAAGTCACAGCCGTAAAGCGCGCTCAGGTCGCCGATCGGGTCCGTTGCCCAATAGAAGCTGGTAACGTCGAACTTCCCGCCGTAGACGATCCCGCCATTTTGCGCGAGCGCAAAGAACAGGCCCGTGTCGTAGTGCTTCACCACGATCTCGACACCGATCGCCTTCCACATTCCACGGATCAGCTCGACCATCGTGTCGACGTCGGGGGCACCGGTGTAGATCGCGTATTCAAGGCTCAAGCGCGTGCCGTTCTTGACGCGAATTCCGTCGCTGCCGCGCTGTTTCCAACCGGCTTGATCGAGGAGAGCGTTGGCTTGAGCCGGGTCGTACGGAACGAGCGCAAATGCATGATACTGAGGCAGCGCCTGCGAGATCATCGACTCTTGCAACACGCCTGCGTTTCGAAACGCTTTTTCGAGAATCAGTTTACGGTCGAGCGCCAACCGCAGCGCACGTCGCACCCGAACGTCGGCCAGGATGGGCCGCGACACGTTGAAGTCGATGTGGCCGAAATAGGCTCCCGGCGTCATCAGGATGCTATGTCCGGGTAGTGCGTTGACGCGGTCGAGATAGCCGGACCCGACGTGAGGCCACAGATCGATCTCGCCTGTTTCGAGCTGGGTAAGCAGCGTGTTCCGGTCGGGTATCTGCTTGTAGACGATCTGCTTGAGCTTCGGCATCCCGCGCCAATAGTACGGATTCGCTTCCATGACGACCGAATCGCCGCGCCTCCAGGAGACATAGCGGAAGGGGCCGATTCCGACAGGCTTCGAGTTATACGGCGCCTGGTTAATGTTGGGCAGATCGCCGAGGATGTGCTTGGGCAGAATACATGGGTTCGCGCCGGCGTCTCCAAAGAACACGGGCAGATACGACGCATACGGTTTCTTCAAATGGAAGACAACGGTATATTTGTCGGGCTCGTCGATCTTCGTGATCAAATCCCAACCGTCGCGACCGATCTCGTTGTTGTTCGGGTTGAGCACGGCGTGTGTCGAGAACACGACGTCATCCGCGTCAAACGGCGCACCATCCGACCAGCGTACGCCATGACGCAGATGCCACGTGATCGTCTTGCCGTCTTTGCTGATGCCGCCATTCGCCTGCGTCGGCACCACCGTCGCGAGCTCCGGAACCGGCCGGTTCGCTTGGTCGTAACGGACGAGCCAGGCCATCGTCAGCGCGGAGAGATCGGCAAGCGAAACGGCCGCGTACAGATGCGGATTGAGCGTCTCGAAGTTCTGCCCGTCCGCGTACACGAGGACGTGCGGCGGATGCCTGCGCTCCACAACCGTCGTCTGCGTTCCCGTCGACCCGGTTTGGCTGACGGTTTTAACGCACCCACACAACGCCACGGCCGTGCACAACGCCGCGAGCGCGGTTTTACGCGCGCATCGATACAGGATCGAGGGCGTTCGCGCGGCAGAATTCCTCATATGCAAGCGGCGAGATCTCAGACGGCTTGATCTCGCTGCGTCCTCCCCAGAATACGTTTGTGTATCCAACCGCGATCCCCGCTTCCGCAAGATGCGCATCGATCGCGGCCTTGTGCGCGAGAACGAGCGCTTTGTCCGTGCCGTGCACGACCCCCATGACATTCACGTTGTGGAATTCCGGGCCGCCTTCACGCCAGTAAGCATGCGTCATGCAATAATGCCGTCCGACCTCACGACCGGCGTCGAGCTCCGCTCCCGGCGGGACCGCCCAATGAAAGAGCGCGTTATAACGGGTGACCGCATTGCCGAGATTTCCCGCCGTCGGTTTGACGTGCTCGAGAAACGTCGAGAAACGCCCGATCACCCCGCGCTCGTGCAAGCTGTGCGCAACCGTCAAAAACTCCTCGAGGCTCACGCCCGCTTCGTCGGCACGCGACTTCCACACGTCGCGTACCAGCTCGTCGGGTGCGAACTCACGCTTGAGCGCCGTCAAGATGCGCCATTCCTGGGCACTCAGCTCGACGATCTTCGTGTCGCGCGGCTCGGCCAGCGTGTCGGCGCGCTCGCCGGGCTGTACGCTCCGCCGCCGCACGTGTCCGACTCCGAGTGCGAACAAGCACTTGGCAGGCATCAAACGAAAATGACCGGCCCCGATCTTGGCGCGCAGAAACTCCGCGTGTTTCTCAAGTGAAAAGCCCTGCGGAACCTTCAGCGTGGTCCATAGGCGATAGCTCGAGCCGGGCGTCGCCGCATCCGTCGTGCGAATGACGACGTGCCCCGAAAACGGGTCGTCGCGGAAAAGAAAATCGAACGCGGCCTCGAGGCGCTCTTGCGGGACCTGCCAGGCCACGAGCGCGCCGTCGGCGAGATTCGTCGCCATCAGCGTCTGCCGTACGCGCCGAATCGTTCCAGCCCGCAGCATCGCGCCGACGCGTTCGAGCACCGTTTCGACCGGAATGCCGGTGCGTTCGGCGATCGTTCCAAAAGGATCGCGCACGAAGCCGGCCAGGCGGTCTTCAGAGATCGCCAAGATGGCTGCGTTCGTCGGATCCTCGACGTGCGTGGGCACGCGAGCCAGCATGGTTAGGTGTTTTGGCCGGTAGCGAACAAGAAGGCCTGCTCGGCCTGCCGCAGACTGTAGATCGAATTGACCTCATTGATCAACGCGGTCGTCAGCTGCACCTGCGCGTTGAGCAGCAAGGGCAGCGTCGTTACGCCGGCCTTGTATTGCGCTTGCGTCGCGCGTAGGACGGTCGCGGCTTCGTTGTATGCAACCTGCGTCGCATCCAGCGCCGCGCGCGCCGAGATCAGCGCCGTCAGCGTCTGCTTGACGTTAAGCTGAACGCCCAGCTTGGTGTTGTCGTACGTCGCCTGCGCGATCGAAAGATTCCCTTGAGCCTGCTCGATCGCCGCATGCGTCGCGCCGGCGTCGTAAATCGGAACGTTCAAGGTCGCGCCGAGTTCCCAGGTGGGTGAAAAGGTTCCGCCGTGCGGATCGGTCGACGACGTACCGAGCGACGTCGAGCCCGTGACGGTCGGCGAATAGCCGAGCCGTGCAGCTCGCAACGAATACTTTGCGGCTTCCACGCTTTGCGCCGAGGACGAGAGATCGGGACGCAACAGGTATGCCTGGTTGATGGCCTTGTCGTAGGTCGGAATTGCGATCGCCGTCGCAATCACCTGTTGGTACGTCGATGCGTCGTCGGCCGGACGTACGATCGTGTTTGCGTCCAGGCCCATCGAGTTTGCGAGCGCTGCCTGCGCCCCGGCTTCCACGCCTTGCTGCTGCACGAGCGCGACGCGCGCTTGCGCCACAGGCAGCTCGGCGGTCGCGATGTCGACGAGTGAAGCCTGGCCGGCGTGGTATTCCGCGATGACGAGATTCTCTTGAACGATGTCCTGCTTGAGCGTTTCGTAATCGACCGCAGTCGTGCGCTGCGCGGCAAGCGCGTTGTAATATGCGACCGCCACGTTGTAGGTGACGGTCTGCAGGTCGCGTTGATAAGTGTCGATCGAGCCGACCTGGCTGGCTGATGCCGACTTGATCGCGGCGAACGTCCGGCCGCCGTCGAACAACAGCTGCGAGAGCGACGCCGAGAGCGAGTTGGAGACGACGTCGGAGTTTGCGAATCCAACGCCTCCGCTACCATTCGACGTGCTGCGTGCGCCGCCGGCACCATAGTGAATCTGCTCCGTGGTCGCCGTCCCTGCGATATTCGGCAGAATCGGAACGCGTGAAAGATCGACGCTGGCTCTTGCCAATTGCAGGTCGCCGCGTGCGGATGCGAGCGTCGGCGATTTTGCAACGCCGATCAGAATTGCTTGCCGCAGCGTGATCGTTTGGGGGACGGTCGGGTTGACCGCACTCGCGGTTACGCCGGGCGCAGGCGTGCCCACGGCGGGGTACGGCAGCTGCAACGATGCGCTCGCGGGCGGAAGGGTCGGAATAGCGGACGGCGCGATCGTCGGCACCGGGATGGGAGTCGGGATCGCAGTCGTACCTGCGGCGCCCGGCGTCGGCAATGCCGGCGGGACGGCCGCGGGTTGGGCGCGCACGAGCTGCGGGGACCATGCGGAGGCAATCAGCAGCGCGGCAACCGACGCTGCAAGTAGATATCGTCGTGTCATCGGTTAGCCGGGCTTTTTCCCGCTAGGGGTGCCGCTTGCACCTGCTTCGCCCGGGCCGGCGGTCTGCGTCACGGCGACCGTGCCGCCGTCGGCCAGCGCATCCGGCCGCGTCGTCACGACGAGCGTCCCCGGTGCGACCGGCGCGATGATTTCGGAGAGGACATCCGTCTGCAGCCCGACCTTGACCGGGACTTGCTTGGCAACTTTGGTCGGCTTCCCATCGGGTCCAGGCTTACCATCTGCGACTGTGAAGATGCTGGAACCGGAGTCGCCCTGAAAAATCGCGGTCCGCGGAACCACCAGCGCGCCGGGATGATACTGCTTGCGCACGACGACCGTTACGAGCATTCCGCCACGCAGCTTGTCGCCCGGATTCGATTCGACGATCCGGAACCGCGTTGACGTCGAAGATGCGCCCGTGGTAGGTGACGCCCGGAAGGCTCGAGGTCGTGAACGCGACCGTCGTACCGGGCCGCACGTAGCCGAGCTCGTCGTCCGGAACGTTCGCATTGACGTAAACCGTGTCGACCTGCGAGATCTGCAGAATGTTTTGATTGGGTCCCGCAAACGAGCCGGGATCGAGCAAGCGCGCCGTGATGATTCCGTCGTACGGCGCATACAGCGACGTTTGCTGAATCGCGGTTTCGAGCTGCTTGACCTGGGCCGCATTGGCTTCGACTTGGGTCTTCTGCACCTGATTGTTGGTCAGATTCTGTTGCGCGGCTTTCAGTTGCGAGGAGGCTGCGCGCAGCAGCTCCTTGTTGCTCGCCAGCGTCTGCTGCGCGGCGACATATTGTGATTTTGCCTGCTCGAGCGCGGTCTGCGCGACGTAGCCCTGCTTGTAGAGCGACTCGTCTCCGTCATAGACGATCTTGGCGTTGTCGAAGGCCGCTTGCGCGCTGGTGACGTTGTTTTTCGCGTTGGCGAGATTCTGTTCGGCCGCGATCAAGGCCGTGCTGTTCTGCTGCACCGTTACCGGCGTGCTGAGTGCGGACCCCGAAAGCGTCGCTTTGGCTTGAGCCAGCTGCGCGCGCAACGTCGAGTCGTCGATTTTCGCGAGCAGCTCGCCTTTCGTCGCACGGTCGCCTTCGGTCACGAAGACGGAAGAAAGCGTCCCCGACTGCGGCAAGCTCAGATTCGATTGCTGTAGCGGCGTGATCTGTCCGTCGAGCTGAATATAGGTGGCGATGTCCTGGCGCACGACTGGCTGCGCGTCGACGGCGAGCGGAGGCTGCGCCTGATGCTGCTGCTTCCCGGCACATCCGGCCATAAAGGAAGCGGTGAGCATTAAAGCCACCGTGACGGTGCTGCGAAGGGCCATGTTTCTCCTAACGGGGGACGACGTGGACGGGCGGCGGTTCACCCCAATCACATACGCTGCCTGCCCGCAAAAAGATTCAACTTCTCAGAAAAAGGCGGGAGCACCGGGGCACCCGCGCAAAAAGGGCGGGCATGGCGGCAAAGCTCGAGGTCGGGCGGTCGTATCAAAATCAAACCCGCGTCGAAGAATGGATGACCGCCCAAAAGGCGGGCAACGCCGGAGTCGATGTCCTCTCGACACCGATGCTGTTGCAATTAGTCGAAGAAGCAGCGATGCAGTGCATCGCGCCGACGTTGCAACCGGGTACCGTGACGCTCGGAACGCACGCAGAAATTCAACATCTTGCGCCGACGCCCGTCGGTTTTATCGTGCGTGTCGAAGTCGAAGTGATCAATGTCGACGGACGCCGCATCGAGTTTGCATTCGCAGCCTTCGACGAACGCGAGAAAATCGCGGAGGGGACGCACGAGCGTTACGTCACGGAGCTCGGCAAATTCAAAGAGCGGATCGAAGAAAAACAGAGCTAAACAAGCGAGCCTTCTCTTGGATGACGAGCAAGGCGGTCGCGCCGGGATCGTTTAATCGTACGCTCGGCGGGTACGCTTCTCGCCGACCGGCTTTTTATTCAGCCCTCGCATCATGCCACTCTCTACTAGGAGGGAATTTTGAACAAGGTGAGCTCGGGAATTCTGACGGCCTGCTCGGCCGCGGGATTCGGGCTTGCTGCGCTTTTCGGCCCGGCGTTCGCGTCGGCACAAGGCGCGCCACCCCCGGATTTTGGATCGCCGCCTTCAGGGCAGTATCCGATTCTCTTCAACGATCATCACGTTTACGCCAAACCCGACACCGATAAGCAAAATCGCGTCCTGGCCGCGCAAGTTCGCGGCCGCACGATTCTGGTGCCGCTGCGCTCGATGTTCGAACAAATGGGCGCGACCGTGGCGTACGATCCCGCGACCCAAACCGTCGATGTCTCCAAACCAGGCTCCGATATAAAAGTAACGGTCGGAAAACGCGAAGTCGTCATCAACGGCGAGAGCCGTCCGCTCGACGTTCCGCCGATGATCTGGCACGGCACGATACTCGTTCCGATTCGCGTCATTTCGGAAGGCATGGGCGCATACGTGCAATGGGTTCCCGACAAGCGCGTCGTCGTCGTCCGTTACGTACCGGTGCCTGCACCGACACCGCCTCCGCCGCCTCCGCCGCCGCCGACCGCGACGCCGGCACCACCGCCGCCGCCGACGCCGGCTCCGACGCCCACGCCGGCTCCCGCAAAGGCCGCGTATTACGACAAGTTCGTCGTCGGTGATTACATGGTTTCACCGACGGTCTACAACGAGTTCAGTCCGGGCAACAAAGGCTCGGGCTCGTATTCGGGCCGCGCGGGCATCGAGTTTCCGCTCCTCGGAATGACCTGGATGGCCGAGGGCGATTGGCACCACTGGTCGTACGGCACGACGGCCGGACCGGTAACCACCATCGGTCAAACGGGTCAAACGCTCGTGCCGTCGTTCACTGCGCACGAAGATGACGTCGATGCGCGACTCGGCATCAAGGTCGGCGAGCCGCGTCTCTACATCGGCGCATCGTACTTGTGGCGTCAAAACAATTACGGCTATCCGCAAATCAACGGTGTCGGATTCGGCGCCGAAAAGTTGCCGGATCTGGATCAACCGATTACGGTGTACGGCAGCGCATATTATTATCCGAGCGTGCAGGGCACTTTCACCGCGGCAGTTGCGCCGCCGGGTGGAACGCTCGGCTATCGCGTCCTGCGTTACGAGATCGGCGCCGATTGGAGTTTCCTCGGGCCGAGTTTCCCGGTTTATTTGGATCTCGGCTTCCTCGGAGATCAGTACAACAACAAAATCAACGCACCGTCCAACGTCAACGAGTACAGCGGCTACGTCGGACTTGGGTTACATTTCTAAACGAGCGCGCGCTCGTCGGCAGTCGTGCGACGCTGATTGATGGTCTTGCGTTCTGGGTACGGAGCGACCGAGGCGAAGGACGCTCAGTTTAAACACGCCAGCCCTTCATCTTATAGAAATATCCAGCTAGGGAGGGAATTTTGAAACACCAGAGCTCCGGGGTTCTTGCGGTCGCGCTGGCCGTGGGATTCGGGCTTTCGGTTCTTGCGGGCTCCGCCGCACTCGCAGCGCAAGGCAACGTTGGACCCTACGCGCATGCAGCACCGGTCGAAGTTGCGCAAGGCGCGCCACCCCCAGATTTCGGATCGCCGCCTTCGGGCGAATATCCGATTCTCTTCAACGATCATCATGTCTATGCCAAGCCGGACACGGACAAACAGAATCGTGTGCTTGCGGCGCTCGTTCGCGGCAACACGATTCTCGTACCGCTTCGCTCGATGTTCGAGCAAATGGGCGCAACGGTGTCTTACGATCCGGCTAGCCGCACCGTCGACGTATCCAAGCCCGGCTCCGATATCAAAGTAACGGTCGGCAAACCCGTCGTCATCATCAACGGCGAAAGCCGTCCGCTCGACGTCCCGCCGATGATTTGGCACGGAACGATCATGGTTCCGGTGCGCGTGATCTCGGAAGGGATGGGTGCGTACGTTCTCTGGGTTCCGGATAAACGAACGGTCGTCGTTCGTTACGTAGCGGCGCCGCCGCCGACTCCGGCACCACCACCGCCGCCGCCGCCGCCGACTGCGACACCGGCTCCGCCGCCTCCGGCGACGCCGGCCCCGACGCCGACGCCGGCACCGAGCCGGGCGCCGTATTACGATCACTTCGTCGTCGGCGACTACGCCATCTCACCAACGGTCTACAACGAGTTCAGCCCGGGCGACAAAGGTCACGGCACGTACGACATACGCGGCGCGGCCGAATTCCCGTTGTTCAACATTCCGTTCATGGTCGAAGGTGATTGGCGGCATTGGAACTATCCGACCGCAGCCGGCCCGGTGACGATCATCGGCGGCGGCGGATCGACGATCGTTCCGTCATTCACCGCGACGCAAGACGACGTCGACGCACGCCTCGGCATCCGCGTGTTCGATCCGCGATTCTACATCGCGGCCAGCTACCTGTGGCAGCAAAACAACTACGGGTATCCCGAACTGCGAGGTTGGGGATTCGGTGGCGAGAAACTGCCCGATCTCAATCAAGCGATTGCGCTCTACGGCAGCGTCTACTACTATCCGCAACTGCAGGGCTATTACGGCCCGACGGGCGCTAATCTTCAGTATCGTCTGGTACGCTACAACATCGGCGTCAACTGGAATTTCGCGGGACCGAACTTCCCGGTGTTCCTCGACGTTGGGTTTATGGGCAACTACTACACGAACAAGCTGAACGCACCGTCGAACGTCAACGAGTACGGTCCATACGTTGGTCTCGGAATACACTTCTAATACCTAGCACCCGAGATCTTACGAGACGCCCCCGGAGCAACCGGGGGCGTCTTCTATCTTACGGCGATGCTTGCGGTGCGGGAGCGTTCTGCCCGAGCACCGGCTTCGTGACGTCCACTGCCGGCGGCGGTGACTGAACCACATACGGTGGCGGCGTTGCGCCGACTTTGCCCTCGGCTAATTCGCGCTTTCCGGTTTTGCCGTACCAGGTTTCCGGAAAATCGCGAACGAGCCAAGCCATCGTTGCTTTGGCTTGCGCGCGCCCGGCATCGGTCGGAATGCGATTGTAAAATCGCTCGAGGAAAAACAGCGATTTTGCGATCCAGGGATCGCGCGGATATTTATGCTCCCAATCGCGTATTGCGTCGACCGCAAAGCTGACCTTGCTCATCTCGCTTTCCATCTCTTCGGGACGGCGATCGAACATGACGCTTTGATCCTTGATCGTGTTCGCGATTCCGAGAATGCTCATCTTGAGGCGGCCGAAATACTCGTCGGCCGGCGCTATCTTCGTTTTTGTTTCGGCGACCGCGACAGAACGATCGGCATAAGCGAACGTCGCGACGATAAGTGAAACAACCAAGAGAAAACGTTTCACAGGCCCCTCGCCCGAACGGAAAACCCAGCCAGTAGCGGCCAGGCTCTATTGCAGTCCTTTTTCGGTGGCCCGCCGCCAGGCCCCCGTCGGTTCGAGCCGTATCTTGAGCTCCGTGCAGTTCCAAGAGCTCGCCGGGAGAGCGCTCGAGACGGCGGCGATTCGGCAAGCTGATTACGCCGATATTCGTTTCGAAGACCAGCGCGCCGAGCGGATCGAAGTGCGCAACGGCGAGGTCATCGCGCTGCGCGACGACGTCATGCGCGGATACGGCGTGCGTGCGCTCTGCGACGGTTCCTGGGGATTCGCATCGTCCGATGACGTGACGGGCGCCGGCATCGACGCGACGGTCGCACGGGCGATCGACATTGCACGTGCAAGCGCTGCGATCGGCACGACGCGTTTCGGAATGGCGCCGACCGATGCCCGCGTCGGGACGTACGTCACGGAAGTTGAAATCGATCCCGACCGGATCTCGCTCGAGCAGCGAGTCGATCTGCTCGTTGCCGCCGAATACGCGCTGCACGTCAACCCGGCCGTGCGGACCGGCCGTGCGAACCTCGACGTTTGGCGCACGAAAAAGGAATTTTACAGCTCGATCGGCTCCCAGATTGCGCAAGACATTCGACAAATCGGCAGCGCGATACACGCACTTGCGGTCGGTAACGGCGACGCGCAGGATCGTGGCTGGCCCGGCGATCGGGGTTTGTACATGACCGGCGGCTGGGAAGTCGTCGCGCGCGCGGGCTTGATCGAAAATGCGCCGCGCATCGGCGAAGAAGCGGTCGCGCTGCTTTCAGCCCCTCAGTCGCCTTCAGGGAGGCGCGACATCGTGCTGGGCGGCTCGCAGGTCTCACTTCAGATTCACGAGTCGTGCGGACATCCGGCCGAACTCGATCGCGCGCTCGGATGGGAAGCGAATTTCTCGGGGACGAGCTTCCTCGAGCCGCAGCTGCGCGGAACGTTGCGCTACGGATCGCCGCTCGTGACGATCGTCATCGACAACCTGCTTCCGGGCGGACTCGCAACCTGCGGTTGGGACGACGAGGGGAGCCCCAGCGGCACTTCCGACATCGTGCGCCAGGGCGTGTTCGAAGGCTACGAGATGTCGCGCGACACGGCGCGCACGCTGGGATGCGAAACGAACGCGTGCGTGCGTGCCGAGAGCTGGCAACACGTGCCGATGATCCGGATGTGCAACCTGAATTTGCTTCCCGGCGACCACACGCTCGATCAGATGATCGAAGAGATCGACGACGGCATCTACATGGAATCGAATCGCTCCTGGTCGATCGACGATCGCCGCCTGAACTTTCAGTTCGGGTGCCAGATCGGGTGGGAGATCAAGCGCGGAAAGCTCGGGAGAATGCTCAAGAATCCGACATACGGCGGCGTAACGCCGGAATTTTGGGGATCGTGCGACGCGATCGGAGAACCCTCGACCTGGGTTCCCTGGGGGACGCCGAACTGCGGCAAAGGCGAACCGATTCAGATCGGACGCACCACGCAAGCGGCTGCGCCCGCGCGCTTTCGTGGCGTTCGCGTCGGCGTCGGCTACGATGAACGATAGCGAACGGCTCGAGCTCGCCGAGCGCGCCATAGCGAACGGAGCAGCAGACGGTCTCGAAGCGGCGGTTTCGGAACAGCACGAAGCGTTGACGCGCTTCACGCACAACGGCATTCATCAAAATCTCGATTCGTCGCAAACGCTCGTGCAAATCCGAGCCGTCGTCGACGGGCGCGCCGGTTGGGCATCCACGAACGGACAGGACGATGCGGATCTCGCGATCGCACGCGATCGCGCGATTGCGCAAGCGCGCTTCGCGCCTAAACCCGTCGTCCCCGTGCGGCTGCCGGAACGGGCTGCCTATGTCATGCCCGAGCTGCCGTACGACGCTGCGACGGCCGGGACGACGCCCGCTGCACGCGCCGAGGCCGCAGGTAAGATTTTCGCCGTTGCCGAGCAAGCCGGCGCGTGGGCTGCAGGTTACGTAGCGACCACGGCGGGCTCGCTCGTCGTCGCCAACACGAACGGCGTGCGCGCAGCTTTTTCCGGAACGAGCGCCGCGACGAACACCAAGTGCGTCGCACCGACCGCGAGCGGATACGCGGAAGCTTACAGCCGCCGGTTTGCTGAGATCGATACGGCCGCAGTCGCCCGGCGCGCAACCACGAAGGCGCGTGATGCGGGCGAGTTGACGGCTCCCGACGTCGGAGAGTGGACCGTCGTCGTCGAACCGGCGGCCTTCGGCGAGCTGATCGCGTACTTGGTACCGCACTTCTCTGCGCAGCGCGTCTACGAGGGTGCGTCATTTTTGGCGGACGGCCTCGACCGCCGGTACATGGGCGAGAACGTCACGCTGATCGACGACTACGCGCATCCGTTGTTCGCTTCGTGCCCATTCGACGGTGAAGGCTCACCGACGCAACGCGTGACGCTGATCGAAAACGGAATCGCAAAGGACTTCGTCACCGACGTGGAGTGGTCTGAACGCCTCGAGCGTCGCAACACCGGCCACTACGGCGGCTCCGGTGGTCCGGCGCCTCGCTCGGTCGTGGTGTCTCCGGGAGGACGCTCGCGCGAAGAATTGATCGCGAGCACCAAACGCGGTATCTTGATCAGCCGCTTCTGGTACATTCGCGTGGTCGATCAACGCAAGGCAATCGTCACCGGGATGACGCGCGACGGCACGTTCGCGATCGAGGGTGGAAGGTTGAGGGGCGGACTGCGTAATCTGCGCTTCAACGTGCGGATTCTCGACTTGCTCGCGGCGTGCGAGCTCTCCAGCGAGCTGGCGCTCAGCGGCGGCTACTCCTACGGCATCGTCTGCCCGACCGCGAAATTCGAGCGGTTCTCGGTATCGAGCGTCACCTCGTACTAGAGGGCGGGCGAGCAGGAAGACGCCCCCACGGCGGGCGATTGCTTACTCAGGGGGTAGTCAAACCTTGAAGAATCCGCTCGACACATTGACCGGAACGATCGTCTGCGGTCTCGTCCTCACCCTGATACTTTACTTCATCGTCAAAGCGATTCAGCCGGTGGGAGCATAACGATGGAAATGCCTCTGGTACGCTGGCTACATTTCATGTTCGGCATCATGTGGATCGGCTTGCTGTATTATTTCAATTTCGTGCAAGTGCAAGCGCTGGCACAGGCAAACGCGGCGAATGACGGCAGCGCAAAAGGCATCACGAAGTTCGTGGCGCCTCGCGCACTCGAGTTCTTCCGGTGGTCCGCGCTCGGCACTTGGATCTTCGGCGCGGCACTGCTAGGCTCGCATTTCATCTCCGCCTTCGCGCTCGCGCCGCCGTATACGGGGATCGGCGTGGGAGCGTGGCTCGGCACGATCATGCTGTTGAACGTGTGGGTGATCATCTTCCCGAACAACATGAAGGTTCTAGGATTCGTCGAGGGCGTGACCGACGAGCAAAAGGCCAAGTCCCGGCGCTTAGCCTTCTTGGCCTCGCGCACCAATACGTTGCTCTCCATCCCGATGCTGTTCTTCATGGCGTTCGGATTCACGCATCGCGCCGTCGTCGGGCTGTAAGAGCGAACCAACGATCCCCACGACGATCAATAAGGCTCCCAGCGCCAAGATATAGGGGTGGGGGACGCTTGCGATAACGAGCTGCGGATACGTTCCCAGCGTCGCTTGCAAGCGAACCCCGCCGATCTCCGTTTGAGTCCCCGAAGCTGCGACGCCGATACCGAGCGAACGATTCGACGATGCATCGAAGACGTCGTACAGGAGCGCGGGCTCGCCCGCGGCCGAAGGCGGAAGCTGCACGTGTAACCGTGCGACCTCCGCAGGCGTGAAATAGACGGCTTTTACCGTTCGATTTCCGGCGGGCAATGCAAAGCCGTCGATCGGGTGCTGTGCGCCCGCAATCTCTTGTCGCGTTCGGAACAACAAGAACGGCGAGAGAAATGCGTTCCCCGTCGGCTGCGTGACCGTTAGGCGATTGCCGGCGTCGGAGAACGCCTCGACGTACGCTACCGGCATCGCTTCCGCCACGAGCAGCGAGGGACCGAGAAACCTGCGCGAGCCGGCCGTCACCAAGATGTCGCGGTGATTGCGCCGCCTAATGGTGATGAGGGCGTCGCCTTTCGCGATCGATTGCGGCGTTGCGCTCGAAAAAAACGCAGCCGCGCCGATATCCGGAATGGGGGCGATTGTGCCGGGGGCGCGCGCGATGCGCAGCGTGTCGGGCCCGAGCAGTCCCGAGGCGAGTCCGTCGGCAACGACGATCAACGCGCCGAGCAGGGACAGCGTGAAGAGCGCACCTCGGCTGCGCGTGACCGCGAGCATCAAAAGCCAGCCGAGCACTGCGAGCGCAAGCGCGTACTGCCAGGTGTGAAAGAGCGAATCGCCCGCAAACGCGATCTGCGCGAGTACGAGCCCACACGCCAGCAGCTCGGTGAAGACGCCGGCCAAACGCCCTCTCACTCGGATTTCAAAACAGGTGAGACAAGCGTTTGCATCTCCGCAAGCGTCATCTCACCGTCGACGCCCTTTACGACGTGTCCGCTTCGATCGACGAGCACCGACGTCGGCAGGCCTTCGGCTGCGTAAGCCCGACCGTATTGCTGCTGATCGTCGATTAGAATGGGGAACGTCACGCCGCGCCCGCGCGCGTAATCGGCCGCGACCTTTGCGGACTCACCCTGATCGATGCCCAGAACGACGAATCCTTGCGATGCATGCGCGCGATAGAGCTTTTCGAGCGCCGGCATCTCCTCGCGGCACGGAGGGCACCACGATGCCCACAAGTTCACGAGCACGACCTTGCCGCGATAACGCGCCAGCGAATCGGGCGATCCGTCGCTGCGCACGACATCGAAACTAGCAGCCGGTGCGCCGGCCAAAGACGCGGGACCGGCGACGACGTCCGGCCGCCGCGGACCGCCGCCGAGATAAAATGTAACCGCCAAGGCTGCGACGATGATCGCGCCGGCGATTACCCAAACCGTGCGCACGTCGCCCGGCGTTCGCTAGTTCAAACTGAAAAACTTTCCGTAGTAACTTTCCTGATGCGAACGTGCTTCGCCGCCGAGCGGCTCGCTCCGCGAGGGCGTAGGCCGCATGCGCTCCCGCTCGATGCGCGACCGCAATTGCGGCACGAGCCGGCGCAGAAACTCCAGCTCGATGCGTAGGCGCTGCTCGACCCCCGCGGTCTCGAGAAGCCTTTGTTTGACGAGATCGGCGACCTGCAGCGCCGCACCGATCGCATACGAGGCCTCGAGCGCGTCGACCGGAAGATCCACTGCCCCCTTCGCGCCGACGTACGAAACGAGCAACTGCTTATACTTTTCGAATGACGTTCGCACGCGATCGATCAGCGTCTCGATTGCGGATCCATCTACTTCGGGCTCTTCCAAATACTCGACGTCGCACAAAAGATAGGGTTCGCGGCTGACGATGCCGGTAATTCGGAAGCGCCGCTTTCCGCTGGTGCTGACGTAGTAGCGACCGAACGGGAGCGGCATGACCTCACTGATCTCCGCGGTTGTCCCGATTTCGTACGGATCGACCACGCAATCGCCCGCCTCACTGCCCTCGCGGATCAAACACACGCCGAATGCCTCGCTCCGATCGAGACATTCGGCGATCAATTGCTTGTAGCGCGCCTCGAACACGTGCAGATGCAGCGTCGCGCCCGGGAACAGCACTGTGTTGAGCGGGAAGAGCCGGAGCCGCTCGCTCACCTTATCGTGGGCACCGTTCCGTTGCCATCCCTCTTGATGAGGCGTCCGGCGATCGTCTCCCAATCGAGGTTCGTAAAGAACGCTTCGATGTATTTGGAGCGTTCCGCCGG
>Ga0335072_10005701_pt1 | contig 18326 bp, 17 predicted proteins | sample Lox_Sample_21_FD_206725 | JGI IMG/M metagenome (GOLD analysis project Ga0335072, IMG submission 206725) | Soil microbial communities from Loxahatchee National Wildlife Refuge, Florida, United States - Lox_Sample_2.1 | ecosystem: Environmental > Terrestrial > Soil > Wetlands | place: USA... | reverse complement strand
GAGGGGTCGTAGCGCAAGGTCTCGTCGACGGCGCCTGGGATCAATGTCGGGTCGGCGACGACCTCCTCCCAGCGAGCATGGACCTCGAGCAGCCGCCGGACCGCGTTTCCGATCAGGTAGTTCGTCGTCTCGTGACCCGCGAAGCTCAGCGAGAACAAGATCGAGGCGATCTCCTCGTGGCTGAGTTCGTCGGGCTGTTCGTCGTGGATCGTCAGCAGCGCACTCGTGAAGTCCTCGCCGCGTGCCGCGGCCTTCGCGGCCACGAGGTCGCGCAGATACCGGCGATAGGCGGTCATGTTGTGCGCGTGCTCGACCTGCTCCTCGGCGCCTGGCCGGCCCCAGGCGAGCTTCGCGCGATAGCCCGACCACTGCCGCAGCTGCGGGTAATCGGCCTCGGGCACGCCGATGAAGCTGAACACCACCGTCGCCGGCAGGGGAAACGTGAGCGTCGAGACGAGATCGAACGGCGCCGCCCGGTCGATCGCGTCGAGGATCTGCCCCAGGACGGCTCGGATCCGAGGCTCCATTTCGGCCGTCCGGCGAGCGCTGAACGCCCGCGCGGTCGGGCGCCGGAGCCGCGCGTGCTCGGGCTCGTCGAGGCTCACCATCGATGGTTGGGGCCGATGCCCTCCGTCGAGCAGGATCTGGCGGGCCCGCGCGTCGAGTTCGACCAGTGGCAGTTGCGCCGCGGCGGCCGAGTAGCTCTGCGGGTCGGAGAAGATCGACTCGATGTCGGCATAACGCGTGACCACGTAGTAGTCGATCGCCGGGGCGTAGAACACCGGCCGATCGGCAAGGGGAAGGGAGCGCATGACGGCGAACGGGTCGGCCAGGAAGTCCGGCGCGAGCGGATCGAACGCGGGCTCGACCGGACATGACACAAGCTGACCCGGCGACATCGCGGTCAGCTTCGGGCAGGTGCGTCGACCGGGTCGGTTCCGAGCCCCGCGCACACCGACGCCGGCTTGTCCTCGCGCATCAGGCGGCGTCGCAGCATTACGAACGCCGGCGCGCCGAGCACCGCGGGAACCGCCAGCTGGAACAGCCGGTAGACGAACACGGCGGCGACGGCATCGGACACGTTCACTCCGTACAGCGCGAATATCGCCACGAGCGCGCCCTCGGTTCCCCCGATCCCGCCCGGGAGCGGAATGAGGTTGCCGAGCTGGCCGATCAGGTAACCGAGCACGAGCACGCCGAATGACGGGGCGTGGCCGACCGCGGCGAACGCGAACCCGAGTGCGGCGATATCGAACGCCATGTAGAAAAACGACCCCGAGATGGCGGCGAGGCTGTGCGAGCGGAGGAGGTCGATCGCGCCGTCGACCCCGTCAGCCCCCGCTTCGAGGGCCAGCCGTAACTTCTGACCCGCTTTCCCGCTCACGGTGCTGCTGTCGGCGTCGGCGCCGCGCTGGCCGAGCGCACGCAGCAGCTTCGGGCTCAGCGCTGCGACCAGCACGCCGAGGGCGGTGATCAGCGCGGGCACGAGCGTCAGTGCGGCCGACCCCTTGCCGGCGATGATGTGGAGGAACACGCCGATCCCGACGACGATCAGAGCGAAGAAGTTCGCGGCGCTGGTGATCACGAAGAACGCGACCGTGCGCCGCGCGATGTGTCCCGTGGGCATCCCGGCCTGGCGAAGCGCCCAGACGCCCAGCGCGAGACCGCCCGCCCCGCCGCTGGGCAGGAGCGAGTTGGCCGCCTGCTCGGCCATCGCGATGTCGTAGCTCAGCCCCCACGACATCTGCGAGCAGAAAACGGCGCGGAACACGAGCAGGTAGCCGAAGCACGAACCGACCTCGGCGAGACCGACAGCCACGACCCAGCCCGCGCTGGCGTTTTGGAGCCGGTCTTTGACCTCGTCCAGTCCCGGCAGTGCCGTGATCGCGATGACGACGGCGGCGATGAAGATCGCGACCTCAGCGACTCGGATTGCCAGATGCCGCGGGTGCAGCTCGTCCGGCATCGAGGCGTCGGGGGATTCGGGGCGCGGGGCGTCTTTCGGGTGTGAACGCGTGGCCACTGGGATTCAGCTTACGCGGGTGAGGCACCGCGCTGGACTACCTGCGGGGTAATCGACAGGCGTCATCGCGGGTGGGACGCTGGAGGCATCGGCAACGACGAAAGGAGACCAGATGTCAGACCCCAGCACGATCGTTCGCACGTACATCGAGATGTGGAACGAGACCGATCCGGAGCGGCGGCGCGAGCTCGTCGCCCAGGCCCTGACCGATGACGCCAGCTACCTCGACCCGCTCATGGCGGGCAACGGCGTGCCGGAGATCAGCGACATGATCGGCGCCGCGCAGCAGCAGTACCCCGGTCACCGCTTCGCGCTCGTGTCCGGACCCGACGTTCACCACGACCGCGTGCGGTTCACCTGGTCGATGGGCTCGCCCACGGGCGAGCCGGTCGCCGTCGGGGTGGACTTCGCGAGGACGACGGACGACGGGCGGATGTGCGACGTCACCGGGTTCTTCGAGCCCGCCGCGTAGGAGAGTGCCGGCACGAGACGCCGCGGTCCCGGGAGACCGGGGCCGCGGCGTCGAGCAGGTGGCGGAGCCGCGCGGCGTCAGGGGCCGGCGATGCCCTGGAGGAGGTGGGCGGCGGTGGCGGCGTTCGCGGGATAGAACGCCTCGATCGTCAGCTCAGCCAGCGTGATCTCGGCGGCCGTGCCGAACGTCGACACCGTGCTGAAGAACGCGAGCTCGCGGTCGCCGGCGCGCATCCGCAGCGGCAGCACGATGTCGTGGCCGGCGCGTTCGTCGGGCGGCGCCTCGAGACTCACTCCCGGGTACGTCGCGAGCTCCTCGTAGAGCCGCTCGAGCTCCGGGTCGCCGGTGATCGCCGCCTGGCGTCGCAGGCGCGTGAGCAGGTGCGCGCTCCACTCGGGCAGGTTCAGTATCCGCGGGGCCATCCCGAGCGGGTGGAGCGTGGCCCGCAGCGCGTTGGCCGGGGGCGCGACGAGATCGGGCGCGACGTCCTCGGTCAGGACCGCCACCGCATCGTTGGCGGACACGAGGTTGTAATGCCGGTCGAGGATCACCGCCGGATACGGCTCGTGGGCGCGCAGGAACCGGTCGAGCGCCTGGTTGATCGGTGCCATCTCGGGCGCCTCGAGCGACCGCTCGACGTATTGCGGGGCGTAACCCGCGGCGAGCAGCAGACGGTTGCGCTCGCGCAGCGGGATCTCGAGGTGCTCGGCGAGGCGCAGGACCATCTCCCGGCTGGGCCGTGCCCGGCCGTTCTCGAGGAAGCTCACGTGGCGCGCCGACACGTCGGCCTCGAGCGCGAGCTCGAGCTGGCTGAGGCTCCGGCGCCGCCGCCAGGACCGGAGCAGATCCCCGATCGACGTGCGTGCGGCCGCCGGCGGCGCCAGTGCGGTGTCCACGGACATGGGGCGAACGTAGCGCGCGTCCTGCGGCGGCGCAATTACCTCGGAGGTAGCGCCGGCCATGACCGCCGGGAGAAACCGCGTGGAGCGCGCGCCCGCCACGGAGATCGCCCTGGCGCGAGCGACACGGTCAATGCGTCATTCGACCTCGCGCGTCTGGCGAGAGTCACGTTCGTGGCGCATATCGCGGCTAACCCGACATTCGGAGCGTGGGGCCGCCGAGTGCCACGTTGGTGGCCATGCGGTGTGACGGCGGCGCGGTCCCGGGGCGCCGCGGCGCGGTCCCGGGGCTACGCGGCCGATTCCGGTGCCCCGCCGGCGCTCCGCCCCGCCGGCGCTCCGCCCCGCCGGCGCCGTTCCCGCACTCGCCGCCGGATTTGTGAGACTGGTTGGCGCTGTGGAGGGCGGCACGCGCCAACTCGATCCCGAATCGCTCGGCGGCCACGTCGCACGGCTTTATCGCGCGGCGTACGGCCTTTGCGGGTCGCGGCAGGACGCGGAGGATCTCGTCCAGGACACGTTCGAGCGGGTGCTGCGTCGGCCCCGGTTCCTGCGGCGCGACGAGGACGTGGTGTACCTGCTCAGGGTGCTGCGCAACACGTGGATCAGCTCGGGGCGGAGCAAGCGACAGATCGCGGTGTCGCCCGCCGGCGAGGAGATCGAGGCGATCGAGGCGCCGAACGATCCGATCGCGCAGTCGATCGAAGGCGCGGCGGTGTACGAGGCGCTCCAGGAGCTGACCCAGCCGCTGCGCGAGGCCGTCGTCGCGGTCGACGTCCTCGGCCTGTCGTACCGCGAGGCCGCGCAAGCGCTGGGCACGAAGGAGGGGACGATCATGAGCCGGCTTCACCGCGGCCGGGGGCAGATCGCCGAGCGCTTCACGCCAGACGGCTGACCGAAGCGGCGCTATGCGTGCGCCTGCTCGAGCACCGGCGCTGCGGCCAGCCCGAGCACCACGTCAGGCTTGGTGCGGGCGGCGAGCACGCAGGTCCGGCCGAAGCGCACGAGCGTGACCACCGACAACCCGGACGAGGTCGAGAACTCGTGCAGCGGAACGCCTTCGAAGCGCACGACCCGCGCGCTGCTCGGCAACGGCACGGCCTTCCCGGAGAACACGGTGTAGCTGAGCCGGGTGCCGTTCGGGAGTCGGTAGAACACGGTCAGGGCCGGGCGCCCGCCGATCCGGTCGGTCCGGGTGCCGGTCGCGGGGACGGAGAACCTCGCATAGTTCGGATACGTCACGCCGCCGTAGGAGGCGTCAAGCAGAGTGGCGCTGTGAGCGGCGGGCGCGGCCTCGACCGACGGTGCGAACGCGAGCTGCGCGGCCGCGGGGATGCTCGGTCCGCTGCTGCCGCCGGTACCGGCGACGGCGATCACGACCGCGGCGCAGACGACCGCGAGCCCGGCGACCGCGAGTGCCGGCCGCCACGCGGGACCGGACAGCAGGCCCCGGCGCCGGGAGCCCGCTGCGGTGCGGCCATATCGATCCTGGACCTTCGCCTCGACCGCGCGAACGAGCCGATCCGGGACCGCGGGGCCACCGGTGCTGAGCGCGTCCGAGACGCGCCGCTGGGACTCGATCTGGCGGCGGACCTCGGGCCGGCCGGCGAGGTCGCCGGCATCGGCTTCGACGTCGAGCGAGCGATCGTCGACCAGACGCGTGATCTCGATCGCGTCGTGCTCTTCGGGGGTGGGGTCGGCTGGCATGGCTTGGTGTCCGATCATAGGCCGCGATCCGCGTCCTGTTGCGAGGCCGCTGAGGGCGTACCCCACGACTAGAAAGACGCATCCGGACGGGTACTTATTCCATCCGGATCCGGCGAATTTACGCGTCTCGGTTTGGGCCCGGTCGGGATCGGCGGTCGGGCCTCGCCGGCGCCCACCAGCGCCGTAAGAGATTCTTCACGGATGGGATGGAATGCGCTCGACGCGGCCCGCGTCTTATCGGGATGTCGGCACCTCGTGGGGGCCGGGAGAAGAAGGTGAGTGAACTCTTCCGCCGCGCGGTGTGACCTCTGTCACGTCTCAGAAAAGGAGTACTCATGCGCAAGCATGCCAAGAAGCACGCTCGCTCGTCCTCGGGCGCGAACAAGGCGAGCCGCAAGAACCGCGCGGCGAAGTGGGCGCGAATTGCGCTCGTGGCCGCCACCCCGGTGCTGGGCGCCGGCGCCGTCGCGGGTCCCGCTCTGGCGAACCCGCACTCTCACGGGTCGACCAGCTATCGCTTCACGACCCTGGACAACCAGGCCGATTCGACGTTCAACCAGTTGCTCGGCATCAACCAGCGCGGCGTGATCGCCGGCTATTTCGGCTCGGGTACGATGGGTCACCCGAACCAGGGTTACCTGCTGACCGCTCCGTACGGTCAGAGTAGCTATCGCAGTGAGAACTGGCCCGAGTCGGTGCAGACCCAGGTAACAGGCCTGAACGACCGCGGTGTCACGGTCGGTTTCTGGTCGACGCAGAACACCGCCAACATGATGAACGACAACCGTGCGTTCGTTTCCGAGCACGGCTATTTCATCGACGGTGACTTCCCGACCAGCATGCCGGCGTCGCCTCCGGTCGACCAGCTGCTGGGTGTGAACGACCACAACATCGCCGTCGGGTTCTACAACGATGCGAACGGCAACACGCACGCGTATTCGTTCGACATCAACCGCAACTCGTTCAACGAGATCACGCCGTCCGGGATCGGGAACCCGACCGCCGCCGGCATCAACAACCACGGTGACATCGCCGGGTTCGGTACCGACATGACGAATGACGCGTCGAACGGCCAGGTCGTCGCATACCTGCTGCGCCGCGGCGGCCGAGTGACGGTCCTGAGCGTCCCGGGTTCGAGCATGACTCAGGCTCTCGGCATCAACGACAACGACGAGGTCGTTGGCGTGTACCAGGTTGGCACGGGCTCGAACGCCCAGATGCACGGGTTCACCTGGACGCCGACGGGCGGCTTCCAGACCGTCGATGACCCGCACGGCATCGGCGCCACCACGATCAACGGCGTCAACGACAACGGCGATCTCGTCGGCTTCTACACCGACGCCGCCGGCAACACCGACGGACTGCTGGCCATGGCGCAGCAGCACCACCGCGGCTGATCGGACGTCAGCCCAGCGCGCATCGAGACCGGGCCGCCGTGGCGGCGGCCCGGTCTCCTTTCATCTGTCGGAGGTGGCGCGCGCGGTCAAGTCCGGTAGTAGCTTGCGCCGCCGTGACCCTGTTCGGGATCGACTCGCTGCCCTCGGACCTGATCCGGCTTCTGCGATCGCTGCCACTCGTGGCCGATCGGCTCGACGCGATCGCCGCGTCGACGAGCGAGGTGCCGAAGATGCGGGCGGGCATCGATGCGCTGGGTGGGGACACGCAGCGAATCGCGGGTGTGCAGGAGGCTCTTGAGCGGCTGGCGGTGGAGATGGCGGGCTTGAAGGACGAACTCGGCCGGGTGGTCGGAGCCACGAACGTACTGCCGACGATGGACGGCCGGATGGCGGAGATCGAGGCGTCGATGCCGGTGCTCGTCGAGGTCCAGCGGCATCTGTCGAAGCTCCCCGAGACGATGGACACGCTCGGCGAGGGCCTCGACGGATTGGCGGGGCTGCTTGACCGGTTGCTGGCTTCGATCGAGAGGCTGGACCGGAACGTGGGCTCGTTGCGGTCGTCGCTGGAGCCGATTGGCCGGATCGCCGACCGCGTGCCCGGCAACCGCCGGATGAGCTGATCCTCGCGCGGAACCGGGCTCGGGGCAGACAGCCGGGGGGTTTGTGTGTCCGAACGCACGTTCGAACCGGCGGCTCCCGTCTAACGTCCTAAGGCGAATCGACATCTATCTGCGAGGTCATGCCCCATGGGCGAGATCGTGAAATTGATGCCAGAGCGAAAGCGAATCGCGCTTATCGCGCACGACAACTGCAAGGCCGAGATGCTCGAATGGGCCAGGTTCAACCGCGGCACGCTGGCCGGCCACGAACTCCACGCGACCGGAACCACCGGCGCGCTCCTGGCCGGCGAGCTCGGACTCGAGGTCAACCGGTTCTTGAGCGGCCCGCTCGGCGGCGATCAGCAGGTCGGCGCCGCGATCGCGGAGGGGAGGATCGACTTCCTGATCTTCTTCTGGGATCCGCTCGAGCCCCAGCCCCACGACGTCGACGTTAAGGCGCTCCTGCGGATCGCGGTCGTCTGCAACGTGCCGACCGCATGCAACCGCGCGACCGCGGACTTCGTGCTGTCGAGCCCGCTGACCGCGGAGGCGTACCAGCGGCCCAAGTCGATCTACTCGGCGGTCGATCCGTCTGAGCGCTTGATCGAGCTCGGCCGCGACGCAATCGCGGGCTAGCCTGGGTCCGTGGCCCCTGGGCCGGGGGCGGGCCTTAGTGTTACGCCCTCGTGTCCACCGCCGACCTGCTTCTGCACCCGGTCCGTCTGCGGATCGTCCAGGCGTTCCTGGGTGACCGCGCGCTGACGACCGCCGAGCTCCGCGCCGAGCTTCCGGACGTGCCGGCGGCCAGCCTGTACCGGCACGTCGCGCGGCTGGTGGACGCCGGCGTGTTGGGCGTCGTGTCCGAGCGGCGCGTGCGCGGTGCGGTCGAGCGCACGTACATCCTCCGGGTCGCGGCGGCACACATCGGCGTGGGCGAGTTCGAGAAGATGACCGTCGACGATCACCGGCAGGCGTTCATCGCGTTCGTCGCCGGCCTGCTCGGCAACTTCGATCGTTACCTCGCTCGGGGTGACATCGATCCCGTGCGCGACGGCGTCAGCTACAACCTGGCTGGGATGTGGCTCGATGACGAGGAGCTTCGAGACCTGCTCCGCGACATCGCCCGCGTGTTCGAGCCGCGGCTGGCCAACGCGCCCAAGCCGGGCCGGAAGCGCCGGATCCTAGGCAGCGTGCTGCTGCCGGGCAACGAGATCGGAGGAACGTGATGCGCCAGCTGATCTACCCGATGGGCACGTCGCTCGACGGCTTCATCGCCGGGCCCGGGGGCGACATCGGCTGGTCCGTGCCTGACGACGAGCTCTTCCGGTTCCACGTCGAGCGCGTGCGCAACCTGGGCGACCACCTGCTCGGCCGGCGCCTGTACGAGACGATGGTGTACTGGGAGACGGCCGACCGGGATCCGGCGGCCTCCGAGGCGAACCTCGAGTTTGCTCGGATCTGGCAGGCGTTGCCCAAAATCGTTTTCTCGCGGTCGCTCGAGGCCGTCGAGGGCAACACGAGGCTGATGAGGGACGGCCTCGGCGAGGAGGTCGCGCGTCTCAAGGCGCAGGACGGCAAGGACCTGTCGGTCGGCGGGGCGGGCCTCGCCGGCGCCTGCGCCGCGATGGGGCTGATCGACGAGTACCAGCTGTTCGTCCACCCGGTGGTGCTCGGCGCGGGCACGCGGTTCTTCCCGGCGCTCGATGACCCGATCAAGCTCGAACTGGTCGAGACGCGAACGTTCCCCTCGCGCGTCGTCTATCTGCGCTATCGGCTCGCGACCTAGGGCAAGAAACCGGTGCGAACGGGTCGGAACCGAGATGGGGTCATCGACCGGTCGATCCCCACCCCGTCGGGCCGTGAGCTGCTCGTGCAGGAAGGTGGCGACCCCGCAGGGCGTGCCGTGCTCGTGCAACTCGGGACGCCGGGCTCGCGGGTCCTGTACGGACCTCACCTGCTCGACGCGGAGGAACGCGGGATCCGCCTGATCGCCTACGACCGGCCCGGCTACGGCGGATCCACGCCCCACCCGCAGCGCACGGTGGCCGATTGTGCGGAGGATTGCCGCGCGATCCTCGACGCCCTCGGGATCGACCGGTTCGCCGTCTGGGGGATCTCGGGCGGAGGCCCGCACACGCTCGCATGCGCGGGCCTGCTGTCGGGGCGCGTCGTCGCCGCTGCGACGCTCGCCTCGCCGGCGCCGTTTGACGCCGAGGGCCTCGACTGGTTCGCCGACACGGGGGAGGAGAACGTGGCGGACGACAGGCTGATTCTGAGCGACCCCGAGGCCGCGCGGGCCAAGATCGCCCAGGACAGGCTCGAGTACTTCGAGACGATCGAGCCGGATCCGGCGGGGTCGCATCCGACGTTGTTCTCGCCCGTCGACGCCGCGGCGCTGAGCGACGAACTCGCTGATTACTTCGCCGAGCGCAACCGCAAGGGACTCGCGCCCGGAATCGAAGGCTGGTGGGACGACAGCGTCGCGTTGCTGAGACCGTGGGGATTTTCGTTGGGCGCGATCCAGGTGCCGGTCATGGTGTGGCACGGACGGCAGGACTGGATGGTGCCGTTCCAGCATGCCGAATGGCTCGCGCGCCGGCTGCCGGCCGCGGAGGCGTATCTGAATGACGACGACGGCCACCTGACCTTGTTCCAGAACCGGGTCCCGGCGGTTCATGCGTGGCTGCTTGACCACTTCTGAGGGAGCTGAGCCCGTGCCAGGCCGCCGCAGCCCGCTGCTCGTCTTTCCGATAGTGACCTTGGCGTGGCTCGTGCTGGCGGCGTCCGCGCTCGGGGGCTCCGGGAGCGCGACTAGCCCACTGATTCGCCCCGTGACTCGCCCCTTGACTCGCCCCGTGGATCGGCCGGCGACGAGCGGAGGCGGGGCGCCGACGGGAACATCCAAACCGATGCTCGCGGCCGTCCCCTACATGGGGTGGAACACCTACTACGGAGTCGGAGGGATCTTCGACGAGGGGACGATCCTGTCCGTGGCCAGATCGCTGCTCCACACCGGCCTTGCCCGGGCGGGCTACCGGATCGTATGGCTCGACTTCGGGTGGGCGAGCGGCAAGCGCGACCGCAGCGGCGAGATCGTGGTCGATCGCCACCAGTGGCCCCATGGCTTGCGGTGGCTGACCGACTGGCTCCACCGGCACGGCCTGCTCGCCGGGATCTACACCGACGCGGGGAAGAGTGGATGTCGCGGCCAGGGCGTCGGATCGCTCGGTCACTACCAGCAGGACGCGGACCAGTTCGCCGCGTGGGGATTCGACGCGGTCAAGGTCGACTTCTGCGGCGCCGGCCAGGCCGGGCTCGCGCCCAAGCCGGCGTACATGAAATTCGCCAAGGCGCTCGCCGAGAACTCGAGCCACCGGCAGCTGCTGCTCAACGTGTGCAACTTCTGGGTGCCGGGTCAGATCAACGGCACGCTCCCGACGTTCGCGAACTCGGCGTATGCCAGCTACCGGTGGGCGCCGCGGATCGCGCAGAGTTGGCGCACCGACACCGACATCGGGTGGGGCAAGAACATCCAGTTCGTGAACGTGCTGCGGAACCTCGATCACGACGGCGCGAACCCGACCGCGGCCGGACCCGGGCACTGGAACGACCCCGACTACCTCGGGCCGGGACTCGGCATGACCAGCGCCGAGGCCCAGGCGCAGTTCTCGATGTGGGCGATCGTGGCCGCGCCGCTGATCCTCGGGAGCGATCCGCGCGCGCTCCCACCAGCGACGATCGAGATGCTCGAGAACCGGCAGGTGATCGCGGTCGACCAGGACCCGCTCGGGATCCAGGGCACGGTCGTGCAGGATGGCGACCCGGCCCACCCGGGGCAGGCGTGGAGCAAGCCGCTCGCCGGCGGAGCGGCGGCGGTGGCGTTGCTCAACCGCGGCTCCGAGCCGCTCGAGATCACCACCAGCGCCAGCGAAGCCGGGCTGCGCGCGGCGGCGAGCTACACGCTTCACGATCTATGGACGGGCACGACCAACCGGACGGCGGGCCCGATCAGCGCGCTGGTGCCGCCCGACAGCGTGGTCCTGTACCGCGTCGAGCCCGGCGGCGGTTGATCACGCGGCGGCCTCGTCGACCACGACCGGGGCGGCGGCCTCGTCGACGACAACCGGGGTGTCGGTCCACTCGCCCCACACGACCTTGGAAGCTCGCACCTGGTAGCGGTAGACGGTGCCCTCGTCGTTGACCATGTACGTGTCGACGTCGCCCGACCGGTTGTGGAGGATCAGCCGCTGGCCGCTCTCGGCCAGTCGCGCGAGCGCCTTGATGTTCTCCACGTCGACCGGTGGCCAGCCGAGGTCCTCGCCGGCGACGATCGGCACGATCAGGTGCCCGTACTGGGCCTGAATCTTGACGCTCTCCTCGAACGCCTCGCCGCGCTTGCGCAGGAACGCGTACACGGCGAGAGGGACGGACAGGAGGAGCCCGATCAGCGCTAGCCAGCGCAGGAGGCTGACCGTGGGGGAGATCCCGAACACGGTCAGGGTGGTCGGCGTACTGCCCGCGACGCCCGGGACGGAGCCCGACATCGACTGGGCGTAGTTGGTCTTCGGCGCCGTGCCGGGGGCTTGACCGGTGCCGGGAGCACTCGAGGTTCCGCCGACTCCATCGGCGACCAGTTGCGACGGTGAGAGCGTGAACGTCAGCGCCGGAGCGAAGTTCGAGTTGACCGGACGTCCGGCGACCGTGCCCTTGATGTGCACCTGGGGCACGACGGAGATCGTGTAACTATCCGCGCCGGTCCCCCCGCCGATCAATCCCGAAACCTTGTCGAGCAGCGCCTGCAGGTGTGGCACGTCGAGTGTCACCTCGGTGCCGGTGTGGTTTCCGGTGAAACGGGTCGGAGGGACGAGCACGACGTTGTGGCTCCAACCGCTCGGCCCGGTTACCTCAAGCAGCACCTTCTCGGTTCCGGCCATCGAGGTCGGTGCGTCCGCGCTCAGGTGATAGCCGATGCTGACGCCGACGTCGCGAACCAGGCTGAGAAAGATCGGGTCGCCGGTGCTGACCTTCCCGTTCGGATAGACCAGGCCCGGACGGACGGACGCGCTGTACCCGAACGTCACCTGCTGTCTGTAGGAACTACTGGTGGGGACGGACTTGCTTGCGGGGCGCGTGAACGAGATCATGGCCAGCACGAGAAATACCGCGGCGGCAGCGGCCGACGCGGCGAGGAGCCCACCGAAGTTAAAGGGGCGTTGATCTCGAGGGCTATTCACGATTGGGATTCCCCGGAGACCCGATCCGGTGGCGCCTTTACGGCGGCGTCTCCGCCGTCGGCGGTCGTCCTTCACTCCGAAGAGCGTTAGGAGACCGACGACCACACACAAGAGCCCAGCAGCGACCTTCGTGTGCAGCATGTCGAGCACCCGGCCGAGATGTGGCACATGAAGCCACAACTTGCCGAGAAGCTCAGAGCGCGTGGGACGGATAGGGTCGATGAAGTGGTTGTTGTCTCCCTTGAATACATATCGATTGCCGTCCCTGGCGATGATGCGGTGAAGCACCACGGTGTGGAGCAGAGTGCTCCAATAGGCGACGATGTCGCCGACCCGGTAGTTCGAGACGGGCCGCACGATCGCAAGATCGCCCGTATGGAACCGGGGTTCCATACTCACTCCGCTCGTGACCACGTACCGAGTGGACCCGCCGATCGTGGTCGGACCGAAGTAAAACCACGCCAGGCCCGCGACGATCACGAGCGCGAGCGTGGCAAGACCGGAACGCAGACGATTTCGTTTCACGATGGTCATCCGCTGTCCGGCTAGATGCGGTTGGGAGAGCCCGGACCTCGTGTCCGGGCTCTCCCTCTCGCTTAGACCAATCGGCGATTACGAGCCGTTGTAGCCCTCGCTGTTGCCGCTGCCGTTCGTGCCGTTGTCGGTGACCGACAGCTCGAAGCCCGTGACCGAGGTCACGGCGACACCCGTGTTGGCGGCGCCACCTCCGGCGGCCTGGTAGCCACTGCCGGAACCAGTGGAACCGGTGAAGTCGCAGTTGAGCGTCGTGCTGGGCGCGCTGTACGGCGTCGCCGGCGTGCAGGTGCCGATCTGCTCGAGGGCACCGGCCGCGCCGGTCAGCCGGCCGTTGAACGTGTAGCCGGTCGTGAAGTCACCCGTGAGGGTCACGGCGACGTTGTCGACGTACTGGCCGTCCGCGCTGAGGGAGTAGTTGACCCCCGTAGCGGCCGCACCGGTGACGGTCTCGCTGCCGAAACCGATGTTGGCGTTACCGCCGTTAAGCCCGGTGATGCTCGCGGTGAAGGCGGCGCCTCCAGCGGCAAGCAGGGCGATCACGGCAACGGCCGCGATGATCCTTCTGGTCTTGCGCTGCATGGTAGTAGTGACCTCCGTGTGGTCTCCAGTGGTTGCCCGCTGACCTGTCGGTCATTACTCAACGCTTCGCCTCCGTGGACAGCGGTTTACTGCCCAATGTCATCGTCCATGTAGCGAACAGCCTTTATCCGTAGTAACTGCGGATCGAATGCTCGGGTTTCCCGCCTACCGCACGGACGGAGGGGGTGCTACGCGCGGGTTTACACCCGTTATCGAGCGCTGGACCGGCGCCCGCGAGTGCGGGCCAGCGCGACGCCGGCCAGGCACAGGACGCCCCCGGGGAACACGAGCGCGGGGGGTACCTCGCCCAGGAACGCCCACGCGAACAGCAGCGCGAGCGGCGGCACGAGATACGTGGTCGAGCCCATCCGGCCCGCGGTAGTGCGGGCCAGGGCGTACGCCCACAGCACGAATCCGAGGGCGGTCGGGGCCACGCCGAGGTAGATCATCCAGGCGATCGTCGAGGCGCCGGCGTGGCCGACCCCGTGGACGAGCGAGCCCGCGTACGGGAGACAGCTGATCGCCCCGATCGTGCACGCGAGCCATGTGACCGACAGCGGGGAGGCATGGCGGAGCACTGGCTTCTGCGCCACGACGCCGCCGGCATAGCCGATCGCCGCCACCAGGCAAAGAACCGCGCCCAGGATGTCGTGCAGACCATGGCGTGAGGTCGCCACGCCGATCACCACGACGCCGGCAAACGAGACGAGACAGCCCGCGAGCAGCCGGGGCGGGAATCCCTCTTGCAGCAGCACGCCCGCGAGGATCGCGATCAGGATCGGCCCGACGTTCACGAGCATCGCCGCGGTTCCGGCGTCGACCCGTTGCTCGGCCGCGTTCAAAGCAACGTTGTAGAGCCCGAACCAGAGGACGCCGCACACGACGATCCCGGCCCACGCCCGCCGGCCGGGGAGCGGTTCGCGACGCACCAAGACCAGGATCCCGAGGGCGGCGCTACCCACCAGGAGCCGGCCGAGCGCGAGCGCTCCCGCGGACAGCTCGCGATCGGCGAACCGGATCGCGACGAACGCGGACGCCCACAGGCACACCATCACCGAGACCGCGCCGATCACGAGGGCGCGCTCGCGAGACGGGCGCGAGATGTCAGGGGAGACCGCGGTCACAGGGATAGAACGTTACGAGGCGCAAATTGTGATGTCCGCCGAAATGTCCTCGCACACCGCTGACGGCATACTGGGGCGCATGGCGGTCCATCCCATCGCGGCATGAACCGGGACACCGAGCTCGCGCGGGGCGGCCTGCCCCCGCTCGACCGCGCGACGATCCATCCGTTCGATGACGCCACGCCGGGACCGTTCTTCTACCAGCGCATGGCGCACCCGGTCGGCGCCGAGGCCGAGCGGCTGCTTGGCGAGCTCGAGGGCGGCCATGCGCTCCTGTTCTCCTCGGGCGCGGGCGCAACCACGGCGCTGCTGCTGGCGATGCTCAAGCCCGGGTCGACCGTGGCCGTCGCCGGCGGCGGCTACTACGGCACCGTCGCCCTGATGCACGAGCTGTCCCGCTGGGGCATCGAGGTGGAGGAGTTCGACCAGACCGGGGAGCCGCCGGTGGCCGACCTGGTGTGGTTCGAGCCGTGCTCTAACCCGATACTGACTTTTCCTGATCTCGATGTGGCGATCGGGCAGGCGCATGCCGCCGGGGCGGTGGTCGTCGTCGACAACACCGTGCTCAGCCCGGTGCTGCTCCGCCCGCTCGAGTACGGCGCCGATTTCGTTCTCCACAGCGCCACCAAGATCCTGGCCGGCCATCACGACGCGCTCATCGGCGTGGTCACTTGCGCCCGCGCCGAGGATCACGCGCGTCTACACGCGTTCAGGACGGTGTCGGGAATCGTCGCCGCCCCCGACCCGGCCTGGCTGATGCTGCGCGGGATGAAGACGCTCGCGCTCCGGGTGCCGCGCCAGTCCGCCACCGCCCTCGAGTTGGCGCGCCGGCTCGAGACCCACCCGAACGTCGAGCGCGTCCGCTACCCGGGGCTCGGCGATCCGATCGCGGTCCGCTACGTCGACGCGTTCGGGCCGCTGTTGTCGTTCGACGTCGCCGACGCGGACAGCGCGGCCCGGGTTGAGCGCTCGCTACGGCTCATCGAGAACGCGACCAGCCTCGGCGGAGTCGCGTCGACGCTCGAAGCCCGGGAACGCTACGAGGGAACAAGGGTCCCTCCCGGACTGCTCCGCCTGAGCGTCGGCCTCGAGGACGTCGAGGACCTGTGGCGAGATCTGGCGCAGGCTCTGGGCAACTAGAGCCTCGCTACGCTGCCGAACTCCATGAAGATCGTCTACACGCTCACCGACGAGGCGCCCGCGCTCGCCACGCATTCGCTGCTGCCGATCCTGCGCGCGTTCGCGGCCGCCGCCGAGGTGGAGGTCGAGGTCCGCGACATCTCGCTGGCCGCGCGGATTCTCGCCCAGTTCCCCGACGCGCTCGACGAGGCCCAGCGGGTCCCCGACGCGCTCGCCGAGCTCGGCGACCTGGCCGAGACCCCGGAGGCGAACATCATCAAGCTGCCGAACATCAGCGCTTCGGTGCCGCAGCTCAAGGCCGCGATCGAGGAGTTGCAGGGCAAGGGCTACGCGATCCCCGATTACCCGGAGGCGGCCGCGGATGACGAGCAGCGCGACGTCCGGGCGCGCTACGACAAGGTCAAGGGCAGCGCGGTCAACCCCGTGCTCCGCCAGGGGAACTCGGATCGCCGGGCGCCGGCGTCGGTCAAGGAGCACGCCCGCCAGCACCCGCATTCGATGGGGGAGTGGTCCTCGGATTCGAACTCGCACGTCTCAACGATGACCGAGGACGACTTCCGCGCGACCGAGCGATCGCACACCGTCGAGCAGGCCGGCGAGGTCCGGATTGAGCACGTCGATCCGGGCGGGAAGACGACCGTCCTCAAGGACAAGATCGCGGTCAAGGCCGGCGAGATCCTGGACGCTGCGGTGATGCGGCGGGCGGCGCTGGACCGCTTCCTGTCCGAGCAGGTCGCGGACGCCGACAAACAAGGCGTCCTTTTCTCGGTTCACCTGAAGACGACGATGATGCGGGTGTCCGACCCGATCATCTTCGGGCACGCCGTCCGCGCGTACTTCGCCGATCTGTTCGAACAGCACGGCGAGGCGTTGCAGGCCGCGGGCGTCGATCCGAACGACGGGCTGGGCGCATTGCTGAAGGCGATCGAGGCGTTGCCCGACGGGCAGCGACGCGCGATCGAGGAGGCGATCGAGGCGGCCTACGAGCACGGCCCGCCGCTCGCGATGGTCGATTCCGCGCGTGGCATCACCAACCTCCACGTCCCCAGCGACGTGATCATCGATGCATCGATGCCGGCCGCGATCCGGATGTCCGGCCAGATGTGGAACGCCGAGGGAGAGCAGCAAGACGCCAAGTTTGTGATCCCCGATCACTCCTACGCGGCGCTGTACGCCGAGACCGTCGAGGACTGCCGGCGCCACGGCGCGTTCGACCCGGCCACGATGGGCAGCACTCCGAACATCGGGCTGATGGCCCAGGCGGCCGAGGAGTACGGGTCGCACGACAAGACGTTCGAGATCGCGGAAACCGGGTCCGTGCGGGTCGTGCGCGCCGACGACGGCGAGACGCTGCTGGAGCACGCGGTGTCGGCCGGCGACATCTGGCGCATGTGTCAGACCAAGGACCAGCCCATTCAAGAATGGGTGCGCCTGGCGATCTCACGCGCACGGGAAACAGATACGCCAGCCGTGTTCTGGCTCGACGAGACGCGCGCCCACGACGCCGAGGTGCTGCGCAAGGTTCGGCCCGCGCTCAACGCGCTCGACACCGAGGGCGTCCACATCGAAATCCTCGACGTCGCCCAGGCGGCGAGGTTCACGCTCGAGCGCGCCCGCGCCGGCAAGGACACGATCTCGGTCACGGGCAACGTGCTCCGCGACTACCTGACCGACCTGTTCCCGATCCTCGAGCTCGGCACCAGCGCCAAGATGCTCTCGATCGTGCCGCTGATGCAGGGGGGTGGGCTGTTCGAGACCGGCGCGGGCGGGTCAGCCCCCAAGCACGTCCAACAGTTCCTGGAGGAGAACCACCTCCGCTGGGATTCGCTCGGCGAGTTCCTCGCGCTGGGCCCGTCGCTGGAGTTGCTCGACGAGAGCGACGGAAACCGGCGCGCAAAGCTGCTGGCGGCCACGCTCGACCGCGCGATCGGCCGTCTGCTCGAGGAGGATCGCTCGCCGTCCCGTGAGGTCGGCGAGCTCGACAACCGGGGCACTCACTTCTATCTGGCCCTGTACTGGGCCCGGGAACTGGCCGAGCAGGACGACGACGCCGATCTGGCCGATCGGTTCAAGCCGCTGGCGGACCGCCTCGCCGAGGGCGAGCGGACGATCGTCGAAGAGCTGACCGCGGTACAGGGCTCCCCGGTCGACATCGACGGCTACTACCTCCCCGACGTCGACAAGGTCGCGGCGGCCATGCGCCCGAGCGCGACCCTGAACGACGCCCTCGACGTGCTCTAAAGGGTCCGGCGTCAGTCGCTGGTGAGGTGCAGACGCTCGGTGGGCGGGCCGCCGTTCAACTCCCGCGCCGGCGAGGGCCCGAATGACAGGTACCGGCGCACGCCGGTGATCTCGAGCAGACGCTGGACCTGTGAGGAGCCGCGGGTGAGCGTCAGACGGTTGCGGTTCTGCTCGGAGATCGAGAACTGAAGCAGCACGTGGACGCCGGCCGAGTCCATGAAACTCACGCGATCGAGGTCGAGGACGATCGCCGGCACGTCGGTTGCCGCAGCGATCGCGAGCGACTCCTCGAACAGCGGCGCCGCGCACAGGTCGACCTCGCCCTCCACGGAGACGATTACCAGGTCGTCGTACTCGACGATGTCGATGTCTAT
>Ga0335072_10005700_pt1 | contig 18329 bp, 19 predicted proteins | sample Lox_Sample_21_FD_206725 | JGI IMG/M metagenome (GOLD analysis project Ga0335072, IMG submission 206725) | Soil microbial communities from Loxahatchee National Wildlife Refuge, Florida, United States - Lox_Sample_2.1 | ecosystem: Environmental > Terrestrial > Soil > Wetlands | place: USA... | reverse complement strand
GTACGGAATATCGGCCATGGGCTTCGTTGGGAAGAAGGATGGAACAACGCAGGCGAGCCAGAAGGAGACGATAGAGAGGTTCAGGGAGGGCGGCTTCAAGGTCCTGGTCGCCACATCGATAGGGGAGGAGGGCCTCGACATACCGAGCGTTGACGCGGTAATATTCTACGAGCCGATACCCAATGAGATAAGGAATATACAGAGAAGGGGGCGCGCTGGAAGGATGCGGGTCGGGGAGATCTACATGCTTGTCACGCGCGGCACAAAGGACGAGATCTACCTCTACATATCGAGGCAGAGGGAGAAGAAGATGTACGAGCTTGTTGAGCGTGCGAGGCTTGATCTTGAAAGGGGATCGTCAAGATACAACAGGAAGCAGGCTAGGCTCGCTTGACTCTTTAGAGGTCTACTCTTGAGGCCTCTTCCGGGGTCAGTGAGCCCTTTGACCAGAAGCCTGGCTGCGCGCTCTGCCCCCTCAGCCTCTTCTGCTGCTCCCGCAGCCTTGTCTTTTGGTATTCGATGGTGGCTCTTTCGGAAGTGAACGTCCCCTCCTCGTAAATCCCAGGTGCGACCCTGAATGTGCCGACGAACTTTGCGTTCTGCACCCTAGTCACGCTGCCGTCCATCTCTATGCAGCCGCTTACAACAGTGTTTACTATCGCCTTGCTGCCGTATGCCATGACGCTTTGCAGGTTCGAGTCCAGCACCAGGCCTGCGCTTATGTGGCTCTTTCCTCCAACGCTTGACCGCAGCACGATGGAGTCCCTGCCCTGCTCTACATCAAAACCTATCTGCGCCGCAATCCCTGGAGAAGAGCCGTACCAGCCTCCGCCGTTCGGGTTCCTTCTAATCGTGTGCTCCACGTTGTTCAGCACGAACGTGGCGACCTTCTCCTCGATGGCTATCTCCCTGGCCCTGCCCTGCAATGCCGCAAATGACCCGACAACGCCGAGGCTGACGTATGCATGCCTCATCCTCTCCTCTATTGTGAGGGGAGTGGTTGCCAGGTGGCCTGCTTGGGACAATGCCGATGGCATATGATCAGAAGTTGCTCTGGTTCTGCTGATACTTATGCTTTTTGATTGCTCCCTGAACCCGAACTGCTTTATATTCTTTCATGAGAATAACTACTGTGGTATCTTGACCAGATACTCGAAGGGCGCCAGGTGCGAGAGAGAGCTCCTCACAATATTGCACGATAGAGGCTATTCTGTCGTCAGGTCTGCGGGAAGCGGCGTCAACTCCATAAGCCCCGACCTTGTGGCCGTGAGAAAGGGAAGGGGGCTTGCGTTTGAGTGCAAGGCGTGGGAGAGCACCAGCATATCCATAGACCCTGATAAGTACAGGTCTCTTGTTGAATGGGAGCAGAACAGCGAGATGCAGACCTTCATAGCATGGAGGATGAACGGGCAGGGCTGGTTCTTCGTCGGCTTGGGGGAGCTCTTCAGGGCGGAGAAGAACTACACGATAACCATGAAGGATGCGAAGAGGATAAACAGGAAGATTGATGAGATAATGAAATAGCCTCTAAAAGGGCCCCAGATAACTATAAATATCATGTCGACCTGAGGCATCAACGGTCATATGCCGGGAGTTATCAGGCCTGAAAGTGTTCCTTCGGAACGTGCGGGAGCCAGCCTCAGGACCGCAGATGGTGTATCCAGAGAGGCGAGGCTGGATCTCGAGATGGAGAGGTTCAGGAGGGGGCACATGCCGTACAGGGTTTCGAAAGACCTCCACATTCACGAATCGGATGTGGACAAGGATTGGCGCAATAATAATTTCGACAGCAGAAGGTCTTTGCACCTCCAGATAACAGAGATATCAGAGAGCCTTGCCAGGTACGATATACCAAAACAGGTTGTGGAGCGCGCCAGGGAGCTCTCAGACAATGTATCAGAGCTGATCCCGCGCCAGATGACGGATATAGCAGCAGCGTCGCTGGCGGCCGCGTGCATAGAAAAAGGAATTCCGCCCTCTTTGAGGGAGATAATACACGCCTCCAACACCAGGGAGCGCAATTTCTACAGGGCCCTGAAGGCTGTCAGGATGGGCAACGACCTCCCGGCAAAGGCGCACGCCCCTGAGGCGTTTGTGCCGTATATACTCCAGCATTTGGGAGAGCACCGCCCCTCCGAAAGCGAGGTCCTCTATCTTCTCGGCAAAATAGAAGGGCTTCCAAAGCGCACCTACACCTCGCCTGACATATTGGCTGCTGCCGCGGTATGCATGCTGGAGCACGAGATGTCTGGAAAGAGGGATGCGGTTCGGCAGGTCTCCTATGCTATAGGGGTCAACCATAGGGGCCTCTCGCATATCGTCAAGAAGAAGGAGCAGCAGATGAGGGAAGCCGGGATTCCGATCCATCCGGGACAGTGACGGCCCGTAGGCCCGTGTTGGTATAAGCCGAACTGGTAGAAAAGCTATTTATAGCTATTGAAACAATTATATACTGTTAAAGGTCTGAAAGAAAAATAGGTAGATTTAATGTTGGATTACACTTACTTCTTCGACGGAGAGCTGTCTGCCCTAGAGGGCATTCTGGACTCCCGGTAGACAGAACGCATAAGCCGATATTAGAGACACTTGCTTCTCTTTCTGGCCTCTGACATATTTGGTGTTAGAATGGCAAAATCATACATAGACGTTGTAAAATACATGGTGGAGGCAAGGTTCGAGATTCAGGGAAGCGTAGAGAAGCCGGACATAATCGGCGCTGTTTTCGGACAGACCGAGGGCCTTCTCGGCGGCGACCTCGACCTCAGGGAGCTGCAGAAGAACGGGAAGATAGGGAGGATAGAGATAGAGAGCTCTACATCGGGAAACAAGACATTCGGCAAGCTCTTCCTTCCATCGTCAATGGGGAGGGTGGAGACCTGCATCCTGTCGGCTGCGATAGAGTCTGTGGACAGGGTGGGGCCTTTCGAGACCGATTTCAAGGTTCAGAAGATAGAGGATACAAGGAACGAGAAGCGCAGGAAGATAATCGCAAGGGCTAAGGACCTTGTGAAGAATCTGCTCGTTACAGAGATTCCAGACAGCAAGGAGATAAGCGAGATGGTTGAGGCCGACGTAAAGACGAGCACGGTGGGGACATACGGCCCTGACAACCTGCCAGCGGGCCCTGACATAGACAAGAGCGAGGAGGTCATACTTGTTGAGGGGCGCGCAGACGTCATAACCCTGCTCAAGAGCGACATAGCCAACTGCATAGCTGTCGGGGGCGCTGCGGGAACGATACCAAAGACGATAATCGCGCTCTGCGCGGCAAAGGAGGCGACCCTCTTTGTCGATGGAGACCGGGGAGGCGAGATGATAATAAGGGGAATAACGAGCATGGCCGACATAGACTTCGTTGCGAAGGCACCTGACGGAAAGGAGGTCGAGGAGCTGACAAGGAAGGAGATAATCAAGGCGCTCAGGTCGAGGGTGCCGATGGAGCAGGTGAATGCAAACAACAAGCAGAGGCTGCAGCAGCAGGAGAGAAGGGAGCAGGACAGGGACCAGAGGTTTAGGAGCAACAGGGAGAGGGAGCCTCCGATGAGGCCTCCGGAGAGGAAGGAGATACTCAGCCCCACGGAAATCGCAACTAACCTGCAGAGGGCCAGGCCGCCGCAGCCAGCTATGCAGAGGGAGCCAGAGGTGCAGCGCCACGGCAGCCCATCCTTGGGAATAAAGAGCATCGGCCCGGAAGGGGACGACGAGCCTGAAGGCCTGGAGAGCATACCCTCTCTTGAAGGGATGCCGCACAGGGAAGCGCCATCTGGCATGCCGGCGGGGCAGGCAAACCAGGCGCTTGTCTCATCGTTGAACGAGCTGAAGAACACTCTCAGGGGAAGGATCTACTCGAAGGAGGGGGTCGTCATGAGCGAGGTCCCGATAAGGGAGCTGATCCAGACCATACAGGACATGCAGGGCATAGCCTCGATAGTCTTCGATGGGATAATAACCCAGAGGCTCGTAGACCTGGCGTACAGGCAGGGCGTTAGGGAGATATACGGGATAAGGGCGAGCCAGATAACCAGGAAGTATGCAGATATGATGATCTACACCGCAGAGCATGGAGGGGCGTAGACCGGTTGATGCAAAAGCTTTTTATATCCAGCCTTTGCATATAGTTTAAATTTAAACTATATTAGGTTTAAACTAGTGTTGGGGATGAAGGCAAAAGAGTTCGCGCATGGAGATTTCATGCCTATGGAGGCGAAGCGCATAATACTCAAGATAAGGATTCTTGGGTATCTCAAGGTGCATGGGGAGATCTACTCGTATGCGCTGATCAAGGAGTTTGAGAAGCAGGGATTCTGCAGGTTCTACGGCCCGACGATCAAGAACGACCTGTACAACGCGCTGAGGGTGCTCGAGAAGGCTGGCTACATAAAAATGCATTCCAAGGTGGACAGGGGCAAGTCAAAGAACTATTACTCGATAACAAGGGGGGGAACGTCAACGATAAAATCGGTTGGAAAGATGATGATGGGATACATAAAGGAGGCAAACAGGTTCTTCGAATGATTGCATGGCAGACGTGATAAGAATAGAGCACCTGGTGAAGAAGTTCGGCGAGTTCACCGCGGTGAACGACGTAAACCTAGCTGTGAAAGAGGGCGAGATATTCGGGCTTCTTGGGCCGAACGGTGCGGGTAAGACGACAACGATCAACATGCTCCTCACCCTCCTGACGCCCACATCGGGAAAGATATTCATATCCAACATGGAGCTGTCGAAAAACCACGCGAAGGCGAAGCTCCTGATGGGGCTGATGACCCAGGAGACGGTTGTCGAGGCGGACCTGACAGGGAGGCAGAACCTGGACCTTTTCACCAGGCTGTATCACCTGCCCACGGCCGTTGCCAAGAGGAGGATCAAGGAGGCGCTGGAGGAGGCCGACCTTGTGGAATTCGCAGATGTCAAGTCGGGCAAGTACTCGGGCGGCATGCAGAGAAGGCTCGGCCTGGTGAAGGCGATGATACAGGAGCCGAAGATCCTGGTGCTCGACGAGCCGACCACCGGGCTCGATGTCCAGAACAGGACGACAATGTGGGCGAGGATAAAGGAGCTGAACAAGAGGGGAACAACGATAATACTCACAACGCAATATCTGGAAGAGGCGGACCAGCTCTGCGACCGCCTCGGAATAATCGACCACGGAAAGGTGATAGCGCTCGGCACCCCTTCCGAGATAAAGAGGATAGCCGGAAGCGGCAGGATACTTGAGATCGTTGTAAAGGCGGACGAGACCGCAAAGGTTGCTTCACTTTTGAAATCCAGGTTCGGCATAATTGCAACTGTGAGGGGCGATAAGGTCACGGCAGTCCTGGAGAAAGGCAAGGAGTCGGAGTTCACGAAGATATCAGCATTGATGGACAAAGAAAGGATAACCATCCTCTCCATAGGCACGCACCTGCCGACGCTTGATGATGTTTTCATAAAGCTTACCGGGACTGGAATGCGCGACGCTGCTGGCGCCATGGCGGGAGGGCGCGCCAACATGAGGTGGAGATGATGAGCCTTCTTGGGGATTCAATAACGATGTGCAGGAGGGAGCTGCTGATATTCATGGCAAACTTCCGCACGAACTTCATGAGGACTGCAATCTTCCCCTTAGTGATACTCATATTCTTCAGCTTCCTGGGCGCTTCCGTGACAAACACGCCGGTCGCCGTGGTTAACTACGCAAACAACCTGCAGTCCAACCAGTTCATAACCGCGCTTGGAACGAAGAGCCTGATAAACGCGCAGGTCTATCCCAATGAAAATGCGGCGCTGGCCGCGCTTACAGCAGGCAAGATCAACTTTGTAGTGGTGATATTGCCAACCTTCCCGTCATCAACTGCGGGAAGCCCGGCGGTGCAGGTCTACTACGACAACGTGCAGTACAGCGTCACCGCAACCGTCCTTCCAACAATACAGCAGGACGCCGCAGAATTTATCGGCCAGGGCAGCTTCCAGAGCCAGGAGTACCTCCCGAGCTCCACGCCAGTGGCGTCGGAGGTCGCCACGCCTATCACAGGAGCCAACGGCAACTACGAGGATTTCCTCTTTTCTGGCGTGATAGGAATGATAATAGTATTCGGATCTATATTCAGCGGCGGCATAGCCATGATAACGGATAGGCTTGGAGGCAACATCAAGTCCTTCCTCATCACCCCAATAAACAAGTCCGCGATACTCATAGGCAGGGTGATATCCGGGGCCATACAGTCGATATTCTCAGTGATAATAGTGGTTATCATTGGCCTGCTCCTCGGCTCTACGATAGCGATGGGCATAGTCGGCATAGTCTGGATAGTGATACTGGGAATGCTGCTCTCGATCGTCATGACATCGATAGCTGCGATCGTGGCCGCTAGGCTGAAGAACCTGCAGGCCTACACGATATTCGGGCAGGCGATAGGCCTCCCGTTGTGGTTCATCTCCGGTGGAATCTTCCCGGTCACAAGCTTCCCCCCGATACTCCAGGCGATCAGCAAGGTCGACCCGCTCACCTATGCTGTGCAGGGCTTCAGGTATGTGATACTGCAGGGCTCGTACCCCCTCACAAGCGCGTTCGCGGACATCGGCATACTCCTGATCTTCGGCGCAATTACAACAATTATAAGCATACTGCTCTTCAAGAGCACAATAGATTGACGATAATATATGGTGGAAACATGGACAAAAAAATAATTTTGGGAATTCTGTCTCTCTTTGCGACAGTTGTGCTGCTCTCAGGGGTGGCCGGGGCGCAGTCCGCATCTGTCGCCAGCGATGCGCTCTCGATACAGGGGCTTACCATAAACCCTACGCCGGTTGTAGCTGGAGACAACATAACCATATCGTTCAACCTGTTCAACTCGTACAGCCAGTCGCTATCAGAGGTGAGCCTCTGGGTCACCGCTGACAATCCGATAATAAATGTCTCTCCGGCGTACAGCACCTACCTGAGCACGATAGGCACGGGCCAGTACGGCGGAATCGTTTCCAACAGGTTCTCATACACGTTGCACGTGCCCTCAACCCTGCAGGCCGGTGAATATGAGATAGACGTCGTCTCAAACTACCAGACAACCGAGGGAACCGACGGGCCGGCGATAGCCGCGCAGTCGGTGATGCCGATCTACATATACGTCTATGGCAGCCCCCAGGTCTCGTTGAACGTCTACCCAACTGGAAAGATAACACCGGGGCAGGATTTCACAGCGACAATATCGGCCATCAACTCCGGGACAGACATTGCAAGGAACGTAACCGTGCAGCTCCTCAATTCCACATACTTCGCTCCGGACGGGCCGAACTTCTTCTCTTATGGGACGCTGCAATCTGGAGGTTCGTCTAGCGTGACAGCCACCATATTCACGGACCAGAACATCCCTGGAGGGCAGAACTACCTGAAGGCCAGGGTCAACTACACGACCAACCAGGGTGCCAACGTCAGCAGCATAGTAAACATACCCATAAACATACTGCAGAACCTGGCAACCTTCAGCATAACAAACGTGACGGGCAAGGTCATGGCGGGTTCCACCTACACGCCGGTAACCTTCGTGCTGAAGAACAGCGGCAACGAGGAGGCAACGAGCATATCGCTAAGCCTTCAGACGATATACCCGGTGACGCCCACAAGCCCTGACGCCTACATTGCGGAGTTGCAGCCTGGGCAGAGCACCAACGTAACCTTCTACGTGAGCGGCAACTCAGATGGGGACACGGGAGAGTACCCGGTGACCTTGTACGCGCAGTGGTCGCAGCCAAACGGGGCTACAAACCAGCAGTACTCCGGCTCTGTCGACTACTTCGTGCAGGTGCAGGGCCAGGTCGGGCTGATATCAGGGATGAACACGAACTACTTCATAGCAATAGGGGCGGTGGTCGTGGTAATCATAGTAGCAGTCGGCGTAAGGAGAGTGAGAAAGAAAGGTATAAATTCAAAAAAGCAGAAGTAATGCCGGTGTATGGGTGAAGACTCTCTACCAAGGCCTCATAAGCGCAGCCATGAGGAAGTACGGCATACCCCTGTGGCTGGAGCCGTACCTATACAAATATGCGAAGAATACGGACGTCAGCACCATCAAGCAGGCGATAAGCTTCATAAATGTGAGGAGGAAGAAGGGGGAGGTGACCGGCAAGTACGTCAAGCTGCCCAACGGCGTCATATTCGACATAAGGGCTGTGGTCCACATACTCAACCAGTTCTACTACGGAGTGGACGCAACTGCAAAGATATCAGAGAAGTGGTCCAAGGAGTACACCGACTACGACCACGCGAACTTCACAACTCACTTCAAGAAGGTGGCCGCAGAAAGGGTGAAGCACGCGAGGGCGCTGAGGAACATGATAGAGGGGCTGGGCTACAAGATAGAAAAGCCGTCAAGGGAGATAGCCGCGGTGTTCAGCAGGATAGCCGGGCTTGATGAATGGGCGGACAGGCTCATCGTGACGGAGATAATACTCAGGGATGCATACTCCAGGCCGTTCGGGTTCATCTTCTACAAGGTCTTCTACCCGGTGTCTCCGGAATTCATGCGTTCCTTGGGAAAGATATTCACATCTGTAGACACCCAAGGTGGATGGGCCGAAGGCGAGATAGAGAGGGTGTTGAATATGGGTGCGCTGACCAGCGAGCACGTGCTTGCCCTCTCTGAAGAGATACTCTCCCTGGTTTACAGCTCCATACAGGTAGAGATGCCGCTCGCCAAGAAGGCGCACATAGAGCCTGAGGCTATGCTGCTTAGGGACATATCCGTTGCATATCCATTGCACACTCTTGCAGACCTCGGGGTGAAGATCGATGTGGACAAGGAGGTGCAGAAGGTCGTGAAGATCTCGAAAAAGGGAACAAAAAAGAGCAGATAATTTATATAGTTTAAGTTTCAATACTCAAAAACAGCAATCAATCAACCAATACAAGTGACGGAATGCCAGAAAACGAGCAGCCTAGATCCCCAGACAACATAGTCTACATCGGAAAGAAGCCGACGATGAATTATGTTCTTGCGGTCGTCACGCAGATGAACGGGGGCGTGTCCGACGTATTCATAAAGGCGAGGGGAAACTCAATCTCGAAGGCGGTCGACGTCGCGGACATAGTGAGGAAGAGGTTCATCGTGGACGTCAAGGACCCGAGCAGCGAGATGATAACTATAGGCTCGGAAGAGCTGGCGAACGAGGACGGGACAAAGTCGAAGGTCAGCTTCATACAGATACTTGCATCTACAGGAAGGGGGCGCGGCAACGAGATCAGCCAGGACAGCACAATCTACATAGGGAAGAAGCCGACGATGAATTATGTTCTTGCGGTCGTCACGCAGATAAACAGCGGGCTGCAGAACGTTGTCATAAAGGCGCGCGGCAATTCCATCTCGAAGGCGGTCGACGTTGTTGAGATCGCAAGGCACAGGTTCATACCTGACATGAAGGACCCGAGCAGCAACGGGATCGCGATAAAGTCGGAGGAGGTTGCGAACGAGGACGGGACAAAGTCAAAGATAAGCTCAATACAGATAAACATAAAGAAATAGTCAGATAAGGTCGGAGGAGCTCACGGTCCCTATGCACCTCATGCTCTCGGATGACTCGACGACCGGAAGCCTCGGCATCCTATATTCCATTATCATCTTTCTTGCGTCCTCGAGCCTTGTCTTCTGCTCCACAAAAATCGGCTCGCGCATCGCGGACCTGACGCGCTCGGCGCCGCTCTTTCCCTCTATCGATTCGATGTCGAGTATCCCGACAAGTTTGTTCTTTTCTATGACAGGGAGTATGCTTATCCTCGAGCTGCCGGCGAGCCGTCGTGCAGACTCTATTGTTGAATCTGGCGATACCGCGATCATCTTCCTGTCGACCACGTCCTGAACAAGCTTAGCCATAATGATTTTAGGGAGTATATCTATTAATAGATTGCCGGTGAAAAGGATTATTCCCGTGATGCATTGATACACAACATGACCCATTCCGTAGACATGGACGGGATGGCAAGCGCGGCGCTCCTGGTGAGGAACCTGGGGATGCCAGTGGAGAACACTATATTCATAAACTATGGGGGCGAGACGTTTGAGCATGCGATGAGCTCCCTTTCAAAGATAGAGGGCAGCGGAAACATACTTGTGATATCTGACTTCTGCCTTACGGACCTTCTGATAAAAAGGATGGAGGGGGAGCTCCAAAGCTTCAGGAAGAAGGGAAACAGGATACTCTGGATAGACCACCACCCATGGAGCACAAAGGCGTTGAGGAGCGCGAAGAGGTACTGCGACCTTCTGATAGTGGGAGAAAATCCATACTTCTGCGGCGCGGAACTGGTCTACAGGCTTCTCTGCAAGAAGGATAAGTTCTGTGATGAATTGACGAGGATAACGCACCTGTCGGACTTCTGGCTAAGGTCGAAGTCAAAGAGGGACAACGACCTTGTTGACAAGATCGCCTTCGGGCTGAAGCAGCTGAGGAGCGGCTCTGGCAGGGATACAGCGTTGCGCGATTTCGTCTCCGAGCTTGCTGCCGGCAACATCGATTGCAAGATAATCAACGATGCTTACAGCAAGTATGAGAGGAAAACGCGGCCGATACTGGTGGAGATGCTCTCTTCCTGCTCGGTTATAAGGGTGAGCGGGATAAAGATAGGCATAGGCTTCGGCACAGTGCTTGCGGCGCAGGAGGCCTGCATGGCGATCATAGAAAGGAAGAGGTGCGATGTCGGCATTTACATAGACTCGAAGAGCCTGCACGGCAGCATCAGAAGCGTGAGGGATGAGCAGACCTGGGGCGTTGACATACTGGAGCTTGCGGAGAGCATATCAGGGGGAGGGCACGCCCTGGCGGCAGGCTTTTCCTTTGAAGGAAGCGGGCACCAGACCGATACAATGGAGGGCAGGCGGGCGCTTGTTGATGAGATAAGAAGGAATGCGGAGAGGATATATTCAAAAAGGATAAAGTACTTCCAGCAGAGCACCGGCAAAGAAAAGATCAGGCGACTACAGCGTAGCCGGTGAGCCTCCATCTCTGCGAAACATTCCTAAGTATGGCCATCTTGACGTTCTTCTCCGGGCAGATGGGATTCCTAAGCTCTATCTCTATGGTATCCTTCTTCACTTTCTTCGCGTATCCTATTGTAGTCGCGGTACCGATGTTCATAAGCAGGGGCTCGTTCTCCTTTATCTTCTGCGATGGAACGTCGCCCCTCTCTATGTTGTGGTACTTCACAGTTATGTTTAGTACAGACTCTGGAAGCTTGCCAACGTGCCCGACAAGGTTGCCCACAAGGCTGTCAGCCTTCGTGAACGCAGGGTCTAGCTCTGTGGAGAAGCCGATGAGCCCGCCCGGCATTGCTGCCTGCATCTTGTCTGTGCCGTTGCTTATTCCGGTTATCACTGTGATTAGATTCTTGTAGTTGCTCTTCTTCGAACCCTGCTCTGCAAAGTTGGCGCCCGGCCTTATCTCTATCTTGTCGCCCACCTTGAACTGCCCTTTCTGTACCGCGCCGCCGACCACTCCTCCGGAGAGCTTTGATATCTCGCTGCCTGGTTTGTTGACATCGAACGACCTCACAACATACATTATCGGATCTGATTTCATGTCCCTTACTGGCTTTGGAAGGTTCGCAATCATCTCGAGCAGTATGTCAAGGTTGACTCCCTGATTTGTCATCACTGGGACGATCGGCGCGTTCTCTATCACGCTGCCCTTTATGAAATCCTTTATCTGCTTGTAGTGCTTTATCGCCTTCTCCTTGCCTACAATGTCGATCTTGCTCTGGACTATTATCACATTCTTTATCCCGAGAATGTTCATTATTATGAGGTGCTCCTTGGTCTGCTGCATCGGACACGGCTCGCTAGCAGATATCACAAAAAGAATCGCGTCTATCACGCTCGATCCAGCGATAGCTGTTGCCATGAGCGTCTCGTGACCCGGTGCGTCGAGCATCGACACCCTCATTATCGGTGTTGTGGGAGAACCACATATCGTGCACTTCTCCGCGACAGTATAGGCAGCGGCGCCCTGCTCGTTGGGGCACTTCCTAATTATCGCGTCTGCGTACCCCAGCTTTATCGTCATGTTCCTCTTGAGGCTCTCGCTGTGCTTGTCGGTCCATACATGAGTGATCGCCCTAGTAAGAGAGGTCTTCCCGTGGTCTATGTGGCCAAGGGTCCCTATGTTCATTACACTCTGCTTTAGGTCATCCAACTATATCCCTATTTCGCCTCTTCCTTTGGCGCCTCCTTCTTCTCCTTCTTTGGGAAGAGCTCGTCCACGCTCTTCTCACCGTATTCAACTATTGAGGTGTTCACCTGTTCAACGTCGGTGCTGATCATGTTGCCCCTGACGGTGTGGACTCTTGGGGTGCCAGCCTGCTTGCCGGATGCGCGTGCACGCTTGACCCTTGTCTTTATCGTGCCCTGTATGCTCCTGTCGAGAGCGAAGCCGCTGTTGTCGCTCCCTCCGGTAATCTTCAGTTTGTATCCAGTAAGGCCGATCGCGCTGCCGTCTATTATGTCGCCTATCTTGTAGTTTAGGACAAGGGCTGCCCTATCCTTTGGCAGCTCAGCCTGCGCCGTGCGTCCGCTTTTTGGGTCTGAGTATACTATTTTCAAACAATCACTTAAAGATAAAGCCAGAATGGCATGCGTCAAAAGAAGCTGCCTACTTGACGATATCATTCTGTATGCAAATAATAAAAAGGTATGTGAAATTGAATAAAACAGGCAATAGCTCTGCAATCGTTATCTCCGTCTACTTCGTTACTTGTACGATAATATTAAATATCAACAAAAAGCACCCTTTAGCATCACTACTTAACTTGCAGTGATGATTCAATGCCTAATGGAAAAATAGCTATGGTAGGTCTGGGTAAATTAGGCTTGAGCATAGCGGCCTGCTTTGCTAATGCTGGTTTTAAGGTGATAGGAGTGGATATTAATGAGCAGTTTATAAATAAGATAAATAAAAAGGTGGCGCCTTTTTATGAACCTGGCTTGCAAAAATTACTTGAAAAGAATGTCGGTAAAAATCTAACAGCTTCGAGTGATTTCAACACCATAAAAGAAGCTAGATGGATTTTTGTCATAGTCCCCACCCCAAGTAATAAAGACGGTTCATATTCTAATGCTTACGTTATCGAGGCAATGAAGTCCATTGGCAAGGTGCTAAAAAGAACTGACGGTTATAAAGTTATTGTCCTTACCAGCACTGTTTTCCCTTACACAACTGAAAAAATTATAAAGCCATTATTGGAAGATGTCTCTGGAAAGAAAGCGGGACAGGATTTTGGACTATGTTATAACCCTGAGTTTATAGCGGTAGGAAGTTTAATCAAAGACTTTTTAAATCAAGAGATGGTGCTTATCGGGCAGGATGATGATAAAGCAGGTAGAGAGATAGAGTCAATTTATAGGAAGGTTACCTTGATAGAGCCACATGTGGCGAGGATGAGTCTACTTAACGCTGAGATAACAAAAATTGGATATAATTCCTTCATGACAACAAAGGTGACATTTGCAAACACTATTGCTGAAATCTGTCAAAGGACAGAGGGTGCAGATGTAGACCAGATAACCCAAGCATTAGGTTTTGATAGTAGAATAGGAAACAAGCTTTTGAAGGGAGCGATAGGTTATGGCGGCCCTTGCTGGCCAAGAGATAACAAGGCGTTATTGTGTTTTGCGAAATCGATAGGTTACGAACCAGCTTTCTTGGAGGAAGTAGATAATGCAAACCTTAGAATACCACATTCAATATCAAATGTGGTAGAGGAACTTGCTAATAAAAAAGACATTATTGTATTACTTGGGCTAAGCTACAAGCCTAACACTCCTTTAACCGTAGAGTCGCAATCAATAATGCTAGCTCGTATATTAGCTAGAGAAGGATTTCAATTATTACTGCATGACCCGATGGCAGGTGACGTTTCTAAAGAAGATTTAGCAGGTTATGCAAAAGTAAGATATGTTAAATCGCTTAAACAATGTCTAAAAGAAGGAAAGTTTTTCATTTTGGCCACCCCGTGGGAGGAATACAATAAGCTTTTACCAAAAGACTTTAGTAAGAAAGGAGGCGGCAAAATAACAATTCTTGATTGTTGGAGAAGTATGGATAAAAGTTTCAGGATTTCTAATAAGAAAATTAGATATATTCCGTGGGGTGTATCAAATGATGCAAGATAATTTCGAAGCGAACAAGGGCCTAATAAAAGGCAAAAGAATCTTGGTAACAGGAGCTGGAGGCTTTGTGGGAGGGCATTTAGCTAGAGAGCTTCATAGACAAGGGAACTTTGTTAGGGCTGTAGATGTAAAATGGGACGGCTTTATTGATAATCCATATTACTCAGAGTCAATGACATTGGACTTAAGGGAGCCCGAAAACGCGATAAAAGCGGTGGGAGGCATGGATTATGTCTTTGATTTGGCTGCAAACGTTGGTGGAATGGCATGGATTACCAAAATAGCAGCAGAGATAATGCGTGATAACCAGAGGATAAATATCAACCTCCTAGAAGCTTGTAGAAAGAATGATGTGGAAAGGGTTTTCTTTTCATCAAGCGCATGTGTTTACCCATATACTCTACAAGAGACCACAGACAGCCCCAAGCTAAAAGAATCTGATGTGGCACCATATAATCCAGATACCTTCTATGGTTGGGAAAAACTCTTAATGGAAAAGGAATGTGAGGCGTACGCAAATGATTATGGTTTAGTAACAAGGATTGCAAGATTCCATACAATTTATGGTGAAGGCAGCGCGCACGATGGCGTTAGGGACAAAGTGCCTTCGGCGTTGTGCAGGAAAGTCATACAAGCCTCTGATGGCGGCTCGATAGAAATTTGGGGTGATGGAAAGCAGACTAGATCTTTTCTTTATGTTAGCGATTGCGTAGAAGGTGTGATATCTCTAATGGCGAGCAACTGTAAAGAACCTTTAAACATCGGTTCTGATAAGCTGATAACAATAGATGCGTTAGCAGACATGGTAATAGGAATGTCTGGAAAAAAACTTAACAAAAGATACGATTTAACAAAGCCGCAGGGTGTTAGAGGAAGGTGCGCTGACATAACTCTTGCAAAAAAAATACTTGGTTGGACCCCTAAAATACCATTAGAAGAGGGCATGTCTAGAACCTACCATTTTGTTGAAGGACTGCTTAAAAATAATAGTTTAAAAGAGTAGTAGAGGCAATTATGTGAGTTTATTTTATAGTGCTTATTTATTCATTTATGTAGCCCTGGCGCTAATATACATAATAAGTATAATCTTCCTTTTAGCTTTCAGATTAGGTTACAGAGAGAAATATCATAAGGAAAAAGAAGATGAATTAGAAGGAAAGGGGCTGGAGGTAAGTGTAATAATGCCCATATATAATGAAGCTACAGAAATGATTAAAGGCGCTCTTGAGACATTAAAAAATCAGAAAGGTATAAAAATAAATCTAATTGCAGTCATAAAACTTCCTAGAGAGGGGCAGATACCTCTAATTGAGAGCTATAGTAAAGTTTTGAAAAGTGTAAAAGTAATTTTGCAGAAAGGGAAACCTTCGCACAATGAAGCATTTATAATAGGATTAAAGGAGGTTAGAACAAGATATACATGCATAATGTGTTCTGACGCAAAAATAAAAGGAAATTCTTTGGTTAGGCTTCTTGGGGGGCTTGAAAGAACAGGAAAGGAGGCAGCGTTTGGTAATCTCTACCCAGAAATATCATCTACACTGATAGGTAGGTTCACTGCCATATCAAAAATCTATAAGCAAAATTTAACCCTAAAAGGTAGAAATGCTGTTGGTTTTGGGTGTTATATACCTGGTGCTTTCGCCGTTTATAGAACCGCGTTATTAAGAAACGAGTTCAAGCACCTCATGGCAAATAACTTTATAATGCATGATCTTGGATTAACTTTAAGACTCTCTGCGCACGGGTATGACAAACTGTATTTCATACCAGACGTAGTTGGAACAGAGTTGGAAAAACATACTTTCAAAGGCTGGATTTTACAGCATGCAAGATGGTTCATGGGAACTTTGGGCTTAATTCCAGAGTATTTAAAAATATTTTCTAGTGCTAAAATAAAAATAAGGATAGGGACGTTTGGAATATTGCTAATATGGATAATTTTGCCTTTCGCGTTGTTTTCTGGGATTTTAATTTCTATAATAGGCCTTGTGTTTGGCCTTAAGTTTTTTGAACTATATGTTGTCACTTACGCAATACTTACATGTATAATCTTCACCCTTCCAGACGCAAGAGCGTATGGTGCACTTTACTGCTTGTTGGAGTGGTTCTTTTCCTCGCTCGCCACCTCGCTTGGCATTCTTGCTTCTGCATATGGATTCATATTCGCAAAATATTATGAAAATAAAACTTATATTTTATTCAAGAGATAGTGATGCAAATGAAACACGAAGAAAGAATTAAATTAGTCAATGATTACGCAAAGCGACTACTTTCAAAGCATGGAGACGACCTGATTTATTTCGGTGTTGGAGGTTCGACCTACTGGAAGAAGGAGAGAGAAGATTCTGATATTGATGGCTTTATAGTTACAAGTAGCAAAAAATACTGGCCTTCATCAAATTGGCCTGATTATATTTTCAAAGACATCGCTATCAGCATAGGCTACTATACACTAGAAGAGCTTGATAATATAATTAAAGAGCCCAAGTATAGGTGGCCATACCGAGTGTATAGGACAATGCACAACCTTCCAATATATCAGAAATATGATCTAGTTAGCAGATATAAGAAAATTATTAGCGAAATAGACACACAAAAGTTTATAGACGCTGCAACCGATGAACTAATAGTTGCCATGTCCTGCATCGGTAAAATAAATTATAACGCTGTGAATAGTAGTTTGGGAGCCCTTAGATCATCCATAATGATATTGCAGGAATTTACTGACATGGTAGTAGCATTGCTAAATAAAGCAATGCTAGGCTCAGGTTTCAGCATAGAAAATATAGAATTCATTGCAAAATATCAAAAAATACCAAAAGGTTACGTTGAATTAAGTAAAACTATGTGGGGGAGCAACAATATAGAGGAGTTGCACTCAGCATCAAACCAACTATTGGAAAATACAATAAGTTTTGCTGAAGAAAATGGAGTATGTATTCCGAAGTATGAATCGGTGACCGATTTACCTGTATGAGGCAATGGTAATAAAATAGTGGTATTATGCCGTATAACAAATTTTTAAACCCCATGACCGAAGAAGAATACGCTGCAGAGCCGTATCTGAAAAAATTACATGATAATTTTGTAGAAAGCGGTAGAACTGCCCCTTTCACTAGAGGGGTGGCGAGAATTGCGCTTACTGAGGGGTGCAATTACGATTGCGTGTTCTGTCATAATGAAGGCATGGAAGGTGTATCAAGGCAGTTTGATCTGGATTACCTAAAAACTATACTAGATGCATATCGGGATCAAATAAAAAGTATAAAGCTGGTTGGAGGTGAACCTTTATTGCATAAACAATTTGATAGAGCCGTAGACATATGTAACGAGATAGCCCCCACCTCAGTAACAACAAATGGGTCTTTAATTGCAAAGTGGGCGTTACCCCTCTCTAAGCTTAAAGGCGTGACGGTCAGTGTCATGTCGTTAAAAGACAGAAATTATCAAGAAATAATGGGTACGCAGTCTCATGTAAAAGCCGCCTTGAATAGTATAGAGAGACTTGTCGCTGCCGGAACAAATGTACACATAAACTGTGTTCTAACAAGGCAAAACCAAGATGAAGTTGAGGATATAATAGAAACATTCTCAGGTATTGGAGTATCTGAAGTAAAATTTCTTAGTATATTGGAAGCCAAACCTGGTGACGCCAAGCTTTACGTTCCTCTGGAAGGTGTTGGAAAACGCCTTGAACAAAAATATGGAGCGCCAGAGGTAACTGGGTCTACAAAGGTAGGTTTCAGAGTAAATGAGTTAACCAAAGCTGTCCTAGTATATCAGTATTGCTCTGTAGGTTGTGATGTCTGCAAAGTGGAGGGGTTTATGAGAATAGACCCGCTACCTGCGCTCTCTTATTGTCTTGCAGCGGAGCCAATAAGTATAGCCGAAGAGGCAGCTAAAAAAGATATAGCCGGGCTTCGAGCAAAGCTCAAGTTAGCCATGAATGGTATGGGAAAACCAACTGGTTATACATATAAACTGGAAGATAGAAGAAAGAACCCAATAAACACAGGATTACTCCCATAGAGGGAAAATATGACTCTTAGCAGTTTAGAGTTTAGGGAAGCAAGCCTTGAAGATTTTGAAGGTGTTGTAGCTCTATTAAAAAAACATGCAGAATATCACGCAAATTTGTTACCACACTATTTTGCAAAAGGTCAAACAGTTGAATCTTTGAAGAAATACATA
>Ga0335072_10005699_pt1 | contig 18329 bp, 14 predicted proteins | sample Lox_Sample_21_FD_206725 | JGI IMG/M metagenome (GOLD analysis project Ga0335072, IMG submission 206725) | Soil microbial communities from Loxahatchee National Wildlife Refuge, Florida, United States - Lox_Sample_2.1 | ecosystem: Environmental > Terrestrial > Soil > Wetlands | place: USA... | reverse complement strand
AATCAGACGACCTGCACCAACATCAGCGCCGAGAGAGCGATCAAGACAACTGTGCCGGCCCAACGGCAGACATTACAGAAAAATCCTCGCCGCAGAATTACGGCCAACGTCAGCGGTATGGCACAGCTAAGAATAGTTAACATCAAGGCTGCCACCACCGTCCAGCCGACCTGATAATAGGAGTCCAATGGCCGGTGGGCGCGGATATGCAACCCCACCATAACGGCCAGTGCCAGCGAAAAATCCAATGCTACGGCACAAAAATTTGAATCCCGGAAGCGATCCAGCGACATCATACGAACGCTTCGCTCTTCGAGGCCAGGACGGCCAGCAGAATCTCGGTATGCGAGATCTGCCAACCACCCACACTCTCAATCGCACCAGACTCAAAGTCAGAAATGACCTGCTCTGGCAACGCCGCGAGTATCCTTTCAGGCGAACCCGGTGGTGTGCCAGTCCATTGAGCCAACGCACGGCAGACTCTCTCCGCACTGCACCTCTCCAGTGCTGGCCAGGTTGATAGACAGGCCTTTCCGACCTTGGCGAGATCGTTTCGGTGATCCAAGAGCAGGACGAGGCGAGCCCAGGGCGGTGCTGAGCCCGGGACCGTCGAAACCATCTGAGGACCTGGTGCCGCAAGTACAATGGCCGGCGCACCAAGCAAAGTCAGAATGTGGCGGCGTGTCATCATGACTTCTGCCCTAGGAGAAATGGTGCCGAACATGATTCGCGAGACGCACGGCCAGGGCAACAATGGTCAATGTCGGGTTCACCCAACTCCCGGTCGGAAAAGTACTGCTACTGCAGATATAAAGATTGTCGATACCGTGGACGCGAAGGTTGGCATCCACGACACCGGTCCGTGGATTCTGGGACATCCGCGTAGTGCCCATATGGTGGCAAGCAATCCCAACCAGGTGGCGAAAGTCGGGCTTCAGCAGGTCCTCGGTCAGCCGCACCCGCCCATGACCACAAGCGGCGACCGAAGCAGCGAAGAGTTGCATCGCCCGTGTTATGGTGTGGAGGTCGGCGTCCTGAAGCCGCCAGTCGAGCCGAATTTCCTGCTGCCCGAACATATCCGTCTCATGCGACAGGGTCACGCGACTGTCAGGATTGGGAAATTGCTCGACGCTCATTGAACACCAGGCAGTACGCCCATCGATGGTACCTGTCGTCTGAACGCCAAGGAAGCCAGTGCGGCGACCGAGTATGCTCTTTGACCACGCATCCGTGACCTGATCGATATCGAGCAGGACATTGGCGAGATGTCGGCCCAGATCAGCCATAATCTGCGGATCATCGTACAGATGCTCAAGATCACGCGCGGATTCCAGGCCAGCCGGAGGCGATGGCGCCGGGTTCAGCATAATCCGGAAGTTTCCGATGCCTTCTCGTTCGATCGCGCCTGACTTCGGAACGAACAGTCCGGCGAAGCGCCGTCCATCACGTTGGACGAAATCGCCGAAAAACCCATAGTCAGGCGCCCTCGGAAACAAGTACAGTTGTCCACCCTCTACCCCGGGATGGTCCATGTAATAGCGCCCGACATTGCCAGCCGCATTTCCCAGACCGGCGGGCATTTGGGCACGGGAGAGCAAAAGCAGGCGCGGCGTTTCCAGGCCCCCCATCGCCAGCACGACGACCTTCGCGTGTACCGAGAAGCGCCGCCCGCCAATACACTGCACGTCGATCCGCTCGACGTGATTTGCGCTGTCCGTTGCAATGATTTCACGAGCGTTCGCAAATTGCAGTACGTTGATATTCCCCGCGGACATCAGATCATTGCGATAGACTGGGCCGAAGCGGGTTGGCGGACTGAGAAATGCAACTTTCGGAACGATATCGCCGCGCTCCATGCGAAGCGGAACGCGACCGGCTGCCGTTTCCCATTTCGCGGTGGCATTCCATTCCGCCCCGCCGAGTTGGCATATCTCCTCCGCGGCGGGATAAAATGATGCGAGTTCTGCGTACGGTATCGGCCAGCCTGACAGAGGCACGTCCGCACGTGCCGCCATATCGGCTTCGCTCAGGCGATAGGTCATGCCTCCCCAATGATTTGTCGTGCCCCCAAAGTACCTTAGTCGAGTCGTCGCAAGATCGAAATTGTCAAAGCTTACGTTCTCGCCCCTCGCTAGAGATTGTGTCTCTGCATCGAACTGCTCACCTCCTGACTCGAGGAGCACTACCGATAGTGGTGTATTCGCCAGCTCCCGTGCAACAGTGATGCCCGCAGCACCTGCGCCGACGATGCAAACGTCGGCCGTAACGTTGTCCTGGTCCAACCTGCGGGCGTCGTGGAACACTCGGCTTCCCCATCACTACCCTTGGATGATAGCCACGATCGTTTCGCGAGGCCAGCAGAGATTGATCCAAACGGACGCCGCGGCGTTTCATGCGGCAGCACGATCGGGGATGACGCTGGAAGATCTGCGGACCGACCGATCCGGCTACGATTCCCCGTTTTCAATAGTCCAACGTAACGGCCTGGATCCAGCACCACGCAGCGGGCTGCTCCCGAGGACGCCTCAGCGAGCAGCCGAGCGTCTTGGTCGTGCGGCAACCTGCAGGTCGCTCGCAACCCGGAATCTGTCACTTGCCCGGCGTTCGATTTTGCGGTCGGACCAATATGGACCTGGACATTGCGTCAGCGGACCGGTGTGCCGGGATACGCCCGCTTGGTTCTTCCGGTATGTGGACCCGGGAGTGCGCGATTGGGTCGTCAAGCCCCGCCAGGCACCGCTCTTGTTGGCACCGGATTCCTGCTGCGAACCTCCCGCACACGCCGCACCAATGCCCCGCGCGCGGCCGCCGCATGCGCCGCCAGCCGCAGCAGCGCCGGCACCTGGCCCGGCTGCCGGGCCACGCTCCACGCCAATCCAACCAGCCCGATCGTCCCCCCGGTATCCAGCGCCCCAGCCGCTGCCGGTGGCAAATCCTGCTCCGCCGGATCGCATACCGCGCGCAGCACCGCGAATGGCAGCCGATACGCCGCCGCCGCCCGCACCACGGCGCCTGTCTCAAGGTCAAGCGCCGCTGTGCCGGTCTCCTGCCAAAGCCGCCGCTTGTTGCAAGCTGTCGCCGCCGGCGCGTCGGCCGCCAGCAGCCGGTGCGGTGTTGCGCCGCCGAGCCACGCCAGCATCGCCGGATCGGCCTCGTGCCAGCGCCCGTCGCAAAGCACCGACCCAGGCACCAGCAGCAGGCCCGATGGCGCGGCCGGATCCAGACCACCGGCCAGGCCGAAGCTGAGCAACCCCGAGGCACCCTCGGCGACGGCGCCAGCCACCGCCGCCCCGGCACCTGCCGCTGAGCCGCCACCTACCACCACCGGCAACCCCAGTCGCCGCGCCAACCGAGCCTCCGCCCGCATTCCGACCACGACCACAATGCTCATGCCCGACAACCGCCGCCGCTGCGATCCTGCCATCCCGGACCTAGGTTTTCCGGCTAGACCGGACCGGCCCAGGACCAAGCCACTACCCAGTAGCGTGAGGAAACGCCATCATGACCCTGACCCGTCGCGCTCTACTCGGAGCCTCCGCGGCCGCTGCCCTGGCTCGCCTTGGCCGCGCGCAAGCAAAGCCCCGGATCAAGCTCGGCGTAACGACATATCCGGACCCTACCGCGACGATGGCAGCCTCAACGGCGTGATCTGCTGCAAGCAGGCCTTGATCGACTTTGGCATGCTCGGCAAGGGCGGCCGCGCGCCGGATCAGGCACTGGATATCGATTGGTGGGAGTGACCGGTCTGCCTGGATTCCGATGGACTCGCTGATCACGGCCGCGGCACGTGCGCTCGCGGCCGGCGATGCGTTCGGCGCCCTGAACCGTGTTGCCCTGCGCGACGACGCACCGGCGCTTGCGCTCCGCGGCATCGCCATGGCGCAACTAGGCGATCTCGACCGCGCCAGGACGCTGTTGCGGCGCGCCGCACGCAGCTTCGGTCCGCGAGAGGCCGTAGCCCGCGCACGCTGCACGGTCGCCGAAGCCGAAATCGCGCTCGTCTCCCGCGATCTGGGCTTTCCGACCAAAGTGCTGGATGCCGCGCGGGCGGCTCTGGAAATCCACGGCGATCGCGTGAACGCCGCGTACGCCCGGTATCTCGAGGTTCGGCGCCAGCTATTGCTGGGGCGCCTGGATGAGGCCGAGCGGTCGCTGCGTCTGCTCTATCCCAAGTCTTTGCCGCCCGCATTGCGCGCCGTTCACGACCTGATCGTTGCGGGAATTGCAATGCGGCGCCTGCAGACGAAGGCGGCGCGTAGCGCACTCGCCGGCGCACGTCATGCCGCGCACGAGGCCGGCATTCCGGCACTCGTGACAGAGGTGGAAAGCGTGGCGCGCGTGTTGAGTACGCCGGCGGCGCGTCTGGTGGCACGTGGCGAAGAACGCCCGCTGCTGCTGGAAGACGTCGAAGCATTGCAGGAATCGCCAGCGCTGATCGTGGATGCCTGCCGCCACGTCGTGCGTCATGCCGGCATCGTGGTGCCGCTGGCAACGCGGCCGGTCTTATTCCGGCTCGCCCGTGCGCTGGGCGAAGCGTGGCCGGGCGACGTGACCCGCGATGCGCTCGTTGCACGGGCGTTTCGCGCCAGACAGGCGGATGAGTCGCATCGCGCGCGCCTGCGAGTCGAAATGGGGCGGCTGCGCGCGGCACTGCGGACGCTGGCGGATGTCCGCGCGACAAAGCGCGGGTTTGTCTTGGCGCCACGTCATGTCCGCGAGGTCGTTGTACTGGCGCGGCCAGTGGAGGACGCGCATGCAGCGGTGCTGGCATTTCTCGCCGACGGCGAGTCGTGGTCGAGTTCGGCCCTGGCGCTCGCTCTTGCCGCCAGCCAGCGCACGGTTCAGCGCGCGCTCGACTCGCTTGCGGCGGCTGGCAAGGTGCAGTCATTTGGGCGTGGGCGGGCACGGCGTTGGTTGACGCCGCCGGTACCGGGATTCGCGACAACTTTGTTACTCCCGGCGCCGCTGCCCGGCGATTAGCGTAGTGATCTTGTTCCGCCAGTGCATGAGTGGGATGGACCGCATGAACGCGACAGCCGCCGAAATCGTCGGCGAATATGGACCCTTTCCTGATGCCGACCGGGTCAATGGCGTCACCTTTGACGGTCGGCAGGTCTGGTTTGCCTCCGGAGACAGGCTGCATGCGCTTGACCCGGTCACCGGCAGGACAACGCGTTCAATCGATGTCGCCGCGCATGCCGGAACAGCGTTCGACGGCCGGCATCTGTTTCAGATTGCCGAGGATCGCATTCAGAAGATCGATCCGGCCACCGGACGCGTCGTTGCCACCATCCCCGCGCCAGGCGGCGGTCGCGATTCGGGAATGGCTTGGGCCGAGGGATCGCTTTGGGTGGGGCAGTACCGTGACCGGAAGATCCATCAAATCGATCCGCAGACCGGGGCGATTCTTCGCACCATCGAATCCAACCGATTTGTCACCGGTGTGAGCTGGGTCGATGGCGAACTCTGGCACGCCACCTGGGAAGGCGACGAAAGCCAGCTACGTCGAATCGATTCCGGAACAGGGGAGGTGCTGGAGCAACTTGAGATGCCGGCGGGCGAGGGCGTGTCGGGACTCGAATCCGACGGCGGCGAATTGCTCTATTGCGGTGGCGGAAGCAGCGGGAAAGTGCGAACGGTCCGCCGGCCCCGGCGCGGCGCGGGAGCGGCAGCCTGAATGACGGGAGCGGCGTCAAAAGCCCTGTGCAGGCAAAGACGTTCATTATGTCGTCCATGCTTGCGGCCTGCCTATCCGGGCGAATTCGCCGCTTTGCGGGAGTGTCCGAATATCTGTGAACACCTCGAAACCACGGCGTCCAATCGGCCGCTACCCATCGGGCCCCAATAAAACCGCAACCGGCCCACAGCCGACATGCGCCTCGCCAAGACGAGAATTGCTGATCCACTTGCAGCATCTCGCGAATCGGCACCGCAGGGACAAATCCACGCGGCGGCAAACCCGCGGGCTGGCCCCGTCCGGCCCAGCAGACCAGCTTGCCCGCGCCTGGACGACCGGAGGCCGGAACGGGCTGCCCGGTCGCCGCCTCGCTTCGTGCCGGCCGCCGTCTCATGCCCCGACACAGCGGCCCACGCCATCGCGCCGGCACCGCTCCGACTCCGGATGACATCGCCCCCCGGACACTCTATCTCCCACCCAGAATCGCCGTCCCAGCGGCCGCCACCCCTGCTGCCCCGAAGACTGGCGACCGACAACTCACGACTGGTCCATGACCGACACCCCGATCGACCACATCCGCAATTTCGCGATCATCGCCCATATCGACCACGGGAAATCCACCCTGGCCGACCGGCTGATCCAAACCACCGGCGCGCTCAGCGACCGCGAGATGACCAACCAGGTCCTCGACTCGATGGAGCTGGAGCGCGAGCGCGGCATCACCATCAAGGCCCAGACGGTCCGCCTCACCTACCAGGCCAGGAACGGCCAGGTGTACGAGCTGAACCTGATGGACACCCCCGGCCACGTCGACTTCGCCTACGAGGTCAGCCGCAGTCTCGCCGCCTGCGAGGGTTCCCTGCTCGTGGTGGACGCCTCCCAGGGCGTGGAGGCGCAGACGCTGGCCAACGTCTACCAGGCGATCGACGCCAATCACGAGATCGTTCCCGTGCTGAACAAGATCGACCTGCCGGCCGCCGAACCCGAGCGGGTGAAGCAGCAGATCGAGGACGTGATCGGCCTGGACGCCTCCGACGCGGTCGAGATCAGCGCCAAGACCGGCCTCAACATCGACCAGGTGCTGGAGGCGCTGGTGCACCGCCTGCCGCCCCCCAAGGGGGATGGCGGTGCGCCGCTGAAGGCGCTGCTGGTGGATAGCTGGTACGACCAGTATCTCGGCGTGGTGATCCTGGTGCGGGTCAAGGACGGTCGCCTGAAGCGCGGCCAGCGCATCCGCATGATGTCCACCGGCGCCGTCCACAGCGTGGAGCAGGTGGGCGTGTTCTCGCCCAAGATGGTGCCGGCGGACGATCTGGGGCCGGGGGAGATCGGCTACATCACCGCCTCGATCAAGACGGTGGCCGACTGCAACATCGGCGATACGATCACGGACGACCGCACCCCGGCCGCCGAGCCGCTGCCCGGGTTCAAGCCGTCGATCCCGGTGGTGTGGTGCGGGCTGTATCCGGTCGACGCCGACGATTTCGAGAAGCTGCGCGAATCGCTGGCGAAACTGCGGCTGAACGATGCCAGCTTCCATTACGAGCCGGAGACGTCCGCGGCGCTGGGCTTCGGCTTCCGCTGCGGCTTCCTGGGCCTGCTACACCTGGAGATCATCCAGGAACGCCTGACCCGCGAATTCGACCTGGACCTGATCGCGACCGCGCCCAGCGTCGTCTACCACGTGCATCGCACCAACGGCGAAATGCAGGAGCTGCACAACCCGGTGGACATGCCGGACGGCAGCGTGATCGACCACATCGAGGAACCCTGGATCCGCGCCACCATCATGGTGCCTGACGACTATTTAGGGAACGTGCTGGCCCTCTGCACCGAGCGCCGTGGCGTGCAGCAGGACCTGACCTATGTCGGCAACCGCGCCATGGTGGTCTATCGGCTGCCGCTGAACGAGGTGGTGTTCGATTTCTACGACCGGCTGAAATCGGTCAGCCGCGGCTATGCCAGCTTCGACTATCAGATGGACGGCTACGCCGAGGGCGACCTGGTGCGCATTTCCATCCTGGTGAATGGCGATGCCGTGGATGCGCTGAGCTTCATCGCCCACCGCAGCGTGGCGGAACAGCGCGGGCGCGCAATCTGCGCCAAGCTGAAGGACCTGATCCCGCGGCAATTGTTCAAGATCGCGGTGCAGGCGGCGATCGGCGGCCGCGTGATCGCGCGCGAAACGATCAGCGCGCTGTCGAAGGACGTGACCGCGAAATGCTACGGCGGCGACATCACGCGCAAGCGCAAGCTGCTGGAGAAGCAGAAGGAAGGCAAGAAGCGCATGCGCCAGTTCGGCAAGGTGGAAATCCCGCAGTCGGCGTTCCTGGCGGCGCTGAAAATGGATGCGTGATCTCAGGATTCCAATAATGCGCGTATCGTCTCATTCCAGGCCAGCTGCATGCTGGCCGGAACATCCTTCCGGCGCAGCTGGTCCAGCAGGTGAACGGCAAAACGTGGCCGCCAGCGCGCTCCAACGGTAGTGAGCCCATCCAGCCGTCATTGTTTTAGCGCCAGGACATTCACGTCATGGCCCTGACCGCAATCGCGGCGCGCCGCTCGCGGGCCTTCGGATTACGGCGGGACGTTGATATCGAAGAACAAATAGCCAGTAAGTTGAAGAACAAAAAGTCAGTCAGTTGCTGCGGGAGCCATCGCCGTAGGAACCTGGCAGGCATCTTCGCATCGCGGGAAGATACCGTCGAAGTCGTGACGGCCCCGCCGCTACCCCGTATCTGCATAAACCCGGCGCTGGAAGATTCCCCGGCGCAACCGGAGGAAGCGGTCACAGGTAACCGAACCGCCGCATCGCCGCCGCGTGGTCTTGCTCGATCCGCGCCGCCTGAGCCGGGCTCAGCACGTCGCGCCACCCGCCCGGCTGCCCGGCTCCGAAAAACGGCCCTGTCGCCTCCGCCACACGCTCCTTGAAGCCGCGCGCTCGCTCCTGCGCGTGGAGCTCGGCGAAGGCGCTGAACCGGATCGCGCGTTCCAGCCGCCCGGCCGGCGGATCCTGTCCCAGCCAGCCGATCAAACGTCCGAATGCCTCGGCCGGCGCGGCGACCAGCGATTCGTAGCGCAGCACGAACACGCGCGGGTCCCGGCGCGCGGTCCAGGAATTCACATGCACCGACCAGGTGCCAAGCCATTCGTGCACCTTGGCGTCGGTCCCGCCGGTTGCCGCCCGCGGATCCGCCATGAACGCAATCGTGTCATCGATGGAACGGCCGCGATGCCGGCTGTAGGATACCGCGACATCGCGCGGATCGCGCACGATGCAGATCGCACCGGCCGTAACCTCCGGCACGATCAGCGGGGTGCCGGCCACCGTCAGCCTGGCGTTATGCGTCTTGACGAACACCAGACTTGGGTCCAGCGCCATGAGGTCGTGCTGCACCAGCGGTCGCATCCGCTGCACGTCGGCGACGCTGTATTGCGAGGCCGGCCGGGGATCGTAGCGCGCATACCGCTCGGCGTTCACATCGGATGCCGTCAGGTCGGTGAGGCAATTGATGTCGTAAGGCGCCGCCGGCTGCCGGATGTAGTTGTGCAGAAAGGCCCGCACCCAGGTGTTGCCCGATTTCGGATAGGACGCGATCCACACCAACTGACCCATGCGCTTCCGCTCCACGCTCGGATGCTTTTCATCGTAGCGCGCCCGGCGTCAATCACGCCGGCGTCGATGACCGCGGCGTCGCCTCAAGCGGGCGTGATCAATTTCTGGTTGGCGCCGCATCGCGGCGGTTCCTGTCGCGTATAGCATCAGGGAAGAGCATAGACTTGCGTGAGCCGGGCATCCCTGGAACGACTCGCTTGGCCGCGCGCGAATCGCGGCCCGTGGAGAGCAAGCGATGGAAGACGCGGCGCGATCGCGTGTGGAAGTGCTCGAACGGCTGGTCTCGGAGCTGCGCCATGATCTGCGCGGCGCCATCAGTCCCGCGGCCCTGGTTGCCGACCGGCTGCGGCAGAATGCCGATCCGGCCATTCAACGGTCCGGCCGGACGATCGGCCTGGTGGTCGACCGCGTGCTCGCGGTTCTGGACGCCACCTGCCAGATTGTTCCGCCGCGCAGCGAGGCGCCCGGCGGCCCGGTGATCGGCGGCACCAAGCACGGCGCCGACTGACCGCCGCGGGTTCATCGCCGGATAACGCCGCGCGTTCATTGCCGGATAACGCCGCGTTGCGGCCGGACGAGGCTTAATGCGACCTGGCCGCCGCCCGGCCATGTGGCAGCTCCCGGCGCGATGCAGTTTTACCCCAGCGGGGCCACCGGGAAAGGCTCCGCCACCTCCAGGACGCGGGCCGCCCGCAGAACCAGATCCTCCCGGTACTGGGCGGCGGCAATCTGCACCGCGTTCGGCAACCCGTTCGCCCGCAGTCCCAGGGGCACCGTGATCGCCGGCTGCCGCGTCAGGTTGAAGGTGAACGTCCACGGCGCCCAATGCGTCCACAACGCCTTCACCGGATTTACGGTCGGCGCGTCGGCCAGCGGCGGACCGCCGGGCACGGTCGGGCACAGCACCAGGTCGAAGCGTTGATGCAGCCGGGCCATGGCATGCCCCGCGGCGGCGCGCAGGGTCTCGCCGTCCAGGTACTGGATCGCGGTCATGTCGCCGAGCCGATCAGCGACCTCGCGGATGCCCGGGTCGAGCAGACCGCGCAGTTGCTCGGGGAGGGAGGCGGCCAGGCGGGCGAGGCTGGCGCCCCAGACGCCGGCGAAGATCGCGCGGGTGTCCGGCAGGTCGGGGGCGGCTTCCGCGACCGTCGCTCCCGCCTCCGCCAGCAGCGCCGCCGCCTGCTCGACGGCCTCGACGGACTCGGCATCCACCGGTGCGTCGAAGCCGGGGCGGCGCAACACGCCGACATGCAGGTCCGCCACGCCGGCGTCGATGCCATCGCGCCAGTCCTGGCCCTCGTCGGGCATGGCGAACGGGTCGCGCGCGTCGTAGCGGGCCATGGCGGTCAGCATCAGCGCGGCGTCGCGCACGCTGCGAGTCATGGGGCCGGCGACGGAGACGCCCGGGAAGGCGCTGGCGGGCCAGATCGGCACGCGGCCGAAGGTGGGCTTCAACCCCACCAGCCCGCACCAGGCCGCCGGGATACGGATCGAGCCGCCCGCATCGGTGCCAATATGCAGCGGCCCAAACCCTGCTGCCCCGGCGGCGCCCGCGCCCGAGGAGGATCCGCCGGTGGTATAGGCGGGGTTCCAGGGATTGCGGGAAATGCCGTGCAGCGGGCAGTCGCCGGGCGATTTCCAGCCGTACTCGGTGGTGGTGGTCTTGCCCAGGATGACCGCGCCGGCGGCCTTGAGCCCCACCACGGCGGGTGCATCGTCGTGGACCGGCGCGGGGTCGGACGTGCGGCTGCCGCGCCGGGTGGGGAAGCCCGCGAGGTCCACCAGGTCCTTCACGGTGCACGGCACGCCATCCAGCACGCCCAGCGGCCGGCCGGCGCGCCAGCGCATCTCGCTTTCCGCCGCGGCATCGAGCGCGCGCGGGTTCATCACGACAAAGGCGTTCAGGCCGGGGTTGAGGCGGGCAACCCGCTCGGTGACCGCTTGCAGGACCTCGACCGGACTGAGCGTGCGGCGGGCGAACTGCGCCAGCATGTCTTCGGCGGAGAGCAGAGCGGGGTCGGAAGCGGGCATGGGGCGTTCCTGCGGCGGTGCGAGGCAGCCAGAATGGACGTGCCGGCGGTGCGAGGGAACCCGCGACATGGCCCATGGGAATGCACGCAGTTGGTCGTGCGCGGCGGTTAGAAACACTCTCGCGCGGCCGGACCGCATTATTCAGGCCGCCGTCGATAGGTCCAGGATACCGCGGGCGAAACGGGTCGTCGCTGGGGTCGGATCACACGCGCACGAAACTGCCCGGGCGGCTTCCTGATATTTACCTTGCACCGCTGCTCTCCAATCCGAATGGCTTTCGAGGCGGCGCAGTCGGGGTTGATACCATCGGGCAAAAGTCTAACACTGTTGGGCCATTGACGTCGAGGGATGAAGACTATAGGGAGCTTTGGCCACGCTGGTCGTGTATTCGAGAGAACTCTGGCGAGGCTGAATTCGATTTCGCTTCGCCTGAGCGCGGGGGCGTTAATCCCGCGGCCCCTACCGCTGCGATAATAGCGGTGGTTTCACGATCAGCCGCTGTCGGCTCGCGTGCGGAATCTCATCTTCTTGCATTGGCACGATGCATCACAACCGGCTACCGAAGCGGCCAGAAACTCCACGATACGCAGGGGAGTCCGGCAACCACGTTAGCCGATCTGATGTGAACTACATACACTGGCGCGGGGAGCATCGGGTCGTAACCTGAAGGGCTTGTGACATGCGCAGCTCTGCTCTCGAAAATGCGATCCTCAAGCTGAACAAAGAAGTATCTGTGGAACTCGCTGATACGCCAGCGGCTCGGCGGGAGGCGTTTGCGCTGCGCTATCAGGTCTACTGCATCGAACGCAATTATGAGCCGGGCTACAACGGGATCGAGCAGGACGGCTACGACGACTCTGCCGTGCACGCCGTAGCCCGGTGGCGGCAGACCGGCAAAGTGATCGGAACCGTTCGCCTGATCCTGCCAAACGATCCGCCGGGCAATGATGATTTTCCAATGCAACGCATATGCGACCCGGGAGTGCTGGACGGGCTGCCTCGAAACACCATTGGCGAGGTCTCGCGTTTCGCGTTGGCCAAGTGGATGACGCAGCAAATGCGGCGCACGAGTGCGGACACTGCACCGATCTTGCGGCTGGCTTTGATTCGCGGAGCAGTTTGGCTGAGCGCCGAGGTCGGTCATACCCATTGGGTGGCAATGATGGAGCACACATTATTGCGAGTGTTGCGGGCGACGGGCATCCACTTCGTTCCCTTGGGTGCCGCTGTCGACTACCACGGCCTTCGGCAACCGGCAGTCGCGGAACTTGTACCAACGATGGCACGGTTGGCGCGCGAGCAACCGGTCATGTGGGAGTACATCACGCGTTCTGGAACGTGGTATTCCGCTCCTGCGAAGCGCCACCACACAGTGCCGGAAGGCACAGCAACCTAATATGCGACGCGTCGGCTGAGCCGGCGGCACAATCTGTTCCGCGCCGGACTCATCAACGCCTGCTAACGGGCGACAAGAGCGTCAGCCCACTGGCCGGCTCCAGGCGCATAAATCCCTGCATCCGCAGGAGAAACACGCTGCCAAACGGATCAGCTTATTCTGTCAATAGGTTCGATTCGGACCCGATCCACGGCGGATCCGCGTGCCGCCTGGCCACACGGCATGCGTGCGGGTTCCCGAGCACGACATCGAATCCTCCGTGTTGGGACTGGGGGTTGGTTCACCGCATAGCCTGCCGGTCCGTGGCGGGCCGCCCGGATCGGATGAAACGCTCTGCTCTCCTCAGTGTCGCAATAGCATCAGATGCCGCACCGTAATTCCTGCCACCCGCTCGCATCCCGCCTGGTCCGCTGCATCGAAACGCCCCAACTCCGGACTGTCGAGATCGAGCACGCCGAGCAACCGGTCCGCCGCCAGCAACGGCACCACCAGTTCCGACCGTGATGCGGTATCGCAGGCAATGTGGCCGGGAAACCCCGCGACATCCGGCACCAGCACAGAAGTCCGCCGCTGCGCCGCCGTTCCGCACACGCCCTTGCCGAGCGGAATTCGCACACACGCCGGACGCCCCTGAAACGGTCCCAGCACCAGCACATCACCGCGAAGAAAATAAAAACCGGCCCAGTTCAGCGCGGGCAGCGCATGATAGATCGCCGCCGCGGCATTGGCGGCATTGGCGACGGGATCGGGCTCGCCACTCAGCAGCGCATCCAGTTCGCGCGCCAGCGCGTCATACAGTGCCGGCTTGTCCATCAGGTGCGGCGCGGTCCACGGCGCCGCGCGTTCCGGATCGTGCATCGTCATTCTCCCGCCAGCCCAGCGCCGCCGTTCACCGCCCTGCCATCCCCGCGCGCATCGCCGCATCCGCCGCCGGCAGCAACCGCGCGAAACGTGCCGCCCACGCCGCCTGCCCCGCCGCATCCGCGATCAGGTCCTGACGGATTTCGATCTCGACATGCGGCAGGCCGCGTTTTTCCCCGTGCACCGGCACGGTGTAGTCGCTGGTGTCGGTGATCGCGTAGGGCGCGTTCTCTCCCACCACGATGTCGCCTTCCGCGCGCAGCAGGGCAAGCAGCGCGGAGGCCAGGCGCGTGTCGCGATTGAACAGTACCCCCACCTGCACCGCGCGCGATTCGCCTTTGAACACCGGGGTGAAGCTGTGCATCGAGATCAGCACCGTCCGCCGCCCGGCGGCCGCGCGCGCATCCAGCAGCGCGGCGATCCGGGCGTGATATGGCGTGAAGATCTCGCGCAGCCGTGCGACGCGCTCGACCGCGGCGATGGCGGCATTGCCGGGGATCGGCGTGAGCTCGCTGACCTCCGGGATCGACGTCGGCACCGAGGGGTCGCGGTTGCAGTCGATCACCAGCCGCGAATAGGCCTGCAGCACGGCAACGGCATCCAACGCCGCGGACAGTTGCTCGGTCACGCCGGCGACGCCGATGTCCCACGCGATGTGCCGCTGCAGCTCGCTCTCGGGCACGCCGAGCCGACCGAGCCGCGCCGGGATCACCCGCCCGGCATGGTCCGCGACCAGAACGAAATCGGCGCTGCCGCCGTCCCGCAACACGCGCACGGGCGATGGCTCGTCCGCCGCCAACAGAGTTTCGCTGACCGCCATTCCTACCCTCCGGCTCAGACAGCATCGGATGGCGCAGCCGGCCTACGCTGTCCAGGGCCGGTATCGCTGCGCGGAGATTCGATGGGATGGATGCCGGGCCGGGCGGGACGACCTGCGCGTTGGGACATGGTTGGCGGAGCAAGATCGTTTCGGCCCGAAGCGGTTCGCACCGGAGTTCCGCACCATGGATGCCGCCGAACTGGCACGGTTTGCCGCTTGGTACGAAATTTTTGAAAGGCGCAATGGAATGTCAGGCCGCAAAATGTGCGCGATGATCGTGCTGACGCACTTATTTGCCGACGCTGCCTAACGACCGTCGGGTCCCATTCCGGCTCATCCACCGACAGGCCGCCGAACGGATCGCCTCGTCCGCGCCTGCCTTGCGATACCGCCAAACTCGCCGCGCGCGTTTCACCACCCGCGACTGCGACGGGAGTGGAATGTCGCTCACACCCCGATCTGGAAGCCGAGCAAGGAGAAGTTGTTGCGGATGAGGTGCTTGCCGTAGTTGGTGTCGGTCGGCACGGGAATCGCCGGCGGCGCCGGTCGGCTGATCAAAATCGCCTGGCTGCCCGGCGGCAAGGTCGACGATGCCCACCGTCAGTGTGGTGGCCGGCAGCCGGATCGCCCGGCCCGATTGCAGCCCGGTGGTCAGACCGCCTGACGGAACATTTCTATTGGCGTCGATGATCGTCTGTTGCGGCATGTTGAAGTCGGCCGGCTGCGGGATCGTCTTCACCGTGAAGTCGATGACCGTTGCACAGCCGTAATTCGTGACGCTGCCCGGGACGGTCGCCTTGGTGGCGTCGTCGTAGGTCTGCCTCTGCAGGCGGAGCAGAATGTCGGATTGATCCGCGTGTAGTAATCGCGGCCGGGCGCCTGGCCCGCGGGCTCCCGTGACTCGGCCGCCACGTTAGGCTACGTCCCGTCCTTTCGTGCCAAATCCCGGGACCCCATCTGACCGCCATGGCCAGCAGCAACGACATCCGCGCCGCGTTCCTCGACTTCTTCGCCCGCAACGGCCACACCGTGGTGCCGAGTTCCCCCCTCGTGCCACGCAACGATCCCACGCTGATGTTCACCAACGCGGGCATGGTGCAGTTCAAGAACGTCTTCACCGGGCAGGAGCAGCGCCCGTACGTACGCGCCACCACGGCGCAGAAATGCGTGCGTGCCGGCGGCAAGCACAACGACCTCGACAATGTCGGCTACACCGCCCGCCACCATACGTTTTTCGAAATGCTCGGCAATTTCAGCTTCGGCGACTATTTCAAGGAGCTGGCGATCCCCTACGCCTGGGAACTGGTGACCCGCGACTACGGCCTGCCGAAGGATCGGCTGACCGTCACGGTCTATTCCGAAGACGACGACGCCGCCGAAATCTGGCGCAAGGTCTCCGGCCTGCCACGGGAGAAAATCATCCGCATCCCCACCGACGACAATTTCTGGCGCATGGGCGAAACCGGTCCCTGCGGCCCGTGCAGCGAGATCTTCTACGACCACGGCCCGCACATTCCCGGCGGACCGCCTGGCAGCGCCGACGAAGACGGCGACAGATTCATCGAAATCTGGAACCTGGTGTTCATGCAGTTCGAGGAAGGCCCGCCTGGCACCCGCGTTCCGCTGCCGCGGCCCTCGATCGACACCGGCATGGGGCTGGAACGTCTCGCCGCCATCCTGCAAGGCAAGCACGACAACTACGACATCGACATTCTGCGATCGTTGATTCTGGCCTCCGCCGAGGTCACCGGCCAGGACCCGGACGGTGCGCACAAGGTGTCGCATCGCGTCATCGCGGACCATCTGCGGTCCAGCGCGTTCCTGATCGCCGACGGCGTGCTGCCGTCGAACGAAGGCCGCGGCTATGTGCTGCGCCGCATCATGCGCCGCGCGATGCGCCACGCCACGATGATGGGCGCACGGGATCCGGTGATGTATCGCCTCGTGCCGACCTTGGTGCGCCAGATGGGCACCGCCTATCCGGAACTGGTGCGCGCCGAGCCGCTGATTCGCGAGACGCTGGAGCTGGAGGAGACCCGGTTCAAGACGCTGCTGGAACGCGGCCTGGGGCTGCTGGCGGAGGAAACCGCCAAGCTCGGCGGGGGCGAAGCGCTGCCCGGTGCGGTGGCGTTCCGGCTGTACGACACCTACGGCTTCCCGCTCGACCTGACGCAGGACGCGCTGCGCGAGGAAGGACGGGGCGTGGACCTCGCCGGGTTCGAAGCGGCGATGGAAGAGCAGCGGGCGCGGGCGCGCGCGGCCTGGGCGGGATCGGGCGAGGCCGCCACCGAGCAGGTCTGGTTCGAGCTCAAGCAGAAGGTCGGGGCCAGCGAGTTCCTGGGCTACTCCACGGAAAATGCCGAAGGGGAGATCGTCGCGCTGGTGATGGACGGCGCTCCGGTGCACAGCGCCGCGGTCGGCAAGGACGTGGCGGTGGTGCTGAACCAGACGCCGTTCTATGGGGAATCAGGCGGCCAGGTGGGCGACACCGGGCTGATCACCGGCCCCGACGGCCTGCGTATCGCCATCACCGACACCCAGAAGAAGCTGGGCGACCTGTTCGTCCATCTCGGCCGCGTGGAATCGGGCGAGGCGCACGTGGGCACGCCGGTGGCCGCCCGGGTGGACCACGAACGGCGCACCCATATTCGTGCGCACCATTCGGCGACGCACCTGCTGCACGAGGCGCTGCGGCGCCGCCTGGGCACGCATGTCGCGCAGAAGGGCAGCCTGAACGCGCCGGACCGGCTGCGCTTCGACGTGAGTCATCCGCGGCCGATCACCGGCGAGGACATCGCCGTGGTGGAAGCCGAGGTGAATGCGAAGATCCGCGAGAACTCCGAAGTCACCACCCGCCTGATGACCCCCGCCGCCGCCGTCGAGATGGGTGCCATGGCCCTGTTCGGCGAGAAATACGGCGAGGAAGTGCGCGTGGTGATGATGGGCGCGCCGGAGGGCAACAAGCCGGCGTGGTCGATCGAATTGTGCGGCGGCACGCATGTCCGCCGCACCGGTGACATCGGCTATTTCCGCATCGTCGGTGAAAGCGCCGTGGCGGCGGGCGTGCGGCGGATCGAGGCGGTGACCGGACCATTCGCCGAGGCGGTGGTGGCGGACATGCAGCGCCAGTTGCATGCCGCCGCGGGCGCCTTGCGCGTGCCGCCGGCCGACGTCCCGGCGCGGGTCGAGGCGCTGGTGGAGACGACGCGCCGCCAGGAGCGCCAGATCGCGGAGCTGCAAAAGAAGCTGGCGACCGGCGGTGACGGTGCCGCCGCGGTGGAGCAAGTGAACGGGGTGAAGTTCGCGGCGCGCAACCTGGGCGACGTGCCGCCGCGTGAGTTGAAGGGTCTGGCGGAGGCGATCGGCAAACAGATCGGCTCCGGCGTGGTGGCGCTGGTGTCCACCGCGGATGGCAAGGCGAGCATCGTGGTGGGCGTGTCGCCGGACCTGGCGGGGAAGATCAGCGCGGTCGATCTGGTGCGGACGGCGTCGGCAGCGGTCGGCGGCAAGGGCGGCGGCGGCCGGCCGGACATGGCACAGGCGGGCGGGCCGGATGGGGCGCGGGCGGAGGAAGCGCTGGCGGCGGTGCGGGGGGCGCTGGGGGGGTAGCATCGTTGCTCAAGTGGCATCACCGAATGATCTGACCCGGACTCCTCCGACGCTTGGGCCTCGTTGCCGCCGTCGCAAATCGCCTCGAAAGCCGCCCTGCGTGGCAGCTTGTGATCCCGCCCAAAATTACAGGCCACCAAATCTTCAACGCCAGGGTCCTCAATAACTGGTATTCCGCAACGTCTGACGAAGTCGGCGTGATGTCGCTATCAGTTGAGCATCCGACATCATCTCTCTCTTTTCTATATCGTACAGAAGCTGGCGTAACTGATCGTGCTGTCCGATAGAGAATGATAACAAGACAGCGCTTCGTGGATGG
>Ga0335072_10005698_pt1 | contig 18330 bp, 18 predicted proteins | sample Lox_Sample_21_FD_206725 | JGI IMG/M metagenome (GOLD analysis project Ga0335072, IMG submission 206725) | Soil microbial communities from Loxahatchee National Wildlife Refuge, Florida, United States - Lox_Sample_2.1 | ecosystem: Environmental > Terrestrial > Soil > Wetlands | place: USA... | reverse complement strand
GAACAGCGGTGAGATTAAGCAGCTTTATGTGCGTGTGGAGCATCGCGGGCAAGGGGTAGCCGAGGCGCTGCTGAAAGCTCTGGAAACATACGCGACGAAGCATGGTTATGCGGCTCTGTATCTTGACTCGAAGAAGGACCTGATGCCTGCGATCCGGTTCTACCGGAGGCATGGGTATGCGCCCTGCAAGCGGTATAACGACAATCCGCAGGCGACGATCTTTATGCGCAAAGAGTTACACTGAAGTCAGACTCATGGTCTTTGTCCTCGACAACTACGATTCGTTCACTTACAACCTGGTGCAGTACATGGGAGAGCTGGGCGCGGAGATGACGGTCCACCGCAACGATGAGCTGTCCATTGAGGAAGTGGAAGCGCTTGCTCCGAAGCGCATCCTGATTTCGCCCGGTCCCTGCACACCGCAGGACGCGGGGATTTCGATCAGCCTGGTTCGGCATTTTGCCGGGAAGGTGCCGATTCTCGGCGTTTGCCTGGGGCATCAGGCGATTGGCGCGGCGTTTGGCGGCAATGTGGTTCGCGCGCCGCAGCTGATGCATGGCAAGACGAGCGAGGTGACGCATGACGGCAAGACCATCTTCAGCGGCCTGCACAATCCGATGACCTGCACGCGCTACCATTCGCTGATTGTGGCGGATAAAGGCTTGCCGGACGAGCTTGAAGTTACGGCGCGGACTGCGGATGGAACGATCATGGGGCTGCGTCATAAGGAATATCCGGTCGAGGGCGTGCAGTTCCATCCTGAGAGCGTGCTGACGCAGGATGGGAAGCGGCTGATCAAGAATTTTCTGGAGCTTTAGCGTTCATGGTTGTGAGGTACTGGCTGGTTGTGGGCGCGGCGTGTTTTTCCTCTCTTGCTGCGGTGGGCCAGCAGCAGCCGATTGCCTATGTCCCGACTGAGGGCGTTACCGTTTCCGGGTCGCTTGAGGTTGTGAACGGCAAGGCGACAATCGGCAACAACGGCAGCGTGACGGCGGGCGATAAGACGGCCGACATCACCCTGGCTCGCGGCGGCGAGCTGCGCCTTTGTGCTTCGACTACCATTCACCTCACGCGGGACAAGTCCGTGGTTCCCACAACGGGCGAGGATTCTACGGCGCTGATGCTGGCGCTCGATCGAGGGGCGCTTGAGGCGCATTACAAGACTGGCTCTTATTCCGATGTTCTGCTGACTCCTGATCTGCGGATTCTGGTATCCGGTCCGGGCGATGCGGATTTGAAGCTGCGCGTGAACCAGAAGGGCGATACGTGCATCGACAACCATGGGGACAACGCTCCGTATATTACGGTCACCAGCCAGTTCGAGGGCGGCGTTTACCGGGTGAAGCCGAACCAGCGCGTGCTCTTTGAGCACGGAAGCCTGGATCAGGTGGTCGATGACGAGCCGGAGCCCTGTGGCTGTCCTCCAGCTGCCCCGGTTGCGATCGCCAGCGCGAACGGCAAGCCGGTGGGTGGGCCTTCCTCGACTCCGGCGGACACTGCATTTCCGTTGGCTGAGAGCGAGGGCTTGAAGCCGCCACCACCGCCTCCATCGCAGCCGGTGGTCCCGGCGGGGACGCCGCATGTCCAGGTTGAGGCTCCGCTTACCTATAATGGCGCGGCACCGAATCAGCCGACGGAAGCTCCGGCGGCGACTCCGCCTGCGCCGTCGGCAGTGGCCAGCGCTGCGCCTCCTGCCGAGGAGCCTCCGGCAAAGAAACCGGCTGGTTCCGGAGGGTTTTTCCACCACATCGGGCACTTCTTTGCCCGGCTGTTCGGACACGGGTAGCCCCCCATCCCCCAGGGTGGCTAAGTCTTTGAAAAGATTCGCTTCCTGTAGAAAATCGCGCTAAAATACTGAATTTGCGTGAATTGTGGGTAAAGTCTTTCTTTCCAATGTGCACCCGGCGCGTCTAACTGAAAAACATTTCCCTATATCCAGTTTAGCGGATGAGGGCATAATGGTACGCCAACTACGGGTGTCTTTATTTGTTTTGGAATCAGTGGATTAGAAAGTATTTTGGTCTGAAGGGGCTTGACAGAATTTTTAAAAGCGTTCTGAAGGATGCATAGATTTGTGTCTTGCCGTCATGGCATGGATTCTTTGCGGATTACGCCTAAGAATGACGGCCTGGTTAGAGATATTGTTTTCCTTCCTGGACTTTGGGGATTTCTTCTGATGCTCTTACACGGTGCGGGCGGCGTATGTCAGCTCAACAAAACCGTTCTTGTAAGCGACTACGTTCTTCAAATCCCATCTCTCCTCCTTCGGGAGACCACCGAATAGCCGGAGTCCGTCACCCAACAGGACAGGGGCTATGGTCAACCTGATTTCGTCCACCAGGCCGAGCGAGAGAAAACGCTGACATAACATGGCCCCGCCCACCAGCCAAATGTTTCGAAATCGCGGCGCGAGTTTTTCATCAAGGAGTGTCTTGAGATGGCCCGAATAGAACTCGACGCTCTCCCTCGCCGGTGGCCATTCTCTGGCGGTCACCACTACCGTCGGAGTATCGCCATAGGGCCAGCCCAATTCAAGTGCGTGTTCATACGTGCGAGAACCGAGTACATAACAGTCTATGGCTTTGACGAAGGTCGCGGCTTCTTCCGCCGAAATGGAAACCCCGGCTTCGTAGACGCTTCCATGGGCATCCAGCCAGGAGACACTGTTGTCCTTCCTCGCGATGAACCCATCAAGGCTCGAAACCACATGCAAGGTTACTCTTGATCCTGTTGCATTTCCTTCGCCCGACATAATTCCTCCTGGCCTTGGCTGGCATCGATATTACAAGGAATCTGCCGCAGTTCTGCTTGACCTTGCGTCCCTAACTCCTGCGGGAATAGATTCCGCGAGTCATGCACGCTCAGGATATCCGCGGCCGGGCCCTCATTTTCAATACAGAGTGACAGATCATCGCGCAAATGGCTTTGCAGGCGGCTGTGTTGCCGGGTTTGACATTCATCTCAGGTTCGCCAGGAATTTGTGGTCTTCTGCGCTTAAATCGGCGGCCTGGAGCAGGTCGGGGCGGTTGCGCCAGGTTTTTTCCAGGGCGCGTTCGCGGCGCCAGCGGCGGATCTGGTCGTGGTTGCCGCTGCTCAGGATCTCGGGGATGGCCAAGCCGCGGAATTCTGCGGGGCGGGTGTAGTGGGGGTAGTCAAGCAGTCCTCCGGCGCCGTGGGTGGAGCGCGGCGGGCCGTCTTCGTTCTCGGGGAAGGCGGTGTCGGGCTGGCCGAAGCTTTCGTAGGCGCTGGATGCCTCATTGCCGAGAACGCCGGGGATGAGGCGCATGGCGGCGTCGAGGATGACGGCGGCGGCGAGCTCGCCGCCGGAGAGGACGTAGTCGCCGATGGAAAGCTCGCGGTCACAGAAGAGCTCGTTGACGCGCTCGTCGACGCCCTCATAGCGTCCGCAGACGAGGACGATGCGGTCGAGGCCGGCGAGCTCGCGGGCGGTGGACTGGGTGAATCGCGCACCCTGGGCTGAGAGCAGGATTACGCTTTCTTTCGCGGGATTGCGGTTAGGTTTCGGGGCGATGCCCAGCGACTCGATGGCTTCGGCTAATGGTTCAGGTTTGAGGACCATGCCTTCGCCTCCGCCAAAGGGACGGTCATCGACGGTGCGATGGCGGTCGTGGGCGAAGCCGCGGAGATCGTGGGTGGCAACGCTCAGCAGGTTGGAGGCGAGAGCGCGCTTGAGCACTCCGTGGGCGAGGATGCTGGAGAAGAAGCCGGGGAAGATGGTGATGATGTCGAATTGCATGTAGTGTGGGCGCTTCGCGCCATCTTAAAAATATAGATAAAGCAGATCCTTCGGCTACGCTGCGCTTCGCTCAGGATGACAATTTGTTGGGTTGGGTTCTAGCTTTCCCACCCTTTCACAAGTGCGCGAAAGGTTGGGGCACCCTTTTTCGTGCTTCTGTTCAAATCTCCCCAAAGGGCCTTGCTTTGCGGGGCTTTGCGGGGCTTTGCGCGAACTTTGTTGGCGCGGGGTTCCTTCGGCTTCGCCCTATGCGCTTCGCTCAGGATGACGGTGTGTATGGGGTTCTTCGTTGTCGCTGGGCGCGTTGATGGTGAGCAGGCCTTCTGGGAGGGACATTTCTATGCGCTTTTGTTCGAGGTCGATTTTACGCAGGTATGCTTTGACGAAGGGAATAAGCAGTTCCTGGTTATTGGCGGCGGCTTTGACCACGAGCAGAGGGGCGCTGGTGGTTTCTTTGTCGACGCCGGCGATGGCTCCGATATCTGCGGTGTTGCCGGGAGCAACGTCGATGACGTGGCATCCGATCAGGTCATCGATGTAGACGGCGTCGTCTTCGAGTGGGGCGCGCTGGTCGCGGGGGATGGCCAGGTCATGTCCGCGCAGCGCCTCGGCGCCGGAGATGGAGTCGATCCCGACAAACTTGAGGACGATGCGGCCCTTGTGCAGCCAGTGGTCTTCAAGTTCGATGGGGCGCGACGATGTTCCGTCAGGCGAGAGCAGGAGGAGATGACGGCGCTCGGCGAAGCGCTCGGGGAAATCGGTGAGGATGTCGGCGATGAGCTCGCCGTCGCGGCCTTGCGGGCGAACGAGATGCGCGACAAGCACCAATGGCTGTGGATCGGTCATGAGAGTGATTGTATGAGGATGGCCGGGGGTGTGATTTAGATGGCGCAATGGTAACCATGTAAAGGTTACCATTTTTCACGTGCGCAGCTTGTGATATGCGCGGGAAGTCAGGTAACAACAATGCCTGAGAGGAGAAATTCTCTGCGCACCGCGAAATACGGCTTGCGAGACTATTCGCCTGCTGCGTGTTTTTCCAGGTGCTCTTCCAGGATGTCAAGCGTATAGCGATGGTGGTGCTTCATGCTGACCGCACCCAGAATCGTACGCATGGAGCGGGCTGTACGTCCTTGTTTTCCAATCACTTTACCAACATCTCCGGGGGCGACGCGGAGGCGCAAAACAGTGCTTTCTTCGCGTTCTACAGCTTCTACTACTACCGCATTTGGGTCATCCACCAGAGCCTTGGCGATCTCGGTGACTAATTCCTGCATATTGTCCGGCATCTGTTCGTGCGTCATTCAACCCCCCATCGAGTACACGCTGGCTGTCTCTCGGGTTGGCCAATACTAACAGCAAGCCGAGGGGGGAAGACAGTGCATTCTGGTGTCCTGTTTTGTGTTACTTCCGGAACTTCAAAGGAGATAACTCACTTCTGGGAGGCCGAAAGAATCTGCCCGGGATTTCCCGGGCGAAGAAAGCGGCTAGGCAGCCGGCGTTGCGGCAGGAGCCTTCAGCAGCTTCTGCACGGTGTCAGAAAGCTGAGCGCCTTGGCCGGTCCAGTAGTCAATGCGTTCACGCTTGAGGTCGACGGTGGCGGGATTGGTACGGGGGTTGTAGGTTCCAACCACTTCCACCGAGCGGCCGTTGCGGGCGCGATCCTTTTCAATGACGACGACGCGGTAATGGGGCTGCTTGCGGGCGCCAAAACGCGCCAAACGAATCATCAGCACAGGTAAATCTTCCTTTCAATATCTGGTTCTAAAAAATGAGGGATGATGGATGAAGCGGCAGCGACTGGCGCGGGCGCACACAAATCCCAACGGTTAAGTATAGCAGGAGTCGCCATGGAGCGGCAGGGCAGGGCGGCGGATGAAGTATTGTTCTGGTTGTAACGTTCTTGTAAAGCATTTGACATGTGCCTGGCTTTACTAAGGATGTGCTGGAAAATCCCCTTCCGGCATGGAGGAATGACGCATGCAAAAGCTTGTTGCCACGTCACTGGCAGCGCTGCTGGTATCGAGTCAGCTGGCTGTCCCCGTTGCGGCGAATGCGCAGCGGGATGGCGATACCACGACCCCGATCAAGCACCTGGTCGTGATCTTCGGTGAGAACATCTCATTTGACCACTACTTCGGAACCTATCCGAACGCATTGAATCCCCCGAAAGAGCCGCGTTTTGTGGCCGCACCGAATACGCCGACGGTGAATGGACTGACAGAAGGGCTGCTTTACACGAATCCGAATTTTCAGAATGCGACAGGCAACGCGAGTGGGGCGACCAACCCATTCCGCCTGGACCGCTCACAGGCTGCGACTTCTGACCAGGACCACGACTACACGCCGGAACAGCAGGCCTTCCACGGCGGGCTGATGGATTCGTTCCCGGAGTACACCGGAACGCCGGGACCTCCGCCAAGCGGACAGACGACGACTGGCCTGGTGATGGGCTATTACGACGGCAATACCGTGACGGCGTTGTGGAACTATGCGCAGCGCTATGCGATGGACGACAACTCGTATGACACGAACTTCGGGCCTTCGACGCCGGGCGCGATCAACCTGATCTCGGGCCAGACGAACGGCGTGACGGACCAGATGAACGCCGGCGGCGATGTGGTGGAAGACGGCGCCGGTGGTTATACGCTGGTCAGCGATGCCGATCCGGTGGGCGATGTCTGCTCCACCACAACCGGAGCCGTGGTGCACTTCGGCGGGCAGAATATTGGCGACCTGCTAAACAGCAAGGGCATCACATGGGGCTTCTTTGAAGGCGGATTCAATCTGTCGCTCAAGAACCCGAACGGCACGACAGGCTGCAACCGCTCGCACACTTCGACGATTACGAACACCGACAAGGATGACTACATTCCGCACCATGAGCCGTTCCAGTACTACACGTCGACGGCGAACCCGAATCACCTTCGTCCAACTGCGACAAGGATGATCGGCCAGACAGACCAGGCCAACCACCAGTACGACATCGCCGACTTTTACACGGCGGTGAACGCAGGTTATATGCCGGCGGTCAGCTTCCTGAAGGCTCCGGGCTACCAGGATGCGCACGCTGGATACTCGGACCCGATCGACGAGCAGGCGTTTGTGGTGCAGGTGATCAACTTCCTCGAGCAGCGTCCGGAGTGGAAGTCGACGGCAGTGGTGATCAACTATGACGACTCGGACGGCTGGTACGACCACCAGATGAGCCCGATCGTGAACCAGTCGCAAACGGGGATGGATGCTTTGACGGCTCCTGGCCAGTGCGGCAGCAGCGCGAATACTGCATTGGACGGCCCCTATGGGTCGCATGTGCAGGGACGCTGCGGCTATGGTCCACGGCTTCCAATGATGGTGATTTCACCGTATGCGAAACGCAATTTCGTCGATCACACGACCACCGACCAGAGCTCGATCATGCGCTTTGTCGAGGACAACTGGCTGGGCGGACAGCGCATCACCGGCTCGTTCGATGCGATTGCCGGAACGCTGAACAACATGTTTGACTTCAAGAATGCTCCGAATAGCGGGCTCTATCTGCTCGATCAGAACACCGGTCTGGTGACTGTCGATCAAAAGGGCGGCAGCGGCGGCTGGTAGGTTCTTGCATTTTTTCTATTCCGGGGTAGCGGCTTGACGCTGCTACCCTTTTTCTTTTGAGGATGAATTTGACTACGAGACGGAAGTTTGTTGCCGGCAGCGGGCTGATGCTGGCGGGCATTTTGGGAAAAGGAGCCTTTGGTGCTGAAGCGCCATTTGCATCCGCGGAGATGTTGCGAGGGCTGAAGCCCTCACCTACCGATTTAATGAATGCGGCGGCGAAGGTCGAGGCGCTTGATCCTTCGACGCTGCAGGCGTTTGTTGATCCTCTGCCTGTTCCAGCGATTGCGAAGGCTGTGGGCATGCGGGCGAATCCGGAGGATAGCAAGGAACAGATCCCGTACTACCGTATGCCGATGCGCGAGACGATGATGAATGTGCATCGCGACCTGCCGCCGGCAAGGATGTGGACGCTGGGCGGAAGTTTTCCCGGGCCGACGCTTGAGACGCAGAGCGCGAAGGGGATGATGGTCGAGTGGGCGAATGAGCTGCCGGCGCGGCATTTTCTGCCCATCGATCATTCGCTGCATGGCGCGGGTAAAGATGTGCCCGAGGTGCGCGGGGTGATCCATCTGCATGGCGGGCGCACGCCTCCGGAGAGTGACGGGTATCCGGAGGATTGGGTGGTGCCGGGCAAATCGCAGACATGTTACTACCCTTCATCGCAGCATGCGGCGCTGCTTTTCTATCACGACCACACGATGGGGATTAATCGGCTGAACACCTATGCGGGCATGCAGGGGATGTTCATCATCCGCGATGCGCGCGAGGATGTGCTGAACCTGCCGGGCGGGAAGTACGAGATTCCGCTGCTGATCTGCGATCGCATGCTGAAGACGGATGGGCAATTGGAGTATCCGGTGTCGGCGAAGCCGGGCGAGATTTGGGTGCCGGAGGTCTTCGGCAATGCGATTCTGGCGAACGGGAAGCTGCTGCCGTATTGCGATGTGGAGCCGCGGTTGTATCGCTTGCGCGTGATGAATGGGGCGAATGGGCGGTTCTTCAGATTTTCACTGGCGAATGGTACGGAGTTTTATCAGATTGGGTCGGACCAGGGACTGCTGGTTGCTCCGGTGAAGCTGAAGCGGCTGACGATGGCTCCGGCGGAGCGCGCGGACATTCTGATCGACTTCAGCTCAATGGCCGGCGAGCGCGTGAACTTTGTGAGCGACAGCTTTACTGTCCTGCAGTTTCGCGTGGGCAAGACGGCGACGGGCGAGCGCGGGGCGGTTCCGCCACAGCTGCATCAGTTTGAGCGGATTGCTGAGTCGAGCGCGGTGAAGACGCGGCGCCTGACGCTCGATGAGCGCCTGGACGATGTGCAGCGGTCGATGGGGATGCTGCTGAACAATACGCCGTGGCACGCGCCGATCACGGAGAAGCCGGTGCTGAATTCGACGGAGATCTGGGAGCTGGTGAATCTGACGGATGATTCGCATCCGATTCATTTACACCTGGTGCGGTTTCAGATTCTGGATCGTCGGCGGTTTGACACCTTTCATTTTCAGGAGAAAGGCGAGCTGCGATTTACCGGGCCGGTTGTGCGGCCCGATCCGAATGAGTTGGGGTGGAAGGATACGGCGCGCGCCGATCCGGGCATGGTGACGCGGATTATTGTGCCGTTCAATGGATACGCGGGGAGGTATGTGTGGCATTGTCATGTGCTGGAGCACGAGGACAATGAGATGATGCGGCCGTTTGAGGTGGTGAAGGGGTGAACGCTTCGCACTCGTCGAGAGTTTAGTGAGGTGGTCCTTCCGCTTCACTTCGTTCAGCGTCAGGATGACAATTTGTTGGGTTGGGTTCGTGCTTTCCCACCCTTTGCTCCGCAAAAGATGGGGCACCCATTTTCGTGCTGCTGCGAGAAAAGCAGATCCTTCCGCCTCACTTCGTTCAGCGTCAGGATGACAAACTCTATTGATTCACGCCGCTGGCTAAGAAGCCACCGTCGACTACTAAGACTTGACCGGTGACGTACGAGGCTCCGTCGGAGGCGAGGTAGATGGCTGCGCCGACGACTTCATCGGTTTTGCCGAAGCGGCCCATGGGAGTGCGCATGAGCAGCTCTTTGCCGCGCGGGGTGCTGTCGAGGAGTTCGGCGTTGAGCGCGGTGCGGAAGACTCCTGGGGCGATGGCGTTGACGAGGACTCCGTGCCTGGACCATTCGACGGCGAGCGAGCGCGTGAGCGAGGCGACGGCGGCTTTGCTGGCGGCGTAAGCGGCAACTTCATTCAAAGCGACGAAGGTGTTGAGCGAGGCGATGTTGATGATGCGTCCATAGCTGCGGTCGAGCATGTGCCTGCCGAAGATCTGGCAGGCGCGCAGGGTTCCGGTGAGGTTGGTGTCGATGATGCTCTGCCACTCTTCTTCAGGGAAAGTGAGCGTGGGCGCGCGCTTGATCTTTCCGGCGCAGTTGATGAGGATGTCGACTTTGCCGAAGTGCTCGAGTGTCTCGGCGAGCAGGTTTTCGAGGGATGCGCGGTCGGCTACGTCGGAGGTGACGAGCAGGGTGCGCTTGCCCTTGGCTTCGATGGCGGCGGCGGTTTCTTCAACCTGCTCTTTGCGGCGCGCTGAAGCGATGACGTCGGCTCCGGCGTCGGCGAGTCCAAGGCTTAGGGCGCGGCCGATGCCGGATGTTCCGCCGACGATGACGGCTGTTTTTCCTTCGAGGCTGAGTGGGTGAGTCATTCGTTTTTTCTTACCTATGAAGTGAAGTGGCCTTTGTAGGCCCATAGGCCGAGGCCGGGATTGGAGATGAAGAAGATTTCTTCGCCGTTGATGGTGTTGTAGCCGTTCGAGAGTTTCATCGGGTCGTAGCGCTTGCTCATGTTGGCCAGGTCGGCGTAGCGGAAGCCCACGCTTTCGATTTCCTGTTGCGTGAGTGAGCCGGGGCAGTAGGTGATGGTGAAGCGGCCCTCCGATGAGCCGTGGATGAGATGCGCGGCGGCGCTGAGGTCGGAGGCGAGGTCGGGATGTTTCTCGACGGCTTCAAGCGTGTAGGGTGTGCCGCGATATCCGTATTTGCGGATGAGCGCGTCGATGGCTTTGTCTTCGCCGAACTCCTTGACGCCGGGTGCGAGGACGATGAGCTCGCCGCCATCGGCTAATGCCATGCGCGTGCGGTAGACGGCTTTGTTGCCGAGCCAGGTGCTGCGGAACTCGTGCGGCTCAAGGTAGACGACGGCTTTCTGGATGGGGCGGTCGAGCATCTCGAAGTTGACTTCGAGGCTGAGGTCGGCGGCGCGATGGAAGCATTCGACGTCATCGCCGATGAAGAGGCCGCGCACTGCGAGACGGCCTTGCGCGTTGCGTGCGACGACTGTGTGTACGTAGACGATGGGGATGTCTTTTAGGAACTTGTCGGAGGCGTAGTTCAGGACCTCACGCACAGGGTTGCTGGCGCGGCCCATGATGCGCTCCATGCCGTAGACGGCTCCGAGGTAGTGGCTGCGGTTGATGCTTTCGCGGCCGCCCGTTCCGATGAGGATGTTCTTGTTGTAATTGGCCATGCCGATGACTTCGTGGGGCACGACTTGGCCGATGGAGAGGACTAAATCAAAACCGCTGCGGGCGCCATCGAAGCCGCCGTGTGCGATGAGCCGGTTGACCTGCGCGGGCCATGCGTAGTTGAGCTTACCCTCCGACTGTTTATAGACGAATTCGGCAGGGACTTCGCCCAGCGTTTCGACATCCGTGCGCCAGTTGTGGACGCGGAAGAGCGAGTGTGGCACGTCGCCGAACATGCGCGTGAGGCTTGCCGGCGACATGGCGGAGTGGGTGCCGAGCGCGGGGAGAATGGCTTCGAGCTTATCTCCGAAGTATTCCCATGCGTAGCGGGTAAGGTCGCCGGCGCGCGAGTGGGCGCGGGTTTGGTCGGGCGGCACGATGAGGACGCGCTTGCGCGCGCCGAGGGTGTCGAGCGCCTGGAAGAGCAGTTCGCGGATCTGGGTGGGTGCGAGTTCTGTGGTGCTGCTTCCGGTGCTTAGATAAAGGCTCATGAGCTATTGCAAGTTTACGCTGGTACAACCACGCTGGTGTTGCTGACTGATCGGCTGAAGGAAACCTTCCTTCGGCGGCTGGCACTGCTCCCCGTAGAGACTCGTTATCGAACCGTCCGTGCGGTCAGCCATCCAAAAGATCACGTATTCGTTCCTCTTTCGTCTTAGCCTTTCGCCTCGAGCTCCCGCCTTTGCTGTCCTGCAATGTACGCACACGCGGCTGCGCGAACCTCTGAGCCCACCGTGGTGGAGTGTACACGCCCATTCGGTCCAAACCGAACCCTCACGAGCGCACGGATTGTCGTGGGGGAATGGATTATCAGCTTGCGGTCGTCAATTGCTCGCTTTAAGTCCATCGCAGCATCGTGAATGCCTACACCGAGGATTTCCGTTGTCGTCATCCGATTCCCTTTCTCCGCTTGTCGATGACCTCCCGATCTTCGCCTATTGTGCGCCTCCTGAATCGAGGTGGCTCTGGTTCGGGATTAGAGACGGGAAACGCCCACGTCGCCGGGACGATTCTCAGTTTGCGCAAAATCGTCGAGCTGTTCGGGGAGTTTGCACTGGCGGCGGCGAGGTTGGGTATAACACCAAACGCCTGCCGCAGCTGTTCGAGCGCCGACTTCGAGCCCTCGGGCGCCGAGGCAATCGTGTGAATCGGATAGTTCGGCATGTGATTCTCCTCTGTGATCTGTAGCGTTGCAGGCGATCCTGTTCCAAATCGCCCGTCAATCGCAAGTAATCTAATTTCAGGCGCAAGATTAGCCATCACGGCGCCGCCGAACTACCTAAAGCACTTCAGGATTGCGATGAGTCTTGACGATCAGCTGTTCAAACTCATTTCGGAGTACAGGGAGTTCCTCGCTCCCACACCTTTGGTTACCCATTTCCCATGTTTCTGCACTCTTCGCGGACATATCCTGCGCCGCGAAGAGCGCATTATTCTTAAGCCATCTCCGGCAAAGGAACAAACAAATGTCGTTGATCCTCACGCGCCGCACTCTCATCAGGGCCTCCGGCATGGCGCTGGGCGCAAGCCTTCTTCCGGCGCCGGCGCTCGTCGCATCCGCAGAGGACAACCCACAGCAGCTCATCCATCTCAACCTGAATGAAAACGCCTTCGGCCTATCTCCGAACATTTCCGAAGCCATCCGATTTCAAATTGATTCAGCTTCCGTGAAATGACCCTCTGAATTTCTGCCCCGAAGTTCAGGATGCATCTTGCCAACGGGGACACCGTACCGCTGTCACGCGGCTTGATCAAAGGGATCTTAAAGGAAAAGCCTGCATGCGCAATGCCGTTACGAAACCTGGAGCAGTCCCGTTCCGCGTCTACCAGCGAGCGACCTGCCTTGGCACGCTCCTGCTGCCACGCAGCCAGATCGTGCTCGCCGAAAGCAGAAGGTGACTTGCCCATCCGTACTGCATGGTAGACGATGAGTTTCCCTGAGCTGCGGTAGCTCTTCACGGAGGCGTTTTTATACTTGCTTGCCTTCAAATGAGCAATGAAGGGACCCCTTCCGGTCATGTACGTCGGTAATGGGAACCAGTTCTGCCGTGGAGCCCACGAACTCCAGGAAGCGGATCGCGACGGAATGAAGCAAACCTTAGCCGTCCTGCAAGCCCAATCGGACTATCATGGTCATACGATTCTCATGACCGACGATAATCCGCGGTTGCAGAAAACGGTGTTGGTGGTTGGGTGTTCAGACTCGCCGGTGAGGAGTGTGGTGTCGACAGTTCTGCCTTCGTGGAGGCTGGGGTGCGCGCGGGATAACGAGGAAGCGCTCGCAATGGTGGAGAAGACCGCTTTCGACCTTGTTATCACTGATCGGGCCAGTTCAGCCCGGGAGGATGTCGAACTGCTTCGCAAGGCGCGGCTGGCGAGGCCGCATACTCGTGTGATTATTGTTGCGGAGCGAAGTACACCTACGGATGTGATTGCCGCGATCCGTGGGCGCGCCTTCAGCTACTTCACAAAGCCGCTTTCCGCGCGGGCTCTTGAGGAGGTGCTGCAGCTCGCGATGGAGGACTCTGACTGGGACGAGGCGATCGAAGTCTTGTCCGGGACGGATGCGTGGGTACGTCTTTCCGTGCGCTGTGACGTATCTACGGCGAATCGCCTGCATCAGTTCGCTGGCGAATTTCTGGATTTGCCCGGAGCTGACGAGGAGAAGGTGGCAACAGCATGCCGAGAAATGCTGCTCAACGCGATGGAGCATGGCGGGAGGTTTGATCCGGAGCGGCGCATCGAGATTGCCTTCCTCCGCGCGCGTCACGTGGTGCTCATCCGCATTAAAGATCCGGGCGAGGGATTCTCTTTAAGGGACAACCTCGATACAGCTGCGAACAATCCGCCGGATGATCCGATGCGCCATCTGAAGCACCGCGAGGCGGAGGGGATGCGTCCGGGCGGATATGGGATTTTGCTGGCCAAGAATCTGGTCGATGAGTTGTTTTACGGGGAAAAAGGGAATGACGTACTGCTCATCAAATACATCAATGATGAGCATAGAGGGTCGGCTGCTCCGCTTTGACCATGGCATGGCATTCCCTCACGTTTACTCGCCGTTTACGTATCGTCGGCCAACCGGACGTTTCGCGCGGCGAAGGTCGGTGTAGCCGGTTAACCGTCCGGTACGTCACTTCCGCTATACCGGCTTCCTGGAACCTTTTGAAAATGGACCCTGCCCTGTGATTCTTCAAAGTTCCACAATCCTTCGCACCACTGGGTCCATGGCTGCCTCATAATAAAGGGAGAAGTGTTTTAAATTTCAAAGCACATCGCGCCGCGATAAGATTCAATGTGGTAGACGAAAACGGCTCGCTGCTCACCGCCATGCCCGGCAAGATCACCTTGACCGTCTCCGTCGAGATTCCACCCGCCGACGCGACACCGGCCATGCACCGGGTCCTTCCATACTCCGGTGTGCACGGTTCGGCCTTTCCACTCAATGTCGCGAGGGAGTCCGATGTTCACCGATAGTAGTCAACCCATACCGGCAGCTCCCTGTGTTGCATCCTGTTATCGGCGTGCGCGTGCCTCTGCAACGGTGAGTTCCCGATCGGGACCATGCGGAATTACCGCCTGGCCAGGCTCAAGCCGCAGCTGTGCGCCGTCGAGTTGCACCGAAACGATGTCCGGTTCGAAGGACACCAGGCCGGAGATGCGCCCGACCTCAGAAAATGCCTCGCGATACGACCATGCCCCGAGGCGTGCATCGCCAATGTCGTAATAGCTGCACAGCCCTTTGTAGGGGCAGAAGGTTTGATGTTCCACGAAGGTCAGTGCTGTCTCATCGATATCGGCGCGCGGAACGTACCAGCGCGGCGCAAAGCCGGACTCGTACAGAACTAGCGGCCGCTTGCTATCGGCGACGACGCGATCATCATGGTGAATCACGAGGTGACGTGAAGATTGGCGGATGTCGATGCGGTGGTAACTGTCGGCCGCATGGCCCATGATCCGTTCGTCCTCTTCGTAGAAGGCGTCCATGGCCGGCCACGCGAACGCGACCCGTCCCTTCAACTCACTCGCGTAGGCGGGCAGGTCGGTGTGTTGCCACGCTGCTCGTGGCACGCTTTGTTCACCTGCGCGGACGGTGTACCAGGACGTAGGCCCGAGGTCGCGGTGTCGGGTAGTATGCTCGGTGAGCTGTAGAGTACCTGGAGTGATGTCACTCTCTGGGAAGTAGGCCACAGGATAACGGTCAGGCTCGAAGAGGAGAAGGACATGCTCACTTTCGGCGATCCAGGTTCCGCCATAACGCACGCGCATACGTCGACGGAGCGGTTCGGCATACACGAGCCTGTTAGGCAGCGGTTCAGGAACGAGGAACCGACCGATTGCTCCAGGTGAAAGTGGACCTTGTTGCCAGGACAGTCCCATTGCCAGCCTCCGATGAGTTCACCAGACGCGAGTACCAGCTATGAACATATCGACTCGCCGACCGCTGGCTGAACTTTTGGATTAGATATTACGCCGCAGACAAAGGTTACATCTCATGTACGACGTTGTGCGGCGCCAACGCCTCCGGCGTGCGGAACATTGGCGGATTATTAACAAAACGCGCTTTCAAACAAGTTACTTCCGAATGTTCTGCAGCATGGAAGTTCGCGTGCTAAGACTCTTAATGAGCTCTAGATCGCCGAGCAGCTCAATGAGTGCATTGCCTTGTTATCGCCAATCAAACTTGGACCGCTCAGGCGGTTACTGAACACAAGCCGACTAATGAGATGGTTCGCCGCTTGATTGACCTGCAGGCGTAGGTTGATCGTGATGGCAGTTTCTGATACGGAGGATCATCGAAATGCAAATCCATTCGGTTTGCATCGATCTGGGCAAGACTACCTTTCATCTCGTAGCACTCGGAGCAGCAGGCAAGGTGCTTGTGCGGAAGAAATTCACCCGGAACCAACTTCTGGCTTACACCGCGAACATGCCGGCGTCTCTCATCGGGCTGGAGGCTTGCGCCGGAGCGCATTTTCTCGGACGTGCACTGCGGAAGCAAGGCCACGATGTCCGGCTGATCGCAGGGCAGTTTGTGAAGCCGTTCGTGAAGTCGAACAAGAACGACTTCATCGATGCAGAAGCGATCGCCGAGGCAGTCGAGCGGGAGAACATGCGCTTTGTCCCGATCAAGACCGATGATCAGCTGGACCTCCAGGGCATTCACCGGGTCCGTGATCGCCTGATTTCCCGGCGCACAGCGGTGATCAACCAGATTAGGGCATTTCCGCTCGAGCGCGGTATGGCGTTTGCACAAAGACCAGCGAAGCTCAAGGCTGCCATGGCTGATGTCCTAGAGAACGCAGAGGCCGACCTGACGCCGCAGATGCGGAACCTGATCGACATGCTGTGGGATGAGTGGAAGCTCGTTGAGCAACAGATCGAAAAGTTCAACCTGGAACTGGAACGGATCTCTGCCGCAGATGCAGGATGCACACGGATACGGCAGATCCCAAGAATTGGCGGTCCTGCTGCACCATCTCTGGATCAGTTGTGAGGCATACGAGCCGCTGCACAATGTACGGAAGCGCAGACCGGCAGCGGCGTAGAGCGGACAGAAGAGCTTGAAAACACCACAACAAGAACACCGGGTTCCGGCGACTGCGCCCTTGCCCTGGCCCCTGCTCCATCCGTGGAGTAAGAGGGCGTACTTCAGATGGCAGCGCCGGCTGTATCGAGAACACCAATGTGCACCGAGCGCATGAGTCGCTCACCAAGAGTGCGGATGGAAGGGTGACGACAGCTTAAGCTCGACGCAGCGGTGGTGAGAAACAGGTCGGGAAAGGAGCATACCCATGTTTTTCTTCGCCCGGAGCGCCTTGCTAGGGCTGGCCGCGGCGCCCGTCAAGGCTCCAGATGAACTCGCTGCGCTCGGCCTTGACCGCTGCCTCGCCAGCCCAGAATCACCTAATATCCGGGCGAAAGAAAACATCAGATATGAACTTACCCAATCACAAAAGCTCTTGACATCGACCGGCCTTCTCATGGAAGGTCAATGCATCTACCCCTTGTGTATCGTTCCACGTGGCAGGTCTGCTTGCAGAAACGTGCCAGGGCTTTGGAAAAATCGACAGAAATCATCTTTGAGAAGCGATGCGTACCGCGTACGCATCCGAACTCAGATTGAGGATTCAGCTATTCGGGGCGCCTCGTCAGCGAATTTCACCTTGTGTCAATGAAAACGTGAATAAAATCCGGGCTCGTGTGTTCCTCATTGCGGCGGATAATTGCCGTGATTCACCATGGAAGGTACCGGGCAGTCGTTTTCAACGCACGTATCCGAAGCAGGCAGAAGAGTCGATCAGTATGATGAATAGCCACGATGAGGATCCGGTTCAGATATTGCGATATGTCCAGGACGACCTGACTGCTCAGGAACTGGCCGAGTTTGCCCGGCATTTGCGCGTTTGTACCGAATGCCGGACGCGTGTGGAAGAGGAAAAGGCCCTTTCTAGACTCTTCGAAAAAACCGCCCCGCTCTATACCGCGTCGGCAGAGCTTCGGGCGCGGGTAGCCGCATTGCCGGCTGCTGAACTCCACTCACGGATCAGCCTGCCAACAAAGCTCCAATCAACCGCAGCGGGGATTGGCGAGGACATCCAGGCATTGTGGCATTGGGTTACGCAAAGGTGGCTGCCTGCGCTGTGCACTGCATTGATCGCGCTCCTTTGCCTGGGATTCTCCCGAAGTCTGCTGCAGGAATTTCGCGCCCGCGATTATGTAGAAGCTGCCATCGCCGCGCACCGCGATACGCTCGACGGACGTCTTCCGCTCGATATTCAATCAGCCACTCCTGAAGCGGTGACTCAATGGGCCGGCGAGCGAGTCTCTTTCCACTTTCAGTTGCCCGCGCCGCAGGATGTTTCCGGGCCAGGTTTGAAATTCCAGCTCTCCGGAGCGCGACTGGTCCAATTTACCAGGGGCCGCGGCGTCATGGTTGCCTATCGTCGGCTTAATCAGACTGTAAGTCTTCTGATCGCGCCGGAAAGTGCTGCCACGGTCTCAGGCGGAGATGAAGTGCAAGATGGGCGCCTCTTGTTTCACTATCGAAGAGTCGCCGGGTTCAATGTGATCACTTGGAAAAATCACGGGCTTGCCTATGCGCTTGTGTCTTCTGTCTCAGGGCCGGCACGCCAAAGCTGCCTTGTCTGTCACGGATCTTTGCCGAACCACTGAGCAGCACTTGTCGGCGATTGCCTGACGACACGATCAAATCCTTCACAAGGCTATAAAATTGTCATCTACAGAGAAGATGAGAATCCAGCACACCAGACGCAAGATGTGCGTCACAGCAGCGAAGATGTTTGGTCGCAGCTGAATGCGGTCCTCGCCGGCAGAAAGCCCAACAGCCGTCCTAAGGGCGATATGCGTTGTCATCCTCGTTCTCCTCTCCTCGCTCCTTTCGATCGGTGACCGGGATCATTTCGCCAGTTGTCATCAAGATTCAGGGCTGTATTGTTGCAATA
>Ga0335072_10005697_pt1 | contig 18332 bp, 15 predicted proteins | sample Lox_Sample_21_FD_206725 | JGI IMG/M metagenome (GOLD analysis project Ga0335072, IMG submission 206725) | Soil microbial communities from Loxahatchee National Wildlife Refuge, Florida, United States - Lox_Sample_2.1 | ecosystem: Environmental > Terrestrial > Soil > Wetlands | place: USA... | reverse complement strand
ATACTCCCGCGTAGAAAACAGGATCATCTCTTCCGCCCATCGGCTCAGGTGTAGCGCCAGCAGTGAAATCGTGTTGGCAAATTCGATGGCGAAATCGCGATCGCTGGTCGCATCCATGCTGTTGGTTGTGGGGGCATCGAATTCGAGAGCAGACGAAGCCGCCCAGCGGTCCAGCGGCAGCGGAGCTCCCGCAACCGCGCCCGAACCCAACGGGCAAAGATTCATCCGTTTACGGCAATCCGCGAGGCGGTCAGCATCGCGCAGAAACATTTCAACATAGGCCAACATCCAGTGGGCGGCTAACACCGGCTCTGCCCGCTGCAAATGCGTGTACGCAGGCATGACGGCATCGCCGGTGCTCTCGGCGCGATCGACAAAGGCGGAGGCGAGATCCGATAAATCCGTCAGCAATTGGTCAATGGCTGCCCGGGTGTAAAGGCGGAGATCGGTTGCGATCTGTTCGTTGCGGCTCCGCCCGCTATGCAGTTTGTAGCCAATTTCTCCGATTAACTCGACGAGTTGCTTTTCGACAAAGTGGTGCACGTCTTCGGCTTCGTCATCGTGTAGAAAATCGGCAGAACTGGCCGCCAGTTCTCCAATCCTTTTCAGTCCATGCAGAATCTCAATCAGTTCGGCGGATGAGAGAACTCCCGCATTCTTGAGCGCCTGCGCGTGCGCACCGCTGGCAGCGAGTTCGTATTTCAGCAGCCGTTTGTCGAAAGCGAACGATTTCTGCCAGCGCTCGAATTCCGGATCAAGCGGCTGGCGAAAGCGGCCGGACCACATCTTCATTTCGTTACCTCAACCCGGTTGCGCGCTCGCGAACGTGCCGGCAGACCGAGAATGCGAATGAAGCCAGCGGCATCTTTCTGATCGTAGCTATCACCCATGGTGAATGACGACAAATCGGTGCGATACAGCGAGTTTTCCGACTTCCGGCTCACCACCGACACATTGCCCTTATATAAAGAGAGTGTGACGGTTCCGGTCATGTCGCGCTGCGTAGCTTCGACGAAAGCATCAAGCGCCTCGCGCAGCGGCGTGAACCACAATCCGAAATAAACCAGTTCGGCATATTTCAGCGAAACATGCTGCTTGAAATGGACCACATCGCGCTCCAGGCACAACGCTTCCAGCTCGCGATGCGCCGTAACCAACAGAGTTCCACCTGGAGTTTCATAGCATCCGCGCGACTTGATGCCAACGAAGCGGTTCTCCACCAGATCAACCCGGCCAATCGCGTTACGCGCGCCAATATCGTTCAGCAATTCAACTAACGACACCGGATCGAGAGACTCACCGTTGACCGAAACCGGCACACCCTGCGCAAATCCAATGGTCACCTGCTCTTCACGATCAGGCGCGTCCTGGGGAGAACGCGTCCATTGCCAGGTATTTGCTAATGGCGCGTTGCCGGCATCCTCCAGTTCTCCGCCTTCGTGGCTAATGTGCCAGAGATTACGGTCGCGACTATGAATCTTTTGCCGGCTCGCCTCGACCGGAATTCCATGTTGCTCGGCATAATCGAGGCAATCCTCGCGCGATTTCAACCTCCATTCGCGCCACGGAGCAATGACTTTCAATTCCGGCGCCAGGGCCTGATAAGCCATTTCAAAGCGCACCTGATCGTTGCCTTTGCCTGTACAACCGTGGGCGAGCGCGGTCGCCCCTTCGCGCAGCGCGACTTCCACCTGATGCTTTGCAATCACTGGGCGGGCCAGCGATGTGCCCAACAAATATTTGTGCTCATAGACCGCGCCCCCTTTGAGGGCGGGGAAGACGTAGGCGGTCAGAAATTCTTCGCGAAGGTCTTCCACCAGCACCTTGCTGGCGCCGGTCGCGTAAGCTTTCTTGACTACGGCTTCAATGTCGTCACCCTGGCCCACGTCGCCCACCATGGCGATCACATCGCAGTTATAGTTTTCCTTTAGCCAAGGAATAATGATGGAGGTGTCAAGCCCTCCCGAATAAGCCAAAACCACTTTTTCACGCATGGGCACTCCTAACCGGCTGGCGGTGATCTCCACTGCCGAGCAGCAAGTATAGAACTGCTTTCTGAACATGCAAGCGGTTTTCTGCCTGGTCGAACACGATCGACCGCTCCGAATCCATGATTTCGTCGGTGATTTCTTCGCCGCGGTGCGCCGGCAGGCAATGCATAAACACCGCATGGGGCGCGGCCGCCGCTGCCAACTCTTTATTTAGCTGATAAGGCGGGAAAATCTTTGCCCGCGCATCGGCCTCGTGCTCCTGGCCCATGCTGGCCCAGGCGTCGGTGTAGATGGCATCGGCACCAACGGCTGCCTCATAGGGATCAGTGAGAACCTCAATCGTCGCGCCGGTTTGGCGGGCCAGTTTCTTCGCGTTGCGAACAATCGCTGCATTCGGCTCATAGCATTTCGGCGTGGCAATGCGAATGTGCGAGCCGAGGCACGCGGCGGTCAAAAGCAGCGAGTGGGCCACGTTGTTTCCATCACCGACATAGGCAAGGCAGAGATTGCGCAAATCGCCGAAATGGCTCTGTAACGTAAAGTAGTCCGCCAGCGCCTGGCAGGGGTGTTCAAGATCGCTTAACGCGTTGATCACCGGAACTGACGCGTGCTCGGCCATGCCCTCGATGGTTTCCTGCGCGAAGGTGCGCAGAATAATGCCATCCACCCACCGCTCGAGATTATGCGCGATGTCGCTCAGCTTTTCTCTGGCGTCGAGGCGGCTATGAGTTTGATCGACAAAGTAAGCGCTCCCCCCCAGACTACCCATGCCGGTCTCGAACGTCAGCCGCGTGCGCAGCGAAGGCTTCTCAAAAAACATTACCACCTGTTTGCCTGCCAGAGCCTTGCGAAAATCGCCGGGGCGCGATTTCATGATTCCGGCCAGATGCAAAATGGCTTCCACACCATCCGGACCTAAGTCTCTGGTGGAAACGAGATCGGGCGACCAGAATGTTTTTGGAACTCGCGACGGTGCTGCCGGCCTGCTTGAAACGAGCTGACTGTTCAATGCTTGCTCCTTGCGTTGGAATTGCGAAGCGGTGGCTTGATGCCGCTCAGGGCGCGATCCAGTTCGCTGATCACGATGTCGATATGTTTTTTCTCAATGATGTAGGGCGGCAAAAAGCGCAGCACCGTGTCATGCGTGCGATTGATCAAGACGCCGCGCTGCATGAGTTGCTTGACAACCTGTTTGGCTGTGTCCGCGGAATCGAGCTCTACGCAGAGCATGAGACCCATCCCGCGTACTTCCCCGATGCAATCGTGCCTGATCTTGAGATCTTCAAGTTGCTGATGAAAATACTTGCCGACGGAGCGAACGTGCGGCAGAAGTTTTTCCATCAACCGCACAAATTGAATCGCAACCGCAGAGGCGAGCGGCCCTCCGCCGAAGGTGGTTCCGTGCATGCCCGGATGAAATGCAGTGGCCACGCGGTTCGAAGCGAGAATCGCACCTAAGGGCAAGCCGGCAGCGAGAGGCTTCGCGATGGTCACGACGTCTGGTTGAATGCCGTAATGTTGATATGCAAAGGGACGCCCGGTGCGGCCAAGACCGCATTGAATTTCATCAAGGATGAGCAAGGCGCCGCTTTTATTGGCAAGTGTTCTTGCCAGTGCAAGAAACTCCTCGGAAACCGGACGAATCCCGCCCTCGCCTTGGATCGTCTCAAAGCACACAGCGCAGACGCTGGCATCGAAGTGCCGTTCGAGATCGGCAACATCGTTAAAGCGGACGAATTCGACCCCGGGCAGCAGCGGTGCAAATGGCTCGCGATATTTTGCCTGTCCTGTCGTGGCCAGCGAGCCGTAAGTCCGGCCATGAAATGAATTATCCAACGCCAGAATCCGCCACTTCGGTCTGCGTCCGTTGCTGCTTGAAGCTCGCGCGTAAGCGCGCGCTAACTTGAGCGCGCCCTCCCAGGCTTCGGTCCCGCTATTGCAAAAGAAGGCCCGGTCAAGCCCCGAAATTCTCGTAAGCCGGGCAGCGAGTTCCGCCTGATACTCATGGAAGAACAGATTCGAAGTATGAATTAGTCGCCCTGCCGAGCGCGTTCACCCCAATGCCACTCAGGAAATCCAGATAGCGGTGGCCGCGCGAATCCCACAGATAGACGCCGCGCCCGCGCTCAAACAGAATTCTGTGGCGGTCGTAGGTAGGCAGCAGAAGTTTCTGCTCTGAGCGAATTACCGAGGCGAGGCTCATGCGCAGGTAACCTCGGTCCCGCAGGATAATTTGGTGAAATAGAACTGCGACAAGACTTCCGCCTGGGCCGCGGGTAGAATGTGTACGCGTCCGACGCCGTTATTCAACGCCTTGCTGCACGCTTCAAGTTTCGGGAGCATGCCGCCACGGACGACGGAATCCGCAACCAGAGTTCCGGCTTCCTTTGTGGTCAGCCAGGGAATCACTGCGCCCCCGGCGTCCTTGACCCCCGGCACATCGGTCAAAAAGATCAGCGAATCAGCATGGCATGCCGCTGCACACGCTGCCGCCATCTGGTCAGCGTTGATGTTGTAGTACTCGCCGTCGATTCCCAGCGCGAGCGAGGCCAGGACAGGAATGCCGCCTTCCCGCCAAATCGCCTCCATCCAGCGCGAATCAACGGAGCAAATTTCTCCCACAAAACCGAGGCCGGGTACTTGCTTGGGGCGCGCTCGGAATGCCCCGCCGTCGCCACCACAAATGCCGACAGCTGGCATACCCGCGGCAACGATAGCCGCAACCAAATTCTTGCTCACGATGCCGGCCAGCACCATGAGCGCTGTGTCGCGAGTTTCGGAATCGGTGACGCGCAGGCCATTTACGAACTTGCTTTTCTTGCCGAGGCGCTCGAGCGTGCGGGTGAGCGCGTTGCCGCCGCCGTGAACCACGGCGATCTGATGGCCGTCTCCCGCGAGTTCCACAATCGACTGCGCGCACTTGCGGAGAGTGATTTTCTCCTCTAACGCGGCACCGCCGATTTTGATCACGACTTTCATTGCAGGCCCTCCTGCTGGTTCCATCCGTACATCAAATTCATGTTTTGAACCGCCTGACCGGATGCGCCTTTCAGCAGATTGTCGATGCAGGAAACCAGCACCAGCCGCCGTCCGTCATCGGCCAGGCAGAACCCGATATCGCAATAGTTGGTGTGCAGCGAAAACTGGATCTGTGGTAGTTGTGGCGCGGCAAAAACACGCACCCAGGGTTTGCTCGTATAAAAGCTGCGCAGGCAGGCGTCGATTTCCGCCGTGGCCGTCGTACGGTTCAGATAAACGTAAACCGTCGAAAGAATTCCGCGGGGAATCGGCAGCAGATGCGGTGTGAATGTAATGTCGTTTGAACCAACCTGTAATTGCTCAGCCATCTCGCCAACATGACGATGGCCAAAAATCGAGTAGGCCGAAAGATTGTCAGCCACCGATACAAAGTGAGTCTTTGCGCTCGGCTCCTTGCCCGCGCCTGAAACCCCGGATTTTGAATCGGAGATGATTCCGCGGCCCAGATCGACCAGCCCTGCTTTTAATAACGGCGCAACCGCCAGAATGATCGACGTCGCATAGCAGCCGGGGTTCGCCACTAAACTGGCGGCCGCAATGCGATCGGCGGCAAGCTCGGGCAGACCGTACACCGCTTGTTTGGTGAGTTGCGCCGCAGCCGCCGAATCTTCGTCTTGAAACTTATAGATCGCGCGATGCTGAGCCTGCTTCAGCCGCCAAGCCCCGCTTAGGTCAATCACACGCAATCCCTCTGCAATCGCCTGCGGCGCCAGCGTGCGCGAGATTTCATGCGGCGTGGCCAGAAACAGAAGCTCGACGCCTTTCAGCTTCATGTCCTGCCACGAAAGCGGATGCAGCGGATATCCACCGTTCCCCGAAAGCGCGGGGAAAACTTCAGCCAGGTTCGCAGCGACGCCATTCTCCCGCGTCAGCAGCGCTGGCTTTTCCAGCCGCGGATGCCGAAGCAACAGGCGCGTAAGCTCCAGGCCGGTGTAACCCGTAGCGCCGAGAATCGCCGTCTTCAGCTTCATCAGGCCAGCATCTCCTCAATACGGTCGGCCAGTTTGCTCGAGTCCTTATTGTTCGGACAAACAATCAAAATCGTGTCATCTCCTGCCACTGTTCCCACGCACTCCGGCCAATCCTGGTCGTCGAGGGCGGCGGCCACTGGCTGCGCGCTGCCCACGCTGGTTTTGATCACCAGAAGGTTCTGGGCGACCCGCACTTCGAGCGCGAACTCGCGCACCAGGCGCGAGACCGGCGGCAAAGCGGGCGCGGCCGGGGTGTCGCCCTGCGATGGCTTGTATCCCTGCGGCGTCTTGCTCAGGCCCAGGTCGTGGATGTCGCGCGACAGGGTCGCTTGTCCGACCCTGATCCCGCGTTTCCGCAGCACACTTTGCAGTTCGTCCTGGCTTGCCACCGTGGCCCGCTTCAGGAGTTCCAGAATTGCCCTCTGCCGCAAGGTTTTATTCATCATGCATAAATATTCATAAATATGAATAAGTATGCACTAGATATACGGGGAGCTGCTATCGAGTGTCAAGAAAAAATGACCGGAAGACGTCGAAGGGTCACCTGGCTTCGTGGCGCTTCGCGTTCTGCTATCATCGAAACTTCCGCCGGATTTTTCAGATGGACGACGAAATTCCAGACATTCGCATTCCTACGGAGGCTTTCATGGAAGAACAGGGCGCCGCGCCTTCAGGGTCGCGGCGAAATGAAGACATCGCTCTCGATTTGATGAAGTTTGTTGCCATGACGACCGGCTACGGCCGCACCACGTCGTCGGGCGTGGGCTTTCAGGGGACCGGCTCGGCCAGCAAACCCGAAGAGTACGCCACCCACCTGCTCGAACTTTATGCCAAGTGCTTGCAGGCGGTGCAGTCCCGAAAGTGAGCTGCGGATCAAAACAAAAGCCGCAGCGGATGCTGCGGCTGGTTTTTGCTTAGTTGGAAAATCTAGCGCCGCCGGCGGGCAGCTTTCTTCTTGGCCTTTCTGGCCGGTTTCTTCTTCGCGGCTTTCTTCTTTTTGGGCGCCGCTTTCTTCTTTTTTGCTGCTTTCCTGGCGGGCTTCTTTTTAGCTGCCTTTTTCTTGGGCGCCTTTTTCTTCGCCGCCGGACGCGATCCGCCGCCTCCACCGCTCGAGACCGGCATCGCCGGAGCGGGGGCCGGTGCGCTCGCCTCGGGTTCCCTCATGGCCGGCATTTCCGCCTCTTCCTCTTCGTCTTCCTCTTCGTAGTCTTCCTCCAGCGACTCGCCATAGGCACCGCTGTCGCCGAACTCATCCATCTCGTCATCCCGCAGATAGAGGGTCTCGTAAAAAGTCATCATCATCCTCCTGAATTTTCCCCGGCTGCTCTGCTGACCGGACGCTGCTCTGCTTCGCAAAAATTAGAAAAACTACAATCACTCCATTTGACGACGGGGCGCGATTATAGCACAGCAATTTTTTGGCTTGACCACAGAAATTTTCCTCGCCTTCAGCTTTACTCGCATATTACACCGAACGAAAAATCTTTTCTTTATTTGAGATGACGGGCGGTGGCCTGCCGCTAGCGGAAAGCGCGGCTTGCCGCGAGAAGAAACGCGGAGCACGAACTCAAGGAGGTTTATCGCCCGCTTTGGATAAGCAGAATCATCCCGGGCTTCAATGTAACCAGATTCCCGTTCTGCTCTTTGAGGGCAGCCACGGTGGTGTTGTGGGATTTGGCAATCGAATAGAGGGTTTCCCCGGGGGCCACCTTGTGGCGTACCGGATTGGTTCCCTTCGCTTCACGTAACGCCTTGGAGGATTTCGACTTACTCGATTTCGGCGCATTGCGTGCGGCAAAATCTGGAGTTACCGGCAGCCGGATATAGAGCACTCTACGTCCGCCTACGCTGTTGCCTTTGAGATGATTCCAGCGGCGCACCATGGAGGGCGGAACGCCAAAATTGTCAGCGACACTCTGCACCGTGTCTCCCCGGCGGACCTTATAGCGAGTCGCAAATCGGGAATAGGCTAATTCGCCCTCGCCATTGGCATGTTTGCCTGGCGCAATGGGAATGATCAGCTTGGTGTCCGGGGTTAGAGCTTCTTCTTCACTCAAGCCGTTCGCGTCGGCGATCGTTTTGCGGCTGCTGTGATAAGTCCTGGCGACGGTAGCCAGGGTATCGCCCGGGGCGACGGTGTGAAAGCGCCACCACACCCGCATATCCGGAGGAATCGAGCGAATTTCCGTCAAGTAGCGGTCCTTGCTGCCTTCCGGAAGATGCAGGTCGAATTCCTGGTTCTTGGGGGTCGTCAGCCGCAGCAGGCTGGGGTTCAAGTCCTGGAGTTCCGCCGCTGAGGCATCCACGCACTCCGCGACCAGCCTCAGATCGACCGGATAATCGATTTTCACCGTGTCGTAAGGAACTGGCTGCTCTAACGAAACGTCTTCCAAACCATATTGTTGGGGATTTTTCGCCATGATCGTGACGGCGATAATGATGGGCACGTAATTGCGGGTCTCTTTGGGAAGCACGTTGCGCTTATAGAGCTGCCAGAAATCCGCGTAGCCCGTTCGCTTCACCGCGTTTTGCACGGTGCCTGGACCGGAGTTATACGCCGCCATCGCCAGGTACCAGTCCCCGAACTCGTTATAAAGATCTCTCAGGTGGTGGGCGGCCGCGCGAGTGGATTTTTCCGGGTCCTGTCGCTCGTCCAGCCACCAGCTTCTTTCCAGACCGTATCCCTTCGCCCGGCTCCCCATAAACTGCCAAATGCCACGAGCCCCCGCGCGCGAAACCGCCAGGGGATGGAATCCGGATTCCGCCTGGGCCAGGTAAATCAAATCCTGCGGAACTCCCTCCTGCTTCAAAATGCTCCGCATCATTTCCTGGTAACGTCCGCTTCTGGCCAGCGCCCGCTCCAGCGTGCCGCGTCCGCGAGTCGAAAAGTAGTTGATGTAGCTGGCCACTGGATCCGTCATCATCAGCGGCAAGTCGGAGTGCGTTTCTTTGATTTCGACCTCTGCCTTGGCTTTGATGTTGGGGTCGACCGGATAGGTTACTTCGTTGGCTTCGTCGATTGGGGCGGGTTCGGACTTCTGCTCCGCAAATCCGTCGCCTTGCTGCAGGGCCTGCATTTCAAGGCCGTTCACGCCGTCAAGCAAGCGGTCGAACTCGTTTTGTAGCCGCGCATCCGAACTGATGTCCAGGGGGCTATCCAACAACAGATCAAAAGCGTGGTCGAAATTTTCCTTTGCTGCATCCAGATGACCGGCTTGATAGTTCGCTTGCCCAGCCTGATATTCGTTCTCGACTTGGGAAATCAGCTCTGCAACTGGATCCGCTTTTGGCTGCTCCGCGTTCGCGTTCGCACGGGCTTGCGGCTCTGCTTTTGCCGGGACGACGGACGGTGCAACCGCGGGGGTTGGCCGGCTGGCGGCAATTGCAGGCGCTGCGGCTTGTTTTTCAGGGAGCAGAGCGACGGGGCGAGGAGAGGATTGGCATCCGAGGCTGCCTAACAAGCACGCAATGCCTCCTGCGATCCCGAGGTGTCGCTCACTGATCCTCATATTTATCTGTAGCTTACAGTCGATCGACCCGGTTTCCACAGGGTCGACTAATGCTACTATCCCCGGTTAGACGGGTCAATTGCCTATCGGGGTGGCCGGAGTTACTTTTGGAATCAAATTAGCAGGTTACCACGCCCCATCGGACGCCTGGGAGTTGTTGCCAGGAAACTTACTTTCGCACGACAGAGCCGACCATGAATGCCATCCAAATCTCGCAAACCGGTGGTCCGGAAGTTCTCCAGCTTGTCGATCTCCCAGTTCCCGAACCCAAGCCGAATGAAGCGATCGTAAAGATCGCGGCCTGCGGCGTCAATTTTATCGACACCTACCAGCGCGAAGGCCGCTACAAAGTCCCCTTGCCGTTTGTCCCGGGGCAGGAAGCCGCCGGCGTGGTTTCGGCCGTGGGATCGGACGTGAAAACTGTCACGGCCGGAGATCACGTGGCTTGCGCAATGGTTCTTGGCACCTACGCCGAATATGCCGCCGTGCCCGCGGATCGTCTGGTTCCGGTGCCGAAGGATGTCACCAGCCAGGAAGCCGCTGCCGCACTTCTGCAAGGCATGACCGCCCATTATCTGGTTCACGACACTTTTCCTCTGCGCCGCGGTCAGACTTGCCTGATCCACGCCGCTGCCGGAGGCGTCGGCGCGCTGCTGGTGCAGATGGCGCACAACATCGGCGCGCGTGTTATCGCCACGGTCTCGACCGAGGAGAAAGCCAAAATTGCCCGCCATGCTGGAGCCGACGAGGTCATTCTCTATTCGCAACAGGATTTCGAAGCTGAAACCAAACGCCTGACGAATAACCATGGCGTCGATGTGGTTTATGACGGCGTCGGCAAAACCACTTTCGAAAAGGGGCTCAATGTCCTGCGCCCGCGCGGCTACATGGTTCTCTATGGTGGTTCCAGCGGCGCCGTACCACCCTTCGATCTCATTCAGCTTTCCACCAAAGGCTCGCTTTTCGTCACGCGGCCAACGCTGGGTCACTACACCGCCACGGCCGAAGAATTACGATCCCGCGCTCGCGCTATATTTGAAATGATCGACCAAAGCAAACTTGAGGTGCGCATCCAGCACATCTACAAACTGGCCGATGCGCAGCAGGCCCATCGTGACATTCAAGGCAGAAAAACGACAGGGAAGTTGCTGCTGATTCCATAACCGCGTGCGCCGCGGATCGCCCCTGCGGCCGCATCTATATTGCACCCTGCGAAGAGAAAATCCCGCGCTCACCTTACGCTCCGCTGTGTCCGCCGAGAGGTTCTAATCTTCTGATACCGGCGATTTACCGGGATCGTCGATATTTCCTCGCGTACTCCGGCGGTGTTTGTCCGGAGAGCAATCTCGCATCATCAATCGGCTGGCCTGCGACCAAGGCCAACGGAACCACGCCCGCCCAGGTTGGAAATGCGTAATCTTCTTCATCGTCAATCGGCGGCCCTTGCCGCACCTTGGCGGAAAATTCACCAATCGGCAGCTTCAACACCGAAGTGGCCTTCAATTCTTTTTCATTTGGCTGCCGTGAATCCGCCCAGCGGCCAGGCAGAATGTGCTCCGATAATAGGCGCAGCGCCTCCAATTTTTCCGCTGGATCATTCACCAGTGTGGCCTTTCCTAGTACCATCACGGACCGGTAGTTCATCGAGTGATTAAAAATCGACCGCGCCAGTACCAATCCATCCAGCAAGGTCACAGTGATACAGACGGGCACTCCCTGGTCCAGGTTCCGCAACATGCGGCTCGCCGCCGAGCCATGAATATAAAGACTGTCGCCGTTGCGCCCGTATCCGGTCGGAATCACAAAGGGCTGACCATCCACGGAAAACCCAACGTGGCATATGAAGCCTTCGTCAAGGATTTTGTAAACCGCTTCGCGGTCGTACACGCCGCGTTCGGGCTCGCGCACGACACGGGTGCGAGAGGTAGGAGCAAGGTTTTCAGTCATGAAAGGCAGGAAACTCCGGCAAGCGCCAAGAATGCTGCAAGTGTAACAGGGTGCATCAACCCTAACCCAACCGGCCAACCTGTTTGAGCGTTGTCGAGTACTTCACTTCGCGGTAGCAAAGACTGAACAGCAATCCCACAATCACCAGCATGATCGGGGTGATCACACTCGCCTCCGGCCCTACCGTTCCCCCGGTCAGCCATTTTGGCCCACTGAAACTCGAAGAGAACCAGTTGTGGGTCGGCAGCAGACCGCTGTCCGGTTCGCCCCAAAGAAAGGTTTCGGCAAAGTCATATCCCATATGAAAGCCGACCGCCCACCAGAGAGTTCCTCTTCGCCGCAGAAACAGGCAAAACAACAGCCCGAACAACACCACCGAAAGCTCACCAAACATATTCTCGCCGCTATTGCCCATGTGTGCCAGGCCGAACAATCCCGCGATAACGAATGCTGCCGGCCAAAAACCGATTCCCGTGGTCAGCGTGAATTGCAGGTATCCGCGAAATCCAAATTCCTCGTTGAATCCCACAAACAAAAAAGCCAGTGCCCACGCCGCCGCGGAAAGCAGCAGTTTGCCGCCGTGGACTGGTCCGCCGGAGACTGTCACACCGTGCAATAGAAAAATCACAAGCACGGTCGCGCTGGTTGTGCCGATCCCCCACAATAATCCAACCCAAAAATCTTTGTGGAACGCCTGGACCCAGGGCAGACCATATTGGCCCAGACTGCGGCCTTCGATTCTCGACATGATCCACGCCGCCAGCAGCGAAATCAGGAAGAGCGCTGCGGCGCCACCTCCGGTTTCAATCGGCGAGAGTGAAGTCCGGCCCGCGCTGTTTCCTACTTTCAGGAATTTAGCTATCGCGCCCAGTACCGCAGCGACGATGGCCAAATAAATAAGCAGCCTCCAGCCCGAGCGTAATCCGTTTTGACCAATGAAAACCCGGCGCACGAGTGATGGATGTGGCGCAGGGTCCGGGCTGCTTGAGGCGGCCAAAGGCGCATCAGGATTCATGGGCGCTCGCTTCCCGTTACCAGTTCACCTTTAGCGCAAACTGGAATTGCCGGGGATCGTAAGCAGCCGTCGGCTGGCCGGCGTTTGTGAACAAAACGTTCACGGCGGCTACGTTGTTTTTATTCGCGATGTTGAACATGTCAACAATTCCATCCATGCTGATGCGCTCGGTGAGATATAACCGGCGCGCGATGCGAAGATCGTTGAAAACGGTCCATGGTGTGATGCCGGCGTTACGGCCCAGAGTGCCATCCAGGAAAAGGAGCGCGTCCGGCGAAGCCAGTTGGGCAGGGGTGATGTCGAGAAGACATGGCTCTTGCAGAAATTTGGTTGGAGAATACTTCGAAGGCACGGTTTCATACCCGCAACTGTTGGTCGGCGTTCCTGCTGGAACCGCATTCGGCCGCCCCGTGAGCGAAGAAAGCTGCAAGTTATCGTCGTTCCCGGTGATGATGTTGAACGGGCGGCCGGAAGAGACTTCAATAATTGGCGCCACCGTCCAGTCGCTCAGCAGCTTGCTCTTCATATCGCCGCCGCCGACCTTTCCGCTCTGGTAAACTCCGCTGAAAACGAAGCGGTGGCGCTGATCAAAGAGTGAAGTCGAGCGATCAAGGCTGGGAAAGAAGCTGTCCTGCGGCGTCAACGTGGATTGCAAGTCGGTTGAATCATCGATTGCATGCGACCACGTGTAGGACGCCAGAAACTCGTAATGATTGGTAAATCTTTTGCGCAGATTAGCGCTGAAGCCATTGTAGATGGAGCTGCCGTTCGAGTAGTTCGCGTCCATATCGCCAAACGGCACACAGTTGGCAAACGTCACCGGGTTGCAGGCCGTATTCAATCCATATTCCGCCTGCACCAGCGGGAGAATCTGCGTGACACACGGAGCTGTCCCGGCGTTTGAAAGCAGCGCGCCCGCGATCGAAGGATTGACTCCCGAGGGCCGGAAGAAATTGGTCAGGGCCGCAGGAACATAAGGCCCGCCAGGTCCGAATCCGCAGCCGCTTACCGTGAACGGACTGTCTGTTGGCACATTGGCCCCAGCCGCAACCGCAGCGTTCAGATTGCGCAACATCAGATCTCCGCGCACTGGGTTGGCGTTGATTGGCCGGTTCAAGTGCCGTCCGCCATTCCAATTGTAGGCCAGGCTCAGTGCGAATCCGCCACCCAGATCGCGTTCAATCGTAAAATTCGCCTGCTGCGAGTACGCATACACAAAGTCTTTCGACTGCGGGTAACCGAAAGGCTGGAAACTTAAAGGCAGAAAACTCGCAGGATTCAGGTAATTCTGGTTCAGGAAGATCGATCCGGGAAAATTCAGCGCTTGGAACTGTTGCTGGTTCGGCAAATAGCCGAGTGCCGTGGTTACCGCGGGATTCAGCGAGGCAGCGCAGGGATTCCCGGCGCTGGGGTTGTTGATGGGCAACCCCTGGAAAATTGTAAACGCATTGAGGTTGGTGAAATTTCCCGCGCCCGCGCATAAGCCGGTTCCGCCGAAAGCGAGTTGTCCACTGGTGGAACCATCCGATGCATCGCCCAGGAAATAAAGCCCGAGGAGCGGATGGTCATAGAAAATTCCATACGACGCGCGAATCACCGTTTTTCCGTCATTCTTCGGGTCCCAAGCGACGCCAATTCGTGGCTGGATGTTGTTGGTGTCGGTTTGAATACCTTTTTGCAATCCGAGGGCGTTATATCCAGCGAGCGCCAGTCCCGTCGGCGCTTTGAATTGCGGCGCGAATTCGACGTCATAACGCACACCGTAATTAAGAGTGAGATTGGGTTTTGCCCGCCATGAATCCTGCCAGTACAATCCCAGAGGCTTGTTCGAGAAGGAATCTTTCGGGCTGCCAAATCCCTGAATGAAATCGCCCGGCAAGCCCGCTCCATAGGCCTGCACCGGATTCAATGAAGGGAACGGTTGCGGGAACGGGCTTATCGATCCGAAGTCGTAGACGCCGCCGTAATTTACTGTGAAGGTTGCGGTGATAGGCAGGTAATTGAAGTCAGCCCCGAACTTGGTATTGTGTGTGCCAAACGCCCAGGAGAAGTTGTCCGTGAATTGATAACGTTGCTCCACGCGTTGGATGTAGGAGTACGGCTCGCGTCCAAAGTAGGCGAAGCCGGGAATGTTGATCGCCGGGTCCGCCCCGCCGGGAATCTGCGTGTTGTAGAAGTAAGAGAGTCCCCGCCGCGCGTATTGAAATCGAAATTCGTTGATCTTGTTACTTCCAAATGTCCAGGTGTCTTGCGCGACGCCAGCCACATCGCGGTAGGTCTGCTGGGACGTGCGCGAGAAGGCGTTTTGCCCGAAGGGCTGGTCCTGCCCGCTGACTTCAATTCCGGTAATCGTGCTGGGACTTACGTTCGCGCGCAGGGTCAATCGATTGTTCGCATTCACATTGTGATCGAGGCGCAGCGAGTACAAGCTGGTTCCCTCAAACACCGGGAAATTTCCCACCTGTGAAGCCAGGGTTTGAAACGAGGCTGGAACGAAGCACGGTGGGGCTGCGCAGCTCAGCGCAAAACCACCGACTCCCGGAATTCCCGTAAAGCTGGTTGGCCAGGCTCCATTCAGTGCCATGCCAGACGCAGCTCCGGCGATGAATTCGTATTGGGGTACCGAGGGGGCGAGCGCCGCAAACTCCGCCGGGTTCTGTACGGCAAGCTGGGCCAGCCCAGGGCCCAAAAAGGCCGCCTGCGCTGCAGTCACCTGAATAACCCCGAGGTTCGGGAAAATTCCCCCGCCCGCGGTAGTTGAGGTATCGAAATTCTGCAAATCGTAATAGCCGAGGTTGGTTGCGGGATTGGCGATGGTTGAAAACCCCGTCTCATGGCGGCGGGTGATCTCGTAGGAAAAATAGTAGTAAGTCTTATCTTTCTTGATCGGCCCGCCGAACGCCACGCCCGCCTGGACTCGCGTATAGGCGGGGTTTGCTACCGTGCTGAAGGGATTGGTGGCCTGAAAATTACCATTGCGCAAATACCCGTATACGTCGCCGTGAAATTGATTCGATCCCGAGCGCGTGATGATATTGACCACGCCGCCCGCCGCGCGCCCGTACTCGGCGCTGTAGCTGTTCGTGATGATCTGGAATTCCTGCACCGCCTCCTGCGACACTGTCGAGCGCACTCCATTTACCGAATTATCAGTTGCATCGGCTCCGTCCACGTTCACCAGGTTCGACCGTGCGCGCTGCCCGCTGATGTTCAGGCCTGAAGTCGGCGCGGCACCGGTATCGGGGGCGTTATCGCGAACCACCTGCGAATCGGTCAGGGTGAAATTGATATAGTTGCGGCCGTTGATGGGAAGATTATCGATACGGCGCTGGCCGACCGTGTCGGTGGTCGAACTGCGCGAAGTCTCCACCAGTTCCGCCGCCGCGCTCACATTTACAACTTCCTGCGTACCTTGCAACGCCAGCGCAATCGGTAAGTCCACCACGCCGCCAACCGTAACGTCGACGTGTTGGGCCTCGCTATCCGCAAATCCCGGAGCCTTGACCACGACTTCATAACTCGCGGGCGGCAACTGAACGATGCGGTACACCCCCTCAACATTGCCCGTCATCGTCCGCTCCAATCCCTTTTGCTGGTCACGTACCGTTACCGTCGCATTCGTCACCAATTGGCCATGCGGATCGCGTACCGTTACCTGGAGACCGCCGGTGGCTGCACCCTGTCCGAATCCAAAACCGCTCATCAGAAACACAAAGCCAGCAAGCCAAGTCAGTTTCCGGATTGTCATAGAGGTTTCTCCTGTCGGCGATGGTGAGGAACCACACACTACCAGAGACGAGCGTCCCCGGATTGCTTCGGTAGCCCTAAGCGCGAACATTTTTCTCAGAAGGTGCGGACGGCAGGGTTGTACATCACCGGATGCGGTGAAAGCAAGCTAAATCATTGTGGGGGATAGTTATAGTTAGCGCGAAATCCCTGACATTTCCTCTTTGGTAGTTCTCACCGCCCAAGCCATTCGTGGGGTGTTGTGTGAAATGCCGAACCGGCCGCGAGCATCCAGCAAAATCATGCCACCATGGCCGTCCAGGCGCTTTTGCAGATAATTGATGGCTTCGGCCGCGGCCCATTCTGGCAGATTTCCCGCGGCGACGCGATCCGCCGCCCACTTCGCCAGCACCAATTTCATGATCGGCTCGCCCCAGCCGGTGGTGGATGCGGCGGCGGTTTTGTTGTCGGCGTAGCAGCCGCAACCGATGAGCGAGGAATCGCCCAGGCGTCCGGGAGCTTTGTTTAAAGTTCCGCCGGTAGATGTTGAAGCGGCGATGTTGCCGGAGCGGTCGAGCGCAACTGCGCCCACCGTATCATGCGAAAGCATTCCGGCGAAAAGGTCGGGCTGATGCTCGCCATTTGCCTGATATTCCTTTAACCGCTCAACTTCGCGCTGAATGATCAGATCTTCATTTTTGCAAAGCGCGATGCCGTGCTCGGCCGCGAAGCGCTCCGCGCCCTCCGCCACAAAATAAACGTGCGGGCTTTCGCTCAAAATCTTTCTTGCCGCTCGCACCGGATTGCGCAGCCGCTCCACGCAGCCGACGCCGCCGGCGCGCAACGTTGCGCCATCCATGATGAGCGCATCAAGCTGCACTTTGCCGTCGCGATTCAAAAAACTCCCCCGCCCGGCGTCGAAAGTTTCGTCGTCTTCGAGCACCACAACGGCTTCTTCGACCGCGTCCAGCGCGTCGCCGCCGCGCGCGAGCACGTTCCAGCCCGCGGCCATTGCGTTGCGCACGCCGTTCAGGTGCGCCGCAACCATATCGTCAGGGATCGCCCACGCCCCGCCATGGACTACGAGCACTGGATCAGTCGACAAAGAAAATCTCCTCCAAAAGTTGACGAATCAGTCTAGCAGTTTCGTGGGGATGGGCGTTGGGGGGCAGGGTTTTATGAGAAAAACGAAAGCCCCGGAATGACCCGGGGCCTCGATCTTGGTACTGAACGCTGCCTGCGAAGCATCTTCAGAATAGCGCGAACAGCGTCATTGTCAAGCTCGTTTGCTTCGGCCGAGTGACATCGGAGGGCGAGGGACTCGAACCCCAGTGGCTGGCGAAGCCACTCGACCGTTTTACAGACTGCGTCCGATACCCACTGGCAACACCCTCCAAACACCATCTGCCGAATGGATCGCATGAGGCTGGAATTGGGTCAGCGTTGAGATATAGCGATTAATTTTGCATTGGGTTCGGAACCGGGAATGGATTTGAAAAGCAGGTCCTTTGACTGCGTGTCTGTCTCGCTTCGCGAAACAGACACTCCGCTCAGGATGACAAGCTTTATTGAAACTACGCCGCCTGGCCCTTTGCAGTCGCCGGCGCATCTTGGGTGCGGGTCCAGGTGTAACGCATGCGGTGAATCACGGTAATGGTCGAGAGCACCGCGATCAGCCACAACACCGGCGCCATGCGATTGAATAGCGCGCCGATGATCACCAGCACCAAGCGCTCGGGGCGTTCCAGAAATCCTACGCGGCAGGAACCGATCAACGACTCCGCCCGGGCTCGGGTATAGCTGACCATGATCGCACTGACCATCACAAACGCGGTCAGCACCACGTAAACAAAACGTTCGCCGCGAGCGTAGAAAACGAGCAGTCCAAGAAACTGCGAGGCGTCGCTATAGCGATCCACCACGGAGTCAAAAAATCCGCCAAAGCGAGTCACCCGATTCGTAGCCCGGGCCACTTCGCCATCCACCAGATCGAAGAATCCCGAGCCAATAATGACGAGACCGGCGTAGCGGAACAGCCGAGCCTCATTGTCACTGTTGGCGTAGCCGAAAAGAATGGCGGCGATGGTGTTCACCACCAGCCCCATAAAGGTAAGAACATTAGGGTTGATTCGCG
>Ga0335072_10005696_pt1 | contig 18334 bp, 38 predicted proteins | sample Lox_Sample_21_FD_206725 | JGI IMG/M metagenome (GOLD analysis project Ga0335072, IMG submission 206725) | Soil microbial communities from Loxahatchee National Wildlife Refuge, Florida, United States - Lox_Sample_2.1 | ecosystem: Environmental > Terrestrial > Soil > Wetlands | place: USA... | reverse complement strand
AACGGAGCGGTTTCACGTGAAACATCGCGACCGGGAACGCTCAGGAAGCAGCCCGCGCGACCGCCCGGCCGGGCGGCCAGGAAGACGAAAACGGGCTCGTAGGACATGCGGGTAGTCAACGGGCCCCACACCCGAGAAAGCCCCTCTGTGATGTCCCGTTGGGCCGGGGCGCGCGGTGCTGACGCGCAGCAGGGCTCCGGCTTGGCCCGTCCGGGTGGCATGCATGCCTTACGGCCAGATGAGCTCAATTCGGGAGATGCCGCCCGACGACATGGCGCCCGAGCTCGAGTGGGACGACTTCATGACCTACGTCCTGGGGAGCTCGAGGAAAGAACTCCGGTGGGCGCAGAATCAGCACATGGCGCTGATCGGGCCGACGGACAGCGGCAAAAGCACGCTGCTGCACGGCGTCCTCCCGCTCCGCTCGTACACGACGATGTTCGGGACCAAGGTCAAAGACTCGACGCTCGACGCCTACGTCGACAGCGGCTATTTCGCGCGGCTCCAGGACTGGCCCCCGACCGAAAAGCGGTTCGGCCTATTCAGCCGGGAAGTGAGCGCCGCGAAAATGCCACGCCGTCTGCTATGGCCCGATGTATCCACCCTCCAGGCGGTCTACACGCTCGGCCCGATATTCCAGAAGGCCGTTGACGATATCTACGGCCGGGGCGGGTGGTGCGTCGTCTGGGATGAATTCTGGATGCAATGCGAAATCCTGAAGATGAAGCAGACCGCGAAGATCCTGTTGCAGCAGGCCCGGTCGAATGACATCTCGATGGTCATGGGAATGCAACGGCCGGTCTGGATCCCGCCCGAGGTATTCGACCAGACCCGGCACCTGTTCTTCTGGCGCGACAACGACGAGCCGAACCTGAAGCGCATCGGCAACGTTGGCTGGCTCAACGCCGGGCCGATCCGCGCGTTCGTCGCGACCCTCGAGCCCTTCCAGGTGCTGTACGTGAACAACCGGACCGGGTTCATGTACCGGACCCGGGCGCCCGAATTGACCCTTGCCGCGTGACGCTGGTAGACCCCGAGTTTCCCTGCGGCAACTTCCCGACCCGCGAGTGCGTCGGCCGGTGCGCGGACTTCTGCGAGCGCTTCCCGTGGATGCTCCCGAATCACGATCCGCTCGACGACGCGGGCGACACCGAGTAGATGGTTTAATCTTCAACTGTGTATCTGCTACGCTGCGCGCGTGGAATGTGAGGAATGCGCGCGCAGGAAGGCCGACGATGTAGCCGACGAGCTCGAATACACTCGCGGCGTCCAGCGGAACCACGCCTACCTGCTGATCGGCCTGCTGGTGGCCGTACTGGTGATCGCGCACCGGCTGAACGCCAAGGGGCTGCTCAGCTACGGCGAGCTGCTCGGTACCGCCGATGGCTGAAGTCACCGTCGATGCCGGCGGCGATGGCGCCCCGACGACCGCCGAAGTGTCCGCCCACGAGGCGGCTGTCGCCGAGGGCGCCACCGCCGTCAACGCCGGGCTCGCGGTCGAGGCCGCGGCCGAGGCGAAGGAGGCGGCCGAGCTCGCGCTCAGCGCCGCCCAGGCCAACATCGAGACCGGCATGGCCATCGCCGACGGCGTCCAGGCGGCCCAGGCCTCGGCCGACCAGGCGACCGTGTCGGCCGCGATGGTCCACGAGGCGCTGACCGCGCAGACCGCGGCGATCACGGCGCTGACCGAGGAACTGAAGGCCAGCCGGAAGTCTTCCCGCCCGGCCCCCGAGGGCGGCGGGCGCCCCGCGCCGGACCACGAGCCGGAAAGCCGCGGGCCGCGGCTGGTCAGGAGGTAAGCCGGTGTTCATCCAGTCAGTCGTTTTGCAGTTTCTCGTCTTCTGCGCTTTCTACGTGATCTTGAAGGCGCTGCTCCAGCTCATCAATATCGAGGCCCGGCGCACCGGCAGCAGCGTGCTGGCGGGCGTGTCGGGTCTTTTCGCCTGAAAGGGGCGTGAAATATGGCGGCAGGAACTGCGGCCCCGGTCATCCAGGCCCCTAGTTCGGGCGGGAACCCGGCGGGCAGCGGCGGCGCCGGCGACCAGGAGGCGGCGGCGGTCCCGGTCGTGCCGTTCGTCCGCGGGTCGGGCAAGGGCAAGTACCGGTTCTACTCCAAGTCGGGCCTGACCCTGACGTCCGCGACCCAGGATCTCGGGCCGATCGACGTCAAGGCCTACGACTACATGCGGTCGCTGCTGGTCACGCTGACCACCACCGCCGGCGGCGGCGCGACGGGCACCGCCCAGGCCGACGCCCCGTTCAACATGTTCACCAACGTGCAGGTCACCCAGCCCAACGGGCAGACGATGTACCAGACGTCGTCGGGCTACCACGCGGCGATGATCCAGAAGTACGGGTTCAACCGGGCCAACAACGACCCGCGGTCGGACCCGAACTACTTCGTCAACGGGTCCTGGGCGACGTTCGCGTTCCGCATCCCGTTCGAGCTCGACCTCCGCGACGCGCTCGGCGCGCTGCCGAACAAGGACGCGGCCGCGCCGTTCTCCGTCGACCTGGTGCTGAACACGCTGACGAACGTGTTCGGGTCGAGCCAGGGCACCAGCCCGACGTTCACCGTCGAGGTCTGGCTCGAGGCCTACGACCAGCCGCCGCAGACCCTCAACGGGATGCAGGTCCAGACGACCCCGCCGAACATGAACACGCTGCAGCGGTGGACCGAGCAGAACATCACGATGAGCACCGGCCAGTTCGACGCCCGGGTTCGGAAGCTCGGCAACTACGTCCGGATGCTGATCCCGATCATGAAGAACTCGAGCTCGGTCCGGATCGGCCTGACCCAGTCCGGCACCGCGGCGTCGCTCGCGTCGACCAACTGGGCCGACCCCATCCAGATCGTGCTCGACGAGGACGTGAAGGACAACATCAGCGCCGCCGACTGGGCCCGGCGGACCTGGGAGATCTGGGGCTACGGGTCGACTTTCCCGGGCACCGCGACGACCCAGACCAACGGCACCGCGACGGCCGGCAACGCGTCCGGCGCGACGCCGCTGGAAGGCTACGACAGCCCGTACGGGCTCGACACCGGCGTTTTCCCGATCCCGTACTTCGTCGACTCCCGCGACATCACGGAGAACGTCAACTTCTACCTGCCGACGATCGAGTCCGAGGACTACCTGCTGCGCGGGTCGTGGGGCAGCAACTGCTCCAAGCTCGTCATGCTCGTCTGCGAGGTCCTCCCCCAGGGCGACATCTTCAGCTAGGAGGCGGCGGTGCCCTACAACGAGCGGACGCCCGGCGGCGGAGACGCCACCGCGGCGCACCAGTACCCGATCAGCCGGGCGTTCGCGTGCGTCGTCGCCGGCGCGATCGTGTTCCTGATCATCCTGCGCTACTTCTACGGCTCGGTCCGCGTCGAGGCCGGCGTCAAATAGGAAGGGAGGACCGATGGACGATTGGCTCAAGCTGCTCATCGCGTTCATCGTCGGCGTGCTGGCGAGCGCGATGGTCAAGGGCGCGGTCTCCCAGCTGCGCAGCAAGGTCAGCGGCTGATGCACGTCACCGACTGGCTCGACATCTTCGGCGGTCTCCTGACGATCGCCCTCGTCGCCGTGTTCTTCACCAAGGCGAACACGGCCAGCGACGTAAACGCGGTGGGCAACCAGTTCACCGGGGCACTCAAGCAGGCGGAGGCCGGCTGACGTGGACAAGATCATTCACGATCTGCTGCACCAGATCATCGAGATCATCCCCGCGCACCCGCGCGACCTCGAGCGCGCGCACCAGCTCGTCGACGACGCGCTCGAGCCGGCCGAGGCCCCGCCCGCCGACGATGTTTCACGTGAAACATCCCAGCCGGACGCGGGCGACGCCAAGGGCAAGACCCCGGCCGCCCCGGCGTTCCGCGCCCCGGCCGGCGCGTAAGGGCCGACGATGGCCGGTCTCATCGCCCGCCTGCTCGGCGGCAAGCCCCAGACCGGCCCCGCCGAGCCGGCGCTCGGCATCGGCGGCTACACGGCCGGGGCCGGGCCCGCCAACCAGAGCGGATTCCCCGGCTCGACGAGCCAGACCCGGACGTTCCCGCACCCGCCGAACTCGCCGCGGGTCGCGAAGATCCGCGCCGACACCGACAGCGGCGCCAACAACGGGCTCGGCACCACGCCCGAGGTCCGCCAGTCGTCGTACCGGGGCGACGTGCCCGGCGCCCGGATCCGGAACCCGCGCGACACGCCGCTGATCATCTCCCGGCAGACCGCGATCCGGCAGGAGATGCAGCACAACAGCGACGCCGAGTTCTTCGGCGGGCCGATGCTGAAGACCGAGCCCGGCGTGAACGACACCGCCGGCGGTTACGTCAACCGGTCCGGCGCGACCGCGATGGGCCTCCAGCAGGCCGACAGCCGCGACACCACGACCCCCTGGACCGACGCCCAGCCCGGGCTGGGCGGCCACGTGCCCGGCGCGCAGAACGTGCGGAACACGATCGCCGAGCGGTACAAGTACCCCGGCGGGATCCTCCACACCTACCTGAGCGCGCCCAGGGCCGACCAGGCGGTCCCGAACCCGGGCGGGCAGGCCACCGACGGCAACGTCCACCCCGAGAACGTCACCCAGCAGGTGACCGTCCCCGACCGGTACTTCGACGACTCGGTCATCGGCTGGTCGGTCCTGCGGGAGATGCCCTACGGCGGCCGCGGCAACGGCGCCCGGGGCGCCGACCTCAACGGCCAGCGCTACTACGCCACCGGGCAGCAAGACCAGTTCTGGAACGCCGGCCAGGGCGATTTCGGCATCGAGCGGCTCCGCGGCAGCGGCAACAAGCGGCCGGTCTCGTTCACCCAGCCGGCCCCGTGGACGGCGAATTACTACGACACCACGGCGTCGGTCGGCACCGCAGACAACCCGAACCAGTCGCCCGGCCAGCAGCCCCAGGCGATCTACACCTCGCCGGGCGGCCTGCGGGCCTCCAACAGCACCGGCAGGACCGGCTGATGGCCGAGGGCGAGGCGACCACCAAGAAGGCGACCGACTTCCTGACCCGGAAGGTCGGGCCGCTGCCGCTGTTCGTCTGGCTCGGCGCCGGCGTCGTCATCTGGTACGTGATCGAGAGCAGGAAGTCCGCCAGCTCGAGCTCGAGCGCGACCGCCGCGGCCAACCAGCAGACCGATCCGGCCGGGAACGTCGGCACGATCGACCCGGCCACCGGCTACGTCTACGGGACGCCGGAAGACCTCGCCGCCCTGGCCGCCAACAACTCGGGCACGTCGAGCTCGACCACAGGAGCGGCCACAGGAGCGACCACAGGAGCGCAGACCTACGCCGACAACAACGCGTGGGGCATCGCCGCGGTGAACTACCTCGTCGGCCTCGGGATCGACGCCACCACCGCCAACCAGGCCGTCCAGCAGTACCTCGCGTCGCAGCCCCTGACGACCGCCCAGCAGGGCGACATCAACCTCGTGCTCGCCTCGCCGATCGGGCCCCCGCCCGACCTGCCCGGCCCGGTCGCCACCAACCCGACGTCGGTCACGACCCCGGGCGGCGGCCTGACCACCACCCCGATCACGACGTCGAACCCGCCCCCGACGACGACCACGACACCGCCGAAGACGACGACGACCCCGGCCGCCCCCGCCAAGGCGACCACCGCGCCGGCGCCGACCGGCCTGGTCGTCACGGCCAAGCACTCGACGTCGGCGTCGCTGAAGTGGAACGCGTCCAAGGGCGCGACCGGCTATCACGTCCTGGCGACCGACATGGCCACCAAGAAGGTCGCCGGCACGCAGGACGTCTCATCGGCCACCACCAGCGCCACGATCGGGGGCCTGACCCCCTCGCACTCCTACGTGTTCGACGTCTGGGCCGCGCCGCCGACGTCGTACAACGGGGCCCACGCCGAGGTCTCGGCCACGCTGCCGAAGACGGGATGACCGATGGACACCGACGAGCGGCTGACCCGCGTCGAGAAAAAGATCGAGGAACTTGACAACCTGATCGCCAAGCTGCGCGTCTACGCGACGCTGACCCCGGCCGGCCGGGCGCTGCTGAAGGCGCTCCGGCTGTGAGCGCCACGACGATCATGCTCATCGCGTTCGGCGCCCTGATCCTCGGGCACTGGGCGAACTCCGAGCCGACCCTGTCGGTGAAAACGCTCGTCGAGATGCTTTTCGCGATCCTGCTGATCGCGTTCCTCGAGGGAATCCCCTCGCTTGCGGGAATCGCGTCCGGCCTCGCGTGGCTTTTCCTCGCCGCCGTCCTGCTGAGCAACAAATCCATCCTGACCGGCCTCGCAAAGACGACCGGCACCGGCACCGCACCACCGAAGGCGAGTTGACATGCCAGCGAAAGCAGAGATCAAGTACGGGTTCTACCTCGGCACCGGCCTCGCCCTGGCCCTGATCGTGGTCGCGTTCCTCCAGGCGCTGACCCTGCGGGCGGTACACCGCGGTGGCTGACCTGACCGCGCTCGGGGTGAGCGACGCCCAGTCGTTCATGATCGCGGCCGGGCTGGTGTTCGAGATCATCGCCGCGTTCTGCTCGAGCCCGCAGACCGCCGAGCTCAACGCGCACGCCCGGTCCAAGACCCTGATGAAGTGGGTCGCCCTCGGCCTCGGCGCGTCGGCGCTGTTCGTGTTCATCGCGGCCGGGCCGCTCAAGGGAGGCGGGTCGGCGATCTTCGGCGGCGCCCTGGCCGGCGCGATCCTCGGTATCGCGTACATCTACGCAAAGCACTCCGGTTTGGCAAACGGCGGGCCGGCGACCGAGTCTTACTAGGAGAGGCGCGTAACGCAAATGAGCCGGGCAAACGGGCGGGGCAGGCAGACGCCGCGGAAACCGCAGATCGAGCCGGGCACCCCGGCCGGCGACGACATCGGGCTGAGCGCCCGGCAGGACCCGGCCGGGTCGCCGATCCCGGGCCTGACCGGGAACGTCGCCAACTACGAGACCGTCCGGCGGGAGCCCGCGGTCGGCGAGTCATTCGACGAGTTCCGCGGCATGATGGCGCACGGCGTTCCCAACGCCAGCGAGACCACCGAGGAACGCGCCACGATGGAGCGGACCGGGACGCTCGCCCAGCACCGGCCGCCGACCCCGCCCGAGCTCCACCGCGAGGCCCGCAAGCCGATCCCGATCCCGGTCTACCTCGTCGAGCAGGCCGCCGGCGGCAGCCCCCTGACAACCCTCGCCGGGCAGAAGATCAGCGTCCCGGCCCAGGGCAACGCGGCCGCCCGGATCGGCGCCCGGGACCTCGAGCGCACCGACTTCTACATCATGGCCGAGACCGTCACGGTGAACGCGGCCAACCCGACCCCGTCCCAGCCGTCCGTCCCGGCCACCGGGGTCGCGCAGCAGAACCCGAACAGCTACCCGGTCCAGGTCGTCATCAGCGCCAACGGCGCGACCATCACCAACGTGTCGGTCAACGGGATCACCGCGGGCACCGCCGCCGGGACCTACGTCGTGCCCGCGTACGGGGCGATCTCGATCGCCTACTCGGTCGCGACCCCGACATGGGTGTGGTCCTACGACGGGCCGCAGACCACGGCGGCGGCCGCCGGGATCCGGATCTCGCACGAGCTCGGGGACCTCGACGTCGGCCTCGGCGCGCTCATCAAGCCTGGTTCCTACCAGCGGCTTAACCATTTCCAGGACGAGCTGTTCGCGGTCAGCGCCGACTCGAACGCGCAGGTCGTCTCGATCATCACGATCTACGAGATCGCGGCCGGGTCCTGATGACGGCCGGCTTCATCCCGCCGCCCGAGTGGGCCGAGGTCGCCGTCCAGCTGAAGACCTCCCAGTCGGTCACCCTCAACGCCGAAGGGGTCGGCACCGTCAGCTTCAGCCCCGACCACGCCAACCAGCGGTGGGTGATCGGCGGCAACAACGTGCCCGGGATCAACGTCTTCACCAACCAGCCCGCCGCGGCCACGGTCGTGCCCTACTGCACGCTCGCCCTCAACTCGAGCGACATCACCCAGGTCGGCCAGAACAACCAGCGGGGCACCAGCTGGGGCGCCAACAACGACACGTTCGCCGGCGCGATCGACGTGGGCCCGTGCGACTACGTGTCGCTGCTGTTCTACCCGCCGCCGGGCTCGAGCGACGCGCAGATAGCCGCACTCGCCGGGGTGATCGCCACCGCGGTCATCACCGGCACGAAATACACAAGGCGCGCGTGACTTAATTCGTCGGCCGAATGGATGATTCAATGAGCCACTGGTACTACAACACCGAGTCGGGCGCCCTGACCAACGCGAACGCGTACGGCGCGATCGGCTACGAGATCACCCAGCTGTTCGGCGGCGCCGGGTGGCACGAGCTCAACATCGCCGGCACCGCGACCGAGGCCCAGGCCGCGGCCGAGGCCCAGAAGGAATTCCCGGCTGGGAAGACGCCGACGACGAGCGTGGCGACCGAGGCCGCCAACACCGCCGGCGGCGCCTCGTTCGTCGACACCGCGCACGCCCTGGGCGCGTTCTACGACAAGATCACCGACTACAAGATGTGGCGGTCGCTCGGCTGGCTGGCCGCCGGGTTCGTGCTCATGATCCTCGGGGTCGCGCTGCTGCTGAAGGGCACCATCAAAAACGAGATCGTCGGCGCGCTGTGACCACGCCCAGCCAGCCGCCCCGGCTCAGGCAGTCGCTCAGCCTGCCCGACGCCAACCCGAAGATCCGCACGCCCGCCGGCGACGCCCCGATCATCCCGATCGTGCTGATCGGGACCGGCGCCTACCTGACGTGGTTCGCGATCCACTACTGGGACTCCGACACGGCCTGGCCGAGCGACCCGGTCAAGGCCGTCCTCACCGGCAAGGCGCTGCCGACGGCGGCCGGGCAGACGCCGGCCGCGGCCGACCCGAACGCCCAGCAGACCGCGGCCGCCGGCGGCGCGGCCAACACCGGCCCGGCGGGCACCGCCCCGGCTGTCAGCGGCGCCTACGACCTGGCCGCCCTCCAGACCCTATGGATCAGCCAGGGCGGCTCCGGGCAGACCGCCTTCGAGGCCGCCAACGTCGCCATGGCGGAATCCGACGGAGTGCCCACTGCGCAGAGTGCCAACCCCGACGGCGGGACCAACGTCGGGCTCTGGCAGCTCGACACCAAGGGCGTCGGCAGCGGCTACACCGTCGCCCAGCTGCAGGACCCCGCGACCAACTGCCGCATCACGGTGCTGGCGACCGCCAACGGAACCAACTGGTCGGAATGGGCGGACGCGGTCGTGAAGAACGGCATGTACGTGGGACCGACCGTATGACCCCGAAACCCCAGTCGCCGTCGTGGAAGTTCGTCGGGTACGTCGTCGCGGTCGCCGCCGGGGTCGCGGCCGCGATGATCATCGCCGCCTTCGTGGCCGGGTACCTGCTCGAGCAGGCCGACACCGCGTGGATCCGCGAGGCCCGGCTCTACGACCCGGCCGACCCGGTCAGCCCGGCCGACGTCAGCGCCCTGCACGAGGAAGCGCGCCGGATCACCCGCGATGAGTAGCGGCCAGGGCAGCGGCTGGGGCAACCCGATCGCCGGCGGCACCGCGATGCGGATACCGGCGCTGACATCACCGAACTTCAACCTCGCCGACCCGGGCGCCAGCCCCAACCCGAGCTGGGCGATCCTCGCGAGCGGAATCGCGTATTTCTTCGGCATCGTCATCGCGAACGGCGGCATAACCGGCGACGACTACATCGTCAACTCATCCGGTTTCTTCTTCTACGACGGCACCCCGGCCTACGGCAACCTGATCATCTCGATCACCCCGGGCACGTCCGGAACCGATGGATTCGGCAATGACTACGACGCCGGAATTAACGTCTACGGCACTGACGTCGATGTCCAGATGTACGCGGGGCAGCTGAATTTCTTTTCCAGCGTCGTCAATCTCATCGCGACTATTCAGATCACGTCCGCGGGCGTGATCGAGGTCACCGGGCAGGCCGGAACGTCCTTCCAGATCGGCATCCCGGTCAGCGCCGCCATCACGGCCAGCGAACCGGGCAGCGCGGGAACCGACGAGACCTGGCACACGATCACCCTCGATTCGGGCTGGACGACGCCGGCGCTGTCCCGGGAGGCACCCCGCTACAGGATCCTGCCGGACGGGAATCTGCAGCTCAGCGGCGCGGCATCGCACGCCTACTCGGCCAGCGGCATCACCCTGAACAACTCGAACCCGATCCCGGCCGGCTGGCGGCCGCCGGACTCCCGGGACTACGCCGGCGACGAGGTCGGCGCCCGCTGCCACTGGACGATCTCGTCCGGCGGGGTCATCACCTGCACCGCCCCCTACGGCGTCAGCAGCGGCACGATCTACGCCGAGATAAACGCCACCGTCCCGCTAACGTAGCCTTGATCTTCTTCAGCAGGATGTCTATCTCCCCTTTACCGGGATCCATCATCTGCCGCACCAATTCGAACGAGACACCGCCGTAGGCGGCGTTGTTCTTCTCGTGATAGATATTCCCGGGCACCCAGTAGAGGAACGTGTGCTCGGTGCAGAAACGGCGGTGGGTCGGGTCGGTGAACGCGTCGCGCGAAAGGTAGTGCGGCACGACCATCCGGAGGAACCCGCCGGGCACCAGGATCCGGTGTGACTCGGTCATGAACTTAACCGGGTCGGCGACGTGCTCGAACAGGCTGACCGCCTCGATCCGGCCGACGGTGCCGTCCTTCCACGGCCACGCGAACGGCGAGTCGAGGTCCCAGACGAGGTCGACGCCGGGAAGGTCGGCACGGTCGACGTTCACCCAGGGCAGCGGCTTGATGGCGCTGCCGCAGCCGAGATGCAGTTTCCAGCCTATCGTGTCATTCTGCTCGGTCACGTTCGGGCCTGTTCGCAATGATGAGGATGATTCCGCCGATGATGTAACCGACGCCGGCCCAGAAGCCCGTACCGGGTTCCCGGCGCCGTCGGGCCTCCCCTATCGCCATCTCAGGCCATCCCCGGGCGGCTTTGCTCGTCGAGCCATGCGTTCACCGCAGACCAGCGATAGCGGACGTATCGGCCGATCTTGAGATACTGGGGCCCTTTCCCATCGCTTCGCCACTCGGCGAGCGTCTTTTCTGGGATGCCGAGCACGCCAGCTACATCCGCGGGAGACGCGAGATTCTGGGGTCGTGCTTCCGGCGAAAGCTTCCGAACTGCTGCCGTTGCCATCTGATGTTCCTTCTTAGAACGTTGATGTGCGATCATGGGTCGCCGCTGTAGCCGGAAATTACCAGAAGCCTTGCCGACGAGTCAAGAAGGATCTGCGGCGGCGCCGTTCCTCCGCCGCCCACCTGCACGCCACGTCGCTGAGGTCCGGCATCAGAGGTCTTTCTCCATGCGCTCGAGGAACGGCCGCCAGTGCTTGTCGCGGACGTGCCCGACCGAGTAGTTCAGGGCGAGGTCGCGGGCCCGGCCGGCCCGGGCCGGGTCGCCGCCGATCTGGTAGGCGGCTTCCCAGGCCTTGACGATCTCGTTCTCGTCGGGCCGGAACCACCAGGCGCGGTGCTGGGGATTCCAGAATCGCCTGCCCGCGACGAGCCAGCCGGCGCTGTCGGCGAGCTCGGTCATCGCCGAGCAGTCGGTCGCGACGACCGGGGTGCCGCACGCCTGGGCCTCGATGAGCGGGACGCCGAACCCCTCGCCGTACGAGCAGAGGCTGAGCACGTCGATCGACCCGTACCACTTGGCCATGAATTCCTCGGGCAGCATCCCGGCTATCTGCTCGTAGGCGGGCATGAACACGACCCGGTCGAGGATCCCGAGGTCGGATGCCATCTCGGCCAGGTTGACCCCGCCCGGCCCGTCTGGGACGGTGAACAGGGCCAGCCTGGCGTCCTTGTGGCGGCGGGCGAACCGGGCGAACGCGGCGAACTGCTCGGGGAAGCCCTTGCGCACCAGGTCCCGGTTCGCGGCCATGATCCCGATCACGAAATCACCCGGGGTGCCGAGCTCGTCGCGCAGGGCCTGCCGGTCGGCGGGCGGGACGTAGACGTCGGTGTCGACGCAATGCGGGATGTACGACATCGTCTCGGCCCGGTCGTAGCCGATTGCCTCGAGGCGGCGGGCGCCGAAGTCGGACACCGCGATCGGGTAGGCGCCGCTCTTGGCCAGGACCCGCTGATCGGGCATCGACGGGCCCCCGTTCTCGGCCAGGCAGTCCGTGATGATCATTCCGGCGGTCCGGATCGGGTCGTCATCGTCGTCGGCGACCTGGCGCAGCTGACCGGCCGCGGGCTCGAGCTTGAAAAAGTCCATGATCGGGATGATCAGGTCGGCCTCGAACGCGATGGCGTGCGGGACGATCATGTCGACGCCGAACTGCAGGGCGCCGGACGGGAACAGCGTGTACCCGTCCCACCGGATCGGCTGGCCGCCGAGCCCGCTGAAGCACGAGTAGGCCACCTGGTGCCCGAGCTCGCGCAGGACCTTCCCAGCATGCCGGGCCTGCTTCCCGTAGCCGCTCGGCACATGCGGGCCGTTACTGTGAATCAGGATTTTCATTCCGAACTCCATTCGAATTCCATATTTGCGGGGAAACTGTAGACTCCGGGACGAACCAGTCCCCAGATCAGCCAACTTCGCCCCGGAGTCTACGAATCAGGCGTGCTGTTCCGCGAGGATGGCATCCCGCAGCGCCATCCATCGCGCCTCGTCGATTTCCTCGGGAATGTGGCCTGTGATCCGATCGTATTCGTCAAGAAGCTCGACGAAGAACGAGATCTTTCGCTCGGCGGCGGTGGTGGCGGCGGTGGCGGTGGCGGTGGCGTCGGCGTCGGCGGCGGCGGCGGCGGCGGTGGCGGCGTAGACGGCGGCGGCGTAGACGGCGGCGGCGGTGGCGGCGTCGGCGGCGGCGTCGGCGGCGGCGGCGGCGGCGGCGGCGTAGGCGTCGGCGGCGGCGTAGGCGTCGGCGGCGGTGGCGGCGGCGGCGGCGGCGTCGGCGGCGTAGGCGTAGGCGGCGTCGGCGGCGGCGGCGGCGTTGGCGGCGTAGGCGTAGGCGGCGTCGGCGGCGTCGGCGGCGGCGGCGGCGGCGTAGACGGTGGCGGCGTCGGCGGCGGCGTCGGCGTCGGACTTTTCGCCGGTGTCCAGCCATGCTTTTGCGGCGCCCAGTCGTCCCTCAGCCCGTTTCGCGAGCTCCGGATCCTTGATTATCGGCAGCACTTTCTCGGCCGCCCAGACCGCCAGCTGAACCGCGATGCGGGCATCCGTTTTCCTGTCACCGGAAGCAGTGCCGAGCAGTCGCGGGATCAACGGCCACAACCGCTGACGGACTTGGTCGCCGACATTGTCGTTGATCTTGATCGCGACGTGGCGCAGTGTGCTGTGAACGCATGCTGGGGAATCGTTCCATTCCTTGCCGCCGCTCGCCAGCCACGCGGCGGCCTGCATAACGCACCCGCCGCTATTCGGATACTCTCCCGTTCCCGCGATGAGATCGGGCATCTCGATAGGAACAGTCATGATTCTTCTTCCATTCTTTCTGTATCGATATATCTGTCTGGCGGGTCATCGGTCATCAGCATGACGACCTGGTTTGAATCGCAGACCGGGCAGGTCATGAAATCGCCGAGCTCGAGCGGGTGCTCGTCGATGAGCGGGTAGAAGCTTCGCGGTATGTCGTCGGCCGGGAGCTCCCGCGCGTCGGTGACCAGGCGCATCGTGTCCCCGCAGCTGAGGCTGACCACGATGTTCACCGGGGCATCAGCCCGCAGTGCACGGTGTAAACGGTTATCGCGGGGATGAACGTCCGCGCCCTGACGTAATACGGGTTGACGGTGTTGTAATTGGGCAGGGCGGACGTGAACATGATGCCGCCCTCGTGCATGCCGAACATGATCGGTATCTCGAACTCGCCGAATACCTGGCTATCCGAGGTGTCCGTGACGGCGAGTTTCGGGTTGACGTCGCGGGGCATCCCGGAATGCCAGTTCGGTGATGACAGGTCGATTCTCGCGGTCACCGCGATGATGTAGCCGCGAACATCGATCGCGCGTATGTCGTCGGTACCGGCCGGGATCCGCATCTCGGTCACCGATGCGTTTTTCTGGTCCATCAGGGCGAGCGGCTGCGGCATGTCAGAATGCCTCGTCGGTGGGGATCGGGATCGGCCGGCCGCCGTCGTGCCAGGCGAAGTCGGCCGACGAGTGCTCGGTGCCGGGCGGGTGCGGCGCCCTCGAGCAGACCGGCCAGTTCGACCCGGCCGGCGTCGCGTTGCAGTAAAGCCGGCCGTCGACTGGGGCCGCGTGGCGCGGCGCGACCTGGAGGTTCGATGGCGCCTCGGGGGCGCTGGGCAGGAACCGGCCGGTCATCTCGGGCCCGTCGCCCTGGGCGGCCGGATCCCAGTTCGCGGCGTCGATCCTCGCAAGGTCGACGCGGACCGCAGCGAGGAAATGCGACGGGTTGTGGAACGGCCGCTCGGCCTGCTCGGCGAGCTCGGCCAGGTAGTTCTTCACTTCGGCGCGGGCGATCTTCGCGACCAGCTGCCGGCCGAATATGCTGGTCAGCGTCGCCGCGATCATCTGCTCGAGCCTCGACGTCATCCAGGTGACGTGCAGCGGTCCTATCCGCATGTCCAATCCCTCTCGTTCTGGTCGGCTTCCGATTTAGCCTGCCCGGGGGTCTCGGCGGCCTCGAGCTCCGCGGCGACGGCGTCGAGGACCCGCTGGATCTCGCGCGGGTACTCGGCGAAAAAGCCGGCCCCGTCAAGGTACTCATCGAGCAGGCCCGGGAAACAGCGGCATTCCTCGCCGTCGCCGTGATGATGGCCGATGCACCGGTCGTCGGGGCACCCGCACGCGTCGCCGCGCCACCTGCCGTCGTTCTGCCAGTTCGCGCGTGCCCAGGCCGCCTGGGATACCCCGGCTTCCCTGAGCTTGGCCTTCACGCCTTCACTCAGCTTCATGACCGCCACCATAATACTTGCGTTCTATCAGCGCAAGCGCTATGGTCCGTTTTCATGAACGTACGGCACAACAGGAGATACCAGCCCGGTCCGGTCATTGGGGTGTCGTTCCGGATGCCGACCGAGCTCCGCGACAAGATCGACGAGGAGGCGGAACTCGAGCAGCGCAGTTTCGCGTGGACCGCGTGCATCCTGATCGAGGAAGCCCTCAAGGCCAGGAGAGAGGCTGAACGGGAATGCACGTCGCCGAGCGAATAGACGCAGCCTGGGACAGAATCGCGCACCAGCTGCGCCACCAGCACGAAACCGGCCGGATCGAGCCGATAATCATATCACCACGGACCCCGGAAACCCATCAGCAGGAGGAAACGCCGATGCCCAGCCTCAAGGAGCTCGAGGGCGACGCCGTCGCGCTCGTCGAGAAGTTCAAGCAGATCGACCATGCCGCGGCCGCGAAGTTCGATGCGGTCATGGCCAACCCCGAGGCCGCCCAGGTCGTCAGCGACCTCGCGGGCCTGGTCGGCATTGGCGTCGCCCCGGGCGTCATCGCCGGGTTCGGCCGGGCGATCGCCACCGCGCTGAGCCTGTTCGTCCCGACGTACCAGCCGGCCGAGCCGACGGCCACGGCGGGCGCCGACACGCCGGCTGAGCAGCCCGATCGCCAGCCATTGCCGTAGGTCTATGCTCACCACAAAAAAATGAAGACCCAGCCGAGGCCAATCGGCTGGGCCCTTCCCAACGCGGTCATACAGAGGATCCACATGCTACCAGAGACCCCCGACAACCCGATCGACGCCGACCTCGTGGCCATCGTCGTAGCGCTCTCCGACGAGCGCGACGCATTGCTGCGGCGGGTGGTCGACGCCGAACGAACCGGTTACGCGCTCGGCTACAGCGACGCGATGACCGGCCAGCAGCGCGCCGACGATCAGCTATGGGCGGGCCTACCGCCGCGACTACCCGGGAACCACATGACCCTCGAACAGCTGAATCAGCTCCGGTGGACGCTGCGCGGGCAGGCCCGAACCCGCGCCACGTTCGCCGATCCGCACCCGGCAGACCGCCGATGACATCACCACTGGTCACAGCGTTTTGCGCGGTTTCTACAGTAGTTACAGGCAATAACCGCGCAAAACTCTCTGACCAGCAGCGATACGGGAGACGTCACGTCATCGTCGACCCCGCCGAGGGCGGCCGGAAACTGGCCATCGAAACCGGCTATGACAGCCGGATCGACGCGTTCCTGAAGGCCCCGCTCGAGCCCTGGGACAGCCCGGTGCCGAACGTCGGAAAGCGCATCTACGCGGGGCTGGTCATGGGCCGGCGAAGCGTCTCGCTGGCGGACCAGCTCAGCGTGACCGAGCTCGCCGAAATCGACTGGATGCTCGACGCCCGGCTCGTCGGCCTCACCGACAACGACATCGTCGTGCCGCTGTCCGACCCGGAGCGGGGCAAACGCCGGGCCTACCCCGGCTCCGGGCTCACCGACCGGGCCGCGTCTATCGGCCGGACCCTGCGGTCATTCGGCCCCGGCCTCGTCCTGGCCGGCATCGCCAACGGCATCGCCGGCGTCACCGCCGGCCGCGGCTTCCTGCGCCGCAAACGCAACGTCATCACCAAAGGGGGACTGTCGCTGACCGCGTACGAACTCTGCACCGAGGTCAACAAGATCATCAGGAAACGCGCCGACCTGGCCGGGTACCGGTTCATGTCCGTCGACACCTGCCGGCGGATCCTCCGCGCGCTGATCCGCGGCGAGCAGCTCACCGAGCTCGAGGCGCCCCGCGCGGTCCGCCGCCACCGGTCCTGGGTCACGCTCCCCAGAATCATCGCCATGCCCGTCGAGCTGCTCACCGGATCGCCGCCGACATGACCCCCCGACTCTGGATGCTGATCGCGATCCCAGCCGCGTACGCTGGATTCGTCGCGCTCGCGATCCGGCTCAGCTACCGCCGGTCGTGCATCTGCACGTGCGGCCACCATAAGGAATTCCACACCCACCATCTGCACTCGATCCACTGCTCCAAATGCAAATGCGGGCGATTCGACCCGCCCCTCATCCGAAGGCAAATAACTTGAACTCCTGGCTAGGTTGGGACAGCACCACCCCGAACCAGATCCCGTACGCCGCCCAGTTCGTATTCCCCTATTTCAATGGCGACTACGCCTGGGCCGACAAAGAGGTATCGGCCTTCCCGCATTCCGGTCACGCCTGGGTCGACGTCATCGGCGATGCCCCCGACGCGTGCTCGATCCTCCAGATCGACGGCGCCGACCAGGCCGCCATCAACGCGATGCTCGCCAAGGCCCGCAACTGGCTCGAGGCCCGGAACAAGCACGGGCCCGGCACGATGTACGTCAACCGGGCCAACCTGCCGGCCCTCCAGGCAAAGCTCGACGGCCTCGAAGATGACTACTGGGTCTGGCTGGCCACCCTCGACGGCACCGTCTGCTACTCCGCCGTCCCGGGCAACGGCGGCAAGCTCGCCGCCGTCCAGGGCTGGGGCGCCGACCAGATCGGGCTCCACGCCGACCTGTCGGTGATTCTCGATCAGGGCTGGTACACCATGCACGGCGGGGTCTTGTGAGCGGCGGCAGATGGGGTTATCAATCGTTTCGGATTAAGGATTCCGCCGAGGCAATCGCGAAATTCATTGAGGCGATAGGCGAGAGCGAGCACATTATCGACTGGTCGGAGTCCGGCGATACCGTACGGCGCCGCGATGACGGATCCGGCGCCGAGCGCGATCTTTACGATCTCTGGGTGAAGACCTTCGATTCGGTTTACGGCGGCGATTGATGGATCTGTCGGTATCGCCCTGGGCGGCGGCCTCGAGGATGCCCGAGGACCGCGGGCCCGACAGCCTCGAGTCGCATCTCAGGGCGATGCTGGCCGAGCTCGGGCTCTGGGGCTGGCACGGCAAGACCTCGATCGGGTCTGTCAGCGGCTGGGTTGACTGGGTCATCCTCGGCCCCGGGCCGCCCTATGCGCTGTTCCGGGAGCTGAAGACCCAGGACGGGACCGTGACGCCCGAACAGCGGCTCGTCGGCATACGCCTCATCCGGGCGGGCAGCGATTACGCTGTCTGGCGGCCAATCGACTTCCTCAACGGCACGATGCGGCGCCAGCTCGAGGCTGTGGCCCTGCGATGATCACTCACTTCGAGGCACTGGCCGCCCTCCTGGCCGCCCTCGTCGCCGTCGTCGGCGTCCTGGCCGGCGTGGTCTGGAAAACCCGCGGCTGGGTCGATGAGATCGGGCAGTTGCGCGTTGCTGTTATCCAGCTTCGCAAGTCGATGGACAAGCAGCGCGAGGACAACGACCGGCGGCACGAGGAAAACCAGTGGCGGCTCTGGGAGATTGAAAGCCGGGTCTACCAGCCCCGGCATTAAGCGCGTCGCGTGACGCGATTCGCTACACGCCCCTGCCCACCTGCGCGCGCAATAGGAGGGTTGGCAAAGCGCACCGAAAAAAATTCGCGCCAAGTTAGCCCGG
>Ga0335072_10005695_pt1 | contig 18338 bp, 11 predicted proteins | sample Lox_Sample_21_FD_206725 | JGI IMG/M metagenome (GOLD analysis project Ga0335072, IMG submission 206725) | Soil microbial communities from Loxahatchee National Wildlife Refuge, Florida, United States - Lox_Sample_2.1 | ecosystem: Environmental > Terrestrial > Soil > Wetlands | place: USA... | reverse complement strand
GGGTTGCTCAAAACGTTATCAACGCTTAACCTCTCGGCAGTGAGCGTTATCTAGCGCTGTGCGGGTGACCGGCTTCGGACAACTAGAGACGGGCAGTCGTCGCAGCCAACGTGGCGCGAGGAAACCATAGAGCGGTGGCCGCGCGGCACCAGACGCGTGGCAAGGGCTCGATGGGACCTCGCGCCCGGGGGGCCAGAAGCCCGGTGCCACCGCCAAGGACGGCGGTGACGTGCCGGGGAGCGACGGACGAGAGGAGTGCCCGTGGACAGCGGAGCCGCTTTCATGGTGGCCGGGCTGCTCGCCGTGGTCGTCGCGTTCGGCATGGTCGCCTATGTCTTGCGCCGCGCGCAGGCCGGGATCAAGGCCGCCGCTGACGCAGCCTCCGTCCAGGCCAGAGCGGCCGAGGAAAGGCGGCTGGCCGAGGCCGAGTCCCAGCAGGCACGGGAGGCTCGCCACGCCCTGCAGGGGCAGCAAGACGCGCTGCGGGAGCAGCAGGGCGAACTGCGGCGGCAGCAGGACGAACTGCGGGGGCAGCAAGACGAACTGCGTGAGCGGCACGCGCGGGCACAGCAGGCCGAGGAGAGCCGCCGGCAGGCCGAAGAGGAGATCCGTTCCGTCAAGGCGGAGATGCGCGAGGCGCGGGCCAGCCTGGAGCGGCGGGAAGCACGGCTGACCGAGCGGGAGCAGCGCCTTGACGACGAACTGCACCAGCTGGCGCTGAAGGCGACCGAGCTCGATGAGCGCAGGCAGGGCCTCGACCGCGCGCAGCAAGATCTCGCCACCAAGGACCTGCAGATCACCGTGGAGTTGCAGCGCGTCGCCGGCCTCACCGCCGAGCAGGCCAGGCGGGAGGTCGTCGTCGCGATCGAGGGCCAGGCCAAGCGAGATGCCCAGGTCTCGGTCAAGAAGATCGAGAGCCAGGCCCGGGCGGAAGCTGATGGCCGTGCCCGCAAGATCGTCACGCTCGCCATCCAGCGGGTGGCGGTCGAGCAGACCAGCGAGTCAGTCGTCAGCGTCCTGCACCTGCCGAACGACGAGATGAAAGGCCGGATCATCGGCCGCGAGGGGCGCAACATCCGGACTTTCGAGTCCGTCACCGGCGTCAACCTGATCATCGATGACACGCCAGAGGCGGTGCTGCTGTCCTGCTTCGACCCGGTGCGCCGAGAGGTGGCGCGGCTCACCCTGGAAAGGCTGATCGCTGACGGCCGCATCCAGCCGCAGCGGATCGAGGAAGCCTACGAGCTGGGGAAGCGGGAAATCGAGCTGCTCTGCCGGCGCTCCGGTGAGGACGCGGTCACCCAGCTGGGCATCACCGACATGCACCCCGACCTCATCGACCTGCTCGGTCACCTGAGATACCGGACTTCCTACGGGCAGAACGTGCTGGCGCACCTGATCGAGTCCGCTCATATCGCCGGGATGATGGCCAGCGAGCTGCGGATGGACCCGCTGCTGCTGAGGCGCTGCACGGTGCTGCATGACATCGGCAAGGCCCTTACCCATGAGGTTGAGGGCAGCCACGCGCTGATCGGCGCCGAGATCGCGCGCAAGTACGGCGAGTCCGATGACGTCGTGCACGCCATCGAGGCGCACCACAACGAGGTCGAGGTTCGGACGGTCGAGGCCGTTCTCACCCAGGCCGCTGACTCCATCAGCGGCGGGCGCCCGGGCGCCCGCCGCGAGTCACTGGAGATGTACGTCCGGCGGCTTGAGCGACTGGAGGAGATCGCCCGGACGCATGAGGGGGTCGACAAGGTGTTCGCCATGCAGGCCGGCCGCGAGATCCGGGTCATGGTCAAGCCGGATCGGGTGGACGACATCCAGTCCCAGGTGATCGCGCGCGACATCGCCAAGCAGGTGGAAGAGGAGCTCACCTACCCAGGCCAGATTCGCGTCACGGTCGTCCGCGAGTCAAGGGCCACTGAATTCGCCCGGTAAGCATCCGGCCGGGGGTTTCCCGGCCGGGCCCGGTCGCGTCGCCGCCTAACCAGCCTGGCGACCGGTGGCCTTGGTGGTGTCCGCGCCGACGTTGAAATCGTCGGGAACTGCGAGCTCGGCGTCGGCCTGAGCGGGCTGGGGGTCATCGGCGTGGGCCTCGGCCAGGTCGATGGCCTTGAGGTCGGCCTGGGCGTGGATGATGGCGATCTCCAGCGCTATGACCGTGACCGGGTGCTGGGGGGCGATCCGGCGCAATTCTCTCAGCGCCGCCAGGTCGGCCATCCGGGCCTCCCGTTCTACCTGGCAGACGTCGCGAATGTCGTCCGGGCCACGGCGGCTGGCCGCGAGCAGCTTGAGGATGAAGTCGTCACGGTAGCCCGCTGGCCGGGCGGTGCACTTCTGCAGCCAGTCGTCAAGCTCCCGGCGACCCGCCGGTGTGATGCGGTGCACCAGCCGGTCGGCACCACGCTGGGGTACCGGCTTGGAGATGATGAGGCCATCGCGGGCCATCTGGCCGAGCAGCTTATTGAGGTTGCCGATGTTGAGCCCGCCCCAGCTGGGACCGACAACGGCATCGAAATCGGCCTTGAGGCCGTAACCATGACGCGGGGACCCATCAAGCAGCGCGAGGACGGCGTGTTGAATGGGCATGCCCATGAGTTTAAGCCGTCCCGGCGACTGGCGGTAGGTACCCGGGACGTGCCGATATCAGGGCATGGTGTCTAGAATGCCAAGTGGCCATACGTTGGCTGAGCGTAGGCGATTCGAGTGGGTGACGGCTGGTCATGACGCGACCCCCGGGCCAGGGATCGACTCCTGACCACGGCGCACGAGTCATTGTTACCGGGCTGGTGCGGCGGCTGCCGCAGGGGCGGGTGCTAGTGCCCGCCGTCAACGGGCTGAGCATCACCGTCGAGTCGGGCGAGTTCGTGGCCCTGCTCGGGCCGTCGGGGGCGGGCAAGACCACGCTGATGCGGCTACTCGGCGGCCTTGACCGACCGGACGACGGCAACATCCTGGTGGATGACGTCGCCGTGGAGCGGCTGCCCGGCCGCGCGGCCGCCCACTTCCGGTCGGGCATCGGCTTCCTCACCGAGCGGTCGACCCTGCTGGACTACCTGTCGGCGCTGGACAATGTGATCCTGCCGATCTCGGCCTCCCGGGTGGACTTCAGCGCCCGGATGCGCGCCAGGGACTTGCTGGAGCGGGTCGACATGGGGCACCGGGCCGGAGTGCTCGCTGGGCGGCTGTCCAGCGGCGAGCGGCAGCGCGTCGCGGTCGCCCGGGCGATGATCTCTAGGCCGCGGCTGGTGCTGGCCGATGAGCCAAGCGGCGGGCTTGACTCGGCCTCGGCCGAGGAGATCCTGCGACTGCTTACCGACTTCCACCACGGCTACGGGATGACGCTGGTGCTGGCGACCTCCGACTCATCGGTGGCATCGATCGCGTCGAGGCTGATCCGGCTCAGGGACGGCACCATCACCCCCGCGCGATCCGCGGAGCGCCGCCGCGGAACGCCCCCGCCGGCTCCCGTCCCTCGGTTGTGGGCGGTACCGGGGCAGGAAAGCTAGCCCATGCCCTGGTACCTGGTCCGGCTGGCCCTGCTTGGCGTGCTGCGCCGGGGCAGGCGGTCGCTGGCGCTGGTGGCGGCGATCGGGTTTGCCGCCTGCTCCTTCACGGTGCTCATCAGCAACTCCCGCGCGGACCAGGTCGAGTTGCAGGGGACGGCGACCGCCGGCCCGCGCGGTGCCTACGACATCCTGGTCCTCCCGCACGGCACGTCCGGCGAGACCGTGCCCGACACCAGCCTCCTGTCACCTGACTTCACGGCCGGGCAGGGCGGCGGAATCACCCTGGCTCAGTACCACACGATCGCCGGGCTTCCCGGCGTTCAGGTGGCCGCGCCCGTGGCGATGATCGGGCAGGTGATGCAGACCGTGGATGTCACGATCGACATCACGAGCCTGCTGACGGGAGCGCAGCGCCAGCTGTTCGTCGCCTCGGTTACCCGCGCCGATGACCAGGGCCTGTCGACAGTGACGAGCCCGGATGCTGACTTCAGCTATGTCACGGTCAACCCGCTGCGGCTGGCCGGCCAGCCCGGCGTCGACGGCGACGTGCCGGCGGTGACGCTGGAGGAGGACCCGAGCGGGGGCCATCCGCCGGTATGCGTGCAGCCGGCCCCGGCCACCCCCCGCGCGCAGGCCGCGGCGCAGCTCGCCCATCTGGGCACCTGCTGGTCGACGGCCCCAGGAAGCACGGCCCCGGCCAGTGCGGGCGCGGGCGAGGCGAGCGCGGTGGCCCTGCCTCGCGGGCACGTCGGGCTGGTGATCCCCTGGACGTTCCCCTCGGTGCTTGCCGCGATCGACCCGGTAGCGGAGGCCCGGCTGGCGGGCCTGAACGATGCCGTCACCGAGGGAAGCTACCTGCCCGAGTCCGCGACGACGTTCGGCGCAGGCATCCCGGTGCTCGTCGCCAACCAGGACGTTGACGACGACACCGACACCGTGCGCATCCGCCAGCTGTCCCAGGCGGCGGCGCAAGCGTTTGCCGCTGGCCTGGATGAGACCCCAGGCCAGGGACTCGACCGGGTCCTGTCAAGCAGCGGGCCCGTCGTGTCGCGGAGGGTGATCACCGCCTCCGACGCCTACGCCACCCTGCTGGCCGGAGAGCTCAATCACTCGATAAGCACCGTGGTGAACGCCTACTACAGCGCCGGGCCTGTCACCTACACGTCGGCCAGCCATGGCACCCTCCAGGCCCGGTCGGTGCCCGGCGCCTGGTCGGCCGCCACCGCGGAAGTCCCCGTCGGCCCGGATCCCGCGCCGGACCCGCCCGACGCCAGCGACACCGGGATGCGGCCGGTCACCGCGCACGTCGCCATCGGCGGCCCGGCGCCGGGCGGCGGCCCGCGCCTGGTCGCGGTCGGGGCGTTCGCGCAGGCCCGCCCGGCCGCGGCCATGGCCGGGGTGGTCCTGCCGCTTGGGGTGTACCGGGTCGCGCAGCTGTTCGGCGCGAACGACGCCAGCGCCCGCGCCCTGGCCGGCAACCAGCTGCTGCCCGACGCGAACCCAGCCGGCTACCTGACCGCGCCACCGACCCTGCTCACGTCGCTGAGCTACCTGCCCGAGCTCACCAGCCCCGGCGCGTTCAGCGACGGCGACGGCGCCGCCCCGATCACCACGATCCGGGTTCGGGTGGCCGGCGCGGGCGGCGGCGGGGAACTGGCGCGGGTACGCATCCAGGCGGTGGCCGACCTGATCGCCCAGCGCACCGGGCTTGACGTGTCGGTGATGAGCGGCGTGGTCCCGGTGACCCGCCAGGTGGCGCTCCCCGCGGGCGCGCATGGCCGCCCGGCCCTGCTGCTGACCAGCACCTGGGTCCAGCCGGTTGTCGGCGTCGCGGTCGCGCGGGCGCTGGACGAGGACGGCCTCGCGCTCATCGGGCTGGTGCTCGTGGTCTGCGCGATGTTCGTGGCCAACACCACCCTGGCCAGCCTCGACACGCGGCACGCCGAGCTCGGGCTGCTCTACCAGTCCGGCTGGCGGCGAAGACGGGTCGGCCGCCTGCTGCTCACCGAGGCGACGGGGGTCGCGCTCACCGCCGGGCTGCTCGCCATGGCGGTCGCCCTCCCGGCCGGCGCCGCCTTCGGCCTGCCGGTGACCGCCGGCGAGTCGGCCTGGTCGGTTCCCGTGGCCGTGGCCCTCGCCCTGGCCGCGACCGGCATCCCGGTGTGGCGGGCCTGCCGCCCGGCCCGGCTGCGCGGCGAGTCGCCGCGCCGAACCGTGCGGGGCATGCGGCTCAGCTCCGGCGGGCTCGGTGCCCTCGCGGCCCGCAACCTGCTCCGCACGCCCGCCCGCAACGCGCTCGCGTTCGCCGGGGTCACCCTGGCCGCCGGGGCGGTCACCTGGCTGGGGATCGTGGACGTGGCGTTCGGCGGCAGCCTGACCGGAGAGCTGTTCGGCCAGGTGCTCTCCCTGCAGCCCCGAGCGGCCGACGTCGTCGCCGCTGTCGGAGTGCTCGTGCTCCTCGTGGGGCTGATGACCGACCTCGCCCGGCTGGCCGTCACCGACCGCCGGGCCGAGCGCGCCCTGCTGCGCGAGCTGGGCTGGGACCACCGCGAGCGCAACCGGCTCCTGATCGGGGAGATGATGCTCATCGTGGTGGCCGGGGCCGGGCTTGGCGCCGGGCTCGCCGCCGCGGCCGTCATCGCGGCGGCATCGTCCGCGCCGTGGCCGCTGTGGCCCACCGCCGTCGGCGGGGCGGTGCTCATCGTGACCGTCGCGGGGCTGGCCGCCGCCCTCCCGGTCCAGTTGCACCGCGACCCAGTGATCAGGGCGCACCGGTGAACGACGACCCAACGCCGAGGTCGCGCGGACTGCGCCTGGTACCGCCGGATCCCGGTGATCCTCAGCCAAGGACCACGGTTACCGGCTATCGCTGGCAGTCGGTGCCGGCCGCGCGGCGCAAGACCGGCAAGAACCGGGGACAGCTCGTGGCCGACGTGGCGGGCGCCGCCGCCTCCGCCACGTCGCTGACCGTCCTGGCCTATGGGCGACTGGCCGCGATGCACGGCGCGCTGGGCTTCATCGTGACCGACTACCTCCTGTTCCTGCTGCTGCTGACGATCCTCACCGGGCTGTCGGCCAGCCGCTCGGTGATCGTCGACCGGCTGATGACGACGCTGCTCAGCACGGCGGCGGTGCTGTTCGTCGGGGCGCTGGCGCTGATCGTCACGTTCACCTTCTGGCGCGGGCACGCCGCCCTCGCCCACGGGAACTTCTGGACGCAGGACATGACGACGGCGGGCCCGCTCAGCCCGCTGTCGGCCGGCGGCATTTCCTACGCCCTGATCGGCACGATCGAGCAGATCGGGCTGGCCCTGCTGATCACGATCCCGCTCGGGCTGGCCTGCGCCGTGTACATCGGCGAGGTCAGCGGCCCGGTGGCCCGCTTCACCCGGACGATGGTGTCGGCCATGACCGCGCTGCCCGCGATCGTCGCCGGGCTGTTCGTGTACGCCGCCGCCATCATCGGCCTCGGCCTGCAGCAGTCCGGGCTGTGCGCCGCACTGGCGCTCAGCATCGTGATGCTGCCCATCATTACCCGCGCGGCCGACGTGATCCTCCGTCTCGTGCCGCAAAACCTGCGGGAGGCCGGGCTGGCCAGCGGGGCGTCGCACTGGCGCCTGGTCTGGCACGTGGTCCTGCCGACCGCGCGCGCCGGCCTGGTCACCGCCATCCTGATGGGCGCGACCCGGGGGATCGGGGAGGCCAGTCCGCTGTTGCTGACCGCCGGGGCGACCAACGCGGTGAACCCCGACCCGCTGCGCAACCCGCAGGGATCGCTGCCGCTGGCCGCGTTCGACTTCGTGCAGTCCCCCGAGCCGGCCATGATCGCCCGTGGCTTCGCCGCCGCCGCCGCGCTGATGCTCGTCGTGCTGGTGTTCTTTACCGCCGCCCGGGTCTCGGCCGGGACCTCCGGCCACGCCTCACCGCTGGCCCGGCGGCTCGCCCGGAGCGGCTCGGCCCGCGATTCCGCCCGGTTCGACACAAGGCACGCCGAGCTGGCCGAGCTAGCCGAGGCCCGCTCGGGGGATCGCACCGTCCAGGCCGGAGGTCCGTCATGACCCGCACCAAGCACGCCCGGTGGGTACCGCGGCGGGCCAGGCCCACGGCCTGGGGCGCGTCACTGGCGCTGGTGGTAACGCTGGCGGTGATCGCCATGGTTTCCCCTGCCGCCGCTCGGCCCGCACCGGCGGCGGCACTCACCGCGAGTCGCGCCGGGTACGTGCCGGTCAACGGGGCCGGCTCCACCTGGAGCCAGAACGCCCTTGACCTGTGGCGGCAAGAGGTGGCGAGCCAGGGCATTCTGATCAACTACGCGGGAACGGGATCGACCGACGGCCGCGAGGAGTTCATCGCGGGCCTGACCGACTTCGCCATCAGCGAGATCCCGTTCCAGGAGCACCCGGCCGACGGGAGCGCGCCCGAGGACCCGACCCGGGGCTACGCCTACCTGCCGATCGTGGCCGGCGGCACCGCGCTGATGTACCACCTCACCGTGAACGGCAGGCGGATCGACAACCTCCGGCTCTCATCGGCGACCATCACGAAGATCTTCACCGGCGTCATCACCCGCTGGAACGCCCCGCAGATCCAGGCGGATAACCCCGGCCTCACGCTGCCCGACGAGGCGATCACCCCGGTGGTGCGGGCCGACTCGGCCGGCACCACCTACCAGTTCACCGCGTGGATGGCGGCGACGCAGGCCGCGCTCTGGCAGGACTACTGCTCCCGGGTCGGGCTGGCCCAGCCGTGCGGGGCGGTCCAGACCTACCCGATCATCACCGGGATGCGGGCGCAGGACGGCTCGCTCGGCGTCTCCGACTACGTCGCCCAGGCCTACGGCGAGGGCTCCATCGGCTATGTGGAGACCTCCTACGCGCAACTCGTCGGCTTCCCGGTCGCCGACGTGCTCAACGCGGATGGGTACTACGTGGCCCCGTCCGCCCAGGCCGTCGCGGTCGCCCTGCTGAAGGCCCAGATCAACAACAACCCGGCCAGCCCGGACTACCTCACTGAGCAGCTGGCGGGCGTGTACGCCGACCCCGACCCCCGTGCCTACCCGATCTCGTCCTACTCCTACCTCATCGTCCCGACCACGACCGCCGCCGGGTTCACCGGCGCCAAGGGCGCCACCCTGGCCGCCTTCGGCGACTTCGCGGTGTGCCAGGGGCAAGACAACGTCGCGGCCCTGGGCTACTCCCCCCTTCCCGAGAACCTGGTGCGGGCCGGCCTGGCCCAGCTCGACCGGATCCCCGGCGCCCGCAGGCAGTCCAGCAGCCTGTCCGGCTGCCGCAACCCGACCTTCTCGCCGAGCGGGTACAACACCCTGGCCGCCACCGCGCCCCAGCCTCCGGCCTGCGCACAGCAGGGTCCCCTCCAGTGCGGCACGACCGGGTCCGTCCTGCGTGCCGGGGCCACGTCGGGCGGGACAGGAGGCCAGGGCTCTTCCGCTGCGGCCGGTGGTGCGGCCGGCCCGCCAGGAGACGTCGCGGGACAAGCCGGGGTGCAGTCCGCGGTCACGCCGCAGCCGCTCACCGTCCCGGCGACCCAGGGCTGGACCGGCACCCAGACCACGATGGTCGTGCTGTTCGCGGTGCTGCTCAGCGCCCTGCTCGGCCCGCTCGGGGTGACCGTCGCCCGGCGGCGAGCCCGGCGCTGGGCCCGCCCGGACCGTACCACGATGCATTGATGTAACGCAGAAGAACGGCTCGTTGGGGATAATTGGCTGGTCGCCGCCGTCTGCCGCCGTCCCGGACTCAGGTCGCTGCCTCGCGATTCATTGGGTGTTAACCCAAATACCATTTAACCGGCCACGTCGGAAGTGATTGACTTCTATGCGTTACGGCAACGTATGATCGCCTGACCAGGGCAACCTGACCAGGAAGAGGAGATCCGTGGCAGCTAGCACCGCCGTCATCGGCCCCCCCGAGGGCCGTCCGCCGAGTGACCTGCGCCAACGTCGCCGGGTCCGCTCGTCCGGTAGCCTCGGCGACCGCCTGTTCCGCAGCGGCGCGCGGACCTCCGGGCTGCTCGTCCTGGCCATCATGACCTCGGTCGGCCTGTTCCTGTTGCTGCGGGGCTACCAGGCGCTCAGCGCGGTCGGGCCGCTGAAGTTCATCACCACCCAGGCCTGGGACCCAGACATCCACAACTTCGGGATCGCGGCGGTCCTCCTCGGCAGCGTGTTCATCGCGATCGTGGCGATCGTCGTCGCGGTCCCGCTCGCGCTCGGCACCGCCCTTTTCATCACCGAGATCGCCCGCGGATGGCTCCAGCGGACGCTGATCTCGCTGGTGGACCTGATGGCCGCGGTGCCCAGCGTCGTGTACGGGCTGTGGGGCCTGTTCTTCCTGCAGAACAACGTCGTCGGGCTGGCCAAGTGGATCTCCACCTGGCTCGGCTGGATCCCGATCTTCACCGTCACCGGGGCCGACCCGAGCAACCCACTCGCCTCCGACAGCGTCTACACCGCGTCCACCTTCGTCGCGGGCCTCACGGTTGCGCTGATGGTCGCCCCGATCGCCTGCTCGATCATGCGCGAGGTGTTCGCCCAGGCACCGATCGGCGAGCGCGAGGGCGCCTACGCGCTCGGCGCGACCCGGTGGGGGATGATCTCTACCGTCGTGCTCGCGTTCGGCCGGGGCGGCATCATCGGCGGCACCATGCTCGGGCTGGGCCGGGCGCTGGGCGAGACGATCGCCGTGTACATGATCATCTCCCCGGTGTTCACCATCCAGCCGCACCTCCTGCAGGCGGGCGCGAACTCGGTGTCCGCGCTGATCGCGCTGCGCTACGGGGACTCCGACGCGTTCGGCCTGTCCGCGCTGATGGCGGCGGGCCTGGCACTGTTCGTCCTCACGCTGATCGTGAACTTCACCGCGTCCATCGTGGTGTCCCGGTCTCGGTCCGGCGCGCAGAGCGAGGTGTGACGATGGCGGTTACCAGCCCCCGGACGGTCCTGAAGTCCGACGAGCAGCCAGCCACCGCGGCTCGGCCGCGCCGGGTGACCGGCAGCCTGACCGGGCGCGACGTCGCCGACGTGGTGGGTGCGCTCGTGAGCGCGCTCTGCCTGGCCGTGCTGCTGTTCGGCCGGCTCGCCCCCCTGTCGGGCGGCTTCGGGTTCGTCGTGGTGGCCTACGCGCTGTTCCTCGTGGCCTACGCGCTGCTGGCCTCGATCGACCGGCCGAGGAACGCGGTCAAGGACAAGGTCGCGACGGTGGTGATGTTCTCCCTGGCGGTGGTGCTGTTCGTCGCGCTGGTGCTGGTCATCGTCTACGTCGTGGCGCGCGGGGTTCCCGCCGCGAGACACCTGAACTTCTACACCCAGGACCTGTCGCAGGCCGGGCCGCTTGACCCGCTGACCATCGGCGGCGCCGCCCACGCGATGCTCGGCACCGTGTGGATGCTCGGCATCGCGCTGGTCATCACGGTGCCGCTCGGCCTGTCCTGCGCGGTCTACCTGAGCCAGGTCGGCGGGCCCGGGTCGCGCGTGCTGCGCACGATCGTCGAGGCGATGACCGCCCTGCCGTCCATCGTGGCGGGCCTGTTCATCTACGCGATGTGGGTGCTGATCCTCGGGTTCGGGTACTCGGGTCTTGGGGCCGGCCTGGCGCTGGCGGTGGACATGCTGCCGATCATCATCCGGGCGGCCGACGTGGTGCTGCGGGTCGTGCCCGGCAACCTCAAGGAGGCCAGCGAGGCACTCGGCGCGCCCCGCTGGCGGACCGTATGGCATGTCGTGCTGCCCACCGCCCGCTCCGGCCTGATGACCGCCGTCATCCTGGGGGCCGCGCGCGGCATCGGGGAGACCAGCCCGGTGCTCCTCACCGCCGGGTACACCCAGTACCTCAACGCCAACCCGCTGCGCGGGCCGATGGTCTCGCTGCCGCTGCTGGCCTTTCACCTGGTGAATTCCTCCCAGGGGGGCTACATCGACCGCGGCTTCGCCGCGGCGGCGCTGCTTCTCGTGCTCGTCCTGGTCATGTTCGCCGTGGCCCGGGTGCTCGGCGGGCGCGGCCCCGGGCACGTGACCCGGGGCCAGGCCCGGCGGCTCGCCCGCCGCTCCGCCCACGACGTGCTCCGCTTCACCTCGCCCACCAGATTCACCCCCACCCGTAATGTCCCGGTCGATGACCTGCTGAGCTTTGGCGGGCCGACGCCACCGGAAGGGAATTCCTGACGATGCGACTACGAACCGTTCCGCGGCTCATCCTTGCCCTGCTGATCGTGGGGGTCGGCCTGCTGGCCACCGTGCCCGGCGCCGCCCGGGCGGCCAGCACCGGACCGGCGGCCAAGGCCGCGCCCGGCGCGACCGCCTACGCGCATATCGACGGCAGCGGGTCGAGCTGGGCCGCGGTCGCGGTCGACCAGTGGATCACCGACGTGCACCAGTACGGGATGCGGATCGACTTCAACGATGACGGCTCGAACCAGGGCCGCACCGACTTCCTCAACCACACGGTGGACTTCGCGGTGTCGGACATCCCGTTCCAGCAGGACCCCAAGGATGGCTCCCCGGCCGAGCACCCGGCGTCCGGCAGCTACGCCTACATGCCGATCGTGGCCGGCGGCACGTCGTTCATGTACCACCTGACGATCGGCGGTCACCGGGTCACCAACCTGCGGCTGTCCGGCGAGGACATCGCCAAGATCTTCACCGGCGAGATCACCAACTGGGACAACCCGGCGATCGCCGCCGACAACCCGGACCTGAGGCTGCCCAACGAGAAGATCATCCCGGTCGTCCGGTCCGACGGCTCGGGGTCAAGCGCGCAGTTCAGCCTGTGGATGATGGCCCAGGAGCAGGGCATATGGAACGCTTACTACCGGCGGCTCGGCCTCGGGTCCAGCGGTGTGGAGACCGAGTTCTGGCCCACCTTCCCCGGGATGATCGCCCAGAGCGGCGACCTTGGCGTGGCGGGCTACGTTACCCAGCCCTACGCCGAGGGATCCATCGGGTACGTCGAGTACGCCTACGCGCTCAACGCCGACTACCCGGTCGCCCTGATGCTGAACGCGGCCGGCTACTTCGTCGAGCCGACCGCCTACAACGTCGCGGTCGCGCTGACCAAGGCCGATATTAACTACGACGCGTCCAACCCGGCGGTCTACCTCACCCAGCAGCTCGGCAGCGTCTACTCCGACACCGACCCGCGGGCCTACCCGATGTCGTCGTACTCCTACATGATCCTGCCCACCACGATCGCGGGGCAGTTCGACACGGCCAAGGGCACCACGCTCGGCGCGTTCTCCTACTACTTCATGTGCCAGGGCCAGCAGCAGGCCCCGCAACTGGGGTACTCGCCGCTGCCGATCAACCTGGTCGAGGCCGGGTTCAAGCAGATACGCAAGATCCCTGGCGTGGTCCCGCAGAACATCACCGTCTCCGGTTGCAACAACCCCACCTTCAACCCCACTAATCCCAACATCAATGAGCTCGCCGTGCTCGCTCCCCACCCGCCGGCCTGCGACAAGATCGGCCCCGTCCAGTGCACTTCCGGCACCGGCGGCGCCACCGCGAGCACGCCGGTCTCGAATCCCGACGCGAAGAACGCCGGCGCCGGGTCCAACGGCTCAGGCGGGACCGGGTCCGGTGGCACCGGAGGCGGGGCCGGGGGCGGTGGGTCCGGCACCGGGGCACAAGGTAAATCTACGACCGGCACGTCCGGTGCCATCAATCCGGACACCGGGCTGCCCGAGAGCGGCTCAGGCACCACCGGCAGCGGGAGCACCGGCGACAGCAATGTACAGGCGGAGCCGCTAGCGCTGTCCGGCAGCGCCGGATGGGGTGCGGTCCAGGACCTGATCGTTGCGGTCGGCGTGGCGCTGCTTGTCCTGTTCTTCGCCCCGCCGCTGCTGTCTCGCTACATCACCCAGCGTTCGGGCATCGGGAGGAAGCAGTGATCGCAATGCGCCGCGGGCTCTGGGCGGGCCGCCGGATGCCCTGGTGGCAGCGGGCACTGGTCGGCGTCGTCGCTGGGCTGCTCGCCGCCACCGCGACGGTGGCGATCGCGGGCCGCGCCACCGCCCAGACGGACGACTCGGGTTCCGGCACGGTCGCGGGCGTCCCCGCCACCTCCTCCGAGGTCACCGTCTCCGGCCGGGGCCAGTTCTCCAGCCTGAAGATCACCGTCAGCCAGACCAAGGGCCTCGTCAACCAGGCCGTCGGCATCTCCTGGACCGGCGGCGCGGAGACCGTGCTCAACAATAGCCGGTTTTACGGCAACTTCCTGCAGGTCTTCCAGTGCTGGGGCAATCCGGTCACCGATGCCAACACGCTGGCCGACGCGGACAACGACGTCCCGTCCAACCCGGGGCCGCCGAGGGAGCAGTGCGAATTCGGTGGCGGCAATGAGTTGGGCGCAGTCGGCGGCAAGATCACTGGTATACAGACCGTCACTAATGGGCAAGCCGACAATCGACAGGTCAATTACAGTGCTGACCCGACGACTGACCAGGACGATAACCTCTACAACAACGCTTCAACCGACTTTGCCAAGAACGACTACGCGGCAAATGAGGTGCCGTTCAGGGCGGTCGACGGGACCGTTATCACCCACGAAGATCCCATTGTAAACGGCATCACCACCTGGGAAAACCCCTACTTTGACGAGAGCACGAGCAACGAGGACCCGTATAGCTTCACGTGGGCGAACGGCACTGGATCGACCGTCTTCGAGGTAGACACCGGACTTGAGTCCTCGGGACTCGGCTGCGGCGAGCCGGTCACCAATGGGTCGTCCACCCCGCGTGAATGCTGGCTGGTCATCGTCCCGCGCGGCGATACGGACCCGGTCACCGGGCAGCCGCTGAATCAGCAGACGGACCCCCTTGGATCTCCGCTCGCTTCCGTGAACTGGCAGAACCGGATCGCGATTCCGATGGACTTCGATCTCGTCTCCAGCCCCTGCCCCATCGGGGTGGACGAGCACGAGACCGAAGGCAGCGAGCTCGTCACCTCGGCCGTTGCGAGCTGGCAGTCCCACCTGTGCGCGACAAGCGGCACCGTCATCGGCTACTCGGCGCTCGACGACGACGAGGTCCGCCAGCAACTAGTAAGCCCCTCCGGCGGCACCGGGGAAATGGGGTTTCTGTCCCGGCCCGTCGACCCGTCTACCGTCCCGTCCGGTGAGCAGATCGTGTACGCCCCGGTCACGCTGTCCGGGGTGACGATCAGTTTCGAGATCGACGACGTGTCTAACGGCAGCCCAGGCCCCCCGGTGACCCAGGTCAACCTCACTCCGAGGCTGGTCGCCAAGCTGCTTACGGACTCCTACCAGGACGCGAACCAGTACCGTCTCAGCGGGGTAAATATCCCAGGCTTTGGCACGCCCCAGGGGATCGGCACACCGCCGGCGTCGGACTACACCCCCTGGCTACTGAATAATCCTGAAACCATATTCAATGATCCAGAGTTCCAGCAGGTCAACCCGCAGCTCAGCGGCCTTACTGGTGGCGCAGGCGGCAGCACCGTCATGGTCGAGCTGACCGGCTCCGACGCCGCCTACGAGCTGTGGAGCTGGATCCTCGCCAACCCGGCGGCGAAGGACTTCCTTGAGGGGCAGCCCGACCCGTGGGGGATGGTCGTCGACCCGTACTACAGCATCAACCCGAAGGTCAACCCGGACGGCGCCGCCATATCCCTGCCGTCCACCAGCTACCCGAGTCCTGACCCGTGGTGCGGGTACTTCCAAACCGCGGTGCCGGCCCCGCCGGCCCCGCCGCCGCTGTGCATGACCGATATCGACCCGTACATTGACTCAATGTCCGACGTGGCCCAGGACGTGTTCCTGGCCGACAACACGGCCAAGACCTCGTGGGCCCCCGGCACAGTGCCGGCCACCTGGTCCACCACGTGGACGCTGACTCCGCCCGGCAGTCGGTCCATCTTGGGCGTCACCAGCACCGACTCAGCCGATAAGTACGGCGTAATCGACGCCAGCCTCCAGAACGCGGCGGGCAACTTCGTCGCCCCCGATACCGCCGGCCTGCTAGCCGGGGAGGCCGCCATGCAGCCCTCCAACGTGCCCGGCGTCCTCGCTCCCGACTTCACCTCCACTTCCCCCGACGCCTACCCGCTGGCCATGCTTACCTACGCCGCTGTACCGCTCGGGACGGTCAGCAAGTCCGACTGCGCGGCCTACGCGGCCCTGCTCCAATACGCCGCCGGATCTGGCCAGACCCCCGGGAGCGTGCTCGGCGACCTGCCTCCCGGGTACGTGCCGCTGCCCACTCAGCTGACGACGCAGGCCCAGTCGGTCGCGGCCGAGGTCGCCGCCTGCCCGGGAGCCACCGGCTCTGGCACCAATTCGGCCAGTGATGGGAACCCGTCCGGCACGAGCTCGCCTCCCGGCGGCGGAACCGGACCAGGCAGCACGCCCGGAACTCCTGGATCCACCGGCTCGGGCAAGGCCGGGAGCGGCACCGGCGCGCCGGGCCAGTCAGGGGCGGTCCCGTCCGGTGGGCCAGCCAACGTCTCTCAGGGCATCCAGCTGACCGGCGGCATCACCCCGGCCAGCCCGTCCGTCTTCGGCTACGCCCTGCCGATCGGGGCCATCACCGGTGCCCTGGCCAGCCTGGCCGCGCCGCTGATCGGCCGTCGCCGGGGACTGCGCCTGCTCCACGCGCTCCGGTTTCCCCAGCTGCCCGGTCCACCTCGGCCACCTCGGTCACTTGGCCCGCTCAGATCGCTTCGGCCACCTCGGCTGCGAGGGCCTTGGCGGTGGGGCGGCCGCTAAAGACTTGCCTGCCCGCCCCCAGTCGTGGTGGGGGCGAACAGGCAAGGCACGCCATTGTAACAGGCGTGTCAGCCCGTAACGGGCAAGGGTGAGCCACCCCCGCTCACCTGCAGGTTCTCCAGAGGAGGAGACATGCGCAAGAAAGTCCTCGCGACCACGGTCGCGGCGACTGCGGCCCTGCTCGCGGTCGGGTCGCTGGGCCTCGCCGGGACGGCCAAGGCCGACCCGACGGGTTCCGAGACCTACAACGCCGTCGGTTCCGACACCACCATGGACGTCATCGCGGCCCTGGCCGGGCAGACGGTCACCTGCAACCCCCCCGAGACGGTCGGGTCAGGGACGCTCACCGGTGTCGGCAGCTACGAGGCGCTCGAGCAGGACGCTTCCATCGGCTGCACCAACAGCACGAACATCACGGTGGGCGGCATCACCATGACCCGCCCGAACGGCTCAGGCAATGGCGTCCAGGCGCTCAGCGCCTCGGTCGACCCGTCTGGCGGCGACTGGACCGTGACCAACAGCGACGGCTCAGTGTCGCCGGTTGCCATCGGCGGGACGCTGCAGTTCTCCCGTTCGTCCAGCGGCCCGAGCACGTCAGGGACTTCGGGCGAGGACCCGCTGACCTACGTGCCGTTCGCCCGGGACGCGGTCGGCTACGTCTACGTCGCCGGCTCGGGGCTGACGTCCGCGGAGTCGTCGGCCGTGGCCTCGCTGTCGACCGCCAACCTCACCAGCATCTACGAGGGCGGCACCAGCCCCGTCAGCGGCGTGACCTTCGAGCCGTACCTGCCGCAGTCCGGCTCGGGCACCCGGAACTTCTTCCAGGGCGTCATCGGCGTCCCGAACGGCTCGCTGGGCTCCGACGTGAACCAGAACAGCACCAACGAGGAGAACACCGCCAACGTCATCGGTGACCTTTCCGTCCCCGCCGACACGGTCGCGGTCTACCCGTTCTCCATCTCCTCCTACATCGCCCAGAACAACGGCTTCACCGCCGACACCGGCATCGAGTCGGTGCAGCTGGGCAACCCCGACGGTGACAACCCCGTCTCGTCCGGGAGCGGCATCAACCTGGCGCCGAACACCTCCTTCTACGCCACCCACTGGGGTCGTGACGTGTACGACGTCTTCCCGACCTCGGACGTGACGGACTTCGAGAACGGCACCCCGGACAGCTACACCAGCCTGCTCGACCAATTCCTTATCACCTCGGCCAACCCGAGCCCGGCGATCACCAGCACCGCCTCGAACACGATCATCACCGACTTCGGCTTCCTGACCGAGTCCTATGACGACACCGCTGGGACCTCCAGCAACAACGTCAGCACCTCACCCACTGCTCCTTACTCGTTCGCCGAGCCGGCCTCCTGACCCATCGGCTAACACGCCTGGCCCCGGATCCCCTCCTCCGGGGCCAGGCCCCTATCCCTTTCCTCCTAATCGATCCCCTGCCCCTCCGGTTCCCGCTCCGGCTTTCTGAATGACAGGAGTCATTGTGTACTCACGAGCTTGCCGGCTCGCGCTGGCCGCCGCCGTGCCCAGCGCGCTGGCCATGGCCATGGCCTCCGTCGTCGGCGCGGGTACCGCGTCGGCGCAGACCACGCCGTCCCTCACCCTGAGCCCATCCTCCGGCTCCTGGTCGACCACGTTCGCCCTGGAGCCGGTCGGCGGCGGCCAGTGCGCGTCCAGCGCCACTAACTACGTCGCCTACATCATCGCGAGCAGCAACGCCACGTCCGAGTCGGCCATCTTCGACGATGGGGTCGGCCTCAGCGGTTCCGACGGCACTACGCTAGGCGCAGCCCTCCCCGGGGGCAACGTGCTGCCCGCCCTGAGCGCTAACTTCGCCGACAGCAGCGCCGGCGTGAAGTTCTCGGTGACCCAGGGCCAGTTTCAGGTCGGTGTCCTGTGCTATAGCACCAATCCCGACACCGTCACCAACGACTTCTCGACCACGGTGACGTTCAACGGGGCGGGGACCACCTCGCCGTCGTGGACGACGTCGTCGTCGACGTCGTCTGCGGTGGGCACGACGACGTCGCTGCAGGTGTCGCCGTCGTCGCCGGCGGCGTCGGGGTCGGCGGAGACGCTG
>Ga0335072_10005693_pt1 | contig 18342 bp, 10 predicted proteins | sample Lox_Sample_21_FD_206725 | JGI IMG/M metagenome (GOLD analysis project Ga0335072, IMG submission 206725) | Soil microbial communities from Loxahatchee National Wildlife Refuge, Florida, United States - Lox_Sample_2.1 | ecosystem: Environmental > Terrestrial > Soil > Wetlands | place: USA... | reverse complement strand
GGTCTGCTGGACGAGTCCGAGGTGGGACTCGGACAAGGGCAGGATCCCACGGGGACGACGGCCCGAAAGACTGCGTCGGAACTGGGATCGGGAGGATTGCTCGATCTCTCGCTCGTTAGAGAAGTAAGCGCTGTGCGTGACAGCCTGGTACGCCGCCAGTTGCACAGTGCAACGTTTGCACCGGGTGGATCAATCTCCGGATTTGTTTATGTTCCAGTACCCACCGGCGCGCCGCGCGCGAAGATGCACCTGGAAATTCCATTGACGAATGAACAAAGCGGTGAAACCTGGGTTACTAACCTTTACTTTTAGAGCGATTTCGATTCACACGTTGACACCTGAAGATCGTGCAAGGTGGCGTTTTCTTGAGCAAAACCCCACGTGGCATCAAGCTTTCGGTAAGGAGCAGAATCGGAACCGCTGTAGCCAGACAGGAGACGGCCATGCTGTTTCATCGGACCTGCTTCTTAATCGCGCTTCTGCTGCCGCTCGTTTCAGCCTTCCCGGCGCACGCGCAGAATTCACCACAGGCACCGCATAAGTTGTCGCTGACCGCGGTGGTTGTCCTGACGCCCGAGTTCTGCGCCACTGTGAACAAGCAGGGCAACGAGAAGTTTGAGATCGGTAAAGCCTCCTGCAAGGTGCTGGAACCGGCCTTGCAAAATGCCTTTTCAAAAATCGTTCAGGTGAGCGATGAATCGAAAGCCGGCGATGCCCAGGTGGTTCTTGAGCCGCGCTTTGCCGATACAACCACTACGCATAAAGCCTTTGCCTTTTCGAGCCGCGAGCTCATGGTGGGCGTCGAGTGGACGGCGCGCGATTCCTCCGGCAAAGTCCTCTGGATTGAAACAGTGCAGGGCACCGCGAAGCGTCATATGGGCAACGCATTCACCTACGCACACAACCAGAAGAAGATTCTCGAAGAGTCGGTGCAGGATATGGCGGATCAGTCGGCTGCAATCATGTCGTCTGCGCCGGAGTTGCTGAAACTGAGCGCGGCGCCGGTGAAGTGATCGCAATTCTCATCGGCTGGAGGCATGACAGGAATGGTTCGCCCGCGAAGGAGCTTATCTGTGAATTCCGCCTGGGTGATCGGTGTGTTTTTGGCTTGCGCGCAAGCTTTAGCCGCGGGCCAGCAGAGCGCGGCGCCTTCGAGTCCCACGCAGTCAGAGCAGGGAACTGTGCTGCAGGACGGCATGCCCATCAAGCTCCAGCTCCTGAACAAGCTTGACTCGCACATGGCTAAGGCGGGCGACAAGATCGAACTCGAGGTGGTCAACGATGTAGTGGTGGGTGGTGTGATTGTGCTGCGGCGCGGCGCTCCGGCCACAGGTGTGATCACGGCTTCGCAGGGCAGCAGAACCATGGGGCGCGCCGGCAGGTTGAGCTTCACCATTGACGATGTCAGGTTGAGTAACGGCGACAAGGTGCCGGTGCGGGCTTACAACCGCAGCAGTGGCGAGAACAAAACAGGCGAGATGATCGAGTTGATGGCGAATACTCCAATGGTCGTAGCGCCATTTTTTCTTCTGATGCACGGAACCAATACGGTCTTTCCCCGCGGCACGCAGATCACCGCCTTTGTGAATGGAGAGACACACCTGCACCTGAGCAGTTCAGGAAGCGCGCCTTAGAACGCTGTCATGGCGCGTCCAGGGCCCGCTGATCCGGGCTGTTCGGCTTCGCGCCTGCGAGGTACATCCGGAAAGAATCATCTTGCCGCAACTCTGGCTTATAGAAAATCTGACAACCTGACTTATTTGAGAAAAAATCTTGATTCAGATCGCAGGCGCCTATCCTCTCCACGGTTGACTTTTCGCCGTTCAAAGCACCTATGAACTAGAGGAATCAGGAATGGTGGAGGGTCTTCCTTGCGGCACAAAGCTGAGGCCGTACTTTGTGACGCGGAGAATCTTCCTGGTCTGCTCGAGTAAGAATTTGCAGCTCTCGGGCGATCCACGGCTTCGACCGAGCGGACTTGGAACGCAGTGTTCCCGGGTAGCGGGCGACGGCGCGGATGAACGTGCGTGGATTGAGACAACGCCCCTTGACAATCCATAGTCGAATGCCTACCATCATTTCCTATCGAGAGTCGAATGTCTTCCATCCGGAAACGAGTGCGACAACGGGCCAATCTCCTGCAGAGGATGCTGGACATGCCGATCTTGCGAGCGTTGCTTGCTGGCTGACGGATAAGGGCCCGGAGGCAGCTTGTTCTTGAACGGTCGCCGTGGAAGCAGATGGGCGAAGCCGTAGCTCGAGTCATGTGGCCGGCGGCCGGGGAGAGCGGAAATGCGATGGTGGCAGATCAGGAAGCGTGATGCCGAGCTGAAGCGCGAACTCGAAGCCGATCTTGAACTGGAAGAAGAAGAACACCGCGAGCAGGGTTTGTCACCGCTCGAAGCGCATTACGCAGCCCGGCGCGCCTTTGGCAACATCGCTCTGATCAAGGAACAGACGCATGAGGCGTGGGGCTGGGCAACCCTAGAACGCCTGCTTGCGGATCTGCGCTACGCGTGGCGTGCGCTGCTCAAAAGTCCCGGCTTCACTCTCACCGCCAGTCTTACCCTTGCGCTCGGCATCGGTGCGAATGCAGCCATCTTCAGCCTGGTAAGCGCCATCGTCCTGCGTCCTCTGCCGTATCCAAGCCCGAAGGAGCTTGTGGGCCTTGGCCAGTGGAGGAATCAAAAAGGCGAGGGTTATGTACAAACCGGCGTCTCAGCGCCCAATCTAATCGATATCGCTGCGCAGAGAAATATCTTTCAGCAGGTCGGCTATTACCGCTGGACGCGGTTCAACATCACCGACGGCAACCATCCGGAAAGCATTGACGCTATAAAAGCCTCTCTCGATCTGTTGCCTATGTTTGGCACGCAACCGCTCCTGGGCCGTTTCTTTACACCTGGGGAGATGCAGCCCGGTCGCGATCAGGTGGCTATCCTCGGTCATCATCTGTGGCAAACCCGCTATGGCGCGGACCCGGCCATTCTGGGGAAGACGGTCGATCTGGATGAGAAGCGCTACACCATTATCGGAGTCATGCCCGCACGCTTCCGCTTCACCTGGGATCAGGAGATGGATGCTTATGTGCCTCTCGCCCTCACACCCGACGAGCTGAGCGAGCAAGGGCGCGCAACCTCGCGTGACCTGCAGGCGCAGGCCAGACTGCAGCCGAATGTGGGTGTCAATCAAGCGCAGGCTGCCATGGACACATTAGCCGCCAACCTGGCGAAGGAACATCCCGCGGCCGATCAGGGTTGGGGCTTCAAGGTCGAGCCGCTGCATGCCGCGTACTACCGTCACATGGGCGAGCCGCTGCTCATCATGTCGGGCGCCGTTCTCTTCGTCTTGCTCATTGCCTGCGGTAACGTCGCCAACCTGCTTCTGGCCCGCGCCACGATTCGAAAACGCGAAATCGCAGTGCGTGCGGCCCTTGGAGCCACCCGCAGACGGCTTGTCACGCAGCTGCTCACCGAAAGTCTACTTCTGGCCACGATAGGCGGCGCGTTAGGACTGTTTCTTGCTTACATCGGAGATCGCCTCCTCACCTATGAAATGACCCGGCTGCATCGGTTCAGCGTGCCCAACGCAAGCGTCATCCATCTTGACTGGCGGGTTCTGCTCTATTCCATTGTTCTCTCGCTTGCAACGGGCGTACTCTTCGGTCTGGCGCCGGCCCTGGCCGCCTCTGGCACTGACCTCAATGGAGTCCTCAGAGAAGGCGGCATCAATTCGTCTGCCGAGTCAGGGGCGCGCCGCATTCGCAACAGCCTTGTCATGTCAGAGATTGCTCTGGCCCTGGTATTGCTCACGGGCGCGGGGCTTCTGGTGCGGACCTTTCTGGGGCTTATGCAAGTCGATCTGGGCATCGATCCTGCCAACGTTGTCACAATGGAGATCGATCTGCCTCACTACAAGTACTCTGAGCGCGTTGATCAAACGCTCTTTTACCGCCAGTTGCTGCAGCGGGTTCAGAGTCTGCCCGGCGTAAGATCCGCGGGAATCGAACAGCCCGGCTCCACGGTTTTCTTCCAGCCCGAAGGTCAGGCACCGGCGCAGCCCGGGCAGGAGCCGACCGCAAGCTTCAACGTCGTTTCACCCGGAGATTTCAGCGCCATGGGAATTGGCCTCGTGGCAGGGCGCCTGTTCACGCAGCACGATGCCGACGGCGCGACTCCCGTTGCCCTGATCAGCCGGGTGACGGCACAGCACTACTGGCCACACGCGAATCCAATCGGCCAGCACCTCTCGATTCTCTCCCGCGTCTACTCCGGGCAAAGCGCCGGCAGCTCCCAGTCTCTTGAGATCGTCGGCATCGTGAAAGACCGGCGAGGCTACGATCTGTGGGAGTTGCGCCCCGACATTTACGTGCCCTTTGAGCAGCACCCGATCTCCTGGGCCATTTTCGACGTTCGAACCGCCGTCCCACCCATGACAGTGGTGCCCTCGATTCGCGAAGCTGTAAGGGCCATCGACGAGGAACAGCCGGTAACGGACGTCCGGCTTCTCACCGATGAGGTCGAGCAAACTTACGGCACGCTCCGCTTTCCCATGACACTTGTGTGGATCTTTGCCAGCCTGGCTTTGCTGCTTTCCGCGGTGGGGATCTTCGGGGTGATGTCCTACACCGTCAGCCGCCGCACTCGCGAACTGGCCATTCGCATGGCCCTGGGAGCTGACCGCGCTATGGTCCTGCAGCAGGTTTTGCGCGATGGTCTCCGCGTTACTCTTGCCGGCGTGCTGATTGGCCTGGCGGCGGCTCTTGCGCTGAGCCGTGTGATGGCGAATTATGTCTACGGCATTCGAGCCACTGACCCGCTCACATACGCCGCAGCCACTCTGATCCTGGTGCTCACGGCGCTGGCTGCCTGCTACGTTCCGGCAAGACGCGCCGCCTCTGTCGATCCGATGCGGGCTTTACGAAACGAATGAGCTGAATCGCTTCGCCATGCCACTGTTGTCAGCGGGCGACGCGCACAAGCGCTATCGGGACTCAACGCTTTTCGTCCCGCCGGGATGCGGCCTGCTCATTTTGAAGATGCACGTGAATCGTTGTGTCCACGAACTGTCCCTGTCCGGCCGGAGACGCGGCCGGTTTCACAACGATCATCGTATGATTCTGCAGTCCTGGCCGGATCGTGCCGCCCTCCACGCCGGAAATCGGCCATGGCGTATCCAGCCCGATCGTGGTCTCTGCTCCTGCTGGCGCGTCCAGTTCAATTTGCAAATCAGTTCCGTGCAGTGCGACGTGTCGGATCCGCGGTGCGCTGCTCGTCGCTCCCGGCGTCGGATCCGCGCGCGGCACTTCGATCCATACACCTCCGTCAAACATGATTCTGCAATGCGTGACACCGCTCTGAAGACGAAAATCAATGGCCGCCTGCTGCTCCTGGTCAAACGTGCGCAGCTTCACAGGGACGGACCTGCCTGCGATGAGCACACGCACCTGTGAAGCGCCGAGAGGTATATCCGGCGCAAGGGTAAGGGCAACCGGGCTGCCATCATTCTTCAGCAAAATGTCGACACTTTGTTGCTGTGTCTCGATGGTGGCCGAAATCACCGCTCCGGCGGCATGCAGATTTTCGAGCATGACCGTTCCTCCGCCGGGGAAATGGTGCGGGGAAAGCGTAAGGTGATGTGCGGGCGCATCAACATCCACGCCAAACAAACCATGAATCGCTGCGCTCAGGAATGCCGCCGACGACCAGGTCTGCTCAGGCACCGATTCCACTTGCGGCGCGAACACGTTGCCAGTGAGCACCTCATGCATGTGGCCGAGTGAATCAAGGCGGCTCCACGGAACCAGCCCGCTCCAGATCTGCCATGCGGTGATGGGCCGGTGCGTGCTCCAGAATGCCTGCGCCATTTCGGCGGAATGGAGAGCGGAAACACTTCCCTTGGCGTAGGAGTCCGGATCGTATTGAGGCGAATCTGCAGCCATACTGCGCGTTCCCCAGTCGGTCTGGAATGCCGCTCCCGCAAGCTCATCGAGCAGCTTGTTTTCCTGCGCCGGCGGAAAGAGATGCTCCGTGAGAGCGGCCGTCGGCTCGCTGCGGCGCACATTCATGGCGTGGCCTGCGGCTGTGTATCCACTAATCCAGAACTGTTCCGCGTTGTTCCAGTAGCGCTCCGCATACACCGCGCGGGCGCGCTGCGCAAGGGCGTCCGCGGCGTCAGCCTGCTGCGGATAGCCGGCGTCACGCGCCACGCGCGCATACGCCGCAGCCGCGGCGATCCATGCTGCGGATAGGCCGGCGTCTTCGTTCTCGCGGTCCTGCTCGTTGGCGCCCATTTTGTCTGCCGGAATCATCGGGAGGCCCGTTTGCTGATCGACCAATGACTGGCAGAAATGGAAAGCTGCGGTAATCGCGGACCAGTGGCTGGTGATGAACGGCAGATCGCCGGTCGCCGCGTAGTAGTCACCGAGGAATGAAAGGAATTGAAAACTCAGATCGACGTGCGGATAGAGATACGGATACTTCTTCCAGTCCAGAAATGCGGCGCTCTGCGACATCTCGTGCCAGATCATTCCGTTTGTTGGATTTTGGTAGCGCAGAATAAATTCCAGCTCTTCACGGGCTCGATCCATATGTCCCGATGCCAGCATGGCCTCAGCCGCAACCATGCCGTCACCGGCAAAGAACCAGTCGTACTGCGGTCGCCGCATGGGCCGTGATGGGCCATAGCCCGCAACGGCACCGCAGCCGATCTTGTCGTCGCAGGCCCACGCCTGTTCGAGATCGGTATCGGCCCAGGCGAGCGCGCGATTGATCTCCTCGTCCGGAGTTGTTACCACGACGGACTGGTCCTTCCAGCTGTGAAGCTGCTCCTGCGCCTGCTGGCGTAGCAGCGTCTCACTGCCCGTCAACTGCTGCAAGACAGCATGCGGATCGCCATCCGGCGGCACCAGCGCGGTGTAGACCGTGGCGACTGAGACACCGCCGTTTTCCGGCTGCGGGTGTAGACGAAAGCTTTGTGTCAGGTCTTCGCGGTGTGCGCTGTTTACGAGCGGCGTATGCGCTGCGATCTGTTCAGACGCAAGCAACGCTTCGTATCCATACGTGGACTCTGTGAGCTCATAGCCATGCAACGCATCGTCCCAGCGCACATCCTGCCCGCCTGCGGAGGCGGGCCACATCAAATCCAATACCGGCCGGAAGGTAATGACGAGATCGACATGCGCGCTGCCGCTTACTTCATAACGAAGGATCGCGTCCGGTTGATCGGGCGGAACAAAGGCCGTCTCTTTCACCTGAAACCCCGGCCCGGTCCAGATGCGATTCACAGAATCTGGCCCCACCTCGACCCGCGTGAGCACATTTTCTCCGCGCAGGAGGCCCAGTGTGCCCTCCGGCTGGAAGTCCACCGTGTAGTGGTCCAGGATCTGATAGGGATATCCCCACACTTCGAGTCCACGGCTCGCATAGCCTAAAACCGCTGACCGATGTCCATGAACTGCGATGAACCGGTAAGGTTCCGTGGCTGAGGTAGAGAGTGGATTCTGCGCCGCGGCCGTGAACGCCAGCGAAACGGCGAGCAGAAGTATCATTGCTTTCCAGGTGACGGTCATGCTCGTCTCCGCTTCCATGTCAGCCGCGCATCTCTTTTCAGGGAACCACTCAGCGGTTGCAAGTCGAGTCGCGGGCCGGTTCCGCAACGGACGGTTACGCGGCGCGCGGGATAGATAGGGAGATCGAGCGGCGGTTGGCTTCCGCCCGGACCGGCAGAAGCAATTCTAAAACGATGCACTGCATCTTCTTCGCCCGGCATCTTCGGCCAATAAGCATCCGCAAAGCTGATCATGGGAAGGAAATATATCATTGCGGCCAACAGCTGCCCATTCTATTTGGTCAAGGCAGTGCAGCGCCCGCGGCTCCCGCTCGCCCGCATAGCGTTTCTCTTCTCACAGACAGCGCACAGGTATTTGAGAGGGAGCTTTTAACAATCCTCCGACCGTTGGCTTTACGCGTCGCTCTCAACCCTCCTGTTGCCGTCTCAAATTCGCTTTGCAGCGTAAGGGAATGCAAAGTACCGTCGCTCGCTCATGAATCAGGCAACCACCTGATTCGGGCGTGACAGCGTGGCATTCTTCGCAGAAGCGATCCGTCCCTGATCTGCGCGGTTTGCAATAGACTCGGCGAATATCCAGCATGCTCCTATCGCAGCCAGATTGTAGACGGCGGCGCCCCATGTCGGCTGATTGTGCGGCCGGATGAAAATAGGAGGTATTTCTACAAAGCCTTCAAATAGAAATAGCATCAGCGCAAGAAGCCTGGCAGCCTGGACATCCATAATTCCTGAGCAGATTGCACATCCAGCCAGGAAGAAGGCGATGCCGGTCAGGCCTGCCCAGAAATATCCAAACGACATCCAGTGCGGGACGATGGTTGCAAATACGCGAATGCCGATGAGGTGGGCCAGGCCGAAGATGATTGGCGGCAGTCCCAACATCCAGCGTGCGGCGATAGCAGCTCTCCTTTGCAGCGGGGAATCGGGTGAGGCGAAGGAGGCATAAACGATTGCCGCCGGAGCGACCAGCATGAGCTGTTCCGCGAGCCCAAAAGAGAGGCCCAGCAAGACGTCGATTCGCCAGCCAAGCGCATGAATTCCGGCGTAGTACCGGGGCAGCCACAATGCCGCGAAAATCAGGTAGGCAATGCCGGATGCCGCGGCGCCAATCCTTGCGCTGCGCGGCCACAGAATTGCAACTCCGGCTGCGACAAGCCAGACGCCCGCGGCGCAGGCCATGATCTGTTGACCAGGAAGATTTTTGCCCAGGGCCTGGATGGGCTGATGAGAGGCATCGAATGCGCCCCAGGCGATATTGAGAATACCGGTGAGAACAGTGCCCAAGCCATAGAACCAAACTCCAACTTTCATTCGCTGATCTCCCATGGGCCGCCCGGCGAGATGCCGGAACCCAATGACGATAGATGTCTTTCACCGCTTCAGAACTGATAGTATGGCCGCAGTGGTACATCGAACAGAGCCATTTTCGTAAAATCGATTGGACCATTTGAGATGCCCAAAGCCGTTAGCTCATTCGAACTCACTCTCAAAAGCCGGTCGCGTCATCAGACCCTGACCAACTGGTTGTATGGCGAACTGCGCTCTGCCATTCTGGAAGGCCGGCTCGCGCCGGGCGCCAGGCTGCCGGCATCCAGAGATTTCGCCAGCCAGTATCGACTCTCGCGTGGCACAGTCGTCAGCGTTCTGGAGCGTCTACAAGCCGAGGGGTATATCAGCTCCCGCGTCGGATTCGGTACCTGGGTCAATCGCGTGGAAGCGCCGCGTCCGGCCCGGCAGGCAACCACCACACCGGCCTACATTCGCCGCGTGATTTCGAGCTACAGGCGGCCGCAACCGTGGGTCGACCTGGCTTTTGTAGACGGGATCCGCCCCTTTCGGATCGGAGTTCCAGCCATCAACGAATTCCCGTCTGAGGTGTGGGGACGTATCGCCGCAGCCCGGGCACGCAATTTCAGATCATGGTTAAAGAAAGAGGCTGACCGGCGCGGGTATCGGCCGTTGCGCGATGCGATTGCCGAGTATTTGCGCACCTCCCGCGGGGTGCGATGCACGGCGGAGCAAATCGTCATCGTCTCTGGAATACAACAGGCGCTCGACCTGCTGGCACGGCTGCTCCTGAAAAAAGGCGATCCGATTTGGATGGAGGATCCTGGATACTTCGGCGCCAGAATCGCGTTCGACAACGCCGGAGCCCGCACGATCGCTGTACCAGTGGATGAAGGTGGACTTTCTGTTGCCGCAGGAATGAAGATCTCTCCGGATGCGAGGGGCGCGTACGTAACGCCGGCTCACCAGTTCCCGCTTGGGGTAACCATGTCGCTGGAGCGGCGCATGGCCCTTCTTAGCTGGGCCTCACGCGCCGGCACATTTGTTATCGAAGATGACTATGACAGCGAATACAGGTTTGAAGGACCGCCAGTGCCTTCCCTGCAAAGTCTCGACAATCACTCAAGCGTTATCTTTATCGGATCGTTCAGCAAGACGCTGTTCCCAGCCTTACGCGTGGGCTACGTGGTATTGCCTGCGCCGTTGATAGATTTCTTTCTGAGCTTCCGTTACCGAACCGATTTCCGGAATTCATCCTTTGACCAGGCGGTGCTCTGCGACTTCATCGCCGATGGGCATCTGGCGCGTCATCTGCGGAGGATGCGGAACCTCTATGCGGAGCGCCTGGCAACACTCATGGAAGGCGCCAGGCAGCATCTCGGCGGATTGCTTGAGATCTCGAATGTAAGGGCCGGCCTCTACACGATCGGCTACCTCAAGAACGGAATGACCTCACGACGGGCAGAAAGGTTAGCGGCGGCACAGGGTCTTGAGGTTCTTGCCGTCGATCGATGCACTCTGAGACGTCCTGATCCGAAGGCGCTGCTGCTCGGATTTGGCGGATTTGACGAGCTTGCGATATGGAAGGGACTCGTTCGACTCGCAAGGGCATTAAGCCAGTCAAACCTCGGGAGATGAAACTCGTTCTCGAAACGAATGCCCTGTCGCCAACGCGCCCATCGAGAGTTTGTGCTGGCCACGGATTGCAACGAGCATCGCAACAGTCAGCAGATCGGCACTTTCGAGAACCTGTGCTGTCGCGCTCAACGGCCGTTCGGAGTTTCACAATGAACGCTCGACGCGGGGTGATGCCTGCGGAGTTCCAATCCTCAGAAGTTGGAGAACCAGATACAAGAGAAGCAGAGCTAATGCGAAGAAGCCAATGCCGCCGTGATGGTGAAGATTCCCGTACAAAAACTGTCGATTGACGTACTGCGCCAGCAGGGTAAGTCCGGCGATGCGGCATCCGTTGGTGATGCAAACAATGGGTACCGCGGCTAGAACCAGAAGGAGCTTTCGCCATGCCGATGCAAGGAACAGATGCGCGGCAATCAGGCTGACCAGAACGATCGCCAGCGTTGAATGAATTCCGCTGCAGGCTCGCTCCACGCGAATGGTGACGTCGGGAAGAGAGAAGTCCATGCCATTTCGTAAAACCGGAACGCCTGACAGGGAGAAGAGGAAGCCGCTAACCTCAGCGGACCCGGCCCGCACGACTGCGAGGAGCGTTTCGAAGACAGGCGAAGGAAGCGGCACCGCGGCCAGAAGGAAGAGAAGAGGAAATCGGCCGGCCTGGAACGCGAGCGTGCCGTAGCAGAGAATGAATGCGCCTATGCCGAATGTGACGAGCCCCAGCAAATCGATTGAGATGGAAAGCTCCGAACCAATTTGGCGACTGGCGGCTCCCGCAACAATTCGCAAGAGCACGCCGAGAAGCAAGAGAACTGTGCCGGGACGTATGCCGTATCGAACTCTTGAGAAGATCCAGTGCCGTTCGATGAGGACGAGCGCCAGGCTAAATACGGGAGCCACGAGAGTGCAGAAATATTCGTCGTTCTCGGAATCACCCCAGAATTGGTAGCCCAGTACCATCTTGAGTGATGCCCAAAAGACGGCAACAGAGAGAGCAACGAGAAGCAGGAAAAGTAAGTTCCTTTGAGGAAAAGAATGTTTGGAGCGAACAGTGGCGGGAACAGCACTGACTTGCGCCCCATCGAGTGGCATCGATCTCTGCTCCTTCCGGTAGATGATTCTCTCACCTGCTCGCCGGCGGATCGCTGTCGAGAAATCCGTTATCCGTGAGACAGGCCGGATTACGATAAGGCACCAACCCGGAATCTCTTCTGTACGCTCTGGTTTATACGGTTGCTGCTTTTCTGAAATTAACGGCTATCTCCGGGACAGCTTTGTATTCAGCGGCCAGAGGCTTTATTGGGTACTTTCCAGATACTTGTGAATTGCATTGCTCTGCTCGAAATCAGGATCGACCTTGAGGACTTTCCGAAATTGCTCAGCAGCAAGCGCGCGCATCTGCATTCGCTCGTAAGCGACGCCCAGATGATAGAGCAGGGTCGGATCATTGGGAGTCCGTATGACGGCCTGCTGCAACAGTCGGATGGCGTCGCTGTCATTGCTGGCGCCTCCCTTCGAAATATCGGCCCAAGCTACGGTGTCGGCAACTTGCTGCGAATCGGGAACAAGCTGATGCGCCGTTTGCGCCAGCGAAAGCGCTGTGTCCACGTCTCCACCATGATTGAGGAGCAGCATGGCGAGGTTGTTTGCCCCCATGCCATACTGCGGATTGACCTGCAGCGCCTTCTGGTAGGTCTTCTCAGCGTCCTGCCAATCTCCAGATTTCTTTTGTAGTTCTGCCAGAATCGTGTAGGTGCGCATGTCTTGCGGCCTTAGCTGAACGGCGCGCTGCGCGGTTGTCAGCGCCTCGGGGATGGAACCCCTCGCCACCTGAAGATTGACCAGCATGATTAACGCATTGACGTCGTTTGCATCAATTTGAGAAGCCTTTTCGAGCGCATTCTGCGCATCTGCCAGATCGTGATCTTTGTAAAATTCCTGCGCCAGCATCTCATAGTAAGCGGAAGTGCTGGGCGACCGGGTGATCTGCTCCTGGATTCTGGCGATGGTGATCTTGGCTGGCTTCTTCTCGTTGTTATAGGCAATCAAAAGGCCGTTCATTGCTTCGACAAAGGCCGGGTTGAATTGCAGCGCCTGATCGTAAAGCGTCTCGGCTTCGCCATATCGTTTCTGTGCCGCCTGAACGTCGCCAAGGCGCGTGTAGGCAAGTGGGTCACGTGGCGCCAACTGCATGGACTTCTTGAGATCCGCCTCGGCTGAGGCGTAGTTGTTCTGACGCAGTTCCGCTGAGGCGCGCAGATAGTAGCCGTCGGGCGATGCAGGATCGGCCGCAATCAGCGAGGCCGCGCTGGCCATGGCCAGGTCCAGATCATTCTGAGCCAGAGCGGCTCGCGACAGTGCTTTGCGCGCAGCCATCAGGTTTGGCCGCAGTTTCACCGCCTGCTGGAACTCCGCACAGGCTTCGCGCAGCCGGCCGGTCTGGGCATCGGCCAGGCCCAGCAGGTATTGCGCATAGGCGTTGTTGGGCTCAGATTGGACGGCCGACTGAAACACGGCGATCGCATCGCTCGTCCGTCCCTGTTGAAGCCAGATCTGACCTTCGGCCAGAAGTCCGGCGGTGGAATGCGGATTCTGCTTCAATACCTGGTCGTTTAACTGCTTCGCTTCATCAAGACGCTTGGTTCCGATCAGGGCCTGGATGTAATCCGTCAACACCGCCTGATCGCTGGGATGGGAGCGGTTGAGGGCAGTGAACTCTCCATAGGCGTTGTCCATTTGTCCGGTCTGCAAATAGAAGTCGCCCAGCATCTGGCCGGCGATGACATTGTCAGGAAAGGCATCACGGGCCTGCTTCAGAGTCTCGACGGCACTCGCTTCTTTTCCGTCTGCCAGATAAGCATCGGCCAAAGTCCGGCGAATCGACAGGTTCTTGGGATCCAGCGCAATGGCGTGCAGAAACTGCTCTTCAGCCTCAGGAAGGCGGAGCTGGAGTGCGTAGAACGCTCCCAGCGCCATCACCGGCGTCGCGGAGGTGGGGTCGAGAGCGATGGCCTTCTTGTAGCTCTGTTCGGCCTCGCTGGTCTGCTTCGTCTCGAATTGCACCGCCGCCAGACTCAAATAAGTGCTCGACCGATTGGGAGCGAGTTCAATGACCTTCTGCATTTCGTCGGACGCGCCTTTTGAGTCTCCCTTTGAAGCCAGGGCTTTGGCCAACAGGGTGTGTGCGTCCGCGTTCTGGGGTTGTGCCTGCAACACCAGTTTTGCCCGGTCTGCAGCCGGCGAAAACTGGTGAGCGGCGAGGAGCATGGTGCCCAGCTCCAATTGCGCATTCCAATCCTTGGGCGCGAGCTCAACAACCCGATTCAGCTCGGTGAAGGCGTCGCTCCAGGCTTCCTGCTTTTTATAGCACTGCGCAAGCTGATAGTGCGCAGCCACATAGTTAGGGTCTATCTTGATGGCATTTTGCAGCTCTATCTCCGCTTCGCGATACTTTCCCTGGCCAATGTAGTTGATAGCCTCGTTGTAATACTTTTGTTTCCGCACGTTGGGATCACGCCAATGGCAACCCTCTAAAAGACTTATGCCAAGAATGAGTCCAGCCACCCCTATAAGCAGGCTTAGAAGCCTATTCCTCGTCATGTGAACGTCTCCTTTCGAATTGTCGGCGCGGACGATAATCCAGGCGAGACAAGTCATGTCGCATAACGGAGTGTGCTATAAGCTACCACACATAGTTTGCCTTTGTAACCCTGTCGCAAGTCCTGAAGATGCGCGGTCAAGCACTTATGCGTAGGCTTCCAGACTTATGTGGCGATGCAGTTCGCGTTCGGCTGATTGCTGCTCTGCCTCAAGCTCAACCTGTATCTCCGCATGGCTGTGACAAGCAGTCCTGTCTCTATCCCGCCGCTGCTGGATGGAATGTATCGAGCCGCACAATCACTGTCCGGTGGCGTTCCGGATGTCGTCTGACGATAGGCCACCTATCTCAGTTCCCCGGCCAGGCAGATTGCAGTGAGTATTGCAAATTCTTGCAGTCACTCGGCGGGAGAAACCAAATTACCTTCGACAATCGTCCTGCGGTAACACTCCGGAGTCCACCGTCGTAATTGAAAGTAATCAGCGGCATATCGTCTTTCTTTTGCAGGGATTAGATTTCAGCTTTTTTTACACAAATTCCGTTGACAACAACGCTGACATGCGGGGATGATTGCGTAACTCAGGGCTCAATCTCCCCCCCGGCCAGCTGCAATCGCGGACTTCGTCTAGCGTTTATTAAACTGGGCCCCCTCTCAAAAAAATACGAAGCTACCAAGGATTGATTAGGGCTGGCATTTGCCTGTCTTTCTGTCGTTGCTGGGCAGATGGCTTTAGGACTGGCTAAGAGTTCACACCTAACTTCCTTGGAGCTTGGAGGATTATCCCTATGAACAAAAAGAGACACTTGTTATTCCTGGGGGCTCTGATCCTGGTCGCGGCGGCCGGGGTACCAAAGGCTTGGGCGCAGGATACGCCCCAATTGCTAGATCTATGGTTCAACCAAAATGGAACTTTCACAGAAGATACAGGCACCGGGGTAGCTGGGGTAGACGAAACAGCCCTTAACGAATCCACCGGATTAGGCACGATCACCTTCACAGACACAACCGCGGGCGCGGGCTACTTTAACACCTTCATTAATGAAGCAGTTGGCGTCCCCTACTACGACGAGTTCGGTTCCACGTCGGGAACTACATCCTCGGGAGAAAGCTATGAGATAGGCAGCGTGCCCTATGTCACCGCCGAGGGGGGATACGACGATACTCAGTCGTCAACCTTTACCGACGCTCAAAACGGAACGTTGGGCGACACAAATGGACTGCCATCAGGCAGCTCCAACTACTACGACAATTGCCTTTCCTCGGGGTGCAACGGCGATGTAGCCGTAGCTCTCGGCGATTCGTTCACTGTGGCGAGTGGCGATGAGGAGATCATCACGGTTACGGTGTCACAAACCGCGCCTACCAGTGGTTTCTACATCGAGCAGACGAATCCAAGTGAAGACAACCCGAACAGCGGCGTTGTGGGGAACGTTTATTACAGCCTCAGCGCCGAGCAAGTGCCAATGAACTCCGGGTCCACCGGCGTCCCAGAACCGGACAGCTGGGTACTCATGTTGATTGGTTTGATCGGCTTGTTGCTGGCGGGGTGGCGCATGCGCCACCCTTCCACATTGAGGATGTCGGATAAATTTGCGGTCCTGGTGGCCGTAGTTGCCGTTGCTTTGAGCGGTTCGGCAAAAGCGCAGGAGGTTCTCACGGTGCCGTGGGATCCGACCAACCCGGCCGCGCCGCACACCGCATATCAGGGTGCGACGATCGTTCTGGGCGCAACATTTGTGGGTGGAGTGTCAGGGCACTCCTATACCTATTCCTGGAACTACGGTGATGGATCCGCGGCTACCGCGGCGGCTTCCGTGACGGTCCCGAACGATATCCACGGCACGCATGCCTACCCCAGCGGGGGATCGACGGCAGGCATAACCAGTTGGACGGCAGTGGTCACGGTGACCGACACCAGCGTCACGCCCAACCTTCAGTACACCGGCGACTACCTGGTGATCTGGGAGAACAACACGCTTCAATCCCGTGTGAATGTAGCCATCGATTGGGGCCTTTGGTATCTCCATCAGAATATGTATCATCCCACGGCAACTACGGGCACTTGGGCACGTAACTGCGCGCCCGGATATGCCGGTTACGCCTGTGGCAACGGCTATGGCGGGTTGGATGCCAACAATGCGCAGGCCTTTGAAGTAAACGGCCACCTGGCCACCGGACCGGCCACCGATCCTTATACGTCCGATGTTGCTGAAGCGCTAGCCGACATGCTCGTTTTTCTGAACCAGCAGAGCGTCCAGCCGAAGACCTACAACTTCAACCCGGCGACCGCGAATTTTGGCTGCAGCGATGGAACGGCTCCGACGACGACGAACCACGGCTCTCCGTCGTTTTATTGCGATACCAGCGCCACGCCGGTCTATTACAACTCAACCTCGACCTCGTGCGGCACACCGCCTTGCACCTTCACTTTTGATGGCAATAGCAATGGCGAGGCGGTCTTCGTCAATGGGGAAAGCTGGTATTACGAGCCAGGCATGTTCGCTGATGCTTTAGTGGCCTCGGGCCAACCGACCCTTACCGCTGCCTCGCTGCCCGCACCCTATACGGGCTATGGCAACTACACCGGGTCAATCGGGACTGAATCCTTCAAGGATGTGGTCCAGGACATCGTAGACGCTGCGGCCTATTGCCAATATGGCTATGACTACGACGTTTCGCAGGGCTACACCCGTGGCGACGAGGCCTATCAGGGCGGCGGCTGGTGGTACGACTGCCAGGAGGGAGACGATAACTCCGTTTCGCAATGGGCGACTATCGGGTTGATTGCGGCGAACCGGGGATTCGGCATTTCGATTCCGACGATCGTCACGGATGCGAACAACCTGTGGGTTACCGCCAGCCAGGATGTTCAGTCGACAGACGTGCAGGGCACCAACAGCGGGAGCGCCGGCAACGTCGATGATCCGGCGCAGTCTGGCTATGGCAACAACAGCTACGACTACGGAGCCTTCGGGTACAACGGATCCTTCTACTACTCGGATGCGTGGGGGCCCTGGGCGGTGACGCCCTCGGGCATGGTGCAGATGTCGATGGACGGCATTGGCCGCACCAATAATACGGCTTTCGGGAATGCATCGAACGCTCCCGACCAGCGCTGGAATGCTGCCGAAACCTATTATGCCGACAACTTCTGCAACCCGCTGACCGGCGGGTACGCGAACGCCTACTACACGCCAAGGCTTTACACCTACGGCATGTTCTCGTTCACCAAGTCCATGCTGCTCCACAACCCAGGTGGAACGCTGGCGCCCATCCAGTATCTGCGCACGCAGACACCGGGCGTCTTCACCACCAATGGCAGCGTTCCGGCCAACACGATCGATTGGTACGCGGCGCTCTCGCCAGCCAATGGCGGTACGGATCCTTGTGATGGCGTGGCGCAGACACTGCTCGATCGGCAAACCGCGGCGGGCTACTGGTATGGATCCAACGTAAGCGGCGCACAGTATCCCTTCGAGACTGCCTGGTCGCTGATCATGCTCCAGAAGTCGGTTTTTGTTGCCTGTGTCAACAACCTTCAGGGCGCAGGAACGAAGCTGCGGACCGGCGGCGGGCGAATCGACCTCACGTGGACTGGAATCCCCACTGCGAGCGGCTACGAGGTGCTGCGAAGTACTCAAAACGGTGGTCCCTATACGGAGATCAGCAGTACGACCAATCAGTCGTATTCAGACACAAGCGGTCTCGTGATCGGGGACACCTATTACTACGTTCTGCAGCCCACCAACGGGTCAGGAACGGCACTCTGCCAGTCCAATCAGGCTACCGTTGTGGTTCCTTAATGCAGACTCCGGAGCGCAGGTCACTCACCGCGTGACCTGCGCTCGGAACTGCAATTACGCCGCGCGCTTCGCACATTCCGCCTCGTTGATTGGCAAAGTTCTAAATACGTCAGGAATTTGAGAGTGCCCGGCCTGAAGAGTCTGCTGTGAAAGCAATTTTTTCGGAGATGGGACTTTTGTCCATGTCTTCCAGCACTAACGGAGATGCGGCTTTAGCCACTGATGGAATGGGGTTGCAGGAAGGACCATTCCTCAGGGGCTAAAGCCATCGATTCTTTCAGGGCCACTCGCGGCGCTCGAGCTGCAGCCTTTCAAAACACAGTATTCGGCAAGCGCGGATTTTGGTTTCGCCGTTCAGGCTCTGAAGCAGTCGAGCAGTTCCCAAGCAATGGCAAACGGTAACGACCGCCAAGGGAGAAAAGCATGAAGAGAATATATCTGAGCTTAGTTCT
>Ga0335072_10005692_pt1 | contig 18342 bp, 16 predicted proteins | sample Lox_Sample_21_FD_206725 | JGI IMG/M metagenome (GOLD analysis project Ga0335072, IMG submission 206725) | Soil microbial communities from Loxahatchee National Wildlife Refuge, Florida, United States - Lox_Sample_2.1 | ecosystem: Environmental > Terrestrial > Soil > Wetlands | place: USA... | reverse complement strand
ACCGGGCGGGGGGGCGGGCACCGGGGGGGCCGAAAACGTGACCCATGGTCTGCTATGGAGGCTCATGGAAACCTTGCACGCTTGGCGTCTGGGGCCTAAAAAAAAGGTTAAAGCGGCCAGGCGCACGGGTTGGTGTGGTGGAAGGGACGCCGAAAACGGCTCCCAAAGTCGCTCTTTTCTGCCTCCCTTTCACAGATACATAGGTACATGCGGTATTTAGCCGAATATGGGACGAGGGGGTGTGCTCTATGGACTTCGCGAGCACGATGTCTTCCTGAAAGTTCTATCTCCTACATTGGCACGCCGTCCAGCATAACCGTAAGCAACCTCGAGGCCTTGATCTCCTCAGCCCTCGCCTTGAGCTCGTCTACGTCCCAATTGACCCACACGTACTTGCTTTTCAGGAACTTGGCTTCTGAAGACGCCAACCAGACAGCGAATTGACCAGGCAGTGCAGCTAGCATCGTATCAGTCAGTACATCTGATCCGAGATCCAAATGAACAACACTCACGTTCATCCTGTCCAAGCATACTCGTTCCCTCATTGATCTCCGTGCTCACAACGCCAGGTTGAATGTTGACGAAATGCAAGTCAGGATTTTCGGCAGCAAAGTAGTCTATCATCTTGATGCCAGCAGACTTGCTTACAGCGTAGGAGCTCATGCCTGGCATTGGGGCGATATGTCCGATGCCCGATGAAATACTGAATACCATCGCGTTGGAAGCCGCGACTGGTATGAAGGCCTGAACAGCATTAAGGCATGTCAGAACGTTGATTTCGAAGCCTTTCATGAACGACGCCGCATGCATCGTAGCTAGTGGTCCTAGTTCGGGATGTGCGCCGGCATTCGCAACCAAGATCGAGATCTTGCCGACCTTGCCGACAAATGATTGTAATGCGGTATCGACTTCCTCGCGCTTGGTCAAATCTGCAGTCTGAAAGAGCACGCTGGTGTCACTGTTCACAGCTGCCGCCGCGATCTCCTTGACGGCACTCTTCAGACGATCGATGCGGCGCCCAAGGATAGAGACCGAGGCAGCACCAGCTTGGGCGAATGCGATGGCAATAGCCTTTCCGATACCTGTGCCGCCGCCGGTGATAACAACATTCTTGCCTTTAGCGGAGAGCTCCGGACGTGAAGGTGAGATGCTAGCATATGGTTTGTTATGCCATGTCTTGGTGAACGAGGTGAACTTGGGTATCTCGATATGGTTCTTGTCAGCCATAATTATTTGCTTGGGATAAATGATAGAGCAAAGCGCAAGTCGTAGGCAAAGTAGTCGTTTGTTTTCGGTTAGATTCTTCCTTAAATGGGTTGCAATTATGACCTGCTTGCTTGGACTCTCAGATTGTAGCTGTGCGTCAAACCTTTATATGTCGTGACGAGCTTTCAATATATGCTTGCTACGTGCCCATTACTGGGCGACAGTGATGCTTGACCATGGACATAGATTGTGCTTTGGTAATAAAACAGTGACCGAAGCCGTTGATGACATTGTGAAGACAGACCAACTTCCGCATGCTCGGGCCGGCGCTGACGGGCTAATCCCCGAGTATTACCTCTTGGGGGAAACACCAAGGAGCGAGCTTTTGCTGAGCACCAGTCATTCGATATCGGAGGGACAAAGTCAATGAGTTCAGTCTGATACCATGTGATTGCTCATCTGCTTCCAGCGGCTCGGGCGTTCAAGTAGGCCCGAAGATCAACCTCATGAATCAGCAACGTCTTGGCGCTCAACGAGATTTTAAATCCAGCGGCCCGGGCGTTCAAGCAGGCCCGAAGATCAACCTCATGAATCAGCGATGTCTTGGGGCTCAACGAAATTTTGAATCCAGCGTGATTCTAGGTTTTGGCTCGTTCAGCTACGCCGCCCTTGCAGACATAGGAAGATATGCTGTCATGATGTTCATCTGGCGCAGTGCAAATTGCGTGTTCTCGAGTGCAGTCTTTGCTTTGTGCTCCAGGCTCAAACAGAACGCTTGGAGCTCGCGAAGATCTTCACCACCCTCGACGGAGTGGCCTATAGTCAACGACTCAAACAGCCTTAGCAAAGGTTCAATGAGTCCCATGTCAGTATGTGCTGAATCGTCTTTAGGATGCTGAATGATGTTTGCCAGCAGGATGACCACTGCCGAGACATAATGGTGAAGAAGAAGCCACATGCAGGCATAATCTCCTCGAGGGAGCAAGCTCACGAGTCGCACAGCGAGCCTTGCAGCAGGAAGGCACAGTGTACGCCCAACGCTGATAGGATCTCCGGCAATCGTTCCCTCGACAGTGTCGGAAGCGCTGGCGGTCCAGTATTCGTCACGAAAGGAGATGGAGTGAATCATTGTAAGGCAGTTGAAATATGTCATGAAGAGGATAACAAGATGGATGATGGCAATTGGTGGAACTGATTGGGTCAGAGTGTCAGGTCGGAAGTCGAGAGGGATGCTGCGCTTCCAAGCTTTCAGACGGTTGTCTAAATTCTCAATTGCGAGAGAGCGAGCCGAAAGTGACAGCTTGGACGATTGGACGGAGTACAAGATGGTATACGTCTCGCTCTGTATGGTAGCTAGCTGGACCCGGAGACGGAAGATGTTGATCGCATCTTGCCCATTGGCCACAGTCATCATTCCAAGTCCGTCGTCAGGATACTCAGCTGGCAGGTCGACATCGCAGTCAAGATCAGTCTGGGCTGGTGGATGATAAAGCTGGAGACTATAATCTTTGTCGAGCATATACCCAATCCAGAACACTCGTTTGCGTTGCTCGGTCTGCTTCTCACTTAGTCCTGCCAAAGTGCTTTGTCTGTGTAGACCGAGACTCTGAGACAGCTTCACCGCAGCTGCAACTATGATCGACGAAGGGCGTGGGTTTGGTGTACCTTGCAGAACGATAGCAATTCCCAGCAAAGCTTGGACGCTCAGAAGATCCGGCTTGCTCAGTGTGAGGTCTTGAGCAACATTGAGAGCATTCTGCATAAAACCGCATGCTTTGAGATTGAGCTCCGTAGTCTGCAGGGTTCGCATGCTGCGCATCCGGTAGGCAATGGCTAGCGCCACGTTCAAGGCTGCCCACCAGCTGACGTCAGCAAGAGGCTCTGCGGTGCGCTGATGAAAAAATCCGTCCATGAAGTCATCCTCGTTGAAGAGAGGAACGACGGTGTTGAAGGAGTCAAAGTACTCCCGAAGCAAACATAATGCCTCCTCCATAGTTGGCAAAGGTCTCTTGACCAGCTGCCTTGAGGGACCTTGGTGCTTGATCACTCCCCACTGCGCCAATGGAAGTCCTCCGCCGATAATATCGAGTGGAAAGGCTTCGTTCAGGTCGTCGAGCTGGTCGTCCATTTCATCATTCGCTGTGATCTTAAGGTACCCTTCCATGTTTGATTGTTGAGTGGCTACCTTCCGACAGTCACCCTCGCTCCTGCTCTTGATCAGCGCCTCTATGGCTTGTACCCTCGCCTCTATTTCCTTGATTCGCTTGGCGCTTCTTTGAGGTGTCTTGCGACGTTTCTCGACATGTGAATACAGGCACGTACTATTTCGCTTTGCACATTTCGAGCAAGGGTTGGCCCTGTCACATTTGAGCTTCTTCTCAAAGCATGCGACACATGCTCTGGTCTTCCTTTCCGTTGTAGGCATGGTAAAGGCACTATGGAGATCAATGGTGCAGAACGTAAAGCGACTCAAGCGGAGATGTTAGCAAACTCGCCAAGTTCTACTTACAGTGACTTGCTAGAGGGACGCTACGAGACCTCTCACACTGTGCCAGCTAGAATCTAGAAGTCCATCGCGTCTCCCTCGCGGATTTGTAAGCACGGCTCTGGGCAGGACGCGATTTGTTGGTTGCGTCGTGATGTTCCGCAGTAAGTATCGACATGAGCTTGGATCTCACTTCCACTTGTATTGACCTTTCATGGACAGATGCTCGTGCAGCGAAAGACCTGGTTCGCATAATTATCCTTTCTCACACTGATGATAAAATGACGTTGAGCTTGAAGGAATGCAATCGCGTAAAAGGATTGCCAACAGTGCCAAGCCTACCAAGGAACCCACCGATAAGACCTTCGCTGGACGAGAGATAGTACATCTCTTCCTCCGGAGTTCAGTCTCTGTACATAGTAGAGCTGAAGCTATCATTACGCACGCGCCTAGCACGTCAGACACATGCGAGATGCCCAAGCTGTAGAGAAGTCTACTGCCACTCTAGCCCTTCGGTTCTGCTGACACAACCCCTATTCCATTGCAGAAAACGGTAGCTTCCGTGGAGCAGTGGCGTCGCCTGATGCGTGAGCCAAGACTTGACACTATTGAATCCTCTCCTCATCGAGAAGTGTTTAAAATCTCAGCGCTTAGGGACAATATTCAAAGATTTGATTCGTAAGGCCAAATTAGGGGTTCACCATTTTAAGCCTCTTTCCGTGATGCGCACGTTCTATTGAGCCTCATAGTGGGAGGTTTGGGAACGCTCAGTTAAATCCTTTTCTTCCCTTTTTACTTCTTCGGGATCTTTCTGTCATTACTCAACCATCTCTTCCCATTTATTACTACCTAAGCCTCAAGTTGACAGCAACTTTTTTGTCGACTAAGTGGGGTGAAACTGTGGTTCTGTCGATCGTTACTCACCCTGGCTCGCGATACACACCCTAGCCTTTACGTCCATTCGATCAACCCTCACGATCTTTGAATCAGATATTGAACCATGTCGGAAGGGAAGGTTAAACGATCAACAGGCTTTGTGAAGGGGATGTGCAATGGAGCTGTACGAGAGTCAAACTTCACTCAGTGTTGGTTCCTCACTCTGGCCATCCGTATGTTCCCTTCCCAAACGGCAGCTAGCTTTTCTAGTGGATTGCGTTCCTACGAATGCATATCAAACGATATGCACCACAACATGAAGCTGACAACTAACGTTCTTAGTATCGTTCGGTATTGCTTTGGTAATTCCCATAGGATGCATGTCTCCTCCCACCCAATACTTTGCACTCTTCTCTGTCAATCCACGAGTACTCGCCAGTCAATATAATTCCCAATTTGAGAATACCACGAACACAACAACAAGCTATAATGGAGAAAGCCTCGATGCGGGTTTTGCGGTACTACCGGACGTTTACAGAATTGGCATGTCAGGTTAGTTCCCTCCAATAATGCCTTGAACTTATTTCGATTCTTCCTCAACATTCCTCGATATTATTGTTCTTACCCCTTCTTCTCAGGTGTATGCCGGGAATTTTACAACAGCAGCGAACCGATGCGCTGCACAAGGCATTTTCCGCAGATGCTCGACCTCGGAGCAATCATAGATGAAGACCTTAACAAGTCCAACTCATCGACCTCAACCACTTCTCACATCCGAATGTTCTGGAGTGCCTTTACCGACGACGGCAATGAGCCCATAGTGCAACACAAAAGCCAGACCGCGGCTCTTGTCCAAGCCTCTGCTGGATTGACCGTCACATCACTGGTCATTGCGCCGATATGCCTAGGAATCATTATCCTCATGTTCATGCTGAAACGACCCCGCTATACTACTGTCGCAACATGCTTTGCACTCTTCGACGCCGCCTTGATGGTTACTGCGGCAGCCCTTTGGATCACAGCAAGCGTAATGTACGCTTCCGACATTCAGTCCGCTCTTGGGGGCCAAGTTGTAGAAAATACATCGTCCGGGGGCGCAACTGATCTATTCCCGTTGTCAATTGGACTTTTTCTGTTTGCTGGTGCTGCGCTGGCGAAGCTTATAGTTCTGCCTATCGTGGCATTGATCTGTCTCATCTTGCTTCTCTTACTTTTTGTCGCTGCGATTATCTTGGCCTGGTTGATGTTCCTTGCTATGGCGTGCTTGTTTGCTATGTTTGGTGCATGCGATGATGGAAGGACGACAACGCAGACGGTGTATTATTACGACGACAGTTAGGGACAAATCAAAATTTTCTGAAAACCAAAACCCACCCACCACTTGCACGTTTGCAACATGTACGCCTATTCTACCTACAATCTACTAATATTCGACTCCCTGAGCTCTCTTCCACAATTACCTCATTCAGCTACAGGCTTATCCATGAGCCTGGATAAGCCTACTACTTGGCAGGCTTCTTTGGTTGGCCCATCAAAGCCAAACAAGGACGATTCTTCATGATTGCGACAGAATGCGAGCATGGTTATACATTACCACTAGCAAGAGCGAGAGCATTACCACAGCTGCTCCTGGTGGCTTTCACCTGAAAGAGCCGCGGGCATATTTTGCCTACAATCTCAAGTACGCTCAGCATTTTGTGGACAGAAGAGGCACCAGAGAATGTGTTATCAAACACATCATCTCTCTGGACATGCTCAAGAACGCGGATGTCTATTTCAACTTCGGTGCGGTGCCAGAAATTCCAGGTCAGCATCGATCGTATAGTATGTAGACAACGCTCTCTTACAGCACATAGCGATCCAACGCTACATCTTGATCTTTCTTAGTGTTGTCTAGGTGCCTATTGTGGTCTCGGAGACTGTCTTCTTTTCGGTATATCCCTTCCCGATCGCCATGCGCCTTAGCATGAGCGTTGACTCAACACCCAAAGGCTTATACACCGACTCCCGGGGAAACCTGGGACTCTTGAGATGGTTAGAAGGGAGGTATTTGAATGCTGAGAGGTGGCAGTATGGCGGCTTTAACGTATGGGCGGTGCTGCACCCTTGGCCCCGACTCAGCAGTTGCTTATGACACCGCTCCGTAACGACACAAAACAGACATAGTGCGAACGTGTATTCCCCTCGTCATTCGCTAGATGATAGATCCTGATGTAGCATTCATGACAATTTCAAGGTTCCACGAGCCGTAACCATACAAGCTGTAAAGACAATGCTTGAGTGTTGGGGCCCTTGTTGCATGTCAAGGCCGAGTAGGCCTGGCGAGTCTCCGAACATCAGCGGCTGCTATCGAACCACCGTCATTACCTAAGTGCTATTCACACGGTACGCACGCGCACAATGTGTACTGAATATGGAGACTTGTCACTGCCCGCCTACCTGAGTTCGCGAGCAAATACTTATGGACATAAGAAACCCCTTTCGGTTGAGTACCTGTCTCGCACGATATAGCTGGTCCCTGTCCAGGTGTGCCTTTCCAGCATGTTCCTGTCCAGCTGAGGTATACGAATGTACGAGTGGACGAGTGGACGAGTGGACGAGTGGACGAGTGGATGAATGTACGAGAGTATGAACCTGCGAATAGCAACCGAAACGCGACCTATTCGCAACAAGATGGAGTCGGTTCTAGACGGCTGCCTCTGGTGTAGATTCCCTAAGAATTGATTATTCTTATCCCGCGAGCTTGGAGCTGTTCATTGTCTATGTCGGGGCAGATTGGCTGGGCGCTTCGGGGGCAACAATCTTGAGCAGCAATTGTTGCCTCTAATTTTGGTAGAATTCTGATGCTTCTTCTAGAGTTGAATCCAAGCAGCTCTACTGATTAATGAGTGCTACCTACACATTTCCATCCCTGCGAGGTTCCGGCGAGCTGCGCCCGGCTAAAACAGCATAATGGCCCGGGATAGACAGTGCGTGCTTGGAGCGCCGAGGCTCTGAGGCAGGAGTAGGGATAGAGGCAGGAGACGGAGGCTCTAGAGTGGGGTTGGAGGACACAGGCTATTGGGCGGAGGCAGAGGACACAGGCTTTGGGCGGGAGGCAGATGTATGCCCGCGAAAGAGGCCCGCGAGAGAGGCCCACGAGAGAGGCACGCTCATGAGATGGACGCATATGAGATGCACGCTCCTGCACTGACACCTCATGCAACCACTGAATAACGACCCCTAAAGTGCAGAGGCTAAGCCCCCAGATAGGGAGTCTTCCCGGGCAACTACCGTTTAAAGCTTAGGGGTTAAGCCCCCGGATAGTTTAGGTGCCAAGTCCTCGGATAGGGTGCCCTTCCCGGGGAACGACCGCTTAAAGATTTCTGCTAAGGTTACACGAGGTGTCACCTACAAGACGCACGTCTATGAGATACTGTGGTGGGGGCCAATTGGTCACTAGCCCCTTATGGGTACGAGAACTGTCATTTGAGCATCTATTAGAGATAGCGAGGACACACACAGATAGCATCAAGCAAGCTTTCTACCCAAAACGTGTTTCTAGGCTCTGGCTTTCCATCATTGCCATGCCTTCCCTATCGTACAGCCTGCCGTTAGACATACCCTTATCCCTTCCACAATACACACCCGTAAGATGCACGCTTGTTAGATATATGCCTATAAGATGCACGTCCGTGAGGTGCATACGCTTATGATACCCCGCGAGAGGCATGCCCCATGTGAGATGCACGTGCCTGTGAGATGCATGATTGTGAGCTCTCTCGCATCGACCTTTCTATGTTGCTTTTTACATTGGACCCATTTTAGGCTTAAGAATCGGCACAGGCAAAATAACTACCCTGTTGGCTGTCAAAAGCGTAGATGCGGGAGCACTCAAGGCATACCTCTGACCACCTGGGACGGCAGGAAGGGACTCCTGTTCACTTCCGAGTGACTCCTGCAGGCTGTGAGCATTAGCGGGAACAATTGTTACCTCAACATTGTGTCAGACTGGTGCCTAGGTGTGCCTAGAGACGCCTAGAGACAGTGACTCAGGGACACACAGGTTTGTAGACTACTAAAGGAGTCATCTACTACCTAGATAGAATGGACAAGCAATTCAGCACTTTCTGAGTCTGACACATTGTTTGCCCCCGAAGTCCCCCCAATACATAAGAGGCAGCCCGACGCGGCTAGTGAGAAAATGCCTCAGCACGACCGCCCGCTCTTATTCGCTCGACGCCTTAGCAGCACTTTCTCGTAGACCGTCCGACCGTACCTCCACCCCTGACAATGACGCTGACGGCGTACCTGAATTGTTTCTGATGGTTCGAGCAAAGCGGCCGTTGCGTTAAAGAGCTGCAGAACATCTGTCAGTGCAAGAGCCTCGGGTGCTCGTCGCTATTCTGGACATACTCCATCCTTCAGGCTTTGGACTTCGTTGATCTTCTGCTCTATGCGCCCTACTAGTTGCTTTCCAATTCTATCCAGATATAAAACCAAAGTCTTCCAGTTCGAACGGGCAGCTTCTGGAGCAATTTGTGCTGTGCTAATATTGAAATCTTCCTCAAGGCTTTTGAGATCCTCCATGGCCTCCTGGATCCACTTGGATGCGATGTGCAGAAGCCGTAGGAGCTCTGGTTTCTGGAATGAGCCGTCGAACGTGAACTTTCTCCTTTCCTTTGGGTCGAGAATATCGTCAATATGCTGCCAAGGTCAGTAGTGTTCCATGTCAGTGTATTTCAAAGGGAAAAGATATCTCATACCTGCACTTTCAGATTGCTGCTAATTGAATCAAGGATAAAATTCCATCTATTGTCCCATTCCGTCAACAGGCGGTGGATCGCCATTTGAAACACAGCGATTCCGGTGAACTCTCCGCACAGACTGAGCTTCATATCACTCCATGCTTGGTTGCCCTCGAAATCGTCCAGACAGAGTATAGGAGAGTCGGTTAGCGTCACCATCGAATAATGCGCTAAATTCAAGTCCCGCGAAGTGTTGATGGCAATTGCCACCCTGCTTTCAACGAGGGGGAAGTCTTGTCCCGCACCAGGGGGGAAAACCTGAAACTTCTCGCGGCAGAGGAGTAGGCCCTCAGACGAATGCTCGGGAATCAAGCGCGCCATAGCGGTGTCAGAGGTGGAGATATAGCGGATATGGAACTGCAAATGACAGGTGGGATTGCCTGACCACCATCTCGTCCATTTCGTGCTCGGCCAGGGACATGCATAGCGCTTGGCAAACGCCACACCGCAGTAGCCAACATCCTGGATGTTAATATCGTGGCTGGGGGTAATTTGGGAAATGATGAAGGGAAGAAGAGTAAAATTCAGGGCGGTTTCTTCAGGAGACACACGCCTGCTGACCCATCAATACCGTTTCTAGAATTTCTCTTGACGAAAGCCCTACGTACCAACTCCTCCCAAATATCTTATTCCCCCACGCTGGTTGAGGTTGAACTGGGCTGGCATTTATAGCCTTCGGCGACTCTTTAGGGATAGCAGGGATAGAGTCATTGTGTTGCGGACCATTGCGATGTACTTGTTTCGGGAAGCCATGCTCGTCGTAGGATAACTCAGTCAAGATTACCGACGCCCTTTGGAACCAATTCCTATCATAAGCGGAGCAAGGCGGACAGTTAGATGTAGCCTTTCCTCTGAGACATTTTGGCCATTTAGATGTGGCCTTTCCACTGAGACTTGTTGGCCATTTCTTCTCAACGTTACTGGAAATTTCCTTGGTAAATTTGTCCCAAGTCTCTGGGTTGGAATCTTCAAACGGCTCCCAAGATACGCATCGCCACTTTCTCCTCATTGCACAGGTTTTCCGGAAGACTAGGACTGTAGGGCTGTTGTCGTCTTTGATTGAAGGATCATGAGGATCTCTGATACCCGGGATGTTCCGTGGCGGTCCGTGTTTCATTCCGTCGATAAATATGATTCGCAGTGCTTTTAGTTGCTCCTCGTTTTGAACGGGCGCGGGCCAAAACGCAATAGATGATTGCACGTTGTAATCTCTATCATCCGATATCCCGGTGGATGGACCGCTATGGGTGACTCCGCTCCCTGTGGACGTTGCGGTGGAAGTCATTATGGGCGGCCGAGATTGTGACAACCCCGACAATATCTAAATGCCAATATACAGCCCGTTGATGGCAATGTTTGATTTCTGTAGGGCGGGCCAGGATCACAGATTCAAAATAAACCAACAAGCCATGCAACTATGGAGAGTGCCAGGCCCAGGTAAAAAGCGTTCGCAAAGTATTGTGAAGGGGTCGAGTCGTGGATGACAACATCAACAACAACAACGACCAGCCCTCGGGGAGGAAGTGGACGTTGCCCGTACACGCTAGCGTGTACGGTAAAATCCAGGCCGGGTCCAATGCTAGTCCTAAAGACCAAGAGAGAGAGGGAAAAGAAGAGAAAGATGCTTCTTGCTTGCCCTAGCTGGGCTGTCTAGCTACCTATGTAAGCTATGTCCTATGTATGTCAGTCTGTCTAGGCTAAGGGGTGGTATCCACCCCACCACAGTATTACCGAAGGTGAGCAGAAACTGCGATATATTTGACGCGAGTGGTGCCAACGCATTGTCCACGGCCGACCTCCTCTCCAACTTCATGCACCAAGCCCCGCTGGAAATAAAAACGGGCCCACCGGGAATTCATCGAATTTGCGACCACAACCACTCCTGCACGCTCAGCCATATCTATCTGGCGGGGCAGGTTAGGTATCCACTCGCAAATCAATGTGACGCAGATTCCCCGCGAAGCCGCATATGGGGCAGCAAGTGAGAAGAAAGATGTCGGTAGGGGCGTACGTTGCACGTCCTCGAGATAGCGGCGAGGTGTACAGTTGGCTGCCCATGACAGCTCATGATTGATTGGCTGATTCTTACGGTCCTGGGCAACAGAACACATCACGCGACGTCCCAAGAGCAAGCCACACAGCGGGGACACGTTCAACGGTGAAAGCGACAGCACGAGGGAGACGGATAAAGGATTACCTCAGAGGCAAACAACCGTTTTGCAAAGGTGGACAGCCCAATGCAGGCTCGATGAAATCAACTGATGGCATTAATATGCCGGGATAACCTCCGATCAAGACGAAGAAAATACGGCGAGAACGATAGGTGGGCATCTCTTCGCATGAGTAACATAAGGTGCATGCCGTACTGATCCGTTCGTTCAGTATCTAAAAAATGTCTCCATCTCAGTTCCTCTACCACAGTACGAAGCGACCTTTCACTGGTCCATTATCGCCTTCGACAACCTATCGCCAATGATTTTCATGTGCGCCTGTTCAAATACCATTGAACTGAAGCAATGCGGAATAATAAAAGATGGATTGCGGTGACGATTGTGATAACGAGTGGCCATACTTTTGGTGACGCGCACACAGTTTCGCCAAAGATACACATGCGCCAGGGCCGATCAGTCTGATGCACTAGACATCTCACTTCTTTATGCGCTGCCTCTCACACTCCTGTTAGACGACCTATCGTCTTGCATATCCAATCGCCTGGGTTGCAAAGGCTCACGTTCGGACCTTCCCCGGAGACCGACGTAGTCCTTGAAATTGACGAGGTTGAGGAGGACAGCTGTTATAACACTCTGTGGCACTGTCATATCTATCCGGACACGGACAGTGACGCTGGCCCATGGGTCTGTCCTCAGGGTTCTGTCCCTGGTGGCCTCCCCCCCCGGGGTACCGCGCAAGAGGACAGCCCACGGAGAGAGAGTCCACAAGGGGGAGAACCTTCGAGGGGCCTACCAAGGAGACAACCCACCGAGGGGGAGGCTACGAGAGGACAGCTCACGATTGGGGGATCGATTACGAGGTTCTTGCTTAGGATCAAGGTCGATTGACCACAATATAGTTTGATCGTAGCGCCAACTTCATTCAATCCAGAGTGAGCACTTAGCTAGGATAATGACCTTTCCTTCCTCCAAAACCAATCGTCAAATTCCTGTTCACTTAACACTTGCGGACCCTTCGTCAAAGCTCGCTTCCACCTCATTGACGTCCCGTACAGTCTATGATCAGCGGGCCTCTCCATAAGCCCTTTCAACCTAATCGTTTCCGCGCCCTCTTCGCCTCAAGAATAACCCTCGCAGCATATACTCTCTCCGCGAAGACCTTATCTGCACCTTAGACTTTTACAGACAACGCAATTCGTGATTGATAAGGCAAATAAACGCGTGTACTTTGTACACTTCACCCTGCATCTGCAGCCGTCCCCTTCCGGAAAACCCTCCTACATGGGTGTCACAATGCGGAGGTTGATGGCTAGTCTTGGTCCTTCAAAACCTTGTCCTTTGTCTGCGGCCCATCGTATTTTCTGCGACCTACAGCCAGTCATGCACCATCGACCCCTCAGTGTTCAAGCATTTTGCTGCGAACCACAGAGGACTTGGTGAGTCATAGGACAGTCTGGGGTAGTAGAGGTGAGGCCCCCTCCTTCATGGAGGGGTCAGAATGTGAGATGCGGTTCGGCATTGGTGATAGATATCCTTTTTGAGCGTCGATGTATATAGCGAGAGAAATTCTCCTTCATCTCTCGTCAAAATAGCAAAGCTCTTCTTACCCAGGATTACGAAGATCCTGTCAAATTCACCTTCAGACCTTCTGTTAGATATCGCCCTTCATGGCTAACACCCCGAAACAATCACCTAACTACCTGAATACTACCAAGTGTTTCGACCAAAGGGTAGCAGAAACTCGTCGCTGCGCGGGTCCGTCCCGACCTTATGTAAGCATGGAGGTAGGTTTAACCCTAACCTCTTTATCTAAGAACGATATATTATATTGCAACTCGCATTTATTGCTGACGAGAATAATCATTAGACTGGGAATCACACTACCGCGACTGGTGATCTCACCCCACCTGCCAGCCCAAACGGGTCCGAGCCTGCGGAGTCCACTAGCATCCAAGAAAGTGACACAGCCGAGCCCAGCCTACGCAAGTCTGCCTCTGTAAAAAGTGATGCGGGAGAAGGTCCCTCCAATCTCAGTTCGCGCGCCAAGGGCAAGAGAACAGCTTCAGTCAGAAGCAAACACTCGCCCTCTGCCTCGGTGCAGAGGACCGCAAACAGCATAGACATTCAGGCACTTGAAGCCGCTCTACGAGAGACGAGGGACTCCAACAGAGAGACGAGGGATTCCAACCGGGAGACGAGAAAAATCAACCGCGAAATAACGAATGCTATGGATGGCATGCTGAACACAACTCTAGCTCAAGTGGATGAACGCACGCAGCAGCACCTAGAACCCATCCACAAAGCGATCACGGCTTTGACAACACGAACCGAACAGTCCAGTCAACAACTGACTCAAGTGGATGAACGTACCCAGCAGCACCTAGAATCCATCCACAAAGCGACCACGGCTTTGACAACACGAACCGAACAGTCCAGTCAACTACTGGCTCAAGTGGATGAACGTATCCAGCAGCACCTAGAACCCATCCACAAAGCGACCACGGCTTTGACAACACGAACCGAACAGTCCAGTCAACTACTGGCTCAAGTGGATGAACGTACCCAGCACCTAGAACGCATCCACGAAGCGATCACAGCTTTGACAACAAAAATTGAGCAATTAAGCCTACAACAGGCACGCTTTCAACGACTTGATGACGCAGCAGTGAGCCTGGTTTTTTTTCGAAAAAGACGGAAGCAGGCGGTGACAGCACAGGGCGGCAAAAAATCCAGAGATGTGGCTCGTAATCCGGGGCGACTCAGGGCAGGTAGACTTGGTGGCACAAGAGAAATACAATCTGTAACTTAATCCTGCGGAAATGTGGCCGAGCTCAATGCCTCACCGATTTGCTAGTAATTGACGATTCCAACGTATATTAAGGTAATGTACCTACTACGTTGTTCCTAGACCTCGGTGTCGCTGTTTCTGTATATTTTGCCTCGTCCCCAGTTGAGCCTAGAGAATTTAGAAGGCGGGGGATGCCCTAGATTATCATGATGCCTTTACAATAGTTCCCTCCACTAGCTCCTCAGCAGTACCTATCCTCCAGCACCACCAAGAAGGTAGTCTAGTCCTCTTGTCCCGGAAGATAGCATTAAGGACTATCTCCCTACACTGCCGACACCTCGTCAGCCCCTAGGCAAAGACCCCTAAAATTTAGAGGGCTAAGCCCCTGGATAGGGCGCCTCCCCGGGTAACGACCCGTCTAAAGCTTAGAGGCCAAGCCTTCGGATATTTTAGGTACTAAGTTTCCCGGGTAAGGCTACAACGAGATATCGGCAGTGCAAGGAAGGGATAGCGGTCCTCAACTAAGAAAATGATACCCCTCAGTAGCCCAGAGGGTATCTCCGGGGCCCGGATTGCTAGCCACGGCTTGCTGGCAGGTCTTATGGTTAGAATGAAGGCCTCCTATAAAGGCAAGCATTTCAGGGTCCCAGGGGTCGTCATGTGAGTCGTCCTTTCATTTGCCTTCCTTACGAGTGCTTAGAATCGTCGTAGAATGCGTTACTTTCATAATTTGCGTTCATTGGGTTGATGTATGTGGAGATCATCAATTACTAGCAATTTTGGTGAGGATTTGAGGTCGGGCCACATTCCGCAGGATTAAGTTGCAGATTTGTTAAAACCTGCCCCGACCTCACCCACACCATGCCGCTTTAACATTCGCACCTCGCGAGCAAGGGTGAGCGCCTCGTGGCTCGCATGCACCCTCACCTCGATCGATGGTCTCAATAGACTCCCTTCTCTACCCTATCTTAGCCTGCGCAACGGCTTCGCGTCGCCCTTGTGGATCCGACAGAGAGATACTCAGGGCGCGCTGTTCCGCCCTGCCCGCGGTTTAATCACTACGCGTGCTTTCCCGCTTCTTTTCCCTTCTTCCTCCAGCGGCCGCCTTTTCCACCCTCATGGCGAAATGAAAAGCCACGACTGAGGGGCTACTCGCTCGAGCCGAATCCAAGGGTTATAAGAGAGGGTCTACCGAGAGGAAGACAGCACTCGAGACAACGGGAAGCATAACGATGAGACTAAGAGGAAGTAAATTTCAGTGTTAGACCGCTATGTCCTGTAAGGGATCAGTGTCCCTTGGCCGGTGCAAACTTCGATGCTAACAGGCTCCATACCAGATAAACCCTCTTAGAAATGCGAAAGGACGCGCTTCAGCGAGATCTCCCCACTCCCGACGAAGCCTGCACCAGGCATCACTGCCTTCATCAAGCAGTGGAGGCTCCCAATCTAGCAACGGTTAAGGATATCTTTCGCTTTTACATCGCTACGGGCTACAGCAGGATTGTGACGAAACCCCACGACCGATTCGATTAACACCATTGCTGAATTGGTTTTTGCCGGCTTCACCCCTATCACGGCCACACCAACAAATGGAGAAGACAGAAGTGAAGTTTGTGATGTAAGCGCTTCTCCTTAGGAACGTGGCGGACCTAATCTCATAGCTACTAGTGGGTCCGGGTGACGCTTGCTGACAGGGTTTAGTGGTGAATACAAGGAGCCGAAATAACCCACATCAAAGTTCTGATCGCCCTTTGGACCAAGGATGATTTGATTTTCATCCCTGAGCGGTACCGGCTGCAGTACACTCTCATTTTGTGGATTCACTGTTGGACTGGGGCCAGGCTGGTGCCTTCTTTAAAGGCAAGCAAGGCTCAATGGCCGAGGATGTAGAGATCAAGCTAGGGTCCTCGATGTAGTGGTAGAAGAGGGAGTTGGTGTCCACGAGCGAGTGGACGGTGGATAGGTTTAGGATCAGGGTCGAGTCAGTTACGGAGATGCCGAGTCGGAGCAACTCTAGGAACGGCATGCCTATCCTATAACGGATACAGTTGATGCTATTTTAGTGGCGGGCTCCAGGTAAAGAAGCCTAATAGGAGAGACCTTAAATATGCGGAAACGACACAATTTTTATTAGCATTGCCCGTGCACAGAATTTCTCTATCGGAAACAGGAATTGGAAGCGAATACGCAGATTAAGAAAACCACTGTCCGCACAGGCGATTACACTGCGCCTTTTCAGGTGAGTTGTCATGCGATGCCAAGCCTGCCAAGGAAGTCGAGCTGTGGAGTTTCAAAAGTATTCGAGGCCACATCAATTGAATCTCAGCATCGGCCTCTGAGTCTCACTTAACTAATCAGGTCGCCATGAGTGTTCGCACTGAGCCGCAAATGCCTGCACCGGCGCCCGTGCGGCTGAGTACAGCTCCGAAATCCCCGGTCATGGCTGTCGAAGTTACCGTACCATTCAACAATGCTGCCTCTGCTTTGAAAACCGGACAATTGGTGAAACAAGATGACTTCACTCTATTTGAGGCGGTCTCTGCCTTGGAGGTTCGCGCAGGCTTCATCAAACTACATAATTCCGCTAATATGTCTCCAGGTGTTGGATCCGAAAATGGACCAAGGGTTCGGCGAGGATGTAGAAGACGAGTACGATGTGTCGCGTCCACTTTTACCGGTAGAAGTCATTGGAATCATGGACCAGATACTGTGTCTTGAGGTCTGCCAGAACTGGAACATCAAGTATGATGCAGCCCTGAGCGCTTACATTCCGTCAGGTTGGCTGGCATCTTGGCTTCTCCCTGTCGCAAACGTTGTTCACGTCAATCTATATCGACCGAATCTTATGGCCTGAGCCTAGGACACTCGACAAGGCCCAATTCCATCCGACAAGGAATCCAATAGAAGGGTTGCCACTGGTGCAGCTCGTTTTGCGGTCCTATTGTCTAGCAACAATCAAAGCCTGCTTTTATGTTCATTCGATGGTGTCCGGCCAACATTATTACGAGGTTGGTAAAAGGCCCCAGTGTTGTCAGAAGCTGTGAACCTGCGACTAACGAATTGGTGAGTTGAATAGGAGGAGGACTTCGCTACACAGCTTTTCCATCGAGAACTTCTGCACCGCTTTGATTCCGACGAAATACAACTACTGCTCGATGAAGCTCTCACTTGGATTGAAAGTGCTGCCATCGATCCCACACTCAAGACTGCCCTCGAGTGTCGGTTGATCTTCCGGCAAGAGCTCCTGAATTCCTTTCAAGCAGATCACAACCCCTTCCAATCACAATCGCACTCACATCTCTCATGCGTTCCACTTCTCGCGGAGATCAAACGAACAGCGTTATATGGGAAGACAGTAGAGGAGGCTTTTAGCCTAAAGGTGCAGCGTACGTTAGCAAGTAGCGTCCCACCACGTCCGATGGTGACGATTCAATTCGCGGACGCCGTATTGCATCTCGAAAGACTATGTTATGATGCCACCGATGTATACCAGCTATGCGAAATCGAAGGCAGCGAGAATTTATTGTTGGCATTCTGGACATTCATGTCCCACAAGCCCCTGCCATCAGTGTACGTCAGAGCTTTGGCCCAATCTCTCCTCTGTCACGATGGCAAGATCATTTCCAAACAACCACTCAAAGATTTTTTCATCAGCGATGTCGAGTCCTTGGTCCTACCAAATGATCCACTGTTACACCCAAACAATACCAAGCAAGGATCATCCTTGGATGAATCCCAGAAGTTCAATAAGCTCATTGAGGAATTCATCTCAAGATGCAGTCAGCCATATCTCAATTACTTTCGCACGTCATGCTTGAATCGATGTCGGATCCGCCGGTCTCTATGTCATGCTTGTGTTGAATGGGATAATCTTCAAGCTGAAGCAGAAGAGTTGGATGGTGACTTGCGCATGTTTACCAATGAAGAAGGTGTTGAATATGCGCCTTCAATGCCGCCAACATATTCCTACCCCTTGAGCAGTTGGGTGTATCATTACAAGCTCCTCCAACTTGAGCGAACCATCCAGAT
>Ga0335072_10005691_pt1 | contig 18345 bp, 12 predicted proteins | sample Lox_Sample_21_FD_206725 | JGI IMG/M metagenome (GOLD analysis project Ga0335072, IMG submission 206725) | Soil microbial communities from Loxahatchee National Wildlife Refuge, Florida, United States - Lox_Sample_2.1 | ecosystem: Environmental > Terrestrial > Soil > Wetlands | place: USA... | reverse complement strand
ATTGAATTGATTGGCGTCCCCGACGGGATTTGAACCCGTGTTATCGCCGTGAAAGGGCGGTGTCCTAGGCCGGGCTAGACGACGGGGACTGCTTCACGTGTTGGGAAGGTCAGGCCGGAATCGGCTTTACCCCCCTTTTGAAGGCTACCAACACCGAAACTGCGTGTCAAAAGACCGAAAATGCGCTTCGCGCAGTGGCCTTCGCTCCACGCGGGTCCCGTTCCAGCCGTCCGGAGAGGGGTGGTGAACTGGCCGCGAGACTCTAATTTAGCTCTCTCCGGCTCAAGCCGTTGCGGTTGGGGCTCCAGGCCGGCTTCGAATCACAATCCCGCACGGCAACTGGCGAACTCTGCCACGAAGATCTCAGGGGCAGAATGAGGAGCGATCCGGCAATCGCTTGCGGCTTAACCCGTCTGCAAAGAAGAACTTAACAAGCCATACGCAGTTTCACGCCGTGAGCTCCGTTAAGCTGGGAAACCGGAAACGTGCTATTGCAATGGGCGTACCGACAACGTCTATGCGATTCAGGTCGCGGGTGCCGACGCCGAGGTGCTCGGCAAGGCGCAGCGTGCTATCGCAGGTTTCAAACGGAGGCGTACCGCGGTCGGCCATGGTGTTGAATCCCATGGTCGCCATGGCCACGGCATCGGTGGCGACGCAGTTCAACCCAGCTATAAGCAAACCTGGATGGACGGGTTTATGGATCCAATTCGGATCCTGATTGGGCAGCTCACCGCCGGTCATGGTGTAGATACCGTCGATCACCGCCAGGTGGATGGGCCGGGCTGCGACCAGATCGGCGATGATGCGCGGCACACGATACCCGGGGTCTTTCGAGGCGTTTCCATGCAAAGGCTGAGGGGCGCTTTTGGGCGGCACACGGGAGCCTGAGTGGAGCGGCTCGCGGTATCCCACGGGAACGATCGCGGGCTCGTCCTCGGGGGCCTGGCCGCTGTAAATCGTGCATGGCGTGATGCCAAAGCAATTCTTCATGGAGAGGGTGACGCCTGCGGTCCGGTGTTCTTTCAGCTTGGCCAGCGAGACGAAGACATCGGTGTCTCTGTAAGAGTGATTGAGATCGTAGCCTGGATACATCAGGCCCCCGCCGGGCACCATGAATCGGGCGTAGCTCTTTCCGCTGCCGAGAAAGTTGGTGTTCTCGAATTCCACATGGGCGGCAGCGCGGGCGAAATCCTGGGGCTGCCAGCCAGCGGAGATCATGAATTCCTCAAGAGGCTTCACGCCAACCGGCGCACTTTCCAGCAGGCGGATCCTTTTGGCACCTGCCTGGCCGAGCAGTGAAACCAAAGAGCCGATGACCTGGGGGTGAACCCAATGGGTCATATCGGTGGGCATGGAATTGAGCCGGTCGTTGGCCGGGCCGGTCATGTTGAGCTTGATGGCCACGGTCTTTCCGTTTACGAGGCGGCTGAGTCCGCCGAGCTGGTCAAACATGGTGGAAAGCACCGAGGCGACCTGATGGTCGTATTCGGAACAGAGTCCGATGGCAACGCGGTTCCCGGGTCCGTGCAGCGCCGATAGCATGGGAGGAGGAGCAATCGCTGCACCGACGGTCATTCCCATGGCGCCGATGAAGTCTCTCCGGTCATAAATTCTTTTCATCTCAGGCCGTCCTGTTTCGCTTGTAGCTCAAGTATGCTCCCGTTTTCCGGGTTCGCCCCGTTTTTTTCATCGCATGCCAGCCGGCGGTTTCGACTTCCCGCATCTTCGCAACGCTTTAACACGAAGCGTGTGGCGCAGAAGAATCGCTTCCCGAAAAGCAGCGCCGCGATCAAGACCGCACGAAGACTTCGGATGATGGGCGGCAGTCGTGTTCGAGCAGTTTCAGATTTGCCTCACCCCCTGTCTGCGGGAAGAGACCGGCGGAGGGGTGGTTCGATCCTGCGGCTCCAGCCTGAACTGCGGCTGTGCGTTTGCAATTTTCCGTGGTACCCCCTCCCCCTACCCCATATTTGTAGGGAAATTCTCTCTTTTCAATCATTTACAACGGCATCGCCAGCCAGGAAGTGACGCTGCGCCATGGTCCAAATTGAAGACCGTAACCGGCCCGCGGTTCCGCTTCTCTTTTTGGCTCCAATTTCGTCCCGCAATCACGGGAATACGCAGGGTAGCCGGGCCGTTGAGCGATGGGCCTTCGGTCGTTCTTCCCGTCTGCGATCAATTGGGAGCTTGACGGATCCATGGTCGAACGGCTACCATCGCGCTCATCGAGAGTCGAGTGTCTTCTATGGGGAAACAGGCACAGCAGCGGGTAGCAGTTTTACAGGGTACGCTCGACATGCTGATCCTGCGCACGCTTCTTTATGGACCGTCTCACGGTCACCAGATCGGGAAGCATATTCAGCGGACCACGAACGATTTTCTGCAGATGCAACACGGTTCGCTTTATCCCGCGCTGCATCGCCTGGAACGACGAGGCTGGGTGACCTCGAAATGGGAGACGGCTCCGGACCGCAATCGGGAATTCAAATACTACCGGTTGACCGAGAAAGGCCGGAAGCAGCTCGTCGTCGAGGAATCGCAGTGGAAGCAGATGGCCGAAGCCGTGGCACGCGTCATGTGGCCCGCTGCCGAGGAAAGCTGATATGCGGTGGTGGAGCGTGGGAAGACGCGATGCGGACCTGGAGCGTGAGCTTGACGCAGACCTTGAGCTGGAAGAGGAAGAGCAGCGAGAGCGGGGTTTGCCGCCGGAAGAGGCTCGGTATGCAGCGCGGCGCGCTTTTGGCAACGCTACGACGATCAAGGAACAGACGCACGAGGCGTGGGGCTGGATGAGTTTCGAACGCTTTGCCGCAGACCTGCGCTACGCGTGGCGGGGGCTGGTCAAGAGTCCCGGATTCACGTTGACGGCCATCCTGACTCTCGCGCTTGGCATCGGCGCGAACGCGGCGATCTTCAGCCTGGTGAGCGCCATCATTCTGCGTCCATTGCCTTACCCAAGCCCCGACGAACTGGTCGGTCTCGGCCAATGGAGGAACCAGAAAGGGCAAGGTTATGTGCAGACCGGCGTATCTGCGCCGAATATCGAAGACATCGCCCAAGAGAAGAGGATCTTTCAGCAGGTGGGCTACTACCGGTGGTCGAGGTTCAACATTACGGAAGGCAACCGGCCGGAGAGCATATTGGGGATCAAGGCTTCAGCCGATTTGCTGCCCATATTTGGCGTTCCGCCGCTGATGGGCCGCTTATTTACGCGCGAGGAGATGCAGTTCGGCCACGATGGAGAGGCAATTATCGGTCATCACCTGTGGCAGACGCGATACGGCAGCGACCCGGGGATTCTCGGCAAGACGATCGACCTGGACGAAAGACGCTACACGATTGTGGGAGTGATGCCGGCGCGCTTCCGCTTCACATGGGACCAGGAGATGGATGTCTTTGTGCCGCTGGCGCTCACGCCTGAAGAGCTGAGCGAAGCCAGCCGCGCGACCTCTCGCGACCTGGAGACTCAGGCGCGGCTGCAGCCCGGCGTGAGCGTGAAGCAGGCCCAATCCGCCATGAATACTCTGGCGGCCAATCTTGCCGCGAAATACCCGGACGCCGACAAGGATTGGGGGATCAAGGTTGAACCGCTCCATGCCGCCTACCATCGGCAGATGGGAACGGCGCTCTTTATTTTGTCGGGGGCGGTCGTGTTTGTATTGCTTATCGCTTGCGCCAATGTCGCCAACCTGCTATTGGCGCGGGCGACGAATCGAAAACGCGAGATCGCCATTCGCGCGGCTATTGGAGCCAGCCGCCGCCGGATTCTGATTCAGATGCTCACCGAAAGCGTGCTGCTGGCGGCCATTGGAGGCGCGCTCGGATTGCTCCTCGCGTACGCAGGCGATCGCCTGCTGACGGTGGAGATGACTCGGTATCACCGGTTCAGTGTGCCGAATGCGAGCGTGATCGATATTGACTGGCGCGTTTTGCTCTTTAGTTTAGGCGTGACGCTGGCTACAGGGATTCTCTTCGGCCTTGCCCCGGCCTTTGTTGCATCCAAAACCGACCTGAACGAGTCGCTGCGAGAAAGCGGATCCACTTCGACTGCCGAGTCCGGCCGGCGCCATCTTCGCAACATCCTGGTGATCTCCGAAATAGCCCTCGCCCTGGTGCTGCTTATCGGCGCCGGACTGCTGGTGCGGACTTTTCTTGGGCTCACGCAGGTCGATCTGGGCATCAACCCGACCAACGTGGTAACGATAGAGATCGATCTGCCGCATTACAAATACGCGGAGGCTGCCCAGCAGAGGCTTTTCTATCGCCAACTGCTCGACCGCGTGAAGAGCTTGCCAGGCGTGAAGTCGGCGGGAATCGAGCAACCGGACGACCCAGTTTTCTTCCAGCCCGAAGGCCAACCTCATGCAGCGCCGGGGCAGGAACCGACCGCGTTCTTTAATGTTGTTTCGCCCGGCGACTTCAGCGCCATGGGTATTGGGATGGTGGCGGGACGAGAATTTTCCGAGGGTGACGCCGCCGGCGCCACTTCGGTCGTATTGATCAGTGAAACAACGGCGCGCCGTTATTGGCCGCAATCGAATCCTTTGGGCAAGCACCTCGCTGTACTGGCGGGGGTCTACTCGGGGCAGAGCGCCGGAACCGCGCAGTCTCTGGAGATCGTAGGAATCGTGAAGGACAGGCGAAATTATAACCTGTGGGAGCCTCGAGCCGACATCTACGTGCCCTTCGAGCAGCACTCCGTATCGTGGGCTAATCTGAACGTTCGAACCGCCGTCCCACCCATGACGGCTGTGCCTTCGATTCGCAAAGCCGTGCTGGCTCTCGACAACGATCAGCCGTTGAACGACGTAAGGCTACTCGCCGACGAGGTGGAGCAAACTTACGGCGCCCTTCGCTTTCCCATGATGCTGATATGGATCTTCGCCGGTCTGGCGCTCACGCTGTCGGCGGTCGGGATATTCGGCGTAATGTCTTACACCGTGAGCCGCCGCACGCACGAGCTTGCCATCCGCATGGTTCTGGGCGCGGACCGGCGGGCGGTGCTGAGTCTGGTTTTGGGTGAGGGCCTGAGAGTGACCTTCACCGGTGTAGCGATCGGCCTGGCGGTGGCGTTGGGCCTTAGCCGCATTATGGCGAGCTACGTTTATGGCATCAAGCCTACCGACCCGCTCACCTTCGCCGCAGCGACGCTGACGCTGACGCTGGCGGCGCTGGTTGCCTGCTACGTTCCGGCAGGGCGAGCCGCATCAACCGAACCGATGAATGCGCTGCGAAGCGAATAGAGCAAAACCTGGGTTACGGTGTCCTGTTGAGTTCCGGCCAAGGCCGCGGCTCCCCGGGGTCCCGTCCCAGCGGCCGCGTCGACTTGAATGAAGCGGCTCCGGGTTACACCTACTCTGGTTTTGCTATAGCCGAACCGGCCTTCCCCGGGCAGACACCGATCTTTTGCGGGTTGCGGCGTAGGGCGCCTCCGGCTAGACAGGTTCGGATGGCGCCCTGTGCGGTCGCGGTTCTAGTAGATGAGCTTTAAACCGAACTGCACGATGCGCGGCTCGAAGGTGCTGGAGATGATTCCGCCGCCGGTTGGGTTGGTGGCGGTAAAGGCGCCGGTGCTGCTGAAGGACGAGAGAGTGCCGGTGAGGCCGCTCGAAGGCAGATACATGTTGGTGTGGTTGAAGAGATTGTAGAATTCGCTGCGGAACTCGAGCTTCATGGATTCAAGCGGAAGACTGAACTGCTTGTTGAGGCTGAGGTCGGTTTCGTTGAAGGCCGGAGTGCGCGCGGGGTTGCGCGACGCATTCCCGAACGGGCTGAGCAGATCGCTTGTGGGACACTTGGTGGCGCTGATGGAGCAGGTGGCGGGCAGCGTAAAGGCAGCCCAGTTCACGTACTGAACGTAACCGGTGTTGGCTTGCCGCACCGACCGTCCGAGGGTTTTGGAGACTCCTGGAACGACGTTGGGGCGATACTCGTTGGCGCCGCGGTAGGTCGCCGGGGTCTGCGGCGAAACGGCGGTGGCGGAGTTGGGACTGTAGGTCAGGTTGAAGGGCGTACCGGCCTGCGCGGTGTTGATGGCGCTGACCTGCCAGCCGCCGATCACCGCGTCCGTTACGCCGTTGACGCCGCTCAGGAACCTGCCTCCATGGCCAAACGGAAGCTGATAGACGAGGCTGGTGATGTTGGCGACGGGAAGGTTGTAATCGGACTGTGAATAATCGGCGGCGATGTTGTTGCCGTCTTGCGGCGAGGGCGTGTTGCCTTCAAGGGAGGCCGATGCGTTGTCGAGCGAGTGCTCCCAGGTGAAGGAATTCAACAACGTGAGCCCGCCGACGAACTGCTGTTGATAGCGGGCCTGGAGCGCGTCGAAGTGGGAAAAGAATTCGTTCTCGGCCTCGGTGATGTCGCTGGGCCAGTTGGCGTAGGTGCGGGCGAAACCATTGGCCGGGTTCTTCTGATTGGCATCGAGGAAGCCCTGCAATTTGACGCCGTGGCTGCCCACATAGGCCACATCGAAGACGATGTTCTTCGCCAGTTGCCGCTGGATGTCGAAGTAGTAGTTTTCGACATAGCTGTCTTTGGTGTTTTTGGGAATGTAGGTGATGTTGTCAGTAGCCGGATTGAACGCAGTGACTAGGCCGGAGGGGTAGCCCTGGTCGGAAGTGGCGTAGCAGCTTGGGGTTGTGGTGCCGGTGGCGATGATTTGCGCGGGCAGCGGGGTGCTGCAGTGGTTGGTGGTGGACGGGGTGATCTGGGTGACGCTGGCGAACTGGGCCTGCGGGGCGTTGATGGCGAGGATGTCGCCCGAGCCGGCGCGGGTGTAGTGCGCAAAGCCGATGCCGAAGCCGCCGCGAATGGAGGTTCTGGGGGTTGCCGCGAAGGCGAACCCGACGCGCGGGCCAAAGTCGGCGAGGTCGGGATTGACGAGCGTCTTGCCGTAGACCCCGCCGTGAGAGACCGGCGTAATGCCGTTGCCCACGGTGGCGCCGGGGGTGATGGTGAACACGGTCTGTGAGGCTGGATCCCAGTTGGAGATGTTGTTGTGAAGCTCGGAGTAGGGCGAGCCGTACTCCCAGCGCAGGCCAAGATTGAGGGTCAGTGTGGGGGTGACCCTCCAATCGTCCTGCGCGTAGACACTATCCATGCTCTGCAGCAGATGGGCCACAAAGTAATTGGCAAGCGAGTACTGGTTGGTGTCGCCGAACAGGAAGTCGGCCCAGTAGTTGTCGGCGACCGCGGAGCCGCTCACGGTACTGTAACCGCCGCCATAGACCCATGAGCCGTAGAGCGGGTTGTTGTCGTTGACGGCCATCCAGATGCGCTCGTACTCGTAGCCGAACTTGAGCGAATGATTGCCCTTGACCCAGGTGTAGTTGACCTTGGGGTCGAAGAGGGCCGGGTCCTGCCATTGCGGGTTGGTACTCTGGCGGCCGAAAGTGGTGAAGTTTGTGATGGAGACCTGGGGCAGTCCACCCTCAATCGATGCCGGCACATCCTGCAGGCCGGGGATATTGAAGTCATTCTGCCCGATCGACAAAGTCCACTTACCGGCCTTGGTGCGGGAGAGGCCGAGACGGGCGTCGAGAACCTTGTTGGCGCCCATGAGGCGGGTATAGCCGAGAGCGACCTGCTGGTCGAGGATGCGTTGAGTGCCGTTCTGGGTACCGTCGAGCGGCAGCAGGATGGTGGGGTAATTGACGCCGGTCTCTTTGCGGTCGCTGATGCGGAGGAACCAGGAGGTGTTTTCGTTCTGGTGGTAGTCGAGGCGCAGATCGCCCTTATCGGACTTGTCGGTAAAGGGCGCCTCATAGGCGTAGTCATTGGTATTCAGGCCGGTGGACGCCAGTCCGCTGACAGGCAGCGCGGTGATCTGCTTGAAGTAGGAGATGATTTGCTCTGACAGGGGGTTGATGGCGCCGGTGGGAATCGCCGTGTTGGCCGGGTAGACGACGCCGGTTATCGGGTTTTTCACGGGCACCACCAGGATGCCGTTGAGTTCGTTCTGCGTAGGCAGGGTATAGACCGTCAGCGGCTTCAGGGTCTGGCGGAAGCCCTCCCAGTCGAGGAAATAGAAGAGCTTGTCCTTGAGGATGGGTCCGCCCACGTTGAGGCCGTACTGGTTGCGGTTGAATGCAGGCTTTACGAAAGCAGTAGAGCCGCCGGTGTTGCTGACCAGCAGCGGCTTGAAGAATCCGGCGGCATTGAGGTCGGTGTTGCGCAGAAATTCGTAGAGAGTAAAGTGCAGCCTGTTGGTGCCGCTGGCCGAGGCGACGTTGACGGTGGCGCCGGAGCCGCGCCCGTACTCGGCGTTTTCGTTGTTGGTGACCACATCCCACTGCGCAACCGAATCCGGGGGAATGGCGATGATCTGGTTATCGAAGCCCTGGTTGCTTTCGCCGTAGGCGTTGTTGTCGAGGCCGTCGAGGAGGAAGTTATTGAACATGCTGCGCTGCCCGTTGACGTTGTACGAGCCGGCGCGTACCAGGCTGTTGACGGAGGTGGTGGTGGCGGAGGTGGGCGCCTGGCGCGACCCGGGGACCAGCGCAAGAAGGTCGGAGTAGTTGCGGCTGACGAGGGGGAAGGCCGCGGTCTGGTAGGCGGTCACATTCTCGCCGTTTTCGCTGGATTCGGTTTGCAATTGCAGCGCTACATCGGAGACTTCGACGGTGGTGGAGTTCTTACCTACCTCGAGCGTGAGGTCGATATGCTGGCGCGCGCCAACCGAGACGGTTACGTTGTCGGCAACGGCAGTGCTGAAGCCGGCATGCTCGGCGGAGATTTTGTAAACGCCGGTGTGTAGTGAGGGTGCCTCATACTCGCCCTGACCGCCGGAGGTGGTGGTGAAGATGGCTCCCGTGGCTTTGTCGAGGACCGTAACGGTGGCGCCGGGAACGACCGCGCCGGTGGAATCGTGAATAACGCCGACGACGCTGCCGGTGTCGTACTGCGCCTGGAGTGCAAACTGGCCAAAAGCGAGCAGCAGAATGCCCGCCATCATGATAGAGAGAAAATGAGTCCGCCTGGGTGTTCGCATAGGTAAGCGTACGGTCAGGCCTGTTAAGGAAGGTTGAGTTGACCGTGAATGCGAGATGAATTGCTGGCGCAGGATTGGCGAAGATGGGGAGCACAGTGGATCAACGGGCTCGTGCACTTGCGAGACGGGCAATCCTCTGGGAATAGAGGCCGATTCTGGCGGACATCCATGTATTTTTGTGTGGGGCGCAGGCGAAGGTGTTCCAATGGGTGAGACTGCCGTGAGCGGGTTGAGTGGCAGTGGCCGGCCTGGGCATCCCGACTGCAGGGTAGGCCGTGCGGAAGGAGGCTGCAACCTCAATAAAGACTGGTACAGACGTCTTTTGAGGGTAGAGGCCGATGTTACAATTCCGATGAATTCGCGCCACGGCAGACCGCTCCGCAGGCGCGGCGGATTGAGAGAGGAGATGTGATGGCCGGATCGGGATCCGATCTCCGCGGCTCGCTGGGACTGCTTCTGCTTCGGCTGATGGTGGGATGGGTGTTCCTCTCCGAGGGGATTCAAAAGTTCCTGTATCCCGCGGCACTGGGCGCGGGGAGGTTTCACAAGATCGGCATTCCTCTTCCCCAGTTCAGCGGGCCGTTTGTAGGGGTGGTGGAGGTTGTATGCGGGGCGCTTTTGATCATGGGGCTCGCGACAGCGTTTGCGGTGACGGCGCTGCTGATCGACATTTCCGTAGCGATCGCCACAACCAAGCTGCCCATGATCGCTAAGCAGGGGTTCTGGGCGGGGATGCACGAGGGGCGGACGGATTTCTGCATGTTTCTGGGATTGCTGGTGATTGCGCTATTGGGGGTGGGCGGACTGTCTCTGACCGGCGGACGGGGCCGCTGAGACACGAGTGTCCGCTCAGCTTGCCTTGCGGGACGCGAACAGACGCGGGCCGACCTCGATCAAGCGCGGGATCATGTTGAAGACGGCGATACGGGACCAGGGCTTGCCGTCTCTCATGCGGAAGCCCTTTTCGTTGAGGCTGGTAACAATTTCGGCGTAGGAAAAGTCGCGGGCCAGCAGGTCCATCATGAGCGTGAGCGCCTGGTGCTCGGTGGGGTCGGCTTCGAGGCGCCTGCAATCGTCGGAGATGCGGAGACCGTAGGGGACGGCCTCGTCGAACTCGCGTTCGGTGGGAGCTTCGGAGTCGGGCAGCTCGCGCCGCCATTCGATGGAAACGGAGATCAACTGCCAACCCGCGGCGGTGCGCTGGCGCATGATTTCGGGGGTAAAGGGACCGGAGATTACATCTCGAACCCGCTCGAAGTAGGCCATTTGAGAGCCTCCCGGCAAATTTCCACGCCGAAGCTGGGGGCAATCGGCCTGCCACGATTGAAGCCGGGGGCAGGATTTCACATAGCTCAATCGCAAGGGGATAACGGCGCGCCCCAAGCCGGAGCGCGGGCGAAGGTTGTCCGTTTTCGCAAACCGCCGTCCGGTTCCGGACAGAGGACGGCAGGACAAAGGTAACTCTGGTCCCACGCTCGTGCTATTCCACCGACCACAAGAGCCACGATAGACTTCAACTTTCATCGTGGGAATTCTCCGCATACTTTATTTGACTGCAGAGACGAAGTTCCCTCGAAGGCCAAATAGGCCGCCGAATCACGACGGGCACAGACTTGACCTGCCTGTTTGGCTTCCCGCGGCGGCCAAGGCTCGTACAGTTCAGATTATTCAAATCTTCCTAAGAACTTCGACACTTATTGAGAGTGGGGTAGATTAGACCGAATGTCGACGGAGCGGGACAAGCACGCGGGGACAATAGATTATTACGAATTTCTGCAGATTAGTCCCAATGCGACCTCCGACACGATCCACCGCGTCTATCGATTCCTGGCGGCGCGCCTTCATCCGGACAATCCGGAATCCGGCGATGCGGAGTCGTTCCACTTATTGAAGACGGCTTACGACGTATTGTCCAATCCGGAGCGGCGCGCCGAGTACGACGCAAATTACAGGCGCGAACAGGCGCCACAGACGCCGCTGTCTTCGTCGATCGATTTTATGGACAGCCTGGATGGGGAATTGAACCGGCGGCTGGCGGTGCTGGCGGTGCTGTATTACCGGCGCCGGACGAATCCGCAGTCGCCGGAGGTTTCGCTGGCCGAGATCGAAACCCGGATGGGGTTTCCGCGGGATTATCTGGATTTTACTTCGTGGTATCTGATGAAGAAGGGTTACATCACGCGGGCGGACAACTCCGATTTCACGCTGACGGCCGAGGGCGTGGACTTTGTGGAGATGCAGCGGGCGCGTATTCCGGTGCTGAACAAGATGCTAACGAGCGGCTCAGGCTCGACGGTTGCAGATGCCGCGCGGAGCAACAAACAAGGAGCCTCTTCCGCGGCGCAAACGGCTGGCGGCTCCGGGCCGATCATTCTGCCCGCGAAGATGGACGAGCTGCGGGACCGGCGCAAGGGAGCACCGGATCGCCGCGTGAATTCACGGGGACGGCGGGCAAGCGACTACGCGAACGCAGCGGCGGATTAGCGATTGGGACTTCAGAATCGCCCTCCTGTGCGAAATGCCTCACCATCTCGCGGCGTCCCTACCGACTGCCGATTGAGACCGTTCTCGCAAGGCAGTTTACTTTGTCGATGCCGAAGTGTATTCTGATGCGGCTTCCGGGTCAACATTCGAATCCCGACATAACTTCAACCGTTTCCGAATTCGGAGGTAGCCGATGCCGACGCAGACATTTTCCAAATGCACGTCGATTGCTGTCGATGGCTCCGAGGTCTTCATCGTTGCGGTGATGAAGCATCTCGAAAAGATCGCCACGCTGAGTTTAGGAGCGACGCTGCTCGTTAACATCAAGAAGACCGGAAAGCTCGTGAAGATTGAAATGACGGCGCCGGCCGGCGGCAATGCCACGAGTTATCAGGATTCGGCATCGCCTTTGCTCGTACAGGCCATTAATAACCAGTCGGCCGACATGTTCCGCAACGAACTCAAAGTAGCCCTGGACACTGCCAAAAGAGCAGGCATCGGACTTGAGTTTATTGCCCGCCAGCTCACCGAGGGACTTACCCCAGTGACTTACAGTGGAGCGAAGAACGTGGTTCAGCCTCCGAGCAAAGTGAAAACGCCGGTGGGTATGTCCGGTTCAGGGGTCATGGCCCTCCATGCAAACAAGGCCATGCAACGGATGGGATGGCTCGAAGACTTCGCGAACGGCAAACTGACCGTAAGCCAGCTCCCAACGGCCTGGAAGGCGGATCTTCCGCGCATCCTTCGGACCTGGCTCACGCCCGGGCGAGGAGCCAGCACCACAATATCCTTCGACCCTGGGGACTGGAAACCCTGTTCGCTCGATCCGGCCATGAAGGGACGCCATCCCGCGCTTGGCCTTGCGCACGAGATGATTCACGCCTGGCACAGCGCCTCAGGCAGGAACATGCGGGTGAAAATCGGCAACGAAAACCTGGAAGAAGTCATCACCACCGGGCTGCCGCCTTACAACTTCGAAGAGATCTCCGACAACAAGTTGCGCACGGAATTCGGAGACGAAATAAAGCTTCGGACCAACTATTGAAGTCAGACCAATTTCCCCGCGATGGAGCTACTCGCGCACGCTGATCCCCAGGGCTTTCATTTTGCGATAGAGATGGCTGCGCTCGAGGCCCAATAGCTCGGCGGCGTGGCTGATGTTGCTGCGGGCTTCCTCGATTTTCTTGAGGATGTACTCGCGCTCGTAGGCATCGCGCGCCTGCTGGAGAGAGGAAAAGTCTTCTGCGGCGCGCGAGTTGGTTTTCTGGGTGAGCGGTGGAAGGTGTTTGCGTTCGATGCGCAGGACACGGGGGTTGAGAATGAGCACGCGCTCGATGACGTTCTTCAACTCGCGCACGTTGCCCGGCCAGTGGTACTGGGCAAGCGTATCGAGGGCGTCGTCGCCGACTTCCATGCGCGGGCGGCCGTACTGGCGGCCGAACTCGGCAAGAAACTCGCGGGCCAGAAGAGGAATGTCCTGCTTGCGCTCGCGCAACGGGGGCACGAAGAAGGGGACCACGTTGAGCCGGTAGAAAAGGTCTTCACGGAAGTTGCCCTTGGCGATCTCCTCTTCGAGATCCTTATTCGTCGAGGCGATGAGGCGCACATCGACGCGCAGCGGCTGGGCGCCGCCGACGGGCGTGAAGAGCTGATCGTCGAGCGCGGAGAGCACCTTGGCCTGGGTTTTGAGGCTCATGTCCCCCACTTCGTCGAGGAATAGCGTTCCGCCGTCGGCGCGTTCGAGGGTACCCCGGTGCTCGGGCGGACCGGCTTGAGAGCCGGGAGTGAAGCCCTGGCCCAAGGCGCCGTGCCTGTATCCGAAAAGCTCGGCCTCGATGTGTGCCTCGGGGATGGCCGCGCAGTTGAGCTCGACGAAAACGCGGTCGCGGCGCTGGCTCTCCGCGTGGATGGCGCGCGCGATGAGCTCCTTGCCTGTTCCCGACTCGCCGTAGATGAGCACACGGCCGTTGGTGGGAGCCATGAGGCGAATCTGCTGGCGCAGGGCCTTGGCGGGAACGCTTTCTCCGGTGAGGACGGAGCCTACGCTGAACTGACGCTTGAACTCCTGGTTCTCCGCGCGCAGCCGCCGCGCCTCGACGGCATTCTTGATTACGATCAGGGTGCGGTCGAGCGAGAGCGGCTTTTCGAGGAAGTCGTAAGCGCCGAGTTTGGTGGCCTTCACGGCGGCTTCGATGGTGCCGTGTCCGCTGACGATCACGACCTCCGGACGCGTCTCCTGGGCAAGCCGGCGGACGTCGGCGAGCACGTCGAGCCCGTCGCGGTCAGGCAGCCAGATGTCGAGCAGAACCACGTCATAGGGGGCGTCCTGCAGCAAGGTCATCGCATCCGCGCCGGTGCCTGCGCCGGCCACGCTATAACCTTCCTCCTGCAGAATCTCTTCGAGCGAACTTCGAATCTCCGCCTCGTCGTCCACCACCAGAATATGATTCATGAGCGGATTTCCTTGAGCGGCGCGTCCGCGTCATCGACGGCAATGGGGCCGTCGAATGCGGGATGCGCAACCGGCTCCATGAGCGGCAAGCGGAGGAGGAAGCGAGCGCCCTTGGGACTGTTGCTCTCGGCGCGGAGGGAGCCGCCGTGCTCCTGCGCGATCTTGGCGGCGATGGACAGGCCGAGGCCGGTGCCGCGATGCTTGGTGGAGTAGAAGGGCAGGAAGAGCCGCTCGCGAATTTCGTCGGTGAGACCATGGCCGGTATCGGAGACCGAGATCTCGACCGCCTCGCCGTCCTCGCTGACCCCGCTGCGGATGCCGAGTACGCGCAACAGGCTCCCCTGCATGGCCTCGGCGGCGTTGTCAATAAGGTTGGCCAGGGCGCGGCGGATGGCTTCGGGATCGGCAAGAACGGTGGGCAGCGAGGGATCGAGGTCGCGCTGGACCGTAATGCCGTCGAGCCTGCCGGCAAAGAGCACAAGAGCCTCTTCGGCGACCCGGTTCATGTCGCAGGCGCGGGGTTGAGGCGCGGGAAACTGCGCCAGCGCGGAGAACTGATCGACGAGGGTGCGCAGCGTTCCCACGCAGCCGAGGATGATCTCGCTGCATTTGCGAATAATGTTGGGCGAGTCGGGCTGGCCGCGGTCAAGATGCTTGCCGATGCGCTCGGCGCTGAGGGCGATGGGCGTAAGCGGGTTCTTGATCTCGTGCGCGACGCGCTGCGCCACTTCTTTCCAGGCCAACTGGCGCTGCGCGCGCAAGAGCTCGGTCGTGTCCTCGACCACGAGCACGGTTCCCGGGCGGCCCCGCGACAGCTCCAGTCTGGCACTGGTGATGGCCAGATGGAGCGTCCGATTGCGCGTATGGAATTCGATCTCAGTGGACGCGGCACCCATACGCTGGCCGCGGCGGATGACGCCGGCCAGATCGTCGGCGCATTCAGCCGGCAGGAACGACTCGATCTTTGCGCCTACAAGCGTGGTTTCCTCGCGGCGGCCCATCAGCTCCGCGAAGGCGCGGTTGCACTGGAGTACGATGCCGGAGCCGTCGAGCGTGACCACGCCGCTGGGAATGGTTTCGACGATGGTTTCAAGCTCGCGGCGGCGCTCTTCAATGGACTGGTTGGCGGCGGTGAGCTGTGCCTGGGAGCTCTCCGCCAACCGGCGGCTGGCCTCAAGGTCGCCGGCCATGTGATTAAAGGAACGCACCAGATCGTCCATTTCTCCGGTGGCGATGGCGGCGACGCGCTGCTCATATTTTCCGGCTGCAATGGCGTCCATGGCATCGGCGAGGGCATCAACGGGGTCGGTGATCTGCTTGGAAAGAAACTTGGCGAGCCAGATGCTCGAGAAAAACACAAATACCGTGATGAGCAACAGCATGAGGAAGAACGTGGTGCGGATGCCATTGCGGAAACGGAAGAGCAGCCAGTATTCGGCGGCGCCGGCGCGGATGCGCGCAGTGGTCTGGCTGAGACCTTCGGGCATGGGCAGAGCCACAACGACTGACTTGCCGGAGGAAGTGGCCGACAGGCCCAATGCGTACTCCTGGCCAGCAACCTTCAGCACGGGCTGATCGCTGCGCTGCGCAGCAGAAAGCAGGACCGCGGGGAGAGGGCCATGGAGCGAAGTTCCGCCGCGCGCGCCGTCGTCGAGCCAGGTGAGCAAAGTGGCCGTGCTGTCCTCCGGCGGGGCTTGAAAGCTGGCGAGCATCCGGCGGTTTTTGTCGTAGACAACGGCAAAGCCCCCGGCCAGCGTGATGCGGCGGGAAACAAGTTCCATCTCGAGTTTCTCGGGATCCCACTCCGGCGCGCCCGAAGCTGCAATGGCATCCGCCTCGACACGCGCATTGCTGGCTACGTACTGCACCAGTTCCAGGACGACGCGCGTGGAGTCGTCGCGCAGCTCCGAGGTGTTAGGCGAGAACCAGCGGTCGATGGACCGGTTCATGAGCAGAAAGCTGAACAGGAACATGCAAACGGCGGGAATGAGCGCGATAAGACCAGCGCCCAGCACCATCCGCGTGCGCAAACGGGCGCCCAGCGCGCTGCTGCTCTGATCGGCGTAGAGTTTGACGATGTGGCGGAGCAGCAGCATCAACAGCGCGAGGAGAAGAAGAAACACCAGCACCGTGAGGCCGGTAAACGCGAGCGTTTCCCAAAAGGTTTCAGGAGTGAGGAACCGGAGGCTCGAGGTATTGAAGGCCTGGAGCGCGCCCAGCAAGGTGAAAAACAAGAGCGCCAGGCCCGCATAGAGAGCTACAGACCGCCGCCGTGGATCGCCGAGAAACGGCATGGGGCGATTATAAAGCGGTTAAAAGACGCAGGACATCGATTTGAGTCGGCCGCGCGAGGATGTAAATCGGCAGAAGCGGGGGCGGACGCTCAAATCTGCGAGCAGTCGAGGGGGCTAAGCATGAGGTTGCTGATGTTGGTCACGATCTGATCGTAAGCAAAGCGCGGGTCGGCGGAAAGCTTCTTCCAGGCGGGATCGTTGCGGAACACGTCCCACTTGGCTTCGAGCTCAGCGGTGTTGGTGAAGCTGAGCATGTAGGTGAGATGCGGGAGGCGCGAGCCGATGAGCGTGTCGCCGAAGAAGACGGGATGGAAGCCGGCCTTGAGAAAGATTTCGAACTCGCCGGAGTGGAACATCTCCACCTTGCGCACGTGGTCGGCGTTGCTGGGGCTTTCGTAGGTGCGCAGTTGAAACATGCGCTTGCCGTTTGTGGCCGCTGCGGGCGGGGGCGTGAGCTTTGGCCAGCCCTGGAAGGCGGCAAGGAGCGAAATCTCCACGCGCTGAAAGGCCGGCGCGGTGGCCGTGGCGTTCCAGAACCGCTGCGCGAGCTTGAGGAACTCCTGATCCTCGGCCAATTGCAGATCGAGTTTGGCGAGGGCTTCAACGGAAGGGCCGGGGATCAGCAGATGATACGCAGGAGTGTCCTGTCCGATATCGAGCTTGAAGGCGCCGATGGGGCCCATACCCATGCGGGTGACGGTGGGAATCAGGGCATCGGCGAAGAAGTTCTCGGTGAGCGTCAACTGCGGGCCGCTCATGAGACTGTATCGGCGGAGCTGGTAGTATTCGCGCGGCTGGCGTGCGGGCGCTTGCGCGGCAAGATCGCTGGCGACGGCGAGGGCAGAGGTGGCAAGCGAGGCGGCAAGAAACTGGCGGCGCTTCATGATGTGTCCTCCGGGTGAAGGATCATTGTACGGGAGCCGGTTCGCCGGGCCGGTGTCCAGGTCTACGCCAGCACGATGGCCGGCGCGGTCCAGGGGCGGTGCTGGCTTTCGGCCACGCCGCGATGCGTGAGCGCGCCGAGCCATGTATTGAGGCCCTCGGCTAGACCGGGGTCCTGGCGCAAAGCTTCGCGCGGGCCCAGATTGGCCAGGCGGAGAAGATAGGGGAAGGTGGAGTTGGTGAGCGCGAGCGTTGAGGTATTGGGGACGGCGCCGGGCATGTTGGTGACGCAGTAGTGGACCACGCCATCCACTTTGTAACTGGGGTCGGAGTGCGAGGTGGGCCGCGCGGTCTCTACGCAGCCGCCCTGGTCGATGGCGACGTCGACGATAACTGCGCCTTTTTTCATTTGAGAGACCATGGCGCGCGTGATGAGCTTGGGTGCCGTGGCACCGGGAATCAGCACGCCGCCGATCACGAGGTCGGCCTCGCGGGTGACGTGCGCCAGGTTGTAGCTGTTCGAAGCCAGGGTGTAGAGGCGGCCGTTGAAGATGTCGTCGAGCTCGCGCAGACGGTTCAGGTTCACGTCCACCAGCGTGACCCTGGCGCCGAAGCCGAGAGCGATGCGCGCTGCATTTGTACCCACGATGCCGCCGCCGAGAATGGCCACGTGCGCCGGGGGAACGCCGGGCACGCCGCCCAGCAGGATGCCGCGGCCGCCGCGCTCCTTTTCGAGATAAGTGGCACCGACCTGCACGCTCATGCGGCCGGCGACTTCGCTCATGGGTGTGAGCAGCGGCAGCGCGCCCTGGCGGTCGCGCACCGTCTCGTAGGCAATGCCGATCATCTTCGATTCGAGCAGCTTGTTGGTCAGGTCGGGCACGGGAGCAAGATGAAGATAGGTGAACAGCACCAGGCCGTCTCGGAAGTGGACGTATTCCGGCTCGATGGGCTCTTTGACCTTGACTACCATGGCGGACTTGCCCCACACATAGCCGGCGTCGCCCACGATCTCCGCGCCGGCGTTCTGATAGGCCTCGTCGGCAAAACCGGAATCCTCGCCTGCCTGGGTCTCAACCAGCACCGCGTGGCCGGCTTCTGTAAGCGCCTTCACGCCAGCAGGAGTGACGCCGACGCGCGCTTCGTGGTCTTTGATCTCTTTGGGAACGCCAATGATCATATGGTCAGGCTCCTGCGTGCGATTGATCCCGGTCAAGGCCGGTGGCATCCATCACGCG
>Ga0335072_10005690_pt1 | contig 18345 bp, 19 predicted proteins | sample Lox_Sample_21_FD_206725 | JGI IMG/M metagenome (GOLD analysis project Ga0335072, IMG submission 206725) | Soil microbial communities from Loxahatchee National Wildlife Refuge, Florida, United States - Lox_Sample_2.1 | ecosystem: Environmental > Terrestrial > Soil > Wetlands | place: USA... | reverse complement strand
CGCCGCGACCAGGACGGCGTCGGCCCGACCCGCCAGCCGCCTCGGAGAGATTTCTTCGCGATGCCCGGCTTGGGGCATCAGGGTGTCGTCGATGGTCAGGAAGTCCAGCAGGCCACGCTCGGCCGTGGCCGCCAGGCCGGCCCAATACCGCCCACCGAGAACCGATTCCGTCGCGGGGTCGGCGGTCAGCGTGGCGCGCCACGCTTGTGGATGCCAGCCGTAGCCGTCGAGCGCGACGCCGAGATGCAGCTGATCGGTCACGGCAGGCCTTTGGTGAAGGCGATCGGACGGAAGGGTCCCCATGACACCACCGGCGCGTCGATCTCGGTGTAGCCGGTGGTGCGATACAGCGCCTCTGCCTCCGGTTGGCGATCGCCGGTGATGAGGTAGACCCGCCGATAGCCCCTCGTGGTGGCGGTCGCCTCCAGTTCGGCCAGCAGCGCCTTCGCGTAGCCGCGACGACGACATCCACTGTCCGTCCAGATCCGTTTGAATTCCGCGGTCTCGGCATCGAACCGCAGGAACGCGCCACCGGTGACCGGGACACCGTCCAGCAGTCCGACCAACAAGCCACCGTCGGGCGGCGCGAGCTCGGCGGATGGAACGGGCAACCAGCTAAGATGCAGCTCCGGAGTGCCGCCGTAACGCTGGGAGTACTCCACCGCCAGCTCGGCCAGCAGCGGCTGGGCCAACGGGTCATCCGCTCCCACCGCCAGGAAACGCAGCTGCGCCGCCGCGGTTGACGGGCTGGGTGGAGGTGTCACGTCAATGTCCAACGTCTGGCTATCGGGCGCATTCCTGCCCTGCTAGGCCAATGTCGCGCTGACGTACCGGCCGGCGACGGGCGCTCCGCTGAGATCCTGACGGCGCAGTCCCGGTAGCCCGGTGGCGACGAACAGGTCGGGGAGGTCAGCCACGATCGCTTTCCAGCCGCGCGCCGCCAAAGACTCGGCGGCGTCGTGTTGCTCATCAGGATACGTGAGTTCGGTCATATCGCCGTCGAAACCGTACGGTCGCCAGCGTTGAGCGAGGGTGTGCTCCTGGCTCGAAAACGGCCCGAGCTCTTTCGGCAGATAATCGGCCGCCATCCTGCTGCCGGCGGCGCTCAATGCGGTGACATTGTCCAGCAACCGGTCATGCGTGGCGGGCGTGAGAAACCCGATGAACAGGCCCTCGGCGATCCACGCAGTGGGCTTGGTGGCATCGAAGCCGAGCCGACGCAGCGCCTCTGGCCACTCCCGGCGAAGGTCGATTCCCACCGCACGCCGGTCGGCGGTGGGGGCGGCCTGAAGGGCCCGGAACGCCTGCGTTTTGAACTCGATCACCTGCGGCTGGTCGATCTCGAAGACGGTGGTGCCCATCGGCCACCACAGCCGGTAGGGCCGGGCGTCCAGCCCCGACGCCAAGATCACCGCCTGACGGATGCCGGCCCGGCCGGCATCGGTGAGGAAGTTGTCGAAAAATCGGGTGCGGACCGCGAAAAGGTCAGTCAACAAGGCGAATCCGTTGTCGTCACCGAGCTCACTAAGGGCACGCTCGCCGCTGGCGACCTGAGTGAAGAAGTCCACTCCCACCGCGCGCACCAACGGCTCGGCGAACGGGTCGTTGATCAAACCGGCCCTCGTCGCCAGCGCCCGGGCCGTCGCGACCAATGTCGCGGTGGTTCCGACGCTGGTGGCCGGATCCCAGGTGTCGTTGTCTGTTCGCGCCATAGTCAGCCCGACCCTACGCCGCGCCCCACCGGCCGACCCTAGTTAGGCTTATGCGCACTTAAAAGCAACGCCGCCCGCCAGCCGAGCAGCAGCAGGCCGGTAACCGCTGACGCCACCACCACGAAACTCGCGGCCACGCCGGCGGAGGTGACCTTGCGCAGCAGCATCCCGACCGCGACCGTGCACAACCACACCACCACCCCGGTGGGGAGCACCGCCGTCGGGCGCTGCCACGCTCGCGCGGCCAGCCAGCCCACGCCGGTGCCGCTCAGAAACGGCCACGCCGTCGTGGCGATGCCCGCGACATTGAGCCCCTCGTCGTGACTGCGCCGCCCCACCGCACAGAACACCAGCACGCAGGCGACATCGACGCCCAGCCAGCCCACTGCCCGTCGTGGACGCTCTTGGTTCATTGCGCGAACAACTCCCTGAAACCCTATTGGCCGCCCGGCTGGTCAACCGTAGGTCTCCGCGCCGTGTCTCGCCGGGTGTACGGCAACATCTTGGCCGGGGGGCGACGCGGCTGTATCGGGGTCGACGGCCAGCGCCGCGGTCCCGTCCATAACGCCGGCGGCGCGTCGAGTTGCTTGGCGAGCAAAAGCGCCGTCGCGTCGTAGTTGGCCCGCCAGCCCTGAAAATGGGGCCAGGCCTCTTCATCCGAGCGATCGATCGGGTAGCCAACCTCGCGCAGCATCGCGGTTGCAGCACGAAAGTCGTTGTACGATACGGAGATTGGTGCATCCGGTTCTGGTTCTTCGAGTGCCGCCTTCTGCATCGTCCGGGCGATCTGTCCTATCGCGACGAAGCCCATCCGTAGCGCCAACCTGGGCGCGAGCTTGGGTTCGCGTGATGGCGCCAGCGCCAGATGCAGGGCGGCAGCGTCCATGACCGCGATTAGCGAGGTAAGCCAGTGCGACAACGGCCGAGGCGAGCGGAACCGGGCCAGGGTCAGATAGGTGGTGTGGGATTCGGCCACCTCGGCAGCCCACCGCTCCCAGGACAGGAACAATGTCTCGAGAACCGCTGCTATGTCGCCCTCCTGGATCCCCCATCGGCTGCGGACCAGGATCTCTGGACCCCACGCCGGTACCCCGGCACGCGACGAGAGCAAGGTGACATCGGTTTCGCGCTTGTTGAACGCGGCGTACAGCGTGGGCAGGTAACCGACCTGCAATCCGATCACCACCAGCCCGGTGAACGCCGCCAGGTATTCGAGCGTCGTGCTGTCACCAGTGACCGGCGCAGCGTACCCAAGGGTGAACAACGAGGATCCGGATTCGGAAAAGGCTTGCCCCAGATGGCCTTTCAGGCTCGGTAGCAGCAAGAGGGCAAAGCCGACAACGAGCATGCCTAGCCACACGGCAAGCCGGATGAGCAGCGACATCGGCGCTTGCCAGGCCAGGATCCGGTCCCGGCGCTCATAGGAGCGGACCCGCTTGGTCGCTAGAAAGAAGCCGATGTCGAGGAACCTGTCAACGCCCCGCGTGAGTGGGGAGTTGACCCCCCGCGGAACAACTAGGGTGCCCGCGACACTCATCAACGTGGCTGTCACAACAACCACCCCAGCCGCGAAGCCGACCCACGCACCGACCATACGAGCATTCAAACGCGTCGGATCGAGTCAGGGCGGGGTATGCGAGCTATTCGCCTTCGTCGTCCAGGATCTCTTCGTCATCGAGGAGGTCTTCGTCGTCCAGGAACTCTTCGTCATCCAGCAGACCCAGATCCAGGGGGTCCTCGTCGTGGGGGTCGATCACATACTGCTGCCAGTAGCCCGGGGCAAAGTAGATCTGATCCGATTGGTCCGGGTCTACCCCGACCTGAACCCGAAGGATTCCCTCTTCGACGCCGTAGCTGAATGCGTTGGGGTACTGAACTCCGCCGTCCGCGGTGCGGATGTGAATGTCATAAGGCACCGGTCGATCCTTCCATGGCGGCTTCAGCCACAAGCGCTTCTTGCACCCGACTGCTTCCACGAGGGCTTTATTAGCTGGGTGTTTCGTGAGTTGTAACCGGCAGGCCGGCGCGGGCCAGACGTGCTAGTTCCGCCGTCGTCGAACGCAACTGATCAGGAGAGTCGAGCCGTGTCGGGAAGCCGACGCGCGCGTAGGCGATTCCGCGCGGAGTGTTCACCCGGATATCGAGGCCGTAGCGATCGATACCGGTGCACACGGCGATGTCGGCATCGGGATAGCCGCCAAACGCCCGGGCCATCGCCACCAGGGCGTCGGCGTGATCGGCATTGAGGTGCGCAATGGCCCTGCCCGCCGCCGGTGCGACCGGATCCGGCGCCGCGGCGTCGTATTGTTCGCCGGTCGCCGAGTCCATCCGGCCGTAGCCGCCCACCCAACGCACCCGCTGGACCTCCAGCACCCACAAGGTGAAGTCGCTGAAGTCGAGGAACAACCGGGCGGCGGGCACCGCATTGGCATATGCCGTCCGAACAGCGTCTCGATCGGCAGCCGCGGGCTGGGAGACGCGCCCGGCCAGCGTGATTCGACTCTTGGCCAGCGGGTCGCTGTCGCCGCTCTCGGCCACGATCGAAAGGCTGGCGCGTGGGTCGCCGGCGAGGTTGCGGCCGTGCTCGGCCAGGTTCGACAAGCACAGCACCGGTTTTCCGGCCAGCAGTCCGTACGCCACGAACGACGCCCACGGGTCGCCGTCGGGACTCAACGTGGCCAAAGTCGCGGCATTACCGGCCGCGGCGATGGTTCGTGCCTGCTCAGCGGCGGAGGGGCGGACGGACCCGACCATCGGTTGCAGTGGCGGCGGCGTGGAGGGAGCGTCGCCGGGGTCGCCATGGTCGCGGTTCGTCATAGCCGCGACGCTACCGATCGCGAGGTTGAGCGGCGGTCTTACGATGGCCGGATGACTAGCTTCAACCCGCAGGACCCGCTCGGCCTGGACACGTCGCTGTCTGACGACGAGATCGCGGTCCGCGACACCGTCCGACAGTTCTGCGCCGAGCATGTCATCCCGCACGTCGCCGAGTGGTTCGAAATCGGCGACCTTCCGGTTCGCGATCTCGCCAAGCACTTCGGCCAGCTTGGCCTGCTCGGCATGCATCTGGAGGGCTATGGCTGCGGCGGGGCGTCGGCCGTCCACTACGGCCTGGCCTGTACCGAGCTGGAGGCGGCCGATTCGGGCATCCGGTCGATGGTCTCGGTGCAGGGTTCGCTGGCGATGTTCGCGATCTGGAAGTTCGGCTCCGACGAGCAAAAGAACCAGTGGTTGCCCGGTATGGCCACCGGCGAACTGCTCGGCTGCTTCGGCCTGACCGAACCCGACGCCGGATCGGACCCGGCGTCGATGACAACCCGGGCTCGACGCGACGGATCGGACTGGATCCTCAACGGCCGCAAGATGTGGATCACCAACGGATCGGTCGCCGACGTCGCGGTCGTATGGGCGGCTGCCGACCGCGGGATTCGTGGATTCATCGTCCCCACCGACACTCCGGGATTCTCCGCTAACACCATCCACCACAAGCTGTCGCTGCGGGCGTCGATCACCAGTGAACTGGTGCTCGACGACGTGCGGTTGCCAGACGACGCCCTGTTGCCGGAGGTCAATGGCCTCAAAGGCCCGTTGTCCTGCCTGTCGGAAGCACGCTACGGCATCATCTGGGGATCGATGGGGGCCGCGCGCTCGGCCTGGCAGGCGGCGCTGGACTACGCCACTGCGCGCACCCAATTCGGCCGTCCGATCGCGGGATTCCAGTTGACGCAAGCGAAACTCGTTGACATGGCTGTCGAGTTGCACAAGGGCCTGCTGCTTGCGCTGTACCTCGGCCGCCTCAAGGACGGCGGCGGGCTGCGGCCCGAGCAGGTCAGCTTCGGCAAGCTCAACAACACTCGTGAAGCGATCGAGATTTGCCGGACCGCACGAACCATCCTGGGCGGCAACGGCATTTCACTGGAGTACCCGGTGATCCGGCACATGGTCAACCTGGAATCGGTACTCACCTACGAGGGCACCCCGGAAATGCATCAGCTGATCCTCGGCCAGGCCATCACCGGCATGGACGCCTTCCGATGAGCGCGCGCCTGGAATACACGTCCGAGCATCATCAGTTCCGCGAGCTGGTCCACGATTTCGTGCAACAAACCGTCGTCCCGGCCCACGAGCAGTGGGAGAAGGCCGGTCGTGTGGACCGCTCCCTGTTCACCGAAGCCGGAAAGCTTGGACTGCTGGCCTTTTCGGTACCCGAGGAGTTCGGCGGCCCGGGCGTTGACGACTTTCGCTACAACGCAATCGTCGTCGAAGAACTGCAGCGGGTCGGCGCGGCCGCCGAGGCTGTTGCCATCTCGCTGCAGAACGACATCGTGCTGCCCTATCTCACCGATCTGACGACTGCCGAACAAAAACAGCGCTGGTTGCCGGGTGTGGTCACCGGCGAGACGATCATCGGCATCGCGATGACCGAACCGGGTGCCGGCAGCGACCTCGCCGGCATCCGCACCACCGCGGTGCGCGACGGCGACCATTACGTCGTCAATGGCGCGAAAACCTTTATCTCCAACGGGCAAACCGGCGATCTGTTCGTCATCGCAGTACGCACCTCTCCCGACCGCCACAAAGGCCTTTCGCTGGTTGTCGCCGACCCCAACACGCCGGGTTTTTCGCGGGGCCGCAACCTGGAAAAGATCGGCCTGCACGCTCAGGACACCAGCGAGCTGAGCTTCACCGACATGCGGGTACCCGTCGAGAACCTGCTCGGAGACGAAGGCCGGGGCTTCTACCAGCTGATGAACAACCTTCCGCAAGAGCGGCTTTCGCTGGCGGTGGGCGCGGTGGCCGCCGCCGAAGGGGTACTGGCTGACACCCTCGACTACGTCAAACAACGAAACGCATTCGGCTCCCCCATCTCCGGCTTGCAAAACACCCAGTTCGTGCTGGCTGAGCTGGCCACCGAACTCGACGTCGCGCGAACCTATCTCGATGACTGCATCGCCGAGCACCTGACCGGTCAGCTCACCGCGGCGCGGGCGGCCAGGCTGAAGTGGTGGACCACCGAATTGCAGGTGCGCACCGCCGATCGCTGCCTGCAGCTGCATGGTGGCTACGGCTATATGCGGGAATACCCGGTATCGCGCGCGTTCGTCGACGCCCGCATCCAGACGATCTACGGCGGAACCACCGAGATCATGAAAACGATCATCGCCAAGGATCTCGGTATCTAGAGCGCCCTGCCCGTCGATGAGGCAATCCGCACACCGGCGGTGTGTTCAATTCCTTGATACCCAAACCCTGATCTGCCGCCCTGGGAATACCATACCCCGTAGGGTATATTCATAGGGACGTGCAGACCATAGGTCACCTATCGCAAGGTCGAATGGCCCTGCTTGGCCCCGCGAGGCAGGCGCGAAACTACGAGCCATAGGGACGAGACCGTAAATGAGGAAACCGCCGTGTTGACCTTTCTCAGCCGGGCTTGGGTACCGCTCGCCGTCGTGGTGGCGGTTGTCCTCGGCGCTGTCGCCGTCGATCGACTCCGCGGCGTTTTCGGCTCTGATGCGATCTTCACTGCGACCGGCAGCAGTGCCGAACCGCTCGAACCCACCCATGTCAAACAGGTGATATACGAGGTTTACGGGCCCGGCGACACCACGGGAAGCGTCAGTTACTTGGACAACAACAACGCCCAGCCGGAACAGGCCAACTTCAGCGGCCTGCCCTGGACCTTTACCATCAGGACGACGGTGCCGGCGGTGATCGCCAACCTGGTGGCACAAGGCAATAGCGACAACATCGGGTGCCGCATCACCGTCAATGGTGTGGTCAAGGACGAGCAGGCGTCGTACGGGCACCACGCCCAGACATCCTGCTTGGTGAAGGCAGCATGAACACCGATAACCAAGCCCGCCCGAGGTTCCCGCGGTTCGTCCGCAGGTTCGCTGTGCCGATCCTTATTGCATGGCTGCTGATGACCGTGGCCTTGAACGTTCTCGTGCCGCCGATCGAGTCGGTCGCGCGACACCACGCGGTGACGATGTCGCCACAAGACGCGCCAGCGATGATCGCCGCGAAACGCCTTGGCGCACAGTTCCACGAGTCGAACTCCGACAGCATCGCAATGATCGTCTTGGAGAGCGACACGCAACTCGGCGAGCAGGCGCATCGCTACTACGACGGCTTAGCGAAGAACCTGCAGGCCGACACCAAACACGTGCAGCATGTCCAGAACGTGTGGGGGGATCCACTCACAGCGGCCGGCGTCCAGAGTCGCGACGGCAAAGCAGCCTATGTCCAACTCAATCTGGCCGGCGATCAGGGCAGCACCTCGGGAAACGAATCAGTCAAAGCGGTGCGGGAGATCGTCGCCAAATCAGCGCCGCCCAAAGGACTCAAGGTCTACACCACCGGTCCAGCGGCGCTGACCACGGACATGAACGAGGCCGCGGATAAAAGCATGTTCAAAATGATGGGGGTGACGGGCATGGTCATCATGATCATGTTGTTCATCGCCTATCGATCCATCAGCACGGTGCTGCTGGTTCTCGTCATGGTTGGGTTCGAGATGGGCACGGCCAGAGGGCTTGTCGCACTTCTTGGGAGCCGCGAACTGTTGGGCTTTTCGACTTTCGTCGTGGCCATGCTGTCCTCGCTTGCGATCGCGGCGGGCACGGATTACGCGATCTTCCTCATCGGTCGCTACCAGGAGGCTCGTCAGGCCGGCCAGGATCGAGAAACCGCCTATTACACCATGTTTTGCGGCACCTTTCACATCATCTTGGGCTCAGGGCTGACGATCGCCGGAGCGACGTTCTGCCTGCACTTGGCGCGACTGTCGTATTTCAAGGCACTTGGCATCCCGTCTGCGCTTGGGCTGATCGTCGTCGTCGCAGGAGCGCTGACGGCGGCGCCGGCCGTTGTCGTCGTGGCCAGTCGATTTGGCCTGCTCGATCCGAAACGGGTCGTCAAGGTCCACGGTTGGCGGCGGGTGGGTACCGCGGCCGTGCGCTGGCCCGCGCCGGTGTTCGCGGCCTCGCTGGTCATCGCGATCATCGGCATCCTCATCATGCCAAGCATGAAGATCAGCTACAACGACCGCTTCTACATACCCCGCAACCTCCCGTCGAATGTCGGGTACAACGCCGCAGAACGCCATTTCAGCGCCGCCACAATGAATCCCGATATCCTCATGGTCGAAAGCGATCACGACATGCGCAACAGCGGTGACATGATCGTCCTCGACAGGATTGCCAAGGACGTCTTTCGATCGCCCGGAATTGCCATGGTCCAGAGCATCACCCGGCCGTTGGGCGGGCCGATCGAGCACACGTCGATACCTTTCCAGATCAGTGCTCAGTCGATTCCGATTCGAGAAAACCTTCAATTCATGCGGGACCGGACCGCCGACATGCTCAAGATGAGCGACGATCTCGGGGCCATGATCGGCTCGATGCAGCGGATGCAGGACTTGCTCGGACAGCTGAGCAGCACGACCCATCACATGGTCGGCGACATGCACGATATGAAGTCAACGCTGGACGAGATGAGAGACCATCTGGCGGACTTCGACGATTTCGCGAGACCGTTCCGCAGCTATTTGTACTGGGAACAACACTGTTACGACATCCCCGCCTGCTGGGCGGCCAATTCGGTGTTCGAGGCGATCGACGGTGTCGACAACTTCAGCGAGAACATGAGCACCCTGATCAACGACATGAACAACGTTGACGCGATCTTGCCGCACATGCTCGCCCAGTTCCCACCCATCATCGCCGTCGCAAAGTCCATGCAGGGGACGCTGCTCACAATACACAGCAGCTTTTCGGGTCTGGTCACGCAAATGGCCCGGATGACCGATACGGCGAGCGCGATGGGCCAGGCTTTCGACGCCTCGAGAAGCGGCGACTACTTCTACCTGCCGCCGGAAGCTTTCCAAAATCCGGACTTTCAGCGCGGTTTGAAACTATTCCTATCGCCGGACGGCAAGGCCGCGCGGTTCATCATCACCCACGACGCCGACCCCGCGACTCCGGCAGGCATCTCCGCGGTCAAGCCTGAGCTCATTGCGGCGCACCAGGCAGTCAAAGGAACGGCTCTCACCGACGCCCGGTTCTATCTTGCCGGGACGGCGGCGATATACCGCGACATCCGGTCCGGCGCCCACTACGACTTGCTGATCGTGGGAACCGCTGCGCTGACACTGATATTCGTTGTCATGCTGATCATCACCCGGGCTCTGGTGGCCTCACTGGTGATCGTAGGCACGGTGTTGCTCTCGTTGGGCGCTGCCTTCGGGCTGTCAGTGCTGGTTTGGCAACACATTTTCGGTCTGGACTTGAACTGGATCGCGCCGGTGTTCGGGCTGATCATTCTGCTGGCCGTCGGATCTGACTACAACCTGTTGCTGGTCTCACGGTTCCAAGAGGAGGTACCCGCGGGACTTAGGACCGGGATCATCCGCTCGATGGGCGAAACCGGCGGGGTCGTCACCGCGGCGGGCCTGGTGTTTGCATTCACCATGATGTCCATGGTCGCCAGCGACTTGCGGTCCATCGGCCAGGCCGGCAGCACGATCGGCCTGGGACTGCTGTTCGACACCCTGATCGTGCGCTCGCTGATGACACCATCGATCGCCGCGCTGCTCGGCCGTTGGTTCTGGTGGCCCCAACGCGTGCGGCCCCGCCCGGCCAGTTACATGCTTCGGCCCTTCGGACCGCGTCGGCTGGTGCGTTCCCTGCTGCTGGGCGAGGATGCGGACGCGCCAACCACCAAGCAGCAGGGATTGTCCGGTAATGGGTCAGGGTCGCGAACTACCTCGCCTCAACGGGTTGGCCAAGTGCGCTGATGGCGGCTTTCAGCTTGGCGGCGGCCTGATCGGCAACATCCTGCAGTCCCGGCTGGTCGACGACCCGCACCATGAGCTGCGGGTCCATCGCCTCGATAAGAACCGTGTCGCCCGGGGCATGCGGATCGGTGCGCACGACGACATTGCAGGGCAACAACTGGCCGATTCGGCGATCCACCTCCAGCGCGCGATGCGCCAGCGCCGGGTTGCAGGCACCGAGAATCAGGTAATCCTCCATGTCCTCCCCCAGTTTGTTTTTGAGCGTGGCTTTGACGTCGATTGTGGTCAGGACGCCGAATCCCTGATCAGCCAGCGCCCGTGTAGTCTGCTCGACCGCTTCGTCGAACGAGGTGTGCAGCTTCGCGGTGAGTCCGAATGCCATTGTCTTGTCTCCTCTTTGATACCGATGGCTCAGGCCAGAGCCAGGAACAGCTTCTCCAGCTCTGCTTCGGTCATTGGTGGCCCACCGCTTGCGCTGTTGCCGGCGATGCACTCCCTAAGACCCGACGCGACGATCTTGAACCCCGCCCGATCGAGTGCGCGGGACACTGCCGCCAGTTGGGTCACTACGTCCTTGCAATCGCGGCCCTGCTCAATCATCGAGATCACGCCGGCCAGTTGGCCCTGAGCGCGCCGCAGCCGATTGAGCACCGCAGCGATGCTGTCCTCGTCACCAGTCATATTTCCTCCATCTCGTGCTAGCACCATGTTACCCCCTGGGGTATGTGGTGGAGTCATCGTTGAAATACCCCTAGGGGTATTGGTATCATGCTGTGCATGAGCGACCAAACCCATCACCACGACGTACTGACCGACCTCAACCCCATGCACCGTGCGCTGCGCCAGATGATTCCCGACGTCTACAAGGGATTCGCTGAGATGAGCAACGCAGCGCTGGCGCCGGGCGCCTTGGACAAGAGAACCAAAGAGCTCATCGCGCTGGCCATCGGTGTGGTGGCGGGGTGCGACGGCTGCATAGCCTCACACGCTCAAGGAGCGGCCCGGGCCGGAGCTACGAAAGAGGAAGCGGCGGAAGCGATCGGCGTCACCTTCCTCATGCACGGCGGGCCTGCCACGATCTACGGCGCCCGCGCGTACGACGCGTTCTGCGAGTTCGCCGACGCTCAAGCCGCTTAAGGGCGGCGGGCCGTTACAGGCTGAAATCCTCGCGGCCCGTCGGGCCGCCCCGGCGGCGATACGGGCTTCGTTGATTCCGCGTTCTCTCTTGCTGCGAGCGGCACGGTCGCGACCCTCGTCTGGCGACGGGTTGTCATCATCTTTCCGCGGTTTCTGGTGCCCGGCGTCGCGCACGTCGACAACTTCAGCTTGCCTGTCGGAATTGCCGATGCGGGAAAGAACAGGCTCCCAACGGGTTTCGTGGTGTTCAGCTCTCGGCCTGTTTCTCAGGCACAACTACGAACACTGGATAGCGTTCGGCGATGCCGATGAAGTCACTAAGGTCCGGATGGGGCTTAACCCCGAAGTAGTTGCGGGCAATGTATGCCGGAGATCGCGAAAACGCACGATGGCTGGCGTAGGCCAGCAGCACCGGTGGCCGCTCAGCGGGCGGCAATTCGACCAGACACACCGGTGTGGGTTTGCCCCGGTGCAAGATCGCGTTGCCTGCTGCGGCCCGCACATTTCGGACCCACTCGGATTCACCGCCTAGCGAGACTACGAACCGTCGGCCGTCGTGGTCTACCACGACCACGGCCGTGCGACGCAACCGACCCGATCGCCGCCCGAATACCTCTAACGCCACGGTGTTCCGGGGGCTGATGCTGTGCGCGGCCAGCGCGGCGACGGCGCTGCTGAGCAACCGATGCAGGATCGGCGGCGGCCGGTAGCGTCCCACGGCGCGGTAGGGCATCTGTTCTCCTCGGGCTGGCCACGGTCATCTGCCAAGCGTGCAACTGTCAACAGCGTATGATCGTGCGTTGTCTCGCCCGGGCCAGTCGGCGAGGTCGGTGGCCATCAGTGGTCTGGTAGCGGGGTTGGCGAAGTCGTCGGGGTGGCCGTCGGGGCACCAGCTTGCTTCAACTTCGGCTCATCCCACGGGCAGTCGGCGACGGCGGATCGTTCAATGGCGTTCAGAGCGTCGTTGACGCTGAATCCACCGTCGCGTCTGATGGCGAATTCCAGTCCGAAAATGTCGGCCGCGGTGTCGGCCTTATCGAGCGCTGCGCACACGTCCTTACCCTTGCGGCTGACGTAATCATCGAGGGGATCAGCGTGAGCCATAGCCGGGGCGAGCATGGCGGCAACGGCGAGTAGCGGCACGGGCACGTGCAGGGCTCTCACGTCACCTCCGGCAGCAGCGACTTTGCCAGATAGGGTTCGGCTTACGATATCAAGTTGTCGACGTCAGTTCGATGACACCTTCCGCAGTGAGAACCATTCGTACCCCGGCCATGGCCCGAGAGGACCTGCGTTGCAATCGTTTTGACATCGCGTGGAACCTGCGAGATACAACCGGCAAGGACTTCCGCCTCCTTAGGGGTCTGATCAGGGCTTTCCGTATTTTCGCGCTGGACGTCTTGTCGTCACTCGGGTTGAATCGGATACTGAGCAGATGGCACCGAAGAAATGGAAATCCGGCCGTGTGCACCGGCATCACCAGACTTGCCGACGCTCTGGTTAGCGCCTCGGTGGTGCTGACCGCCGCGATTATTTGCGCTGGCGCGGCAAGCGCCGACCCAAGCCAGCAGGATCAGCAGGATCAGTTTGTGGCGCTGCTCGCGCAAGATCAGATTCCGCCCATGGATAACTTGCCTGCTCTCGTCGCCCGAGCCCATCAAATTTGTCGCGAACTCAATGGCGGCGTCTCGATCGCGACCGTGGTAAACGAAGAAATGAACGGTATCTTCGAGGACAATCCGGCTTACCGACAAGAGTCCGCTCGGGTTAAACGAACCGCGATCAGGTTCATCGCCGTATCAGCGGAAGTCTACTGCCCAAGCCATCTTACCGATCCGCTTGAAGGCGACCTCGGCTCCGACGTCGGCTTCTCTATCCTTGGTCCAGAGTCAGGGGTACGTCACCAGACGTAGACGCGGATTCGCGTCGTGGGGCAAGACAATCCCCGCTAAGCAGCGGCGGATCGCGGCGCTCACGAGCCAAAGGGTGCCCGGCGAGTGACGCATCTTCGCCGTCGCTTCACCGTAGCGGCGGATTTCTGCGGAAGCTCAATTCGCCTGCCGTAAGCGGCTTTTGCGGCTGGCGGTACCGATTGTCTGAAATACATTCTGTGTTTACGCTCGTCGTCGCGTGTATGCACGGTGGTCAGAGAGCAAGAGCGACAGCTCGCACCGCACTAGAAATTGGGCAAAATGTGCTCACGGCGCTGGCGGCGGTGGGCCAATAGGGAAAGGTGGCGGCGTCGGGAACCACGTGCAGGAGCCGGTTGAGCTGGTGAGACTGGTGATGTGCCAGTCACATTCATCGCGGGAACCATCGGGGTAGGTGCAGGTGGAGTGCGACGCCCCGAACGCTCCGATGCCGCCGCACTGCCCGTTCGCGTTCGCAATGCACACCTGATGGGCCTGCGGGTTGGTCTTGTCGGTGCATTGGCCCGCCGCGTTCGCCGGCGTCGACGGCATCAACATCCACGCGACCAACACCGCCGCGGCGGGCACAGCTTTCAACCACATGATTTGATTCCTTCGGTCGCGGGGTCGGCGGCGTAGACGTCGGCATGTGCCATCGGACCTAGTGCGACTGCGGCCATAGCCGTCAAGACTGCGATCGCCTTCATGGCTTCACCTCCACGCCCCGCCCGACTCCGTAGTGGTGTTCTCATCATCCTCGTCATGGGCGTGACCGGGCCAGTTTCGCCCGAACTCCAGAAGTTCCGCATCCGGCCGCGGCTGCCGGGGTCGACCACTAGTACCAGAAAGCGTTCATGGGTGTTGCGTACGTGTCGTTGGCGGTGAGCGGGTCCAGACCCAAGGTGTCTTCAATAGTGGCCATCAGGCTGTACTGGTTGTAGTAGGCGTCGGTGGTGAAGGGGCCGGATTGCATGCCCCCAGACGTCACGGCGTCCTCGTTCGGGATGATGATCATCGGAACGTTGTTGCCGTCGTTACCGAAGCCCAGTGACAGGTTGTTGTTGTCCTCGTCGAACGTGAGGATGATCGCGTCCTTTGCGTTCGGGTCAGTCCACGTTGGCGAGTTTTCAATGGCGGACACCTCTTGCTGGACGAACTGGTCGGCAGCCGCGACGTTGTACTGCTGGTTCGTGACCTGGCTGATAAGGAACTGGGCAATGCCAGAAGGAGTATCGATCGGGCCTTCCCCGTTGTTGTCCTCATCGGCAGCGATCCACGTGAATTCCGGGAACGTGCTTGGGTTCTCGAGATCGGTGGACAAGTCCGTCAGCGGGAGCAGGTGTTGCTCTAGGTAGGCGGGGGTGTTGTCGTAGACGTAGCTGAATTGGGCAAAGGGTAATTGGTCGACGGCGTAGTCACCCGACGACGTGATGTCACCCGGGGTGGGCATGCCCTGCGCGTAGCCGGCCCACGATATGCCCGCCTGATCCATTTCCTGCATGAGGTTGGGGGCGTCGATGACGTTCCCGGCGGGGTTGTAGTCGATGCCGAAGTCCGATCCGCCCAGGATCCGGAAGTAGTTGGGGTCGCTGGGGTGGCCCAGCGCGTAGAAGTTGGAGTCATAGTCTTCGGTGTTGATCAGGCTGTTGATGTACGGCGCGTTGGGGCTGCCGACGATGTCGTCGACACCCTTGTTCTCCATGTAGATCACGAACACGTGATCCAGTTGGCCGACGTCGGACGTCGGTGGGGTGAGCGGCGCCGCGGTGAGGCTTGGATCGCCGACGGTGAACGACTCGTTGGCGGCGTAGGCGCTGTTGTAGTTGCCGAGGGCCGCGTTTTGGTCGGTGAAGGTCGTGGTCACCTCCGCCGAGGTGGTGCCCTCCGGGACCGTCCCGGAGATGTCGCGTTCCTCAAACCCGGTGATACCCAGGCGATCCCATATCGTGACCGGGTTGAGTGAGGCGGTGCCCAGAGTGTCCCCATGGTCGTCGAGGAAGGTGACCTCCACTGAGGCGTAGGAGGGGTTCAAGCCTTGGCCGCCGAGATCTGCACTCAGCTCGTAGGGCGTTCCGGCTGCGCCGGTGAGGTTGACGGTTTGGCTGAGGGTGGACGTGGCCACGGGTCCGCCGCCAGCGAAAACGTCGTCGCCCGCGGGCGTGTCCGGGGGCGCCTGCGGAAACTCGAAGATGTCGGGGAACGGAGACGACAATGGCGACGGATAACCGATCGGGGCGCCGTATGGAATCACGGTCGGGGTACCCGTTTCCGTCCAGCCCGGAACGGTCACCCCGCTGTAGCCCGATTCGGATGGGTCGGCCAGTTGGAAGTTGGGGTCGACCAGCAAGTTCTGACTCATCGGCTGCCCACCGGCGGCGGCGGGATCGACCTGGTTGACCCAGTCATTGAGCGCGGTGTCAACCTGCTGACCAAACGAGCTGCCAGTCCAGGCCTGCTCGAGCCCCTGCAACCAGGCATCCGCCGGATTGGCCGCGGCGACCGAACCCACATCAGCGGCACCCAAGCCCAGACTGCCCAGCTCCGGAACCGCCGCCGCACCGGCAGCCACATCACCCAACGAACCACTGATCGCATTGAGGACCTGGTCAATAACCACGTCAAACACATCGGCGTTGGCTTTCGGCAGGCTGGCCAGCGGCCCCAGCCCAAACATCAGGAAAGCACTGATTCCGGCAGCGAGACCGACTGCACGCTGACGGCGGCAGATCATCGCTTTGCGCGAGTGCGGATTTTGCTTCCTGACACATCGATCAGCCATCGCCGGCACTTCCCATACGCTCACTTATATTGGTCTCAGGTCTACTTAAGGTAAGCCGCGGGGATTTGTTTCAGCAAGATTCTTCAGCAAAATTTTTTCGGCAACTCCGATTCTTTTCCTGTCACCCCGCGTTGCGGCATTGGTCCTGCTCAACGGGCATCTAACCTCGGCGGGGAAAGCAGGAGGTCGGCGGTTGCGCACAAGCACGACCACATGTCACCCTTGCGGGGGTCCCTCAGCATCAGCTAAGGAACCCACAGGCTCCGACCCGGGCATGCAGCATTGTCATTCCACAATCGTTTCTGAATCCCGCAGAGGAACGGGATCGATTGTCGCGCGTCGCGGCTTGCTGACCAGCGGTATTGTGGGCGGATCGAGTTCGCCGGATGAAGGGGACTTCGACGGTCAACAGTGGCAAGACTCCACCGAGTGGCCCGCTCACGTCGGGCGAACGCCGCGCCGCGCTGATAGTGATCGGCGTTGTCGTTGGGGCCGTTCTGGTGGGCGCGCTCGCCTGGGGGCTGACTGGCCGCTCGTCGACCTATGACCGGTCCGGTGACGGCTGCGTCACGGTGACGTTCCCAAGCAGCATGGGTGGCGGACTCGAGCATGCGTGCGGGGTGGCCGCGCACGACTGGTGCCGCGCTGTCGACGGTCAGCGCGACGCGCACGCGGTGGCAGTTGCGGCTCAGTGTCGGGTCGCGGGAATTCGCCCGTAAGCGCCTTCGCTCAAACGGAAATTCAAAATTAACAATTAGTCATCTGGCAGAAACCGCCCGGTGCGAGAGTTGGACCGCTCTGTGACGTCAACGCGGTAATCGATCGCGAGGGATGACGATATGAACCCCTATCCCGACTGGCTCAGCTCCGGGGATAACGCGTGGCAGTTAGTGGCCGCAACTCTCGTTGGACTGATGAGCATCCCCGGTATTGCGGTGCTGTACGGGGCTCTCGTCCAAAAGAAGTGGGCGGTCAACACGATGTTGATGGCCTTCACCGGGTTCTCGCTGGTGCTGGTGGTGTGGGTGTGCTGGGAATTCAAAATGGGGTTCGGAGAGCCCCTCAAGCTCGGCCCGGGCATCCTGCAATCCGCGGTGGGTAAGCCGGGGTCCATCTTGGGTGCCGACAATCAGCATCAGGCGAGCATTCCGCTGCTAGACGCGGGCATGCCGAAGTTCCGATTCTCCGAGACCACGCTGGCCTACTTCCAGTTCGTGTTCGCCGCCATCACCCCGCTGCTATTCCTGGGCAGCGTCGTCGGCCGGATGAACTTCAAGGTGTGGCTGCTCTTCGTTCCGCTGTGGTCGACTTTTGCTTACGCGGTCAACGCGTTCCTGGTATGGGGTGGGGGCTTTTGGGCACAGCCACACGCCGGCGCCGTCAAAGCGTGGACCACTGGGGCGCTGGACTTCTCCGGTGGATATGTCATCCACCTGGCGGCAGGCACCAGCGGGTTTGTCGCCGCCGCAGTGATCGGACCTCGGCTGGCCCGCGACCGTCAACACGCGGTGCCCAACAACCTGCCGATGGCCGCGGTGGGGGCAGGGATCCTGTGGCTTGGCTGGAACGGGTTCAACGGCGGTGACCCCTACTTCGCCGGCACCAATGCCTCGCTAGCGGTGCTCAACACCAACCTGGCCACCGCTGTCGCGCTGTTGACCTGGGTGATCTGGGACATGTTCGCCAGTCGCGATCGCAAACCCACCTTCTTGGGCGGAATCAACGGGATGATCGCGGGGCTGGTGGCGATCACTCCCGCCGCCGGCTTCGTTAACACCTTTGGCGCCATGATCATCGGCGTGGTGGCGTCCTCGCTGGTGTGGATGTCATGGAACTGGCTCGGTCGCACCCGGCTTTTCCAGAAGGTCGACGACACCCTGGGCGTGGTGCATACCCACGGTGTGGCCGGCCTGGCCGGCGGACTGCTGGTCGGCGTGCTCGCCGACCCGCACATCATTTTCTACCAAGGCAACGGCAAGGATGTCGCCGACGTCACCGCCGCCGGTT
>Ga0335072_10005689_pt1 | contig 18346 bp, 15 predicted proteins | sample Lox_Sample_21_FD_206725 | JGI IMG/M metagenome (GOLD analysis project Ga0335072, IMG submission 206725) | Soil microbial communities from Loxahatchee National Wildlife Refuge, Florida, United States - Lox_Sample_2.1 | ecosystem: Environmental > Terrestrial > Soil > Wetlands | place: USA... | reverse complement strand
GAGCACAGACCAGCCGAGCACGGCAAAAACGGCGGCGGCGATGAGCAGCCCCAGAAGCCACGTCCGGCTGAAGACGCCGCTCTCCGGCACTTCAGAGCCGCGCGTGAGCAGGATGGCGAATACGACGAGGATGGCGACCGCGCCAATGTAAATGAGAATCTGGGCGAAGCCGGCGAACTGCGCGTCGAGCGAGAGGAAGAGCAGCGCCAGCCCGCCAAAGGCCACCGTGACCGCGAGCGCGCAGTGCACCGTGTTCTTCAGGAGCACGGCGGCCAGCGCGCCCGCAAGCGTGAGCGCCGCGATGAGATAGAAGACCGCAGTCATCGAAGTTCCTCAGTCGGCATAACGATAACTCCGGGGGCCGAACTTCTTGCTGTGCATGCCCAGGCGGCCCATCAGCACGTAAGCGCCGGCGAGAATGGCCGAGCAGACCACCCAGCGCGGCCAGCCCGCGCCCATGAAGCGCCACAGCGCGGTGACCAGCAGGTTGAGCAGAGTGAACGGCAGCGCGAACTTCCAGGCAAAGTTCATCAACTGGTCCTGGCGCAGGCGCGGCAGCGTGCCGCGCATCCAGATAAAGACGAAGATGGCGCCCATCACTTTCGCAAAGAACCAGAGCCACGAGGGCACAACATTGAGGAACGAGAGCGGGGCCGACCATCCCCCCAGAAACAGCGTCGCTCCCAGGCCGGAGAGCGCGAACATGGCCAGGTATTCGGCGACAAAGAAGATGGCGAATTTGAATCCGGAGTATTCCGTGTGATAACCGGCCACGATCTCCGATTCTCCCTCGGGAAGATCGAAGGGCGAGCGATTGGTCTCCGCGGTTGCGGCAATGGCGAACATCAGAAAGCCCGCCAGGCCCCACGGCGTAAAGATGTACCAGTGCGGAAAGATGCCGGTGTACTGATTCTGCGCGTCGACAATCTTTTCGAGCGAGAGCGAGCCGGCAATCATCACCACGGTCACGCTCGAGAGCAGCAGCGTGACTTCATAGCTGATCATCTGGGCCACCGCGCGCATGGCGCCGAGCATCGAATATTTGTTGCGGCTCGACCAGCCGGCCATGAAGACGGAAAGCTCCGTGGCCGCGCCCATGGCAAAGAAGAACAGCAGCCCGGAATCCATGTCGGCAAGCTGCATGTTGCGGCCCACGGGCAGTACGGCAAAGCCCATAAACACCGTGACCAGGAGCACGAGAGGCGCGAGAAAGTGCACCAGCGCGTCGGCGCGGAAAGGCACCACGTCTTCTTTGGTGAGGGCCTTGATGCCGTCGGCGATGGGTTGAAAAAAGCCGAACGGGCCCACGCGGTTAGGCCCGAGCCGGTTCTGCATGCGCCCCAGGCCCTTGCGCTCAAATACCGTTGTCAGCGCGAAGAGACCGGGAAACACGCACACGATGGCAATGACGCCCAGCACCACGCCCGCAGCAGGCCGCAGTCCGGCTGGCAGGAAGTGGACAAGCCAGTCGCGCAGCAGGATAAAGATCTGGTCGGCAGTAGTAGACACGGAGGTCGCGGACATGGTCTTACTCGCCTCCCGCGTCTGGGGGTTTCGGTGCTGGAGGCTTCGGCGTTGCCGGTTCGGCTTTCGGGGCAGCTACCTTGGCGGCGGCATCGGCAGCGGCTTTTTGCGCGGCGGCCGCGGCCGCGGCTTTGGCCTTGGCCTCAGCGGCTCGCTTTTCTTCGGCCAGCCGCGCGTCCACTTCGCCGGCCTCGGTGGGATGAATCGAGTGATAATACTCGTTTGATTTCGCCAGCTCGTGGCGATCGAGCAGCAGTCCGCCGAAGCGGTCGTCTGTGGCGAGTTCGAACTCGGTGTCCATCTTGATGGCCTCGAAGGGGCACACCTCGACGCAGATCTGGCAGCTCATGCACACGGAGATGTCGATGTCGAAGCGCGCGGGATAGATCTGCGGCTTACCCACGAAATCCGGCTTCTTGTCCTTGCTTTTTTCAATGTAGATGCACTTGGGCGGGCACTCCTTTTCGCAGATCTGGCAGGCCACGCAGCGCATGCCGGCCTGCCAATCGGGACCGTCGTAGACGAGAAAAGGAAAGACGCGCGCGTTTTCGGCGGTGGGAATGCGCTGGTCGGGATACTCGACCGTGGTCAGCCGTTCTTCCGAGACAAAGCTGCCGGCGAAGTTCTTCGCCGTTTCCAGCATGCCCTTGATGATGCCCTCGCCTAACAAATGAATCCTCCGGATTCAGGTCTCAGTGGTCACTGATCAGTTTTCGGCGCTCGCTTGACTGCTTGCTTCGCCTTCTCCGGGTCTTTCTATTGCGTGTTCCCTGTTCCCTGTTCCCTGTTCCCTTGTTCCCTCGTTCCCGGCCTCATCGATCCACTTCTCCCAGCACAATGTCCACGCTGCCGAAGATCAGCACCACGTCGGCCACGTTGTGCCCCAGGCACATATCTTCGAGAATCGTAAGATTGATCAGGCTCGGCGGGCGCACGCGATACCGGTACGGGTTCGGGCTGCCGTCGCTGATCAGGTAAAAGCCAAGCTCCCCCTTGGGCGCTTCGATACGTCCGTAGGCCTCGCCGGGCTTGGGCCGGAAGCCGCGCAGCTTGGCCTTCGGGTCCATGACTGGGCCGGCGGGAACGTCCCTGAGCGCCTGGTTGAGAATCGTGATGGACTCGCGCATCTCCAGCACGCGCACCATGTAGCGGTCGTAGATGTCGCCGTGATCGCCGAGCGGCACGCGGAACTTGAAGCGGTCGTAGACGCCGTAGCGGTCCACCTTGCGGATGTCGTAATCCACACCGGAGGCGCGCAGCAGGGGCCCGCTGACGCCGGCGTTGATGGCCAGCTCGGGTTTCAGTACGCCCACGCCCTGGCAGCGCGCCATCAGGATCTCGTTGCCCGTCAGCAGCGCTTCGAATTCGTCTATAAATTCGGGCACGCCGGCAACCACCTTGCGCGTGGCCTCGACCCAGGCCGCCGAAATGTCCACGCGGCAGCCGCCGAAGCGCATGTAGTTGCACATCATGCGCGAGCCGGTGAGCGACTCGAAGAGATCGAGGATTTTCTCGCGCTCGCGGAAGGCATACATGAGCGGCGTGCCGCTGGCGCCCATCTCCTGGATGAGGAAACCGATGGAGGCGGCATGGTTCTGGATGCGCGTGAGCTCGGCGAGAATCACGCGAATGTACTCGGCGCGCTCGGGCACCTCCTGGCCGACAAGTTTTTCCACCGCAAGCGCGTAGGCCCAGTTGTTGGAGAGCGAGCAGAAATAGTCGAGCCGGTCGGTATACGGCATGGAGGCGAGATAGGAGGCGCCCTCGGCAATCTTTTCGTGATTGCGGTGCAGGTAACCGAAGACGGGCTTCAAGCGCACCACGCGCTCGCCGTCCAGGGCCACATCCATGCGGAAGACTCCGTGCGTCGAGGGATGGTGCGGGCCCATGGAAACCTCAAGCAGCTCGCCTTCGCCCTCCGGCTCGATCGCCGGCGGCCGGTTCCATCCGGCAATTCTCTCCGCTTTTGTCTCCGCAACGCTCATTAAGCCTTCTTCCCTAGTCCCTAGTTCCTGCGCGGCGCTCCTCCGCGCGCTTCAGCACCGCGTCGTGCGCCGTGGGCTCGTACTCGTAGTCGTCCGGCTCCACATAGTCCTTGCGCATGGGGTGGCCTTTGAATTCGTCCCACATGAGAATGCGGCGCAGGTCCGGGTGCCCCGTAAAGACGATGCCGTAGAGATCGAAGACTTCGCGCTCCTGGAACTCGGCGCCGCGCCAAACGGGCGTGAGCGAGGGCAGCTCCACCTGGTCGGTGCGGTTCACGGTGCGCATGCGCAGCACCAGCGGGCCGCTTTTCATAGCCATGGAGTAGAGATGGTAGACCGCTTCCAGGTAACCCGGCTCGACGCGCTTGCGCGTTTCCTCGGCGGATTCTTCGACTAATTGCTCGACTCCTTCTACCGTCTTCGCAACCTGACGTGTCACTTTCACTTTTTCCGCGATCTCCTTGTCCAGCCAGTCCACTCCGGTCACGTTGGAGAGATAGTCGAAGGCCAGCTCGGGCGAGTCGCGCAGAAACGCGGCCACTTCGAGGGCGTGCGCGGGCTCGAGCCGCAGCGAGTGCTGCGCCGAAGGGCTGGGATTGGGCACAACTGTCACGGTCGCTCCGGGCACGGCCGCCTCAATCGCCGCCTTGATCTCTTCGACTGACTTCAATCTCGCTCCCTGGTCCCTGCCTTTATCGGATCGTGATCGGCACCGGCCACACGCCCTTGTTCGAAGCCGGTTCCAGATCGTGCTCGCCCTGTTCCGGCACGGGAAACTCGCACTGCGCCTCGGCGTCAAGAAAACGCGGGCGGCCTTCGCCGGTAAGGTGCTGACCGTCAATCTTTTTCTGCAAAGTCATAAAGGCCTGGATGAGCGCCTCCGGCCGCGGCGGGCAGCCGGGGATGTGCACGTCCACGGGAATGTAACGGTCGATGCCCTTGAGCACGTTGTAGCCCTGTTTGAACGGCCCGCCGGAGATGGCGCAGGCGCCCATGGCGATCACATACTTCGGCTCCGCCATCTGGTTGTAAAGCCGCACCACCTGCGGCGCCATCTTCTTGGTTACGGTGCCGGAGACAATCATCAGATCGGCCTGGCGCGGCGAAGGGCGAAAGACCTCGGCGCCGAAGCGGGCCAGATCGTAGCGAGCCATGGTGGTAGCGATCATCTCAATGGCGCAGCAGGCCAGGCCGAACTGCATCGGCCACACCGAACTGCGCCGGCCCCAGTTGTAGAGCTCCTCGATAGTCGTGACCAGGATGCCCTGCTTGCCCAGTTCGATTTTGAGTTCGTTGTCGACGGCCATGGTCGCTCTGCTCCGTTTCGGTGGCCAGTGATCGGTAAGCCGTGGCCAGTTGTCAGCGGTCAGTTAATCTCTGCCCAATCGGGATTCTCCAGTTCTTCATCGGAGTCCGCCTCGATTTCCGTCCAGCGCCGCCTGGTGAAGCTGCGGCACGAACAGGCTGATCACTGACCACCGATCACTGCCCTCTCACGCCCATGTCAGAATCCCCTTCGCCCACGCCCAGGCCAACCCCTCAATCAGCATCAGCACAAAAGCGAGCATGGAAACGCAGGCCGCAACGCCAAGCCCCGTGAACGCCACCGCAAAGGGCAGCAGGAAGACGGCCTCCACGTCGAAGATGAGAAAAATGATGCCATAGAGATAGTAGGCTGAGCGGAACTGCACCCACGCATCGCCTTTGGAAACCAGCCCGCACTCGTAGATGGAGTTCTTCACCGCGTTCGGCTTGCGCGGCGAGAACAGGCGCGCCCACGCCCACGCCAGCCCCAGCGGAACGAGCCCGAACAAGAGCGCGGCAACGAACAGGACTGCGAGGGAAAAATAGGGACTGGAAGCCATCTTCTGAACGAAAGTCCTTCTAATTCAACGTACCAGTTCCGGGCGGGTTTTGGCGATGCGCAGGCGCGCTCCAATTCCCATTCAGTCCCATTTTCTCACCGCTCATCCCATTCTGTGAACCACTCGCCGGTGCACAGCCGCCCGCCCGGCCGCGGCGGACGCAGGAATCATCGAGCCGGTCGCCCGTTGAACTGGCAGAGGGCTCACGGGAAAATCCGTGAGCCGCTTGATCTCCGGCAGGCGCACTTGCCCGCGCGGTGGGCAGGCCCGCCCGCGCTGCCCTGCCTGCGTTACCAGACGCGGCCGCACTGCGATGACGGCCTGCGGCCGCAGGCCTGCGCCGCGCGCGCCTGCAGAATCGAGATCAGCCCCTCGCCGTCGTGCCGGGAAAGCACCAGCGTGGCCACTTCCGGCGCACCTTGTTCCCCGCTCCAGACAATGGTAATGCGGTCCACTTTCTTCCAGGGTGCCACCAGCGCCACCACGATGGTCGCCAGCACGCCGAGGTGCAGCTTCGACTCTTCCTTGTACTGGAATGACGTGACCTCCGCGTACGGGATCGAGAACTGGCTCTTGTCCGCGTGGAACTCGAGCGCCGCGACCGGAGTGGTGCTGAGTGCGCCGGAAGTCTCCGGCGCGATCGAATCCACGGTGCCGCTCGCGTACGATGCGTGGACGCCATCAAATGCCAATGCCGGCGCGCCGCTGAGAGAGAGCAGTCCTGCAAGCAGAATCGCTATTGCTCTTTTCATGAGTAGAGCCTCCTTCCATGTTGAAAAGGAGGTTAGTTTGATCCCGGGCGCGCGTGCGGCCCCGGTGTGACACTTTCGCAAGTGTCCGCGTACGCTGGCGGTTGGCCACGGGCGCTTCGATTGCCCCTAGTCGCCGTCGTCCGCGTCTGCCTTCTTCGGCTTTTTCCTGAGCATGGCGGGAACGGGCGCATTGCCCATCGCATCCTTCCACAGGATCACGTTGAGCTTTTCCACCGGCGCACGATCCTCGTGGCTGAAGTCCATCTTCATGCTCGCGCGCGCACCTTCGGCATCCGCGCGGTTGGCGGTGTAGATGAGCCCGTTGTCGCGGTTCGAATAGTCGGCCTCGTAAGCAGGCTGGTCGCCGGGGCCGGTAAAGAGGTCGGACATGATCGAGCAGAACGCGTCGTTGTTGTTCATCGGCGGCAGGCCCAGAAGCACCTCCATGGCGCGGACCACGCTCACCGTGGAATAGAAATGGTCGTCGACGAAAGGCGCGCCGTTCTCGCCGTGCGGCGCATACTTGCTGACCACCAGCGCGATGCTGCGGTGCGCGTCCACGTGGTCGGCGCCATTCTGCGCGTCGTCTTCGAGGATGAAGAACGCCGTGTCATCCCAGAACGGCGAGTGCGAAACCGCATCCACGGCGCGGCCCACGGCAAGGTCGTTGTCGGCCACCGAAGCCTTGGGCGTAGGCCAGCCGGGGCGCGTCCCCGCGGTGTGATCGTTGGGCAGGCGCAGCATGATGAAATCCGGCATGGTGTCCTTGCCCCGCTCGCGGTCGGCGATCCATTCCTTAAGATGACGGAGAAAGATGTCCACGCGAATCTGGTCGGGAACCTGCAGATTGAAGTCGGGCGCATCGGGATCGAAGTGGCCCACGAGTTCCGGCTTGGTGGCAATATTTGCCGCCAGCACCGGAATCGGCCATTGCCATTTGTTGACGCCGCCGCCCCAGGCTTCCGGCAGCGGGTCGCCCGGCGCGTATACCTTTTTGGCGCACTTCGGGCCGGCCAGCATCGGCCCCAGTTTGGGATCGGCAACCGCGGTTTCATTACAGAAAGTCGAAGAGATGAATTCGCCGAAGTGGTAGTAGGTCTTGCCGTGCGCGGCCAGATCGCCCCATAGATAGCCGCTCCACGGCTCGTCCACGTCGGGAATATTCTGGAGCAGCGGATAGCCGTCGGCCACCACGCCCTCGTAGTCATAGGGCCGCTGGTCGCCGCGGTAGCTTTGCTGCCAGGTTTTTTCCAGGTAATCGGAGCCGATGCCCGCGGTCGACCAGACGTGGCCGTCGCCGGAAACCTCGCCTGAATCGAAGAAGTTGTCGAGCACGCCGAATTGCAGCGCGAGCTTGTGCTCGTTGGGCGTGATCTCTGCGCCGTACATGGTGAGCTTGGGGTCGCCATTGCCCACCGGCTTGCCGTCCTGCTCGAGATCGCCCAGAATCTGGTCGTAGGTGCGGTTCTCCTTGATGATGTAGATCACGTGCTTGATGGGGTTGGGCCGGTCGCCGGCGAAGGCGATCTTCCGCTGCCCCGCGATCATCAGGTTTGAATCCAGCACCACCGGCCTCCACTGCGGAAGATCGTTTTCAATCGCAGACTCATCGACCCCGGCGAGCGAACCATAGAGCAGCGTGCCGATGTAGGAGCTGCCGCGATTCACGGAATTGCTCTCCGCGGGCGCCACGGGACGCTGGGGAAAGTTGTTGGGGCCGGTCCCGGTGCCTTTGGCCGATGCCACAAAAAGCCGTCCGCCTTGCGGCAGCGAGTCAAAGGCCATGGACATGGGCAGCCAGTCGGTGGGGATGAAGCCGTCGGGTTCCACCATGCCGGCCATCGCCGTCTTCGGCGTCAGTTTGCGCGTGTCGAAGACGGCGACTGCGTCGCTGGCCATGTCCGCGGCGTAAAGACGCACGCCGTTCGCATTGAGGGCCAGAGCCACCGGCTCGGCGCCAAAGTAGGTCTGCCCCGGCAGGCGGGTATCGAAGAAGCCTTTGATGGAGAACTGGCCCGCGTTCACGTTCACCGCGGCCACAGCATCTCGATTGGCCAGCGACACGTAGAGGGTTTTGCCGTCGGGCGATAACAGAAGAGCGCAGGGATGCGTGCCCGGCGCAACGTCGCTCGCCGGCTTGAGCAGCGCCAGCTTGCGCCCCACGGTGCCGCTCGCAAGATCGAGCTCCGCAATCTCCGACGCGTTCCACAGCGCAACGTACGCGTGGCGGCCATCTTTCGCCAGGGCAAGGGCAACAGGATAAGTGGAAGGCACGGTGTTGCTTTCGGAAAGATCGAAACGCTCCTGCACTGCACCCGTAGCGGCATCGAGCATGACCACAAAGTCGGAAAGGTTGTCGGCGACGAGCAGCTTTTCGCGCCCGGATTGGCTCAGGACGGCAATCGCGGCCGGATAAGGGACGCCCATATTGCTCTCTGCGCCGGCCGGCAAGCGGGTTGTGTGGCCGGGCGCCAGGCTCTCCATGGGCAGAGGAATCAGCCGGTCCGGGACAATTTTTCCATCCTGAAAGGTGTAGACGGCAATGCCGCTGCCGACCGCATCCTTGTAGTTGCCCATGGGATCGGTGAGCGAGGCCATGCTGGCGTAGATGTGGCTGCCGTCGAGGCTGAATGCGAGGCCGGAGAAAAGAGTTTGCTTGGCCCGCAGCGGAGTGCGCGCATCAGGAAAATCGGTGAGCGTATCCATCTGCGTGTCGAGCACCGAAAGCGATTGCTCGTAGTGCGATTCGTACGTGCCGTAGCCCGCATTCACCGTGACCACGTAGCGGCCATCGGGCGAGATGGCCATGGAGAGCGGCAGCCCGTTGATGCGCCGGGGATTGCCGGGAATCTCCCCCAGCAGTTGCTTGCTCGTGGGCAGATTGATCATTTGCGCAGACGGCGCCGCGGATGCGGCAAGAATTGCCGCAGAAAGAATTGCGGGGAGCATTGCCTTCATGCGAAACCTCGGGGGAAGCATTCGACGGTGTTCCGTTGACTTGCCGTAGAAATCGAAGGAGTCAACGCGGGAATCGCGCTCAAGAGGGATTGTACATGCGCCAGGTTGGCGCCATGCGCTATGCGTGACCTGGCGCAAATCTGTTGTCTGCGGGCAACCCGGCGCGTGCAGTCTCAGTCGCAGCGCCGCGCTCAGGCCTGCGCACGAGTCCGCCACGGGAAGGCCGCTGCGGATGCGCTGCTTGTAGGTTCGCCTCAGTCGCTCTTGTCAGAGGTACCCTCAATGCCGGCGGGAAGGTCCAGCGAAACCAGCGCAAAGCGCGTCTGCCCGTCCTGCGGGCTCTCGAAGCCGACGATGTGCTGATGGCGCTCGGAGCCGGCCTTTAACTCAAGATCGCCCGCGCCGGTATGAAAGTCCCCCGCATCGGCGCGTACGTTTTGGTTGTCGTTGCAGGTGAGGCCCTCGGAGGTGACGATCGGCGTTCCCACAGCCTGGTTGCCCTGGCAGGTGAGCACCTCGCCGTAACGCGCAAGCGCCCTCTTGTAAAACGCCAGCACCTTGTCCTGCTGGTCCGCGCTGCCGTAACTCACGGCGCGCACGCGCAACTGCCATTCGCCAAAGCCGAGGTGCACATCCGCGGACTGGTGCGAGTCGTCGTCCTTCACCAGCTCTGCGCCGGGATACACGGGCAAGCCGAGATCCGCGGCCGTGGTCTGATCGGTATTCACATGAATGCCCCCGAACGGTGTATCCATCTGCACGTTCTTGTCTTCGCCGTTCGCGCCCTTATCCACGTGCAACCGGCAACCCTCCGTCCCCGCCGCGAGGACGAGCGCGGCAACCACGGCAACGGCGCGGCGCACGCGCATGCGCGAAGGGCAAGGGGAGGAATTCTGCATCGGGTTCCATTCCATGGGATTTCCCTCTCATCAGGCAGATACGCCCGCGGCGTCGCGGCGGTTCCCGGAGCCGGCGTCTTCGCGAATCCGGCGCCATTTGCCGTCCAGGCCGGCACCCTGCATTCCGGCGCAACCGGCAGGAAACAAAAGGGCCGCGGCGCAGAGGCGCAGCGGCCGTTTACTTTCACGCTATTGCGGGCTCAGTGCAAGTGTCCGTTAGCGCCGGAGGGCGGGTCTTCTTTGCTGCTTGTGGCGAACAGAATCGACGCAGCAAAGACGACGAGGATGACGGGAACAACCAGAAACGGCGAGGTAATGCTCATCGGGCGAGGCTCCTCCACGCATTCAAGATTAGCAGACCACTGTTCACTGTTTCGGATAGTCGACGCGAATGGTCAGAATCTCATAAGGGTGAATGGGCACGCGAACCACGTCGCCTGCGGTTTCAAGCGCGCCGCCTTCCGGCGTCTCCATGAGATTGGTGACCGTTGCGCCGGTCGAGCCCGGCGGTATGTGGAACTCGGCGGTTGCGTCCTTGCCGGCCCACTCGTACGCACGGAAGATAAGTCCATTTGCGTCCTCGGCCTTCTTGACCGCGGTCAGCACCACATCGTCCGGTCCCACTGAGGCAAACGAGTGCTGCGCCGGCATGGGTCCCTGGTGCGCGGTGGTCACGACGGCCTCGAGCGGATAGTCGTACTCCCATCCGTGGCGCACCGTGAGCGCATCCTTCCACGTGCCCGCATGCGGATAGAGCGCGTAATCGAAATGGTGCGGACCCTGGTCGGCCTCGGGATCGGGCCAGGTGGGCCCGCGCAGTAGCGAGAGACGCAGCAGGTTGCCCACGGCGTCGTAGCCGTACTTGTCCTTGTTCAGCAGGCTGAAGCCGTGTTTCTGGTCGCCCAGGTCGGCCCAGCGCATGGCCGGCACCTCAAATTGCGCTTTCTCCCAGGAGTTGTTGCGCGTGGTGGGCCGCTCGATCTCGCCGTAAGGAATCTCGTAAGTCGCAAAGTCGCTGGTGGCGGCCAGCGGAAATGCGGCCTTGAGCAGCACGTGCCGCTCGTGCCAGTCGAACTGGTTGTCGATGTTCACGATTCCGGCATCCGGAGGCAGCGTGATCGTCTGCACGAACTTCGAGCTCTGCCAGGTGCGCGTGACGCGGATCGCGGGATGGTTGGTCTTTGCGCCGATCAACTCGACCGAGTCAGCGGAGTCGAGCAGAGAAGGCGTCTCGTCCAGCGTGCCGGGATCGATGTTCCAGGCATCGTATTTTTGCGGCGTGTCCTTGAAGGCCTGGAGCTCGTTGCCGCACGCTCCCTTGGCCAGGTACTCGGTGCCGGCGAGCTGAATGCTGGTGATGCAGCCGCTCTTCTTGTCGACGGCTACGCGCAGACTTTGGTCGCTTAACTGGAAGGTCGTACCCTGATCCGAGGCCGCCGCGCCCACGCCGGCGGCGCTGCGCTTGCTGGCCACTACGCGAATGACCTTGTAACCAAGCGCGGGCACGTTGTTCACATGAAAAGTGACATTGGCCACGCCCGTCTTCGGGTCGATCGACGCGTCTTCCGGCTCCGTCACGCCTCCGGCGGAATCGACGATATCCACCGTGCTTGCCGGCTCAGGCAGCTGCAAAGTCACGTGCACGTCCCCGGACCGCTCCCAGCCGAGCGGATTGACGACCAGCACGGGAACGCCTTCGCCCTTGGTGTTCACCTGCTCGGCGATGGTCTTGAGCGCGTCGCCGCTGATCTCGTTAGTGGACCAGCGGACCACGTCGTAGTCCTTCTGCGCGTCCTTGTAAATGACGCCGATGCCGGATCCCGCAGCCAGATCGTGGAACTGGTTGAAGAGCACCTTCTTCCAGTCCTCGGTCAGCTCCGTGTCCGGGTAACTGCGGCCGTCGAGCCACGCAATCGACGACCATTTTTCCGCGTTCAGCATCTCTTCTTCCGCGGTGCGCATATTGTGCTTGTGGTTGGCCTGCGTGGTAAACACGCCGCGGTGATATTCCAGGTAAAGCTCTGAGTCCCAGGTGGGAATCGCAACTTTGCCGGCAACGGGGTCAGGCGGCTTATAGCCTTTGGCAATGGACTGATAATTCCACGTGGGGCTGTCGGGCGCCACCTGGGGTTCGATGGTGGAGAACCAGTTTTGCGCGGTGCCGAACTGGTAGCGCGGATTCACATGGTTGAGCTCGATGCGCCGGAAGCCCTCGTCGAGCATGGCGCGCGTGGGTCCGCCGCCGTGATCGCCGATCCCGTAGAGGTCCATCATGTCGAGCAGGCCGGGTGAGCGCTCGCGGGCCACGGTCAAGTCGTCGGAGAGGCGCACCGGGTTGAGCGTGGTGTTCACGTAGCTGTGAGGAAAATAAGTCAGCACCTTCGAGCCATCCGGCGACTCCCACCAGAAAAGCTTGAATGGCAGCGGGTTGGTGTCGTTCCACGACATCTTCTGGGTGACAAAGTAGTCCACGCCGCTCTTCTTGTAAATCTGCGGGAGCTGCCAGTTGTAGCCGAAAGAATCGGGATTCCAGCCGACGTGCACGTCAACGCCGTAGTTCTGCAGATACCAGCGCTTGCCAACCAGCAACTGCCGCACCAGCGACTCGCCGTCGGGCATGTTGAGGTCAGGCTCGACCCACATGCCGCCCACCACTTCCCAGCGGCCCTCCTTGATGCGCTGCTTGATCTGGGCATTCATGTCCGGATACTTCTGCGCCAGCCACTCGTTATACTGCGCCGCCGATTGCGTAAACGTGTAACCCGGGTACTCGTCCATCAGTTGCAGAGCCGTGCCGAAGGTGCGCCTCACCACGTCCACGGATTCAGTCCACGGCCACAGCCATGCCGCGTCGATGTGCGAGTTGCCTACCTCGTAGAAGGTGGCTTGGGTGATGAGCGGCTTGAGCGCTTCAAGCTGCGCCTCGGCCGCGATCAGACTGGCGTCGAACCTTCCCTGGTCGCGGGCATCGAGGGCGTTCACGTCCACGTCGTGGATGGCGGTCTCAAGCGTGTCCTCCTTTGCGGCGTCGCCCGGCGCAAGCGAGGGCAACAGCAGCGCTGCGCTGAGAAGCTCCTCGCGCAGATCCTCGGGATTGGGCCGGTTCTCAGGAAAATCGATCTTGAGCGTGGCCCCGCCGAATGTCTTTTGATCTACGGTCTCGAGAAGTTTCACGGCCACGGTCACCTTGTCGCCGGGCCGGGCATTGTCAAACAGCACGATCGGCTCCAGATCCTCGCCCATGGCCACGCGCCGGCCGTTGAAGTAAAGAATCTGCGGGATGGGTCCGTTGCCCGAGGTGTGAAACTGGAACCAGATCCGCGCGCCGGTCAGGTCGTAGCCGTTCAGCGTGTCTGGCACCTGATAGGTCTGGCGAAACCACACCGCGCCATTGGCAGCCTTGGCGTTCACGGGAATCGTGTCCCAGGTGCTGTCGTCCAGATTGGGATCTTCGCCGTGGGGCAGATCGCCGCTGTGTATCTTCCAGGTGCCGTCGGGCAGCTCACTCAGACTGCCGAGCCGGTTGACGATGGCCTGCGCATCGGCCGGCAGCAGCGACGTGGCTTTGACAAAGGGATCGACCTGCTGCGTTTGCGCGAAGACCGGCGCGGTAAACAAGAAGAAAAGAGACGCAAGGAGAACAGGAGACGTTTTCAAGACGCGCATCATCACGGAGAAACCCTCCGCAGCATTCTAGGCCATCGGCCCGGTGCGCAAGAGGAGACGCGGTGCGATTTTCCGGTGGTCAATTTTCGGCCGAAGAGAACGGCGATGCGGGCAAGCCGACGCCGTTGAAAAGATTGCAATCCGGACTGTTGGCCCACCCGTAGCGCACGAAGACGGGCAGCGCCACCTCGGGGCTCGAAGCGACGATGGTTGCGCCTTCGATCCTTGCCTTGGCGGGAACGAACTTGCCGTCGGCGCCCGCGACCTCAAATCCGCTCACCGCACCCCCTTTCGCCATCAACCCCTCAGCATGGTCGAACCATGCGCGGATCGACGCGCCTTCCGGCGTCGCCTGGCGGAAGAGCGGACCGGAGTACTCGATCGATTCTCCGTAACTGAGCACCCGCGCGGCGCGTGCCAGGCGCAGGCCCACGTCGAGCTTGTCCGTGGGGTGCACGTTGTCAGGGTTGCCGATGTCGATGGTCACGGCCATGGCCGTGTTGCGCAGCTCAAGAGCCTTCAACTGCTGCTCGCGCAAAAGGGCCCAGTCTTCGGCAGGCGTGGATTTGAAGCTCGAAATCTGCACGTAAAGAAAAGGAAAATCGCCCTCGCCCCACTCCTGCCGCCAATCCTCGATAAGGGTGCGGAAGATGCGGCCATAGAGGGGCGCGCGCTCGAGCGGACTGTTCGACTCGCCCTGGTACCAGAGCACGCCGCGGATGGGAAACGGCGTGAGCGGCGCGATCATGCCATTCCACAACATGCCGGGACCCCAGCTTTCGAGCTGGGGCACCCAGGGAAACTCGGGCGCGGGTTTGCCCTGTGCTTTCGCCTCGTCGATGATCCGTTGCTTGTTGGCCTCGCGCAGCAGCGCGTTGGATTCGCCCTCGGTCATCTTGCCCCAGGAGACAAAGAGCGGCGCCAGCGCGGCATCCGCGCCCAGTGCGGTCATGCGCGTCCAGGCCTCGCCCGGCGTTCCGCCCCAGGTGGAATCGATGACGCCGACGGGCACGTGCTCGCGCTGTTCGATTTCGCGCGCAAAGTACCAGGCCACGGCGGAGAAATCCTTCGCGGTCTCGGGCGTCGAGGCCGCCCATCCGTCGGTATCGATGTCATCCTTGGGATAGAGCGACGCGGCTTTGTTCACGATGAGCAGGCGGATATCCGGAATGGCCGCATGGGGAAGATCTTCATCGGCCGTCGCCGCCTGGTGCATCATGAACTCCATGTTCGATTGCCCCGACGCGACCCACACGTCGCCCACCAGGATGTCGTTGAGAATGATGGTCTGGGATGCGGTCTGGGGTGCGCCGCCGGCAGCCATGGGCGCGCCGCTGACCGTCATCGTGAAGGGTCCTCCCGCGGATCCGGGAGGAAGGTAAACACTCCAGCGGCCCAACTCGCCGGCCGCAGTGGAGCGCGTAGCGCCGCGAAAGCTCACTTCGACGTTTTCGCCCGGTGCAGCCATGCCCCACACGTGTACGGGCAGGTCGCGCTGGACGACCATGTGATCGGAAAGAACGCGCGGAAGCGTCAACTGGGCCCTTGCAGCGACGGCAGGAACGAAGGCCGCCGGAACCAAAATGCGCAATAGCCGCAATACCACGCGCAGACGCATCGTAAACCTCATCGAAAGCTGCAAGTATGGAGCCGGATCTCGCCGAAGAATAACTCGATAAAGTTAGCAGACCGAACGCGCCGGCGTCTTTCCCCGTGCCCGCTTTCCCCTGCGCCGCTTTCCATTTCGAGCCGCTTATCCACAAAGCAAGGGCGAGGGGGGAGCTGCGTACGCGCAACAATTCCGAGCTGAAAGTGTCCAATGTTACTGAGGTCTCCGATCGCGGAGTAGGAAAGTCGTGTCTTTTCCTGCACTTTCCGTGAGTACCTTGTCATTTATCGCTCGTTTACCTCACCTGGGGCATACTCAAACAGAGGGGGACGCATCTGAATCCGGGGGAAATGGTGCCTGCTATGCGCATTTTACGCAGAACAGCATTGGCTCTCTTGGTCGTGGCCGCCATCAGCGGCCTGCGCGTTCATGCCCAGGCGGCTCTCCTGATGGAAGAGCCCTACGGATTTTTTGGCGCGCTCAATCCCACCGGCCACAACGCCATTTATTTCAACCGCATCTGCGCGGAGACGCCGGTGAAGCTGCGCCGCTGCGGACCGGGCGAGACAGGGGTGGTGATAGCCCGCTATCAGGGCATCGACGGCTACGACTGGGTAGCGATTCCGCTGGTGCCTTATCTCTACGCCGTCGACAATCCCGCCGATGTGCCTAAGCACGTGGACAGGCAGATTGTGGACCAGTTGCGCAACCATTACCACGAACAGCACCTGTTGACCCTGCTCGGGCCTGAAGTCCCACCCGGCAACCTTATCCACGGCGGATGGACGCAGCTTGTAGGCGAGGCTTACGAGCGGCGCATCTTTGCCTACCGCTTCAACACCACGCCCGAGCAGGACGATGCCCTGATTGCGCGGCTGAATGACAGTGCGAATCATACCCAGTTCGACCTGCTGTTTTCCAATTGCGCCGACTTCGCGCGCGTGATTTTGAACTCTTACTTTCCCCATACTTTTCGCCGCAGCATCTTTCCCGATGCAGGCATCACCACCCCCAAGCAGATCACCTACAAGCTGGTGCGCTATGGGCGCAAGCATGCGGACCTGGGCCTTCAGGTCTTTGAGATCCCGCAGATCCCCGGTTACCGGCGGCTGAGCCACGCCAACAAAAGCGTCGACGAGTCGTTTGTGACCACCATTTACGCCATCCCGATCACCATTTTGAATCCCTATGTGACCGGCGCACTGATGGTGGACTATCTGGTGCGCGGCGAATACCACCTGATCCCGAAGCATCCCCAGGTTCTGGGGCCGTATACACTGACGGCATTGACGATGCCGGGCTTGACCATCGACAATCCTCGCGTGGCCGGTGCGCAAGTTCCCGGCGCCGCGCTGGGCTGGAGCCCGGCCCAGGTGGCTCAAGGAAGCTCGTCCGGCCTGACGGACACAAAGGCGATGCAATGAGCAAGACTCCGCAAGACTTTAAGCACCACGCCCGCTTCGATCCGCTCTTCCACTTCTTCATCGCTCCGGTTCTGTTAATCAACCTGATATGTGCGATCGTGCGGTTGATTCGCTTTCCGCACTGGCACACGGCCTGGTGGCTCGTGCTTTCGCTCGTCGCACTGTTGGCCTTGCTAAAGATGCGCATGTATGCGCTCAAGGTGCAGGACCGCGTGATCCGGCTCGAAGAACGGCTGCGGCTGCAGGCTCTCGCGCCCGCGCAGTGGCACACACAGATCTACCGGCTCACGGAAGACCAGTTGATCGGCCTGCGCTTCGCCGCCGACGACGAGGTTGTGGAGCTCGCCAAGCAGGCTCTCGAGCACAACCTGAATCGCAAGCAGATCAAGGAACGCATCAAGGACTGGCGCGCCGACGAGTGGCGCGTGTGAAGAGCGGCATCGCCGGGGGGGTTGCGAAGCCGGAGGGGGTTGTGAAGATTGTCCCGGTGATCAAATCTCGTGATCTCGAAAGATCGGTGCGGTTCTACACCACGATCCTCGATTTTGAACGGAAGTGGCCCGGATACGCGGAACGCGAGATGGCCAACGGAATGATTGAACTGATCCGGGACGGAGCCGAGCTGCAGCTCTCGGGCCACGCCGGCGATGGCGTCTTCGGTTCGGTCAACCGCGTCTTTGTGGATGATGTGGACGAGCGTTACTCGACCTTCCGCGCGCGGGGACTGGATACGAACCTTGGCTTGGAGTCGCCGGTGCACACGGCGCCGGTCGATCAGACCTGGGGACTGCGCGAGTTTGCCGTAACCGATCCGGACGGCAATGGTCTGTGCTTCTGCACGCCCGTAAAATAGCCTGCGTCTATTTCGCGCCCGGAGCCGAATCCTGATCGCGTGCGGCGGGTCTGCTTGGTGATCCGACATCCAGCTCGTGCTCGTGCCGGTAGTGCTCCTCCGGCATCTTGCCGTCCCACCACGCCCAGTTCATGGGATACACATCGGGATCGAAGATGACCTGATAGAAATGCCAAACCACGATGGCGAGCGTAGCGAGAATCGCTTCGTAGTAGTGAATGGCCGTGGCCACGTCCACCCACCAACGCGCCAGCAGGTCGCCCACCCACACCTTGGCCCACATCATCACCCCGGTGAGGCCCATCAGCGCCGTGCCCCACACCAGCGCCCAGTATTCGGCCTTCTCGCCGTAGGTGAAGCGGCCGAACTTCGGCTTTTGCGTGCTAAGGCCGAGGTAGTAGCGCATCGTGGCCCAGGCGTCGAAGGCGTCTTTCTTCGCCGGCGTCAGATCGCGCATCAGCCTGCGCCCCTCGCGCGCCGCGGCCACATAAAAGATGTGATACAGGCCCGCGGCGATGAGCACTACGCCGGCCACGCGATGGGTGATGCTGCGCAGATGTTCGCCCATGCCCAGCAGATGGGCGAACCAGGAGTCAGGAAACTTGAGCGCAAAGCCCGTGATCACCAGAACAATGAAGCTTGAGAGCAGGATGAGGTGCTGCCAGCGCTGGTTCATGGTCATGCGCTGCATCATCGGGTTCTGCATCCTGCGCCGCACAGCCGCTTTGCCGCGCCAGACCACCGCGTTGTGCAGCAGCATGGCGCCGATGACAAGCAGGATGAGAAGGACATAGACGCGCCGCACCCAGCG
>Ga0335072_10005688_pt1 | contig 18347 bp, 15 predicted proteins | sample Lox_Sample_21_FD_206725 | JGI IMG/M metagenome (GOLD analysis project Ga0335072, IMG submission 206725) | Soil microbial communities from Loxahatchee National Wildlife Refuge, Florida, United States - Lox_Sample_2.1 | ecosystem: Environmental > Terrestrial > Soil > Wetlands | place: USA... | reverse complement strand
TTTGGCGCTGCACCAGGTCACGACTCTCACATGCTCTACACTGTCAGTGCCGTTCAGATATTGGTGACTGTAGATGCCGTGCACGAACTGGACAGAAGGAAGAGTGGAGGCAAGGCCAAGGTTACCTCATGTGAGTAAAGCTGGATATTTAGTGGTGTTACAGCTGACGTCTCAGTCATCGCCGCCCTGCAGAACAGAGAAAGTGGAACATTTGCTGGTGATGAGTGGGGAGAGACTGACACTCGGTTTCTCTATGGTGCATTCAATGCACTTTCTCTTCTCAATTCCTTGGACCTGATAGATGTCGACAAAGCTGTTGCCCACATCCAGTCATGCGCCAATTTCGACGGTGGTTTCGGCGTAACTCCAGGCGCTGAATCGCATGCCGGACAGATTTTCACTTGTGTAGCTGCGCTCACAATTGTGGGAAAGTTAGACCTGATAGACCGAGATAGGCTTGGTGCCTGGCTGAGTGAAAGGCAACTTGCCAACGGCGGTCTGAATGGGAGACCCGAAAAGTTGGAAGACGTCTGCTATGGTTGGTGGGTACTTAGCAGTCTGGCAATGATTGGTAGGTTACACTGGATCGATGCTTCAAAACAGAGCTCGTTCATTCTTCGATGTCAGGTGAGCTCTCCATTCCCATGCCCTTGTTGGCAAGCTAAGAACTCCACGTAGGATTCTGAGTTGGGTGGGATATCTGACAGGCCGGGCGACATGGTTGACGTTTGGCACACGCATTTTGGGATTGCTGGATTGAGTCTACTTGGCTTCCCTGGGCTGGAAGAGGTGGACCCTGCCTAGTACGTGATATTGTACCTCCTCTCATCGGTCGCTGACGCTACACAGCTGTATGCCTCGCAAGGCGCTTCAGCGGCACTTCAACACGAAGACAGTACCGTAGTCGGGGTAAAGTATCGGATGCGCCGACTCGACCAACTCCTGCCATCTAATAACCCACAGCTTGCTTCCCTTTGGTTGATGGGATACAAGGCAGGAGCAGAGAGAGAGAGACTGGTGGCTACATCTGCTTAAATACTGTTATGCCAGTAGCAAGCTTGTAGATATCAGCGCACATCTCAAATGAAGCCAAGAGAGTATAGAAAAGCTATCGTGGCCAAAAAAGCAGTGGTTGAATGAGTGGTCGGTGTGTGCCCTTGCCTTCGGATTCGATTTTGGCTACGCTGAGCGGCTCAGGTGCGCTCCTCCCTCATTTGATGTGCCTGCTTCGTTTCCCTTTTCCTTGCAGTTAAATCTGTGCCTTCCTCAAACGGGTTATTATCCACTCAACCTTCTGCATTTCCGTCGTCGGAACTTGACACCCCGCTGCTTCTTCAGCACCGAAACAATTCCACTGTCGTCCCTCTCAGAGCAGGAGTCCTCATTGCTTCTTTAACTTTTGGTTTCTTACGTCACCCACATCGTGCTTCAAGTGTTGCTTCACCGACTCTCTTTACTCCTTTGACAGGAAATCGTTCGCCATGGCAGCAACGATGCTCAACTGCAGCATATGCCCAAAGCAGCCCACTTTCAGCGACCTATCTCACCTCCTCACACACGTCAGCTCAAAGAGGCATTTGTCCAATCTCCATAAGCTTCAAGTGCGAAGTTACCAAGAAATCAGTGCTAGTCATCAGCTTTCAGCCTACAACCAATGGTATCAGCAGCATGATCTAGGTCGTTTGCTTTCAGAGCGAATGATTCAGAAGGAATTCACACAGGCTACCAAACGAAAGGCTACCACACCAGCAAGGAAAATCAAGAAAGACTGCGCAAAATATACGGAGATCGTTGCATCGGAAAGTCAATCTTTCGCGATTGATCCAAGCCTCCAACAGACTCCCTCTACAAGACCACCCAGAACGCCCATAGTCATTTCTGGCACCATCCTACAGCCTAATGATGAGAGTGATTTTGTTTCGAGTCCAGCCAAGCAGCAAACGTCAGTTTCTCCCGGATAGTGCTGAGCAGAGCTAACCAACGATATCCAGTAAATGTAGAGCACACCGAAGTCTTCCTAGCTTGATCAAGCGTTCTCCATCCGACACAACCTTTGAGCTAGCCTATCCTAATCCCTCAGCCGATATTGGTGCCGCGATTCTGGATACTTCCGAGACCAGCAAACCGAAGGGTGCGCTTTGGCCAGGTATGCATCTATTCGACGCCGCAACTGCAGAGATGAGACGCAGGAGAAATCAGAAGAAAGATGGCTCAGCATTGATGCAGATGGAGAAAACTTCGAAGAACGTATATCCTACAGAGGTGATCTATTCGGAGGAATGGACAGCGATCAAGCAGCGCCCAATTACAGGAATGGTTGAAGATGGCAGTCCCATAAAAGGCGAGTTTCCGCTTCCCAAGAAGACGGTGCGACGCAAGCGACAAGCACTGGCCGAAATCAGCGCCAACATTCCACGCAATGCAAAGAGATCTATCAAACTCGAGCAGCCACAAGCCACACGTCATCGCGATGGCATCAGTGACTTGACGAATCATGCCTCCCCATCTCTACCAAGTTCCTCAAACAGTACGTCTTACGCCGCTAGATCTCGTTTCTCACCAACGAAAGATGAGACCGTGGAATTTAAGTTGAAAGTCGCAGACCTTGTTAATGAGGAAAAGGGTGACAATTTCACCATATTCCATGACAAGGAGAATCCAAATCATCACCATCACCTTCTCAACACGACAGCTGAACAGCGAGCGACCACCTACCCTCACTCCGCGACTTCACAGATGCAATCACATCTATCTCAAGCGAGACCACAAATTCCTTTCACGACCCCATCTTGGCTTCTACCACAATATCAACAACTCCAGCTACATCAGAATTTGTACCTGACGCAAGCATCTAGCAACCCAGGCTACTATGTACATAAGCCTCTCGCATTTGGTACGGAGGGTTTCGAGCCTTGGCTCGCCCGGACTAGCAACGTGGAGCAACGTGGCAACGCTCTAGGCTGGAATCACAACGCCGTGCTGGTCCAAAACCCTTACCAGGTCTACAACAATCTCGGGTACGATGGTCAATTAGGCTTTCCTGGCCTTCCTTCCCAGGACGACGTGTTTGGATACTCTGCAAACCCTCTCAGTGCTGCATATCAGAACCTCCAAGACCGCCCGGAGTCACCCTTCAAAACAAGTGAGACCGCAGATTTGCTAGTGAAGCCCTTTAGCGCTAAGAAAGGCAGCATCTCCCCAGATGGGGCCATCTCCGAACGGGATGAGCAAAGCTACAACTAACGCGTCTTTGTCACAAGCAAATGACTCCTGGTTATGGGAATCGGACGGACCCTTAGACTAACTTGATTGGAGTTTAACAGTCACTTTCATATTATCGACATCGATACTATTTTGTTGTGCTTTGGTAGCAAGGGAAGCACTTGGTAGGACATTGGTACGCTGCACCTTTTTAGGCGTTTTGAAATTACGAGACAAGATGGTGGCTCGCGTTATAACGTGGTTTATCGTGAAAATTGTTATGAATGATGCAAAGACAGGGGTATCATGCAAAGAGCAAGCCTGTAAAGAGTATGTCAGAAGTCTCAAATGAGATATGTTAACGAAGAAGGCTGTACCTCTGCTAGACAGAGAGCAGATCACCTCCGCAAAGACTCGGTGTTACCCATTTACTTCTCACTGATAGTTGTCGGGCGATTACGTCTCAAATTCCAACATCTAGAATAGGAAGGTGCACGAGCATAAGCTGATAAGAGTGTGCTCACTAATGAATGCTCGAATTATCTTCGAACGGTAGCTGAAGAGAGTCTTTAGGTGCCTATCTGCGTAATGCCAAGCCAGCCAGTCGCGTACTTTCCGTCAACGCGTAAAGTGGCCTGCAGTCCCAAAGTCACAGGTGAGCTTTTGACTGGCATTTTGAAGGGCACACCTCAATCAGAAATTTGGAAATGGCCAGTACTCAGAAGAAACAGCAGACACTTTCTGGTTTCTTTACCAAAGCTGCAAATCAATCAGTGACCCCCAAGAGACCTCACAGTCCATCCACCACCAACAGCCGTACGATTGACAGTGACGATTTTGAGCTTCCAGAGCCAAAGCGAGTTCGCAAAAGTCTCAGTCCCGATGCTGCAGAAATCTCTCTACCTATCAATGCCCGATCATTGTCGGCCATCCCACCCAATGCAAAGTCTACAAGCTTTCGAACCTCAAAATACCTCTTTTCGTCATCTCCGCAGCAAGAAAATGAGGAACAGGATACCAATGAAGATGCAGATCGCCACGTCAAGGAAAAGCTGCACGCGAAGTTCGTGAAAAAGCTCGGTAAACCAGACAGTATTGCAGACATCAAACGCCGCAACCGTGCCCTCTTAGAAGATGGTACTGAAGAGGGAGAAGATGAAGAACAGGAGGATGAGCCTGTCGAAGAGTCGAAACCTGCGCCAAAGGGAAGAAAAGGGGTTTCAACTAAAAAGACTGCAAGCAAGTTGACACCAATGGAAAAGCAGGTCATCAATATCAAGACGACGAACATGGACACTCTGTTGGTGGTAGAGGTGGGATATAAGTTCAGATTCTTCGGGGAAGATGCCCGAATCGCTGCGAAGGAGCTGGGCATTGTCTGCATACCAGGAAAATATCGATATGATGAGCATCCTACAGAGGCGCACCTCGACCGCTTTGCGTCCGCTAGCATACCAGTGCATCGACTTCATGTACATGTCAAGCGACTGGTCGCGGCTGGGCATAAGGTTGGAGTTGTTCGACAGCTCGAGACTGCTGCTTTGAAGGCGGCAGGAGACAATCGAAATGCTCCGTTCGTACGAAAGCTGACAAATCTTTATACCAAAGGCACCTATATTGATGATCTGGAAGGTCTTGAGGACACCGAGGGGGGCCATACCTCAAGCTCTTCGTCTTCGGCGACTGGATTTCTTCTGTGCTTGACAGAAGTCAATGCTAAGGGATACGGCAACGATGAGAAAGTCCATGTGGGAATGGTGGCTGTCCAACCCGCTACAGGTGACGTGATCTACGACGACTTTGAGGATGCATTCATGAGATCCGAAATCGAGACACGGCTGCTTCATATAGCTCCATGCGAGTTTCTGATTGTGGGTGAGCTATCAGCTGCCACAGAGAAACTTGTACAGCATTTGTCAGGGAGCAAGACAAACGTCTTTGGTGACAAAGTCCGAGTAGAGAGAGTTGCGAAGCCAAAGACTATGGCTGCCCAAGCACACAGCCATATATCTACATTCTACGCAAACAAGATGCTAGCTGGGGACCTCCAAGATCATGCCAGAGCCAGCAAATTACTGGATAAGATCCTCGGCCTGCCCGAGAATGTCATTGTTTGTCTGTCAGCAATGATCGATCATCTGCGAGACTACGGCCTGGAGCATGTTTTCGACCTCACGAAATACTTCCAATCTTTCTCTGCAAGGTCTCATATGTTGCTGAATGGCAATACGTTAACTAGTCTCGAGATATACCAAAACCAGACTGACCACACTGCCAAAGGAAGCTTGTTCTGGACGCTAGATAGGACGACGACTAGGTTCGGAGGAAGGCTCCTAAGAAAATGGATTGGTCGCCCACTTCTAGACAAGGGAAGACTAGAAGAAAGACTTTCAGCTATCGAGGAGCTTCTTGACAGCAGTAAAGTTGCTAATGTTGAGAAACTAAGGCGTCTTCTCTCCAAGGTGAAGACCGACCTTGAAAAGAGCTTGATCAGAATCTACTACGGGAAGTGCACGCGCCCAGAGCTTCTGAATGTCTTACAGTCGCTTCAGCTTATTTCAAGCGAATACGCACACGTCTCCTCCGCTTCATCTACCGGCTTCGATTCGCCATTGATCACTTCTGCCATAACATCTCTTCCAGCGATTCTGACTGAAGTCGTTGCCTACCTTGACCAGATCAATCTTCAAGCAGCAAAATCCGACGACAAGTACGCCTTCTTCCGTGATGACCAGGAGACGGAAGCCATCACAGAACACAAATTCGGCATCGCGAGCGTCGAGCAAGACCTCGACTCCTTCCGCGCCACTGCTGCAGAGAAGATTGGCAAGGCACGCCCTATTGATTATGTTACGGTAGCAGGTATCGAATACCTTGTTGAAGTCGAAAACACATCAGCAACACTCAAAAAGGTCCCAGCTTCATGGACAAAGATCTCGGGCACCAAAAAAGTCTCCCGCTTTCACCCCCCTGAAGTCGTCAAGCTGATCCGCGAACGAGATCAGCATAAAGAAGCCTTGGCCGCTGCGTGTGATTCTGCTTACAAGGACTTGCTGGTTGATATCAGCACGAAATATCAGCTCTTTCGCGATGCAATCCAAAACCTGGCTACGCTCGACTGCCTACTGAGTTTGGCAACTGTCGCCACACAGCCAGGCTATGTCAAACCATCCTTCGTCAATGATACGCGGATCGACGTTAGGGGAGCCCGTCATCCGATGGTCGAGCAGCTTCTTGCCGATGCCTATGTACCCAACAACATTGAACTTTCCTCTTCGGCTACCCGCGCACTTCTGATCACAGGTCCAAACATGGGCGGCAAATCGTCGTACGTACGCTCCGTTGCTCTCATCGCCATAATGGCGCAGATTGGGTCATATGTTCCTGCATCAAGCGCTACGCTGGGAATCCTGGACGCAGTATTCACACGCATGGGTGCCTTTGACAACATGATGAGTGGCGAGAGTACGTTCATGATCGAGCTGAGCGAGACTAGCGATATACTCAAGCTTGCAACGGAGCGGAGTCTAGTCGTGTTGGATGAACTTGGCAGAGGGACCAGCACCCACGACGGGGTCGCAATTGCACAGGCGGTGTTGGACTTTCTCGTCCGAGAAAATAGGGGGCTGGTGCTTTTTATCACGCATTATCAGACGCTGGCGAGTATGGCCGGAGGATTTGCGGGCGGAGAGTTGAGAAACGTGCATATGCGGTTCCAGCAGGAGGGTGAAGAGGGGAGTGAAAACGTGACATTTCTGTACGAGGTTGGAGAAGGTGTTGCGCATAGGAGTTATGGGCTGAATGTGGCAAGATTGGCAAATATTCCTGAGAGTGTGATTCATATGGCGAGGGAGAGGAGCAGAGAGTTGGAGGAGAAGACCAAAGCGAAGAGGTTGGCTGCTTTGGTTGGAATGGTAGGCAAGGATGAGATAGTGGAGGAAGACAAGTTGCAGGCACTTATTGAGGGTATTGAGCTATTGTGATAGCGAGGATACTGGCAGGGGAAACAATGCCTAGAGCGGCGAACAGACATTGTCCAGAATAAGTAATCGGAGACAACATCTTTTTTTCGACGCTCCCGTTTTGGTTAGTCAGCCTCGCGGGCGGGGTTCACCATCCCTTCACTCCCCGTTCACCCTGTTCACCCTCTTATCAGGCAGCTTCACCGTTCTTCATTAAGCTCGCTCTCGTCGCTTTTGCTGACGTGGCCGACTTCTGAGAATCGGTATCAAAAACATGGCGAACAAATTGGTTACCATTTCAGCTGGCGAGCTTACACAATTATACCCAAGGCTACCAACCCCAACCAGCATTCGATTGTTGGTAATAGCTCCAAGTGACTGCATGACTCCAAAGACCGACCTTGGACTGGATTTCACCCCCGCTGGTATGACAGTTGCTGACCTTGAGGACCCTGACTTGGACTTTGTCGCGTTATCATATGTCTGGGGAGGCACCAAAACAGATGCACTCTCCCTCGGCAATACGGTTTTCGTCGAAATCACCGAAAATCTTCAACTAGCACTGTCAGATCTGCGTGGAAGAATTGATGGGCCAACAATGATATGGATCGATGCATTAAGCATCAATCAAGCTGATGCGGTGGAACGGAGCTCTCAAGTCGCGATGATGTACAAGATCTATTCCGCTGCAAGACACGTTGTGGTCCACCTCGGCCACGCGGCTGATGATAGCGACTCGATACCAGACATTTTACGAGCGCTTGTTAACGCAAATCAGGCTTATGGGAAGACTTCTAATAGTCCGTGCCTCTGTAAAGACAGCACCGGAAAGTGTGACTTGTCGGCTCTTGGCCTCCCAGGTCCTCATAGCTACGAGTGGCCGACTCTGCAGGTATTCTTTTCGCGTCCCTGGTTCCATCGGAGCTGGACATTACAGGAAGTACAGGCGGCTCGTGAAGCCGTTTTCTTATGCGAAGGCTGGACCGAAGGGCTCCCGCTTTGGTTATTCTCACAGGCTCTTGCTGCCATCAAAATATTCGAGCCAGCTTGCTATATCGATTCTGCTGTAGAAGCGCGATTATACAGATTCAAAGAAACGCCACCGCTGCTATACGTGCTGTACGCAAACCGCACAGACGGTTGTGGTGACCCAAGAGACGCAGTGTACGCTTACCTAGGCGTCTCTATCGAAGCAGACAACCGAGAACTGTTGCCGAATTATGACCAAGATGTGAGATTCGTCTACCACAAATATGCCGAGCACTTTGTCCGATCTGGACAAGGTATGGAGATGCTTTACAACTGCTGCATGGACGAGGCTCAGCCCTCCATGCCCTCCTGGGTTCCCAAATGGAACTCTCTAGATTGGTCACGCACGACACGTAGACCCAGCTTCTTAGATCTCGAGACTTCAAGCGGGACCGACATGCATGTTGGAGAGGATCACAATGCCTTAATCACCAAAGGAGCAATAATTGACCAGATAGAGCTTGTCGGCAGTCCTCGTCTGCGCGCTCATCCAGAAATGACGCACGTTACAAAATTATGCACAGAGATCCTCATCTATCTCGCGGAGCTGGACGATCTGCTATCTCAGCGCACCTCATCCACCAAGCTACCCTACGAGGACGTTGCGCTCGCCAAATGGGATACCCTCGCAGCGGAGTCGTCCGGCTGGGAGCTTGTAGAACAAGCACTGGCAGACCCCGATTTTCTGGCTTTCTACAAAGACGTCATCCCCTATGTGGAAGTGCAAAACGACATGCACGTCTTCCCAGAAGACCGAATAACTCCATTCAATGATCGTTTCGCAGAGCTTTTCCCTATGAGCGTCAGCTTCTCTGCAGAAATCTACACAAGGTGTGCCGCCAGGCGGAGCTGTGTCACTACCCGGGGCTATCTGGGCAATATTGACCCGATGAGCCAACCGGGGGATGCAATTGCCCTGATTCAAGGAGCTCTGCATCCTTTCATTTTGCGCCCAGTGCGACTGGAAAGTGGCGAAGAAACTTATCGTTTCGTTGGTCATGCCTATCTCGTTGGCTTGGAGGAGGGTGACGCATGGTCGTGGAGTGATACTGCCATTGTGGACTTGCACATAGTTTGACCTGACCGTCGGCATCACCGTTTGAGACAAGAAAGCCAAGCTGGCAACAGTCTGATAAGTGGCTATGAAGGTCAAGGGAGGAGTCTTCGTCGATCTGCTGCATCTGCGACACTAGACATGATGAAAATCACCGATTCGACAATAGCAAACCTCTTCCGCTCTTTGCCTAGCAGCCAGGCCCATAGAGGTATAGAGATTGTGTTTGAGTGCGTACCTACGGGTGGATAGCATACCAGTCCTTGGAATGAAGAGCTTTTAGTGCTCCATTAAGCGTCCACTAAACTTCTCGAAGATGTCCCGTCATGCCGATTACCGAGGAAGGTAACACAATAAAATGAAACGGCGAGCGGGCGGCCCAGAACTCCCTTCTGCATGACCGTTAATGAGGCTGGCCTTGATTACTTATCGATTTGACGATACAGAAACCAACAGCTCCGTTACTCAGACCTAACGTCCTTGCGTCCCCCGCATGCTTCGATTACTTTTCACAGCACTGCATGTTTCCGGTTAGCTAATTCCATTGCCGGTTCCAGCGTCTCGTACATAAGACCTAACTTCACTTTTCTTCTTCGTATATATCTAGTTGCGTTTGCACGAAATCCAAGTGAAGAATCGACTGTAGCAAAGTTTTCTAAAATCTCACAAAGGCCAGGTCATTTCAGCTAAATAGTAGCCCACCAAGCCCGTAGCTACGGCACGAACATGTCGTCTTCAACTCCCTTAACCAACATTCCCCTCCCGCCGCACATCACCTCAGAACCCTATAGCGGCACCCGCCTGATCTCCACCACCAAAACCCCCTACGCCACAATCCTCTCCCGCTTCCACTCCCTCGTCCCCACAATTAGCCTCGCCTCCCTCCTCAACATCCCCGATCGCGCCACTTTCGAGTCCACCGTGAGCTCCCAGATCGGCCCGCACGGCTTCGCTCTCTTCTTCAAAATCGACCACACCAATTGGATTCAATTCTACCCTGACGATTCATCGACCAAGGGTCCGAACCATGGCCGCGCTCTGACGCGTTTCATTTTCGGCAATCCATTGATTGCTATCACGATGATTCGCCAGGACGTCGAGGCTGGGCTGTATGCACCAATTGAGATGTTGTTAATGGAGACGGAGGATGGCGGGGCGAAATGTGTGGCGCAGTTGCCGAGCGGGTTGATTGCGGCGCATGAGGGTGGGAGGGGGAATGAGGGGTTGGTGAAAGCGGTAGCAGAGCTGGATCGGAAGTTGCTGGGACTGATTGAAGCGTTGATGGAGTAGACGTGAGGATGGTGTAAGTTGTTGGGGGATGACGGGCTTGTGGATTGCTGTCGAAGGTGTCAAGTGTTAAGAAGAGGCAGGACTGGAGAGATCGGTCGTTTGAAAGAGAGGTAAACGAGCTAGAATTGGTAAGTATGAGGCAGATCCTATATTCAAACACTTCACGCAAAACTTCGTTGCTCCAACGGTGCACGCTCCGTTGGTTCTCGATGTCCTATTTCAACTCTGAAATGCTCTTCTTCGTCACCAGACGATGGCTCAGACTAGTCCTGATGCCTCTGACGTGAGAAAGGAGGAGGATAGCCCGGATCAAGGTTGGCAGGACCCCGTTGTCGTTGTGAGCGCGACAATTGGTTGCGGAAGACATTCCCTTGAGACGAGTGCTGTGGCTCCTGCTCTACACGAAGATTGGCTGTATGTGAGGTGCACGCCTGTGTATGAGATGCACGCCTGTATATGAGGTACACGCCCGTGCTTGAGGTTCACGTCCATACTTGAGGTACACGCCCACCCTTGAGGTACAAACCCCATGTCTGAGGTACACGCCCATGCTTGAGGTAGACGCCTATAAGGTAGACGCCTGTGAGATGTATGTCGCTGAAATGTACGCCGCCGAGAGGCACGCCGCCGAAATATACGCGTGGAAGGTGTGCGAGGCGTACGTACCCCCGCAACGTATTTGACTTTCGATTTTCAAAATTTTTTGGTGCAGGGGTCCCAATACCCTGCCGAACTGCGGAGGCGTTTGGCCCATGCTGCCTCTCTCGGCCGCCGCAAGTGAGGGCGCTGTGTCACGGGGCCGCTAAAAAAAAAGGGCCACCGCCAATGCTGAAAATTCGCCCTTCCGCCTTTCCCCTCCCACCTAGTGACTCAATGATGTGAGTTAAGTCACTTCCCCCCGGTAAGCTGACCTGCAAGTCTCATTTTCCCTTTCAGTATCTATCGCTTTGTTCTTTCCTGGTCATTTGTGTTTTCTTTCTCTTTTGCGTGTTTCAAAATGACCATTATAGCCGAAGACAACACCGTCCAGATGGAGCTCACTAAAACTAGAAGCGCAGACTCGGCAGCGCTTCCCCCACACGATCCAAGAACAGACGACCTCAATGCCCTAGACCCCTTCACTGCTCAGGACGAAGTTCCAGTAAAGAGAAGCAAGTTTAGACTTGCTGCTATTGTTGGAGCACTATACCTGTCTATGTTCCTTGCTGCCCTTGACGCAACGATTGTCAGCACAGCTATTCCTACCATATCTGCCCATTTCCAGTCTGCTTCTGGTTACACTTGGATTGGTGGTGCCTATCTCCTAGCCAATGCTGCCACAGGCCCCGTATGGGCCAAGCTTTCGGACATATGGGGTCGGAAACCAATCATCTTGGCAGCCGTGGCAGTCTTCTTTATGAGCTCTATTGTCTGTGCAATCTCTACTACTATGGCTATGCTTATTGCTGGACGTGCACTTCAGGGGGCTGCAGGAGGAGGTCTACTCCTGCTTGCCAATATCACCATTAGTGATCTGTTCGACATGAGGTCTGTCCCCCCAGAAGTGTGGTCCAATCCGTGACTAACATTACGCAGGCGGCGAAGCCTCGTCCTTGGAACCCTTGAGTGCGTATGGGCCACAGCGGGCGCCGTGGGCCCTGTCCTAGGAGGAGCGCTAGCGGAGAAGGTTTCTTGGAGATGGATTTGGTATATCAATCTTCCGCTCGGCGGGTTCGCCTTCCTAATGATCTTAGTGTTTTTGGATGTCCATAATCCAAAGACTAGGATCTGGGATGGGATGAAAGCGATCGACTGGTTCGGGACTGTAACCATGCTTGGGGTCACACTCATGACGTTACTTGGCCTCGACTTCGGAGGCGAGACATTTCCTTGGAACTCGCCAAAAGTCATCTGCCTCATTGTGTTTGGTGTTCTAATGATAGGCTTTTTCATCTTCAGCGAAGCAAAGTTGGCAAAATACCCATTGATACCCCTTCATCTCTTCAGAAAGACTTCCAATATCGCGGCACTTGCGGTATGCTTTGTTCATGGCTTTGTGTGTAACGTCCAGCATCACTCAACGTGCGTTCCAGCGCTGATAATTCCTCATAGGTCTTCATCTCCGCAGAATACTATCTGCCACTTTACTTCCAATCTGTGCAAGAAGCCTCACCCCTGCGTTCAGGCCTGCTCATTCTGCCCGTGATCGTCACCGAGGCGACAATGGGTATTCTCACTGGTGTACTCATGCACCGAACGGGTCGTTACCTTGAAATAATATGGATCGGGACAATATTCATGACATTGGGATTTGGACTTCTGATCGACCTGAAAGCGACGTCAACCCTGCGGGAGATTATTCCGTTTCAGATAGTTACCGGAATTGGCTCGGGTGCGTTATTTGAGCCACCGTTGATTGCTCTCCAAACATTGGTATCCCAGGATGATACTGCTACCGCGACCGCAACATTTTGCTTCATTCGCAACGTTGGTCTGTCGTTGTCGATCGTGATAGGCGGTGTCGTTTTCCAGAACGGAATGTCACTACGCGCACCTCAATTACGCGCTTCCGGCCTCCCCAGTAATATTACAGACCAATTCTCTGGTGGTGCAGCAGCTGCCAACGTCATGGTCATCAGCACGCTACAAAACCCGGCGCAGAAATTAGTGGTCAAGGAAGCATTTGCATGGAGCTTGAGGAATATGTGGATTTTGTTCACAAGTGTCGCAATCTGCGGCATCGTGGCTACTGCATTCATAAGCAAACAGGTGCTCGGTAGGGAGCACACTGAAACAAAAACCGGACTAAAAAGGGAGAAGCAAGTCGAGAGACAGTAAAATAGGCCAAGAGCGCCACGAACCTGCGATGTTCCGCCATTCCAAAGGGCGCTGCGTCTAGCATGCGACCACTCAGATCAGAAGCACCCTCCTGCGGCACAGGTCAATCTCGGAGATCATCTTATCTAGAGTACACATACTTCCGGCAGCCCCTCCCGAAAGGATAGGCTCATTACTCAGCGTACTGGAACGTAGATCGTCTCGGCGAGCAAGCTCAAGCAAAGGGTGACAATGAATTCTGACGACGTGCAAGCACGAATCTATTTACAACCATTGGCCCCGAAGTCGAACACGTTTTTCTTTGAGCAAAGTATAATCCTTGAAATTTTGAAAGGGGGGAAGCTCCACGAGTATGATGGTGTGGTTCGCGCGTCAAGATCATCAGAACACAAGGGGAGTCGTGGCCTTCGTTGTCCTTCATCTGCTATGCGTTCGCCTGCTCGAGAAATGGATGGTGGATCAGCACCATATGTCTCTTAAAGGCGTTTTTCTTTGACTCAAACTCACTTTGTTGTAAGATCGAAATTGTATTCGGTCTATACCCAGGGACAACGCGTAAAGGCGTAACCGGGCAATCTCGTGCGTATTACATCCCAACTAGGCACGCTCTTTTATAGCCTCTTCAGCATCCCATCTGCATCGATCCTCGCTAGCGAGTCCTTTGTTATGTTTTTCACGGACGTACATCCCGTAAGTTGCATACAGCGTCGAAACTCATCGTGGATCGTCTGAAGCATCAATTCCACACCCTTTTGACCATCATACTGCCCCACCACACGTCAATACACATCCCCGTTACCATCCATATCAGCAAAGACAAAGTTTCACTCACCGCAAGGCCCCAAATCGCCGGCCTCCCCACCCAACAACACTCCGCCCCCAACGCCAGCGCCTTGAACAAATCATTCCCACTTCTAATGCCCCCGTCAACATGGACCCCAATCCCTCCCTTCCTCGCCACCTCCACACACTCCGGTAGCGCATCAATCGTCGCCGGCACTCCATCCAACTGCCTCCCGCCATGATTACTCACTACCACCCCATCACAGCCATACTGAACCGCCAATTCCGTATCCTCAGCCGTTAACACCCCCTTAATCCAAATCTGCATCTTCGTAATACTCCGCAACCACGGAATTTCGCGCGCCCAGTTATGCGCGTCTTCGTTGAAAGCCATGAATCCCGAATCATGCGTCTGTGCCCTTATCTTCGCCGTCGTCAGGTCTAATATAGGAAACTCCAACCCCTCCGGCGTCCGGAAATCGTTGCGCCATTCGTTATACCTAACCCCCAACACCGGCGAATCGGCCGTGAGGAAAATCGCCGTACATCCTGCTGCCTCTGCAGATCGTACGACCCGCTCCTGCAGCGCGCGGTCCTTCATCGAGTACAGTTGGATCGCGTGACTCATCCCAGGATCGATCGTTGTCCCCGCTTTTCGGACATCCGCTACTGGATAATTCGAAAAGGAGCTGATGGCCATGTTGACGTCTTTTATCGCGCAGGCGCGGGAGGTGGCGAGCTCGCCGTCGGGGTGCGCCATAGCTTGGAGGCCGGTGGGGGAGACGGAGAGGGGGAAGGCGATCTCGCGGCCGAAGACGTTCGTCGTCGTGGTGGTCTTTGAGACATCGACGAGGACACGGGGGCGGAGGCGATACTTGGAGAAAGCGACGGAGTTTTCGCGGAGAGTGAGCTGGTCGGTGGAGCCAGAGTTGTAGAACTCTGATCAGGGAAAGCGGGAGGAGAGTGAGCAAAGGTAATTTAAGGAAGTGATTGAATGCGCTCATATGTAGAGACAAGTATGACTGAGAGGAAACGAAGAAGATGGTCTAAATTCAACGACGCATAGAGGAGGAGAATATTAAATGGCATGACAGGAAAAGTAGGAAAGCGAAATAAGACGGAACTTCCCCCATTTAGCTCACCTCTTGCACCCTTCTCCATCTTTCTCGACCCGGCCCTCTCCAAGTCCGCGATACATAATATCTTCTCCTCGGGAACCGTTACAGGTACCGGGATGGGAACACCACCAGCCATGATGATCAATTTCAAAGGAAATTTATACCCCGCTGCTTAAAAGGGTAAACAAGAGCTAAGATGGAAAATTAAACCCCCAAGGAAAAGGTTGCGCTGAAGTAGTGAGTGAAAGAGCGGAATGATATGCGAATGGCGGAGGATCGTCGTAAATGGTCATCTCCGCTAGGTGGTTGACTGTGGAATTGGCGCCGAAGACCAGCCTTTCATCCGACTAGTAATAGCGTTCGTCAAGCAAGCCGACATCAATTTACTACTACTCAGGGGGCAGTTCTGATCCAAGCTGGAGTGGTGGGATGGAATTTTAATTCGGTGTCATCGAGATTACTTTTCGACCCTGCCTGCAGCTTGGGCTTATTGCTGCGGAGACTTTTGGATTGGTCAAGAACCATCGAGCAGTATCGTTTCACGGGACTGGTATAATAGTACAAAGCATGTTCAGAATTCCCTAGCAGAAAGTTTTATATACTTTCTTCCAAGCGGGCCACCGTTCTCGCTCCGCCCTCTCCTCCGCCAGTAGGTACGTGAGATCCAAGTCTCTCCTTCCCGAATGCAGATCCATGTCCCTAGTCCTCATAATCTTCGTCTTGAACCGGATCTTGTAGACAATATAGAAGGAGAAGATAATCGGCGCTGTAAGGTAGGCCTGGAAAAAGTTATTGACAAGCGCGGAAGCCGTCTTATCCTGGTAGCCTATCGGAGCAAAACCTGTCCAGAACTGTGCGATAAGAACCAGAATATTAAAAATAAAGCCCGCCCATGATCCAACAACACCAGCTTGGGATCTGAAGGCCAGCTCATCAAGACTGTGGCCTTGCACACGCCAAGCTTTCCGAAACCGGATATGTGCGAGGCAGATAGAGCCCCAGGTAAAGATCGAGGAGAGGCCAGCAATGGCAATCAACCAGTCGAAGGCGACCTGTTGTTTGTTGGACGCCGCCACGTAAGCGATAAGACCGAATGAAGAGGCGAGGATGATTGAGAATACGGGGCGACCTCGGCGGTCTATATAAGCAAGGAAGGCTGGGGCTTGGCCTTGTTCGGCGAGTGCGGCCATTGTGCGCGAGCTGCCGTAGACCGAGGAATTTCCTACCGAGAGAACAGAGATCATGATAACAACATTCATGACGGACGGTAGGCCGGCGATGCCTGCGTTTTTAATGGCGATGACAAACGGAGACGCCTTTGCGTTGGAGGATTGGCCGGTTTCATTGAGAAGGCGCTTATCGGTATACGGAACAAGGAGGCCAACGAGAGTAAGCGCGACGATATAGAAGAGGGTGATGCGCCAGAAGACTTGCTTGACGGCGGTTGGCAAGGACTTGCGCGGATTGGCGGTCTCGGCGGCGGCAAGGCCAACAAGCTCAGTGCCGCCAAAAGCGAAAGCTGCAGTGACAAAGACGGAGCAGAGACCTTTGAAGCCATGGTGGAATGCGCCGGGATGGTGCCAGTATTTACCACCAACATAGCCACCAGATGGCGAAGCGCCGCCACAAACTAGGACGACTCCAAGGATGCTGGAATGTTGAGTCAGTATCGAAGCGACACGTTGCCAGGGAATGGCTCACATGAATCCAATGACAGCGATAACCTTGACGGTCGAGAAGACGAACTCAGCCTCTCCGTAGCCCTTGACGCCGAAGAAATTGATCGATACGATCAAGACTAGGAATATGGTGATCCAGGCGGCATTGTTCACACTCGAGCCCCAGAAGTCTACCGTGATGGAAGCAGCGACGACTTCCAGGGGCATGGTAATAAGCCAGTTCACCGCATAGTTCCACCCCATTGCGAAGCCCCATGCAGGGTCTATGAAGCGAGTCGAGTACGAGGAGAAGGAGCCGGCCACTGGGAAGATGACTGCCAACTCGCCGAGGGCATGGACGGTACAGTACAACATGAAACCAATCAACGAAAAGGCGATAAGGAGTGAGGCAGGACCTCCCGTGGATAGGGCCTTGCCAGATCCAACGAAGAGCCCTGTGCCTTTTTTGGGGTGTGTCAGCATCCGGGTTCGGAAAAGGACATATTGGGCTGGATGCTCCTCACCAATTGATCCCCCGATCGCTATCATTTGTAGATGTCTTGCCTTCAATCTCCGCGCAAGAGGCGAGTCTGCCGTGCGCTGCGCAGCTGCTTCGACATCGAACACTTTGCCGTCAGCACCCAGAGCGGCTGGCCTGGTGATTGAAGCATTTGGATCGCGTTTGAAGCCGTCCCATGTCCGTTTTAGTAATCCATCTCTGCGTGAAACCAAAGCGCCTTCGTATGTGGAAGTAGGAGAGCTGCCGGAGCCCCTACGTTTGCCGTTCTGGCCGTTTTTCTCCATATCCAGGATGGATGGCACATGAAGAGGTTCGCTTTCAGGTCTTTGTTGGCGGCGCCTTATCAAGGACGGCGGTGAGGGTAAGTGTAGGATAGGGAAGTAAACATCACAAATGAGTTTCCTGGCTTCGCCATTGCGACAATGGAATGGAAATAACTTGGGAAGCTGGGAGACCAAGATAAGGGAACCGGCAGATCGCGTGCATGGGGAGCGAAACTAACTGGAAGCAGGCCAAGTCCGGGTGCAAAAACGTGCGGATTGAGCAAGCCCCGCACACCTCCACTGCCGCCCAACCCCTACGATAGGCCCCTTAAGTGATAGCACCATCGGGCAGCAACAAATAGCGCTTGGAGGCGGAAGCCATGCGCAATCAAATGGGTGGCTAATCTTAATTCTCGGGGGGAAAAATAAGCAATGCGTCTTGTATGGCGGGTAAAAGAATCCGCTTATTGTCACTGCCTTGCATGATGCATTGACAATTCTTCCGTAAAATGCTAATGCCGTCGCGTGCGGCGAGCGATAGGGACCTTTATCTCTTAGCGCCAAAACTCGTATTTTGCAAACTCGGATCTCGACAAATCGCATGAGGATGCTTATGATTTATTTGTACCTCACGGGCGTGCATCTCATAGGC
>Ga0335072_10005686_pt1 | contig 18351 bp, 17 predicted proteins | sample Lox_Sample_21_FD_206725 | JGI IMG/M metagenome (GOLD analysis project Ga0335072, IMG submission 206725) | Soil microbial communities from Loxahatchee National Wildlife Refuge, Florida, United States - Lox_Sample_2.1 | ecosystem: Environmental > Terrestrial > Soil > Wetlands | place: USA... | reverse complement strand
CCTCGCCGCTACCGTCGCACGCTGCCGACCTGCACGCGACCGAGTCTCTTCGGTAGCGACTAGTCATCGCTACTCACGACGCAGGCTGGTCCAGCGTCGTGCCCGAAGATGACCTCTCTCACTCGCAATGGCCATCGCACATCCGCCGTCCAGCGATGGTACGAACGCCCGAATTCAGCTTAAGGAGAGACTCATGACTGTCGCACAGGAAATCCTTCAGAAGTACGGTCCGAAGATCAAGACGCCGCTGCCTGGACCGGAAGCGCGCCGCATCGTCGAGGCCGATGACCGGCTTATTTCACCCAGCTACACGCGGTCGTATCCGATGGTGGCGAAGCGCGGCCGCGGGTTGCGCGTGGAGGACGTGGACGGCAATGAGTTCCTGGACTTTGCCGCGGGCATCGCTGTGGTTTCGACGGGCCACTGTCATCCGGAGGTGGTGGCAGCCATTCAGCAGCAGGCGGGTGAGCTGATTCACATGTCGGGGACGGACTTCTATTATGAGAGCCTCATCACCCTGTCGGAACGGCTTTCCTCGATTGCGCCGATGCCGGGGCGGCATCGTTTTTACTATGGCAACTCCGGCGCCGAGGCGATTGAGTGCGCGCTGAAGATTGCGCGGTATCACACGGGACGGCAGAACATCATCGCGTTCTTCGGCGCTTTTCACGGTCGGACGATGGGTGCCTTGTCGCTGACGGCGTCGAAGCCGCAGCAGCGGCGGCGGTTTGCTCCGCTGGTCCCTGGGGTTACGCACATCCGGTATCCCTATGCTTATCGCGGGTGCAGCGGCGGGCCGCAGGAGGAAGAGGCCTTCGCGCTGGGTTGCGCGCGGTACATCGAAGAGAAACTCTTCCATACGACACTGGCTCCGGAAGAAGTGGCTGCGATCTTCGTCGAGCCGATCCAGGGCGAGGGTGGCTACGTGGTCGCGCCAACGATCTTCATGCAGGAGCTGCGGCGGATCTGCGACAAATACGGAATTCTGCTGGTCGCCGATGAGGTGCAGTCGGGCGCGGGGCGGACCGGCAAGTGGTGGGCGATCGAGCATACGGGCGTGGAGCCCGACATTGTTTGCATGGCGAAGGGGATTGCTTCCGGGATGCCGCTTGGAGTTTGCATGACGCGGGCCGACATTATGGACTGGAAGCCGGGATCACATGCGTCGACGTTCGGGGGGAATCCAATCTGCATTGCTGCGGCGCTGAAGACGATTGAGATTATCGAGCGCGAAGGCCTGGCCAATACCGTTCGCCAGGGAGAGAAGGTGTTCGCCCGGCTGAGAGACTGGCCATCGAGGCATCCGGTAATCGGGGAGGTTCGCGGGCGCGGGCTGATGATCGGCATCGAAATCGTGAAGGACCAGGGCACGCGGCAGCAGGCGCCACAACTCCGGGACCGAATCGTCGATCTGGCCTTCGAGCGCGGGCTGCTGATCCTGGGGTGCGGGGAGAACTCGATTCGGCTGGCACCGCCGTTGATTGTGAGTGAGCAGGAAGTGGCGGTTGCTCTGGACATTCTGGAGGAATGTGTCGCCCAGGCGGGGCAGGAAGCCGCGCAGTCGGCTATAGCTGCGGGCACGGCGGTTTAGCGGGAGCGAAGATCGATCAGGCCGTTGTGGCGGCAGGTTGTTCTTTGAGAGTCCTCAGTACTGAGTCGGCGGCCTGCTGGCCGGTGCGGATGCAGTCTGGAACGCCGATGCCCTCGTAGGCATTGCCCGCCAGGGCGAGGCTGGGAAGTTGCGCGATGTTCTCGCGGATGGCCTGCATGCGTTCAAGATGACCTACTCCGTATTGAGCCATGGCGCGGCGCGAGCGCGTAATGCGGATGAAGTTGGGATGGGCCTCGAGGCGGAGGATTTCACGCAGTTCTTTCCGAACAATCTCGGTCAGCTGCGCATCGGTGGCGTCGAGAAGGTGATCGTTGCCGGAGCCTCCCAGGAAGCAGCGGAGAACGCCCTTGTCGTGGGGTGTGCGGCCTGCGAATTTGGCATGGACGAAAGTGCAGGCGAGCATGGTGCGCTTTTCTGTGGGCGGAACAAGATAGCCAAAGCCAAGCGGAAGTCTGTGCAGGTCATCGCGGTTGAAGCCCATCGTGACTGTGATCGAAGAGCTATAGGGAATGTCGGCGAGAAGGGCGCTGACGAGTCGATCGACCGGGCGCAGGAGATGGGCCGCGGCCCACGCGGGCAGTGCCAGAATGATGGCGTCGAATTTCTCCTGAAACATGTCCGGGCCTTTGGCGGTTTCGAGGGTCCAGCCGCAGGTATAGCGGCAGTCCGGAGGTTTCGGGTCGGCGCAGTCGTCGCTGTTGTGGTGGAGAGCGAGGACCGGTGTGCTCAGATGGATGGAGCCTGGGGCGAGCTGCGTGGCGATGCCATCGACCATCAGCTTCATGCCGCCGCGGAGAGTGGTGAAGAGGGACCTTTGAACCCGGGTTTCAGAGGCCAGACCTGGGGCACCCGGACTCGGGCGAGACAGCCGAGCCTTTCTTCGCGCGGCGAGCATGGCGCGGGTGAGGCTGCGGTGTTCTTTTTCCATCGTGACCATGCGCGGAAGAACGGCGCGAACGCTGAGCTGCGACGCATCTCCACCATAGACACCGGAGAGAAGGGGCGAGACGAGGCGGTCGACGGTTTCCTGGCCAAAGTGGCGGCGCGTCATTTCGGCTACGGATTCGTCCTGCGTGGCAGGCTCGGGCGGAAAGAGAAATTCGCGCGCCATGTGCAGTTTGGTGGACCAGGAGAAGAGCCGCGTGAGAGCGGTGGGGACCAGCTTCGTCGGGACCATGAACATCAGGCCATCGGGAAGGGGAATGAGCCGGTTCCTGACGAGGATCCAGGTTCTGCGTTCGGCGTCATTGGAGGGAAGAAGCTGGTCAGCGATTCCGAGTTCGCGGCAAAGCGCTGCAGCGGCGGGTTTTTCTGTCAGGAAGGAGTCGGGACCGCCTTCGACGACGCAACCATCGATGATTTCGGAGCTAATGACACCGCCCAGGCGATCGGCGGCTTCATAGAGGTGGTACTCGACGGGATCGCCGTTGCGCCGAGCCTTCTCAAGCGACCATGCGGCACTGAGGCCGGCGATGCCGCCGCCGATGATGGCGATTTTGTGCGTGGTCGTCATGCCGTTACCGGACCTGTTGTTCCAATGTGTAGAAGCTTGCCGAATACAACCTGTGGACCCCGTGTTCCCAACACCAGGGACTTGAGGAACCGGATCAGGAATGAGCCACCTCTAACTGAATCAGATTATGCGCTTCGCATCCAGGGGTTGAAGTGGATTTCTGATCGGGGTCGGGGTGGTAGCCCTTCGGCTGATAGATGCAGCAGGGCTCCTCGGCCATCACGTCGCCGGTGACGGCGTAGGCGCGTGCACGAGAGCCGCCGCAGATGTTGCGGAATTCGCAGGCGCCGCACTTGCCGTGGAGCAGGCCGGAATCGCGCAGCTTTACAAAGATGGGCGACTCCTGGTAGATGTGCGCCAGCGTGTCGTTGTGCAGGTCGCCGCCTTCGATGGGCAGGAAGCCGCTGGGAAATACCTTGCCGATGTGGGAGATGAAGACGAAGCCGCGCCCGTCGTTGACGCGCTTGGTGGCCCAGCCGACGGCTTTGGCCTCAGAGCCGTGGCCGGGATGGCCGGAGGTGATGGTCCAGCCGGGATGACGCGTGGGGCGCGCGCCGGCGTCGTCGTGAACGCCGGTGGTGGAGAGGCCTTCTTTCATGCGCTGCTGGATGAGATAGCGGCGGTAGTGCATTGCCTCGGTGGTCTTGATCGCGAAGGGGACGCGTTTGGTGAGATCCCACATCTTCGCGAAGGCGTCTTCAAACTCCTGGCCGGTGAGGAGGTCGGCGACCTGGCCGCGGCCGACGGGAACGAGGAAAAAGAAACTCCACATGACGATCTGCTTCACGGTGAGCAGAACGGAGAGGTTGTCGAGGTCGGAGATGTTGAGCCGGCTGACAACGGTATGAACCTGGATGGGAAGCTTCGCTTCGTTGGCCCACTCGATGGCCTGGAGAGTGCGCTGCCAGGTGCCGGGGATGCCGCGGATGGCGTCGTGGATCTCGGGAACAGAGCCGTCGAGGGAGACGGCAAGGCGCGACAGGCCGGAGTCCTTCATGCGGAAGATGGCGTCACGGGTCAGCAGCGGCGTGGCGCTCGGCGTGAGTGCTGCGTGCACGCCTTTGGAGGCGGCATGGCGGATGAGCTGAAAAATGTCGGGGCGCTTGAGCGGGTCGCCTCCGGTGAAGACGAAGAGGGGGACCTGGAGGTCGGCGATCTGATCGATGAGGCTGGTGGCCTGATCGGTGTTGAGCTGATTGGGATGGGGGATGGGCTGCGCGGAGGCGCGGCAGTGCTTGCAGGTAAGGTCGCACGCCTGGGTGGTTTCCCAAATCGCGAGGAAGGGCGCGCGGTTGTAGTCGAGCTTCGTCATGGCCTGGGAGATATCCATGGCAACAGGTTGGCAGGGGCAGGGCGAGGGCGGATGTGACTCACATCACAGTTTGCAGGATGCAGCGCTCTGAGCGCAGGTCACAGGTCACAGATCACAGGTCGCAGGTCACAGATCACAGAGCCCAATCAGGAGCGCTCGATCGACAGAGCCGCGATCTGCGCTTTCAGTTCGGCAACCTGTTCGCGCAGGCCTGCCACTTCCATTTCGAGCTGAGAGAGGCGGTCGTTCTCCACGGAGTGGTGCGGGGTTGACGAGGCTTCGGCGGCGGCCGGAATCTGTGACAGATCGGCCTGGCCGCTGAGCAAATGCGCATAGCGAATCTCGCGCGAGCCGGGTTGGCGTGGCAGGGAAGCCACCAGGGGCGGATCGTGCTGGGCCATCTTGTCGAGGACAGAGAGGACATCGCTGAGTTCCTCTAAGCGATGCATTCGCTCGGTGCGGCCGCGCAGCTCGCCCGGAGTCTGAGGACCGCGAAGGAGCAGCACGCAGAGGACGGCGGTCTCGCCGCGGGTCAGGTTCAGGACCTCGCCGAGGTGATGCTCGTACTTGGTCACCCGGCTGTCGTGCACGGCAGCGGCGAGGTTCTGATCGCGCAGCCGATTCAGGGCCGTGCGCACTTCCTCGTCGTCGAGCTGCATCACCGGCTCGCGGTTGTTTTTCTGATTGCAGGCGTTGACCAGAGCGTTGAGCGAGAGCGGATAGTACTCCGGTGTCGTGGCTTCCTTCTCAAGCAGGGATCCGAGGACGCGAGCTTCGATGGGGGAGAGATGGATGGACATGAGCGGCCTGTCAGAGGTGAATGCGGCGAACGATCTGAGTTTACGGCAGCCGTGAACCTTCCGAGGCACGCCACCAAGGCCTGCCACGGGGGTGGTATGGCGTTGTTCACGGTATAATAAAGAACGTGAGTACCGTCATCACGGAGACACCTGTCGCTCCCCAGCGCGCGGCGTCCGGACCCGGGGAAAAACGAGTTTTGTTGCTGAAACCCCGCGGGTTCTGCGCAGGCGTGGTGCGGGCTATCGACATCGTTCGGATTGCGCTGGAGACCTTTGGCGCGCCGATCTATGTCCGCAAAGAGATCGTCCACAACCGCTTTGTCGTGAATGAGCTGGCCGAAAAGGGCGCCATTTTTGTCGACGACATCCACCAGGTGCCCGAGGGCGCGCGCGTGATCTACTCGGCCCACGGTGTTTCACCGGCCGTTCGTGAGCAGTCGAAGGAGCGGAAGCTGAAAGTGATCGACGCGACCTGCCCGCTGGTGACCAAGGTCCACGTCGAGGCCGTGAAGTTCGCCCGGCAGGGCTATTCGCTGGTGCTGATCGGGCACCGCGATCACGATGAGATTGAGGGCACGCTGGGCGAGGCGCCGGACGTGACGCAGGTCGTCTCCAGCGTGGAGGAAGTGCAGACGCTGGAGGTTCCGGATCCGGAGCACGTGGCGTATCTGACCCAGACGACGCTGTCCCTCGATGAATCGCGGGACATCATTCAGGCCCTGAAGATCAAGTTTCCGAAGATCGTCGGGCCGCACACGCAGGACATTTGCTACGCGACCGAGAACCGTCAGGTCGCGGTGAAGAACGTGGCACACAGCGCAGATCTGGTGCTGGTGGTGGGTTCGAACAACAGCTCGAACTCGAACCGGCTGGTTGAGGTTTCGCGCAATCTCGGCACGCAGGGCCATCTGATCGATAACGCTGAGGCGATCGATCCGGCGTGGCTGAGCAGCGTCAACAACGTTGCCGTCACGGCAGGGGCTTCGGCGCCGGAAATTCTGGTCGAAGGCGTCATCGAATATCTCCAGAACAACGGGTTTGAGACCGTCGAGGAAGTTGAAGTCATGCCGGAAAACGTCCGGTTTGGGCTTCCTCCGGAGATCGTCCAGGCCATTCAGTCGGCTCCGCCCACAACAGCGGCGCGAGTCTAATCACCGGTAGCGGGCATCGCACTGAGGAGAAAGCGGTGTTCCCGGAGGATATGAGCACACCACTTCCAGCCGCCCGGCCAGGAACGATTGCAGGGGAATTCGAAGGCCCTACCCTCATTGAAAGTCAGGGAGGCGGAGCTGCCGCACAGGTGAAGTTTGGCCGGATCGATGCGGCTCTCGCGGACGTTTCGCGCGCCATCGAGCGCTCGCGGGATGCAATACTCGGCATGCAGCAGGGAGAAGGGTACTGGTGCGGGGAGCTGGAAGGCGACTCGATGCTGGAGGCCGATTACATCTTTCTGCATGTGCTGCTGGGGACCGGGGATCAGGGAAAGATGGAGCGGGCGCTGAACGAGATCATGCGCTACCGCAACGACGACGGTAGCTGGTCGCTCTATCCCGGTGGACCCGGCAACATCAGCCTGTCGGTGAAGTGCTACTTCGCGAATAAGCTGATGGGCGTTTCGCCCGATGAGGCGCATATGGCCGAGACGCGGGAGTGGATCCTCGCGCACGGCGGCGTGGTGGCGTGCAACACCTTCACCAAGATTTATCTTTGCGCGCTGGGTCAGTACGAATACAACGCGGTGCCGGCGATTCCGCCGGAGATCGTGCTGTTTCCGAAGTGGTTCTACTTCAATATTTACGAAATCTCTTCGTGGTCGCGCGGAATTCTTGTTCCGCTTTCGATTGCGTACGCCAAGAAGCCGTACAAGAAGATTCCTGCCGAGCATGGGATCAGTGAATTGTTCGTTGGCGGCCGCGAAAATGCCGATTTGAGCCTGCGGTGGGATCGCGAGCACGTCGTGAGCTGGCGGAACTTCTTCATCTTTCTGGATCGCGTGACGCACTGGTTCGAGCGGATTCACATCCGGCCGCTGCGGTCGATTGCGCTGAAGAAGGCGCAGAAGTGGATGCTGGAACGGCTGGAGATGTCCGATGGACTGGGCGCGATTTATCCGGCCATCCTGAACTCGATCATCGCGCTGCGCTGCCTCGGTTATTCGCTCGACGATCCGCAGGTGATCCGGGCGATGGATGAGTTCGAGAAACTCGGGATTGATGCGCCCAACGGTACAAAGGATTATCCGGTGCCGACGTTCCGCATGCAGCCGTGCATGTCGCCGGTTTGGGACACAGCGCAGGCGGTCTACGCACTGGGCGAGGCGGGGCTCGATCGCAAGGACTCGAGGCTCCTCGCTGCGGCGGACTGGATGCTGTCGAAGGAAGTTCGGCACAAAGGCGACTGGGCAGTGAAGAACCGGGGCGCAGCGCCGGGAGGATGGTACTTCGAGTACAACAACGAATTTTACCCCGATGTCGATGATACGGCGCAGGTTTTGCTTGCGCTGAACAAGGTCGACAATCCCCGCGAACGCTATCACTATGACGTTTGCCAGCGGGCGATCGAGTGGCTCCTGTCGATGCAGTGCCGCAATGGCGGATGGGGCAGCTTCGACAAAGACAACACGAAGATGATCTTCCAGCACATCCCGTTTGCGGACCACAACGCGATGCTGGACCCGCCGACGGTGGATATTACGGGGCGCATTCTCGAGATGCTCGCGACCTATGGCTACACGCGCAAGGATCGGCGGGTGGAGAAAGCGATCAAGTTCATCTACTCCGAGCAGGAGCCCGATGGCAGCTGGTTCGGGCGCTGGGGCGTGAACTATTTGTACGGAACATTCCTGGTACTGCGCGGCCTCGAAGCGATGGGTGTGTGGAATCACGAGCCCGAAATCCAGCAAGCTGCGGAGTGGATTCGCTCGGTGCAGAACAGCGATGGCGGGTGGGGCGAAAGCTGCCACAGCTATGACGATCCGACGACGCGCGGCGTTGGCGTGAGCACTCCTTCGCAGACGGCGTGGGGAATTTTGGGATTGCTGGCGGCCGGCGATATAAGGAGCGACTCGGTAGCGAAAGGCATCAAATGGCTGTTGGCCCGACAGCAGGTGGATGGCTCATGGGACGAGAGCACCGGCCAGGGCAGGACACGGCAGGCGATCTATACGGGAACAGGTTTTCCGCGGGTGTTCTACCTTGCTTATCCGCTGTATCGGGATTACTTCGCGCTGCTGGCGCTGACGGACTATAAGCGCGCGGTGCAAAAGACCGAGTAGCATCCGGGACGGGCTCGAGCCTTGCTGGATCGGGCGATGATTTTGAGTTTGATACGGAGAGAGGATCCGAATGGCAGTACCTGTATCGCAGGCATGGACAGTTGCGACGTATGTCCTGAAGCAGAAGCTGAAAGGCCGGAAGAAGTTTCCGCTGGTGACGATGCTGGAGCCGTTGTTCCGCTGCAACCTGGCGTGCGCCGGCTGCGGGAAGATCCAGTATCCGCCGCACATTCTGAAGCAGGAGCTGACGCCGGAAGAGTGCTTTCGCGCAATCGATGAATCGGGCACGCCGATGGTGTCGATACCAGGCGGGGAACCGCTGCTGCATCCGCAGATCGACAAGATTGTCGAGGGACTTGTTGCCCGCAAAAAGTATGTGTACTTGTGCACGAATGCGCTGCTTCTGAAAGAAAAACTTCATCTTTTTAAGCCGAGCAAGTATCTGTCGTTTTCGGTTCATCTTGACGGCCAGCGGGAGCACCACGACTTCTCGGTTTGCCGCGAGGGCGGGTACGACATCGCGATGGAGGGAATCAAGGCTGCAGTGGCCGGCGGTTTTCGCGTCACGACGAACACGACGCTGTTCGACGGCGCCGATCCGAATTCGGTGCGCGGACACTTCGACGATCTGATGAACGTCGGCGTCGAGGCGATGATGGTTGCGCCGGGTTACACGTACGAGAAGGCTCCAGATCAGAAGCATTTCCTGGGGCGCGCGCGGTCTCGGCGGCTGTTCCGGGCGATCCTGTCAAACCGCAAGAAGAGCTGGAGGTTCAACGCAAACTACCTCTACCTCGAATTCATCATGGGCAAGCGCGATTTCCACTGCACGCCGTGGGCGATGCCAACGTTCAGCATCTTCGGCTGGCAAAAGCCCTGCTACCTGCTGCAGGACGGCTACGCCGACACCTTCCAGGAGCTGATCGAGGCGACGAATTGGGAGAACTACGGGACCGAGAGCGGCAATCCGAAATGCGCGAACTGCATGGTGCACTCGGGTTACGAGGGCACGGCGGTGAACTACACCTTCGGATCGCTCAAAGGCCTGTGGGAGACGGCGAAGGCGATGATGAACCTGTACCCGGATAAGGGCGCGCTGGATCTGTTGAACGAGCCGGTGAAACCGGTGCACAGCTTCAATCCGCTGGTTCAGATTGAAACAAGGGTGAGCGTCGAAGAGGGAACTCGCGTATGACAGGACGAGCAGCAGCGATGGATCCGAATTCCGTCGAAGTGATGGACGGCCGCGAGCGCGAGCAGCTTGAAGGCTGGATCCCTTCGCTCGCCGGCGATGCCGAAATCCGCCAGGCGCTGGAGAAGGCTTTCGATTATCGCGGCGACGTGACCCTGACACTGAAAAACGGCGACGTCGTGCACGGATACGTCTTCGACCGTCGCACGGGCACAACGCTTAGCGATTCCGCAGTACGCGTGATGCCAACGGACCAGCGCACCAAGCTCACCATTCCGTATTCCGATATCGCCGCGCTCGCCTTCACGGGCCGTGACAACGCCGCAGGAAAGACCTTCGAAGCCTGGGTGAAGAAATACTGGGAGAAGAAGGCCGCGGGCGAGCAGAACATCGGCATCGAGGCGGAAAAACTATAGGAGCAACCGGGAGCCTTGAGCGGGTAGCCAGGGCTATGCCAACTGGGAATCTCCTCAGCCCAGTTTGGTGAGTATCCGCAACCGATATCCGGGCTTTGATTTTCCATGCGCCGAAGGCGCGTATGCCTGGACGGCCAGTCCTCATCCCCACTTCTTCATCTGTGGCCATTTTTCCTGGAAACTGAAGGTCAATCCGCGGCATAGCCAGATCGTGAAGTGCTCGTCTTCGCGCGACCACGGGTTATCGACCTGGCCTGCGGCAACGACGCTGCGGAAGTGCTCGCGGTCGCCCGTGCCATCGCTGCCCAGGACAATGACGATGCTGCCGTCATAGCCGCGCGGTCCCCAATACCAGTAGGAATTGTGCGGGCTAATCGAGCGCGGTAGCCCGTATTTGGGTCCGAAGTAGTCGACGGCGGCCGCTTCGCCCCAGTCATTCGCGAAGATCGCGGTCCGGGCTCGCTCCTCCGCCGGCAGGCTCCAGTAGACGGCTGCGGTTTTGCGCACCATGTCTTCCCATCCGAATTCATCGGCGAAATATTGCGGCAGCGGGCCGGTCGGCTGATTCTCGGCCTTTGCGGGGGCGATGCCCAGAGCGTGCTGGTAGCGAAGATACGTCTCGGGGCGCAGCAGGGGCAGCGTGATCGGCGCCAGAAGAATTCCGGACATAGCAAGGAGCATGGCGTACGGCCCCTGGATCCAGGCGGTGCGAATCCATTGCGTCAGGGCCACAGCTCCGGCGACGAACAGCATAGGATAGACCGGCGAAACGTAGTAGTTCTTGCCCTGAGTGACCATGAACAGCCCGTAGACGACCAGGAAGATCCACGCAAGGATCCGAAATTTCGCGCCTGCTTTCGAGAACAGCAGCCAAATCAAACCCGGCATCCACAAGAGAACAGAAAGAGGATTAAGAATCTGGGCCTGATCGAGAAAGAACGCCACCGGACCCCGGCGCACATCACGCGCCGTGCTGCGGACATTGTGCTCGTATTCAAGAAAAGGGAAGTGATGATGCGCGAGCCACACGAAGTGCGGCAGAAAAATCAGGACCGTGGCGAGGCAGCCCAGCCAAAACCATTTTGAGGCGAAGACCCTGCGGTGCGGTGTGAACGCGAGCCCCAGCAGCAGTCCGGCCGCAAAGAGCACGATGGTGTATTTCATCTCCAGACCGATCCCGCAGAAAATGCCGATCCAGAGCCACCAGCGCGGATTGCCACCGTCGATGAAGCGAAGAACGCACCATGCAATCGCCATCCACAGCAGCGGCTCGGCGGCATTCATGGTGAACCAGTGCTGCATCAGCATGTAGATCGGCGCCATGACGACCGCGAGCGCGGCGAGGACCTGCGCCATGCGATTGCCGCCCATCATGCGCGCCATTGTCCCGGTCAGCCAGACCAGCGCGGCACCGCAGATCGCTGGGATCAGACGGATGGCAAGAAGGGAAGTCCCGATGGTGTGCGCGAGCAACCAGGCCACGAACGGCCACAGCGGCGGGTGATCGACGTAGCCCCAGCTGAGATGCTGTCCGCACGCGAGGTAGTACATCTCGTCGCGGAAAATGCCGTAGTGAGGCGCGGCATGCATTTGAAGCGCGAATTTCAGAAGTGCGATTGCAGTAACAATCGCGCTGCCTGAAGTAATCCAGTTCGGGTTCCTGTTGGGTGCCTCGATTGAAGCAGGAGCAGCAAATTCGTTCACGTGAACTCCTGAGCAGCAGTCTAACTACGGCGGTCATACGGGACCTTGGTTCCATGCCATCGAATGTCAGGCGCAATGTTTATCTTTACTTCGAAAACCCAGGCATGCTACGTTTCCTATCACCCCCAAGCCCTGGTCGAAGCGGAGAATTCAGGTGTACTGCGTCCAATGTGGGTCGGCGGTTCCCCCGGAAAATAAGTTCTGTGTGAGCTGTGGCGCTGCTGTGCAGCGATCAGCGCCTGGGTCTTCGGGTTCCGACCCTCAAGTTGAGACTGCGTCCATCGCGGCTCAGCCCGCCGTGAATGGCTTTCAGCCCTCGGTGGTTCCGGTTCCGCAAGCCATCTACGTTCCATCACCCGGTGAGCAAGTCTATGTGCAGCCCGGCGGGCAGCCTGTATATTACGCCGCTGCTCCGGCGCAGGCTCATGCCGGACACCAGGTCCATGTACTGCACGGCCTGCAGGCAAGGATTCAGACGCTGGCTTCGACCGAAGACCTCGAAGGTTTCAACCTGAAGCAGATGTTCTCCGACGTTTTCAGGAAACACAGCGAAGACGAGATAGAGGAGTACCTGCTGGTGGGGACGGCGAAGACGACTCCGCCGATCGACGAAGTCCAGACTGGCTGGCCGAAGCCCTGGCTGTTTTTCCGCGTGCTCGCGGTGCTGGTTGTCACGTATTTTGTGTTCACCTTCGCGCTGTTCCGTTTGTCCGATGCGGGCAATCTTATTCCGGCCGTGATGTTTCTGGGAGCGTTCGCGGTCCCGCTGGGAACTTTGACGTTCTTCTTTGAGATGAACAGCCCGCGGAATGTCTCGGTGCACAGGGTTGTGACGCTGTTCCTCTACGGAGCCGTGGTGTCGCTGATCTTCGCTCTCATCGGATATTCACTCCCGATCCTTGGATCGATGGGCGCGATGGCTGCAGGAATCGTGGAGGAAGTGGCCAAGCTGCTGACGGTGGTCGTCGTGATCCGCGGCGTGAAGTACAAGTACATTCTGAACGGGCTGCTGTTTGGGGCCACTGTGGGCGCCGGGTTCGCTGCGTTTGAGACCGCGGGCTATGCGCTGAACAAGGGGTTGCTGGCCGGCCACGATCTGGCTTCCGGCGTTGCGAACATGTTGGCCGTGCTGTCGGTTCGAGCGTTCCTCACACCGTGGGGGCATGTAGCGTGGACGGCGATCGCGGCTGCTGCGCTTTGGCGCGTTAAGGGAGCAAAGCCCCTGAAGCCGGCGATGTTTTTCGATAAGCGCTTCCTGATGGCATTCATGATTCCGGTGGTCCTGCATACGTTTTGGGATTGCCCATGGCAGTTACCGTTCGAGGGCAATGCCATCATCTCGGCGGTCGTGAGCTGGTACGTGGTCTTCGGGCTGGTTCAGCAGGGGCTGCGGCAGGTGAAGGAAGAACAGAGGGCGCATTTGCAACAGACGCTGCAGCTGGTCGAGACATCGATGCAGCCAGCGGGCTCAGTCGCGATTTCTTAACCCAGGCTGGAAGGCGCTCCCGGCGATCCCACGGAGAAGATTCGGTCATGGCATTTTGCAGCAATTGTGGTCACTCGCTCGCGGGCAACGAGAAGTTCTGTGCCGAGTGCGGAACGGCGAGGCAGGGGAACGCGTCGGTTTCGCCCCCACCGCCGGCTGCTGCGCCATCCTCCGCGCCACCGCGGGTGGCGGCAGTTTCCCCAGCGCCTTCGCAGGGACAGATTCCCATTGCTGTTCCGGTATCACCGGTACAACCCGCCGAACAGAAGAGGGGGATGATGGGCACGGTCGTGATCGTCGTTCTGGTGCTGGGGCTCGCATACTACTTCTACAGCAAATCACACGCCCCGAAGCCTGCTGCGCAGACGCCCGCACCCGTGGTTCAAAATCCGCCCAGCGGCGCTCAGGATCAGCCGCCCGCCAGCGGTGCCGGAAATGGCGCCGGCGACCCAGCCGCTCTCGTGAATCAGCAAACGTTTAACGCGCACTGGGAGGACCAGAGCGGCACGTTGATGCTCACCACTGCAACATGGGCGAACAATTCGAACACGAATATCACGTCAGCAACACTGCAATGCCGCCAGTACAACAACTCAGGTACGGATCTTTCCGAGTACCGTGTGACCCTGAATGGACCGACCAATGCCGGCGCCAGCAGCAGCTTCAGCAACATTTCATTGGGCGCCACCGCTAACGGAATGACGAGAGTGGATTGTTCCATCATCCACGTGAAGCCGTAGCGCGATCCTGCACGAAAGCGGGCAGGTTCGAGACACAACTCACGGCGTGTCAGCCAGACCCTCCACGATATAGAGACGACTTTTTGTGGAGCTTTGTCGTATGGGGCGAATGGCCGCGTACGCCGGCGAATCGTACCATTGGCGGGCCTCTTCCACGCTGTCGAAGGCAATGATGACCACACCTCCCCTCGGGGGATCGCCCTCAAGGGCCTGGTATTTGTTACCGCGCACGACGTAGTGATGGTTGTATGGCGCGAGAGTCTCCACTACCTGCTGACCGTATTTTTGAAAGGTGGCGGGGTCAGTGACCTCGACCTCAGCGACGACATAGCCCGGCGGGGTCTTTGCCTGCTGTGCGCGGATCGCGATGCCTCCTGCAACACCGACGGAAAGGCCGGCCAGTGCAGCGCACCCAATTGCCAGTTTTGGTTTCATGGTGACTTCTCCCTTGTACGGGTCAGGAATTTGTGGCCTGCGGGGTGAACGCGAGCTACTGATGGAGGAGGTTCATCAGGCTGCCGCCAGAGAAAGTGCCGTTCTGCCAGTTCAGAAACGGCGCCAGGGTGAAGGTCAGAGCAAAGAGCACAAGCCCCGCGATGGCGAGCCAGCCGCGCTCTCTCGACATGCTGCGGGTGTCGAACACCGGCGGATGTTTCATGCTGGGCAGCAGGAAGCATCCCCACACGAGCCAGCCAACCCAGAACATGGTTCCGGCAAAGAACAGGAGAAAGACAATCGTGCTGGTAGCCCAGCGATGGACACGCGGCGAGACTGCATAGAGGATGTGTCCACCATCAAGCTGGCCTGCAGGCATGAGGTTGACTGAGGTGATGAAGAGACCGATCCACGCCGCGACCAGCACGGGGTGCGGATTGAATGATGCAGCGTCGAGCGGCGGCAGGGAAGGATGGAACCAGCGCACGACGGCGTGGACCATGGAGAGCGCGAAGGGCACGCTGACGCTGATGCTGGCAGTCGACGGAAATGCGGGGGCAGCCATTCGCTGTGAGAGGAGCAGGCCAGTGATCAAAGCCGGAATGGCAACGACCATACCGGCCAGAGGCCCGGCAACACCGATGTCGAGCAGAGCTGTGCGTGAAGGAACTCGCGAGCGAAGCCGGATGAAGGCGCCGAATGTTCCGATGAGGGTGGGAGCGGGCAGCACCCAGGGCAAAGAAAAGCTGACTCCGTGAGCCCGGCAAGCGATGGAGTGGCCGATCTCATGGGCGCAGAGAATTCCCAGCAGAGTGAGTGCGAAGGGCCAACCGCCGGAGAGTCGATCGGGATGGTGGATGACCCATGCGAACGGAAAGAAGCCCGCATTCACCGTGAACGGAGGGGCGCCGCGGTGGAAGTTGTACATGAGCACGGCGCCGGTGCTGAGAGTCGTGAAGATACTGAGCGCGAGCAGGCAAAGAGCGACACCGGCGCCTTCCCAAAGGGAAGGGCGCTGAACCGGGACAGCCGCAAGAGTGGGACTGTGGTGTGGCGGCAGGCGGGGAACCTGGATGGCGGGTTGACCCATGCGCGTCGTCCTGGCGGGAAGTAACACCAGACGCCATCAGTTTACCGAGGCGGAGGCGTGACGGCAGTAATTTTATTGCGGCTTTTGGGGCTCGCAGCTATTGGCCGTCGAGGAGGTGGAGTTCCTTGCCGGGCTTGAAACGCACGGCTTTGCCTGGCGCGATGCTGACTTCGGCTCCAGTGCGAGGGTTGCGGCCGATGCCGGTTTTGCGCGGGCGGACATTGAAGACGCCAAAGCCGCGGAGTTCGATGCGCTGGCCTTCGGCGAGGGCGCGTTTCAGGCTCTCGAAGACCGTGTCGACAGCCGCCTCGGCCTTATTGCGCTGGAGGCCGGTGCGTTCAATCACCTGGTGAATGATGTCCTGTTTTATCAAGGTTTTCCCCCGTCAGGCGAAGTGTCCGTCTTAACGCTGATCGTAGAAACGTTTGCCGGCATTGTCAATGTGGCGGACCTCCCGTAAGATGCAATTTTTACCCCTATTTGCGGGACGGAACAGCCTGCGGCCGGGCCAGAATCGGCCGGGGCGAAGGAAACAGGGAAAAGACGGGCCATCCTGAGGAGGATGGCAGGGAGGGACATGGCAATCAAGAGCGATCGCTGGATCCGGGAGCAGGCCAGGAAGGGCATGATCGAACCGTTCAGCGAGAAGCAGGTGCGAGAGGGCGTGGTCTCCTACGGGCTCTCTTCTTATGGGTACGATCTGCGGGTTTCCGACGAGTTTCGTATCTTCACAAATGTCAACAGCGCCATCGTGGATCCGAAGCAATTCGACGAACGATCGTTCGTAACGGTACAGGCGGAATCCATTCTGGTACCTCCGAACAGCTTTGCGCTGGCACGATCGGTGGAATATTTTCGGATTCCGCGTGACGTTCTGACGATATGCGTGGGAAAATCCACCTACGCCCGCTGCGGAATCATCGTGAATGTGACGCCCTTTGAGCCAGAATGGGAAGGGTTCGTGACACTCGAGATTTCGAACACCACGCCGCTGCCGGCCCGGGTTTACGCGAACGAAGGACTTTGCCAGATTCTGTTCTTCCAGTCGGACGAGCCATGCCAGATCAGCTACGCTGACCGTAAGGGAAAGTATCAAAAGCAGCAGGGAATTGTTCTGCCGAAACTGTAGGAGTTATGGATACAACGCTGGGAACGCGCAAGCTGAAGATTGGATTGCTGGATTTCGAGCCGCTGCGAATCGCGGGCTTGCGGGAGATTTTTGCCAGGCAGCCGGACTTCCAGGTGGTGGCAACCGACTGGGCCTCCGCATTCAGGGAACCGTTATTTGATCTGGTCGTTGTGGTGTTGCGGGATCAGGCATTCTCTCTGGCGCTTCTGGCGAGGTTGCGTGCGAGGCAGCCCGGTCTGAAGGTTCTGGTTATCGGATCAGGTTCAGAAGCAGAAAAGATTCTCGAGGCGATCAGCGCTGGCGCCAAGGGATGGCTGGAGGAGACGGCCAACCCCGAGCAGGTGATGCAGGCGGCGTGTGCCATTCTCGATGGGTCCATCTGGGCGCCGCGGCGGGTGCTGTCCACCTTCGTTGACCGGGCGCTCGAAGGGTCGGCCGCACGGCGCCGACGGACGAGCCCCCGATTTACCGAACGCGAAGAGGAAGTGCTGCAGCAGCTGGTGCTGGCGCGATCGAACCGCGAGATCGCTCAGGCACTGAGTATTCGCGAGCAGACGGTGAAGTCCTACGTGGCGCGGCTGATGCGCAAGGTGGGAGTGGGGAACCGGATCGCGTTGTCGGTTCAGGCAGCCAGTGGGGCGTGGGGCGAGAAAAAGCCCTAGGCGGGTCAGGTGGGAGTCCGAGTTAACAGAATATCTGTTATCGGACGTAGAAACTCTTAAGCCGCAGCGCCTCCGCCTGCCTGCCTGACCAGCGGATTGGGCTGACTCCCCGGCGGCTTCCTGCAATCGATGTGGCTCAGAATTGCCGCTTCAACCTCTCCGACGGGGCCGGGTGCGACCACGGTAATTCGTCCCACCAGGCCGCTCAGGGTTAAATAAGACTCCCGGGAACGGTAAAGGAAATCGAGCGGGTACTCCGGCTTGCGCGCGCGGGCCAGGATCGGATCGGCATCGAGCACGAAGCTCACGTCCGGCCGCGGCACGATGCGCGCGATGAACCGCACATACATGCGCGTCAACCACCAGTGAAGTTTCAGGTTGGCGAGTTCGTCCCAGGTGTAGCGATCACAAATAAGAAAATCCGCCGAAGCGAGCGCCCGGCGAACGGCGAAGCGGAGCGAGACCGCATCGGCAAAGTACATACCCCAGCGGATGAGCGTCATCACGCGAGAGCTGACGTTCTTATCGCGGCGATTGATCGGTTTCTCAGGTGTGCCAACGCCTTTGTCGCCGCCAAAAAGCGTGTGGCCAGCATGCTCACGCATTCCTTTGAAGCAGGCCACGTCATCCCAGAACGTGAGGGTGCGCACGCTGAGTCCTGCGGCTTCGAGCCGGTTACGGAGCGCTTCAATCTGTGTGCTCTTGCCGGCACCATCGATGCCGGAAAAGCTGACGAACCTGGTGCGTTCTGAGCCCATGTGTCTTTCTCCAGCGAAGCGAGTTCCCTGCCAGACTGCTCACGGACGGCTGGGGCTTGCGCTCGACAATCCGACAACCGTGCCGATGGCCACGGCCGCGACGACGATCAAGGCCACACGAATGGCCAGGGTGTGGCTGCGCTTCTGTTTCGCCGGGGCTATGGCCGCGCCCGCCGGCCGCGTGGCCGCGACGCCACCCGAAGGCTGCGCCGGCGCCACTGCCGTGCC